>ENA-OXVJ01000401-OXVJ01000401.1-human-gut-metagenome-genome-assembly--contig:-NODE-401-length-9350-cov-45.422055_pt1 | contig 9350 bp, 4 predicted proteins | sample MGYA00249248_ERZ652692 | MGnify/ENA primary metagenome ERZ652692 (study PRJEB26925, sample SAMN05826544) | human gut metagenome | biome: ENVO:2100002; feature: ENVO:00000062; material: ENVO:00002003... | reverse complement strand
TTCGATTCAGAAGCATTTTGATTAAAAAGTATTAGACAAAAACTATTTTACGAGGTTGGGCAGATTATGAGTAAATTAAGTGCGAATATGCCAACGAACTTGGCCGGCATTGCCCCAGCAATGACTGCAGTTTTCACAAAATCAGGTGGTCAGATTCAGCGGGTAATTGCATCTATTGGCGAAAAAATTCCCCAGCCGTTTAAATCGGCATTCAATCAAGTTGCTAGTATTGCTCAGTCAGGGTACTCGAAAATAAGTAGCGGTTTTTCGAGTGTTCTGAATTCCATTTCTAAATCGGCTAGCGGGCTAGGGTCATCCGTTAGTAGCGGCTTTGAAAAAATTGCTTCTGTGGCCAATTACACAGCAACAAAAGTTCCGGCACCATTCAAGCAAGCTTTTCAAACAATTGGATACACCGCAAGTACATTAGGCAATTTAACAAATAAAGGATTCTTAGGAATTGCTAGTGTCGCTCAGAATACAAGCAATAAAATTCCTTCAACATTTACTAAGGCATTCTCTGCAGTAGTATCAAGCGCCAATAATATGGCTAATAAGATCACTGCTCCAATTAATAAAGTTGTTACTACTACTGGGAATTTAGCCACACAGGTAGGATCGAAGCTAACCAATGCTTTTAGTAATGCTGGTTCTAAAGCGGCCAATGCTTTGAATAGTATTGGTTCCAATACGGATAAAGCTTCCTCAAAAACAGCAAGCTTAGTCAAACAAATTGTAGGTGTAGGTGTTGCGTTCGCTGCTTTAAATAAGATCAAAAGTGGCATTACGGATACTGTTTCGAAAGCTGCAGAGTTTGAGCAAAAGATGAGTAACATCAAAGCAGTAACCGGTGAGAGCTCGGAGACGATGAAGAAATTCAATGATGCGGCAATCAAAGCTGGTGCAGAAACTGCTTATTCAGCTAGTGAAGCGGCAGATGCCATTGGAGAGCTTTCTAAAGCCGGAGTCTCTACTAAAGATATCTTAAATGGTGGTTTGACAGGCGCTCTAAACTTAGCAACCGCAGGAGAACTAGATTTAAAGAGCGCAGCAGAAATAGCATCGACGGCACTGAATGCGTTTAAAAACGACAATCTCACTGTTGTAGATGCTGCAAATCAATTAGCCGGTGCAGCAAATGCATCAGCGACAGACGTTGGAGAATTGAAATTCGGCTTGTCCATGGTTTCAGCGGTCGCATCTGGTGTTGGATTAAGTTTTAATGATACAACAGATGCTCTTGCAGTATTCGCTCAAAACGGTTTAAAAGGATCAGATGCGGGGACTTCATTGAAGACAATGCTTCAAAACTTACAACCGCAAACGGATAAAGCACAAGCTAAGATGCAAGAATTAGGCTTGATGACGGAAGAAGGAGCCAATCAGTTCTTTGACGCAAATGGGAAGATTAAATCTTTTGCTGATATTTCGCAATTGTTAAAAGACAAATTGTCTGGTCTTACCCAACAGCAGCAACAACAAGCACTTAAAACGATGTTTGGTACTGATGCAGTCCGTGCAGCTACTATCGCAATGAATGAAGGTGCTGATGGAGCTAATTCTATGCAAGAAGCCATCAGCAAAGTCACGGCGGCAGAAGTTGCAAAAGAGAAGCTCAACAACCTAAAAGGTGCAATAGAGGGACTAAGCGGATCTTTTGAGACGTTACAGATTAAAGTTGGAACAGCCGTTTTACCATTGTTAACAACATTAGTACAAGCTGTTGACAAATTCGTTGATAAACTTGGTCAATCTCAAGGGCTTGATAAATTCGTTAATATTTTAGGTCAATTGAATCCGATTTTAGATCATTTTGTAAATGGAACTAAGTTATCAGGCGAACAATTGACTAAGTATCAGGAGTCAGTTGCGGGTGTAACTTCTGCTATAAAACCTTTGATTCCTTTAGCATCTGTTTTAGGTGGCGCATTAGTACTCGATGGAGTGTTGCCTGGAATTAAAAAATTATCTACTGGCGTGACAGGGTTATCAGGTAATTATAAGAAAGCAGCTCAAGCGGCCATAGACTTAGCAGAAAAAACAGGCGAACCAATTAAACCTTTAGAAGGCTTTAATGGACTAATCCAGAAATCTGGTACAGGAATTAAGACTTTTCAGTCAGGAGTTTCTGGATTGGTAGGTAAAATCCCTCATATTGGTTCCAGTCTACAGAGTGCGAGCTCAGTTGGTATGGGAGCGCTTAATGGAATGGTTATGAGTATGGGAACCCTCATGCAAGTTGCCTTAGCCGCCGTCGGGCCAGCTGCTATTTTAGGGTTAGTAGTAGCAGGCTTGGGTTTAGTAAATAATCAATTCGGGAAACAAATTGACGAAATGCTAAATACAGTTACAACAAAAGGCCCTGAAATTATTACGAATCTAGTAAATGGGATTGCTTCCCAGTTGCCTCAATTGATGGCCAGTGGAACAGAATTGATTTCTAAATTTGCTAGTGCAATTTCTACAATGATCCCGGTATTGATTAATGCTGGTATGCAGATAGTTGGTACCCTAGTTCAAGGTGTAGGACAAAATGCTCCTTCTCTGATTAGTTCAGCTTTGCAAGTAGTAACATCATTTATTAGCTCTGTCGCTTCTGCCTTACCACAGTTGATTAATATGGGGATGCAACTGTTACTGAACTTAGTAAATGGGATTATTCAAAACATTCCGCAAATAGTTAGCTCGGTTCAACAAATACTCTCTTCTTTTGTTGGATCAATCACTGAGAATTTACCACAAATTATACAAACGGGTATTCAGATTCTTTTAGGATTGATTGATGGGTTAACCCAAATGCTCCCTCAATTATTGCCAGTGGCCTTAAATGCAATCTTGCAATTGATTCAAGGGTTGATGAGTAATATCCCGCAATTAATGCAAGGAGCAGTTCAAATTGTAAATGGACTTTGCAATTTTATTGTTCAGAATTTGCCTATGCTATTACAAGCGGCTATTCAAATAATCATGGCTATCGTGAATGGGTTAGTTCAGAACTTGCCTCAGATTATTTCTGCAGGTGTTCAAATTATTATTTCGTTGATTACAACGATCATACAAATGCTTCCTCAGATCGCGATGGCGGGCTTGCAAATTATCACCTCATTAGCATCCGCAATATTAGAAGCCATACCGAATGTTTTGCAAGGGGCATGGGATGGTATTAAAAATGGATTCTCGAACCTATGGGATACTATCACAGGAAAATCTAAAGAAACTAGTACAAAAGTTTCTAATGATGCTACAAGTACCTCGAATACTATGGGCTCAGCCTATAGTCAAGCAAATATGAATATTACTGGTTCAATGAACCAGATGAATGCAAATGTTAGCAGTTTGAGCACAATGAGCTCAAACAATGCCATCAATGCAGCTGCAAACGCAAAAAACCAAACTACTGCGCAATATCAAGGGATGCAAAGCAATGTTTCTGCTAGCACAAACAGTTTAGCTAATAGCGTAGGTCAAAATACACAATCGGCTTCATCTGCGGCTTCTAAGAATGCTAGTCAAGCGAATGCCAATGTCTCTAAGGATTTCCAAAGTATGTATGGAAATGTTAATCAGACAACAGCGAGCGCTTCGAATGCAGTAAGCCAGAATATGAATCAAGCTTCAAGCAACGCCTCAAAAGCATCTAATACGATGTACAAGAATGTAACTGGTAATGCGAAAAATATTAATACTGGTTCAAGTAAAGAGATATCTACTATGACTCGAAACGTGAATCAGTCAATGAATAACATGAGTCAGACAGTTACATCTGCTATGAGCAAAGTAACAAATACGGTTAATAGTGGTTTCTCTAAAATATCTACTTCTAACACGCAGTCTATTAGAAACATGGTTCAAACCCTATCATCTGGAATGAATCAAATGCGCAACGCGTTTTCTAGCGGAATGAATACAATGGTTTCGATTGCTTCTAATGTATCAGGACATATTTCATCTGCTTTTAGTTACTTAGGAAACTCTTTGTACTATGTTGGATACAACGCTGGTATTGGCTTAAACAATGGTTTAGTTAATGCGGCAAATACGATATACAACACAGCAAATAGAATTGCTAGTAATGTGGCCAACCAGATGAGAGCGGCACTTGATATCCATTCACCGTCTCGTGTTATGGCAAAAATTGGGGGCTTTATTGGTTCCGGTTTAGTCAAGGGGATGCAAGCAATGTTGCCAAAAATTGATGGTCAAGCATTAGCTTATGCGAATGCCATTTCAGATCAAGAATATTCTGCACGATCTGTTGTTACTGCAGATACTAGAGCTGTAACTGGTAAGCTTTCTTCATCTTTTAGTGAGTTAAGCGACGATGTGCAAAACAGTCCTAATTCTGATATCAACCTTACGATTGAACAAAATTGGGATGGAAAAAAAGTTTACAACTATATCAAGACCGAAGATGCGCGAAATGCAAATCGAATCAATTTGATCAATAAGAACTGATAGGAGGAACATAGATGGATTTATACATTGAAAAAGATGGTCTAAAGACAAGAATGTCCTCCTTGGGCGTTCTTGTTCAGGATATTCAAGTGTCAAATGCTGTCGTTGAATCGAATCGCAAAAGAATCAATGGGAAGAATGGCAATTTGTTTATGGGTGCAACACATACTGAAAAAAAGATATCTGTTGTTGGGAAGTATTATGTTTCTGACGAACTTCAGGACGAATTAATGAAGGATAGGCTCAATGGTATTTTCGCCGATACTGAGCCTTATTTTATTACTCGAATGTACAGTACAGGGACAATATATGAATTTGAAAGACCCGGTCAAAAACTAGGGTTTGACTTATTAAAACCTGATAAACAAAGAAAATATCATTATCGCTATAAAGTATTACTAGATGGTGAGATTGATTATTCTTTTCAAGGATTTAGCGATGCAGGGCTACTTTATGAGATTAGCTTTACCTTGGTAACAGCAGATGTCCCTTTTGGTATGACAGAACCAGATACAATCGAATTGTCAGGAAAGGGTGGATTCATCGAGTACAAGGGGACCGCACCATGTAGTCAGTTAGAATGGCCGTGGGCGGTACAAGTTATAGCAAATTCCAGTCCTGGAACAAAATTTACTGTGACGATTGGTGATCGCACGCTAAGCTATGAAGGTAAAAAATCTATAGTATCAGGTGATATTTTCTTATTAGAGGGATCAAGTTTTACTCTTAATGGTCTCAATATTAACGATCAGACGAACCTTGAATATTTTGTATTGGAACCTTCCGAACGAGGATTTATCCCATATAGTACATCAATGATTGGAGCTTCAATAAAACTAATAAATAAAGTAGATTTCTATAGATAAGTTAGTAGGTGAAATTGGTGACAGTTTTTAAAAATATTCGTGGCGAAGAATTTATAGCTTTAACTGAATTAACATATACGCACAAAGTAAATGGGGAAAAATCCATTAAAGGGTCTATTTACACAGGTGACGAGGTCATTACAGGCATTGATAGAGGCTGGTCTGTAGAGTTTCAAGATGAACTTTATTATATTACGTATGCTTTACCAGTGGATAATGGCGAATCTGTGACAGTTGAATTTGATGCGATTCATGAATTTTTCTTTAAAATGGGAAAGTCTTCCGTTTATACTATTTTAAATGGATCGAATACTGCGAAAGCGTATCTTGATTTAATATTCACAAATAGTGGCTACAATTATCAATTGGGTGTTACTCTTTCAGCTTTTGAGAAACAAAACTTCGGTATGAAGAATCGGCTTGCTTTGTTCAATGATTTTATAAATAGTACGTCTACCGAATTCAAAGTGGTCGGTAAAACTGTAACGATTGTAGAGAAAGTAGGTAGTGATCTTTCGACAATTGTTCGTAAAGGATTTAACATGCAAGATTTAGTTTTAGAACATAACATAGGTGATTTTGTCACTTATGCAAAAGGATTTGGTGCTTTTTATGATTCGGAAGATGAGTCTAAAGGGCGGTTGGAAGTTGAATATATTAGCCCATTGACTAGTATATATGGAAAATTAGAAGCTGATCCTATTGTTGATGAGAGATTCACCAATTCAATTAATTTGTACAATAAAGTAAAAGACTTCGTTGATTCATCATATGGTATTGCCGTTTCTCTGACTGTAGAAGATTTACAAAAAGCAGGATACAAATATTCTTTGCCAAAACCGGGAGATTATATTCTTGCTATTGATGAAGGCTTAAATTTTCAGCAAAAAATTAGAATCGTTGGAATTGATGAAAGTTTTGATGTTCAAGGTAATTCGATATATAAAAGCGTAACTTGTAATTCGTTGAATGCTGCTGATCAAAAAAATGTAGCAGATTCGACAAATTCAAAAAACTGGTCTGATATTGCGAATGGAATAAAACAAATTCCTAATGACTGGCTTTCCGATGCGATTCAATCCGCTACTTCTGATTTATTGAATGCACAGACAGAATTAAAGTTCACTAAAAATGGAATACTTGCTATAGAAAAAGATAATAGCAATCGTCTGGTGATTCTAAATTCTGCTGGGTTAGGCGTTTCTACAGATGGTGGTAAAACATTTGGTTCGGCGATAACAGCAGAAGGCGTTAACGCATCAGCAATTCACACATGGATTCTTAAAGCTATTAATATTGAAGGAGTATCTATAAAAGGGAGTACTATCGACGGAGGAGAAATAACCTCCACATCGGGAACATGGAAAACAATATTACGATCAGGAACTTTAAAAAACTATATTGATAATGAACTAATCACTTCATATGATGTTAACGGGTTGAGGCTTTATGGGAGTAATAGTGATGTTACAGCATCGTTTAATAGAACTAAATATGAATCAGGGAAAATTAATGCTACTATTTCTGCATACCCAGGGCATGAGTTATGGATAAGCCATTGGGACGGTTCTGCTCATGAGGCATCTGTTGTTATAGATGGACAACAAGGGCTTGTAGGGATTTACCAACCGATGACTCTTTATGCAGACTTGGATGTGAACAGGCGTAGAATAATCGATTCTTTTATAGATCAAAGTATGCGAATAAATCCAAATACTAAAGTTGATTTTCACTCCAATATTGATATGCATGGATATTCTATTCTAAATAGTTCGGATATCCGGCTTAAGGAAAATATTGAACAGTCGACTATAGATGCAATTGCGGAAACCAAAAAGCTAAATTTTGTTGAGTTTAATCGAAAACAAAATTACCAGAGTGATGATCCAAATAGACAGCCAAACACTAAGCGAGAACTGGGGTTAATTGCTCAATTTTCGCCATTTTTAGCCGTTAAAAGTGAGAAAGACAATTATTTAAGGCTTGATATGAATAAGCAGATAATGTTGAACACAATGACGAATAAACAATTAATTGAAATTATTGAAAAACAAGAAGAGCGTTTGTCGAAGATCGAACGCATCCTAAAGACTAAGGGGGATTTTGATGAGTAATAAAATACTTAATCTTGACCTGTCTAAAGATCCAATCATGCCTGCAATTGTTTATGGACGCGTTGGCGATGATCGTTTACAAACTGTCACTGTTAATTTGACTAGGAGAGATGAAGTCGCTGACCTTACTGGTTATGATATAACCTTTGAAGGAACAACATATAATAGGCAAACTAAAGTTTTTGACTCAAATAACATAAGTAGTACACCTGAAGGGTTGAAAAAAGGTACGTTTGATTATACTTTTCCTAACATGGCTTTTGCTGTTGCCGGGAAGTATGAACAAGCGTATTTTTCTATCGTTAAAGATGGCAAACGAGACAGTACAGTAGGTTTTGAAATCTATGTAGATGGTAATGCTGATATTGATGCCCCAGAAGCAGAAACGATAATCACTGAATACAATAAACTAGTAGCTGAATTAAATGAACTTCAAAATCAAGCTATTGACGAAATGAATCGTAACTTCACTGAAGCTCAAGGGAGAATCTCTGAACTGGAGGTTCAAATAAATGATTTACGCAATAAAATTGATCAAGCCTTAACGAATTTTGAGAACGGGAACTTCTGGACAAAAGAAGAGAGTTTCAATAAAGAAGAAAGTTCCGCAAACGTGATCGATCAGATAATTGGGAAAGACGAAGTTGAAATGACTCTGACGTTTGATCTAAAAAATAAAATCGCTTCTTCTGATGTTGAAAACCCAAATTCTGCAAGTTTTAGAGCAGGTCCAACTCTTTATAATCCAAACCAATTTACAGCAGATGCTTATATTAATTATCTAAGTTTGTATAGTCTTGATGGAACGCTTCTGAAAGTATCTAACAGCACACAAGGCAATATCGCTCAAGTATGTATTATTGTGAACATTTTGGAAGAATTGCAACGCTTTTTAGGGCAGCAATTTTTCATTGATCGAGGAGCTGTAACAGAAGAACAGAAAGTAGCAGTGCTCGAAATGATTGTTACAGAATTCACTTCAAATATTTATGGTTTTGGAGTGGGAGCGTCTGGAAATTTATTGACTCAAAAAAATTGGTATGGTGCATGGACGGAAGGGGAGACAACAACTGCAAATACAGTGACTAGGATTGGTCGAAAATTGACTAATTCGGACAATAACTGGTCCAAGTATATCAATGGCGGTAAGATTCCTATTTTAATTACAACTGGAGAAAGTGATGGAATAACGAGTTCGTCAATCAATCTTGATTATGCGAATGTTGAAGTCAAACTCAAATTATCTGCTAATGAACACATTAAGTTAATGATAGCGGCCAATCACGGAGAAAAAATTGCTACAAAAGAAGAAGCACTTGACGGGAAATCAAATGATAAAATAATGACTCCTTTACGTGTAGCAGATGTGATTTCGACGCTAGGTTCTGGCGGAAATGCCGTGGCATCAAGTGAGGAAGCGTTAGCTGGAGTTGAAAATACAAAGATTATGTCAGCTTTACGAGTAAAAGAAGTGTTAGATGCCCATGAAAATGAAATTGCTACCAGCAATGTATTTTCAGCAGCTTTTATGCGTAGTGGGCAAATATCATTCATGAGACGTGGACCGATATTAATTGTGAATGGAACAGTCACAGTGAAGACGGCACAAGCTGCATTAACAGATTTATTTGTCCCTGATTTAGGAGGAAAAGTACCTCTAAACAATGCTGGGAATATATTAGCGATATCTGATAAGGCTCCATACACAAAAAGATTTTTAATTTCTTCTAATGGCGGTAATTTTAGGACAATCTCTGCATTGGAAGCAGATGAGTATCTAGCATTTAGTGGATCAATTATGTTAGCGCCTTAAAAAGAGAAACTTTTAGTTAAGCACACTTTCAGGTGTGCTTTTTATATTGAGAGAGACTAACTATATAGAGTCAAGTAAAAATTAGCCAAATCAAAAAATATT
>ENA-OXVJ01000392-OXVJ01000392.1-human-gut-metagenome-genome-assembly--contig:-NODE-392-length-9592-cov-40.151305_pt1 | contig 9592 bp, 8 predicted proteins | sample MGYA00249248_ERZ652692 | MGnify/ENA primary metagenome ERZ652692 (study PRJEB26925, sample SAMN05826544) | human gut metagenome | biome: ENVO:2100002; feature: ENVO:00000062; material: ENVO:00002003... | reverse complement strand
CGAAGCATTTCCTTTCAGTGATTTAATGAAAACAACACGATTTGACTTAGAGCCTAAATTACTCCAGACTCTTTTTAATTTTGATTTTACTCATTTCCTGATTCTTTTCTGTTCTAGCCTGGCGTTTATTTCTGCTAGATCAAAGGGCTTCCAAATTTCTTCTCCGCGAGAATCTTCAAACGGTGTATCCCCTTTCGCTTTTACACAAACAGCATACTGAAATTGCACAGCTTCATTCACAAGAACCTTTTCAACCATGATTTGATGTTCCCAATCACACCCAAAATCATAGATATATTCAATTTTTGCACCTTCTTGAAAATCCTCGTCAATCAATCGTCGCTCTTCAGAAAACTGTGACATTTCCAGTTCGCTCGGTCCAATCATTTTAGTCCGATCTACAAAGAAACTATGTAAATGACTGTCTTCCCACCCAAAACTAACTTGAAGAATTTGATGAAGTTGCTGATAAGTAGTGCCAGCCGGAATCTTTAAGCGACGCCAAATAGGTGGTTTAAACCCCTTCAAGTCCACTCTAACTAAATAACTTGTTATTTGGTTTTTAACTTTCTTCTGTTTAGGAAACGCTAAAATATTGTCAGGTGCTTTTTTTCTTGGTACTTCTTCAAGGTCATAGTATTCAACATTATAGGGGTCTTCAACTTCAAAATTTCCTTCACGCCACTCATCCATAATAGCTAATTTTGCTTTAGACCAATAATTCGGATTACTCATACGAGTCAAAAAGGCCGTTTTATTAAGATAAATGAAATAGTGCATATCCTTGCACTCATCCTCTGTGATAATTTTTTCATGATACAACGCACTATAAAGGTCTAATAGGATTTGATAGGCATAAAAGCTTTCATCAATAAATAGAGGCATATGTTTAGGCATATGATGAATCAATGCATCCTCTACAATTTGTTTATCCAACAGCTTACTACTCAGTTTCCCTTTGTCAACAAAGCTTAAAAAGAATTCAATTGTGCGAATTAGGCCATCCGGTTCTGCGAGTCCTCCCGCAATAAAGTAATGCATCATGTCTCTGGTCATTCGATCAAATAGCTTGTCCAATTTATCCATATGAACCTCCTTCAACACATATTCTCTTCTTACTAATAGTAAAAGAAAAAAGAGACTCAATCAACAGTGAATTGATTAAGTCTCTATAATTATTTCTTTCCGCCAAAGGCATCCTTCACCTTACCAAAGAAACCTTCCTCTTTTTGTTCACTAACCGTTTGGCCGCCAGCTTCTGCAAATGCTCGCAACGCTTCACGTTGTTTCTCATTCAAGTTCTTAGGCGTGACGATTTTTACTGTTACTTGCTGATCGCCATTTGTGTTGCCACGAAGTCTAGGCGCTCCTTTGCCGCGAAGCCTAAACTTAGCACCTGTTTGTGTTCCAGCTGGTATCTTCAATTTTACATCACCATGAACAGTTGGAATGTTAATCTCATCACCTAGCGCCGCCTGAACAAAACTTAGAGGCAACGTGTAATAGATTTCTGCACCATCACGATCAAAAATATCACTTTGTTTCACTTTAAAGACCACATATAAATCTCCATATGGTCCGCCATTGATCCCGGCTTCGCCTTGATCAGCTAATCGCATTTGTTGTCCATCTTCAACACCAGCAGGTACTTTTACCTTAACTGTATGAGGACGTTTTTCATGACCTGAGCCATGACAAGTCGGACAAGGATCCTTAATTTCTTTCCCAGTTCCATGACAAACATCACATGTTTGACGACTCATTACACGGCCAAGTGGTGTTTGGTGTTCCACATTGATTGAGCCAGAGCCATGACATTTATGACAGACTTCGGGTTGTGTCCCAGGTTTTGCACCATTACCGTTACATGTATGACAGGTTTCTTCACGATTGTATTTAATGTCCTTTTCCACACCAAAAATAGCTTCTTCAAATTCCAAGTTAATCGAATATTGCAAGTCAGAGCCTTGTCTTGGTGCTTTAGGATCGGCTTGACGAGAACCTCCGCCTCCGAAGAATGATTCAAAAATATCTTCAAAACCAAATCCGCCTGCTCCACCAAATCCACCAGCGCCTCCGAAACCGCCTGCTCCGCCGGCACCAAAGTTTGGATCAGTCCCTGCATGACCATATTGATCATAAGCAGCTCGTTTTTGTGGATCACTTAGGATTTCATAGGCTTCAGAAATTTCTTTAAACTTTTCTTCAGCATCAGCTTCTTTATTAATATCCGGATGGTATTGCTTGGAAAGCTTACGATATGCCTTTTTTATTTCATCATCCGAAGCACCTTTTTGTACCCCAAGGACTTCGTAATAATCCCGTTTTGTAGCCATTGGCTTCCCTCCATAATTTCATAGAATCGTTAGTATTGTATCACACTCAAAATCGATACGATACTTTTCTTAGATTTTTTCTAAAGGAATCACCAATCTTGAAAGAAAAAAGGCCAAAGCGATGACTTTGGCCTTTAGTAACGAATCAATTATTTGTCGTCATCGTTAACTTCTTCAAAATCAGCATCCACGACATCATCCGCGCCGCCTTGAGCTGCGTTTGGATCAGCCTCTGCTTGTTGTTGTGCTGCTTGTTCGTAAAGTTTAACCGTTAAGTTTTGTACGATTTCGTTCAACGCATCGCGTTTCATTTTCATTTCTTCGATATCATTTGCTTCAACTGCCGCTTTCAATTCATCACGTGCATCTTCCGCTTTCTTGACTTCATCAGCGTCTACTTTACCTTCTAATTCTTTCAAGGTTTTATCTACTGAGAATAATAAAGCATCGACATCGTTACGTAGATCTACTTCTTCTTTACGAGCTTTGTCGGCATCTGCATTCGCTTCAGCATCTTTCACCATACGTTCAATTTCTTCGTCTGACAAACCAGATGAAGATTTGATTGTGATTTTTTGTTCTTTTTGAGTTCCTAAATCTTTCGCAGAAACATTTACGATACCATTTTTATCAATATCGAACGTAACTTCGATTTGAGGAATTCCACGTGGTGCTGCTGGAATATCAGTTAATTGGAAACGACCTAAAGTTTTGTTATCCGCAGCCATTGGACGTTCACCTTGCAACACATGAATATCTACAGCAGGTTGGTTGTCAGCAGCCGTTGAGAATACTTGTGACTTGCTTGTTGGGATCGTTGTATTGCGGTCGATTAATTTCGTGAACACACCGCCCATTGTTTCAATACCTAATGATAATGGTGTTACGTCTAGTAATACGACATCCTTCACATCACCAGTGATAACCCCACCTTGGATCGCAGCACCCATCGCTACTACTTCATCCGGGTTCACTGATTTGTTTGGTTCTTTGCCAGTTTCTTTGCGTACCGCTTCAACAACCGCAGGGATACGAGTAGAACCACCGACTAAAATAACTTCATCAACGTCAGATTGTGACAATCCAGCATCCTTCAATGCTTGACGAACTGGAGCTTTTGTACGTTCCACTAAATCAGCAGTGATTTCGTCAAATTTCGCACGAGAAAGAGTTGTTTCTAAGTGCAATGGACCAGCGTCACCAGCTGTGATAAATGGTAAGCTGATTTGAGTTGAGCTAACACCTGATAAGTCTTTTTTAGCTTTTTCAGCAGCATCTTTCAAACGTTGCATTGCCATTTTATCTTTAGAAAGATCAATTCCGTTTGCTTGTTTAAAGTCAGCAACTAAGTAGTCGATGATCTTGTTATCAAAGTCATCCCCACCAAGACTGTTATCACCAGCAGTAGATAATACATCGAATACGCCATCTCCTAGTTCAAGGATTGAAACGTCGAAAGTACCACCACCAAGGTCAAATACTAAGATTTTTTCATCTTTATCAGTTTTATCTAAACCATATGCTAATGCTGCTGCAGTTGGTTCGTTAACGATACGTTCAACTTCTAAACCAGCAATTTTACCAGCGTCTTTTGTTGCTTGACGTTGTGAGTCATTGAAGTAAGCAGGAACTGTGATGACTGCTTTTTCAACTTTTTCACCTAAGTAATCTTCTGCAAAACCTTTAATGTATTGTAATACCATTGCAGAGATTTCTTGTGGTGTATATGATTTGCCGTCTGCTTCTACTTTATAACCAGCTTCACCCATATGACGTTTAATAGATGAAATTGTGTGTGGATTTGTCACTGCTTGACGTTTTGCTACTTCACCAACTTGAATCTCACCGTTTTTAAATGAGACAACGGATGGTGTTGTACGATTTCCTTCTGGATTAGTAATGATTTTAGCTTCTCCGCCCTCTAAGACAGCGACAGCAGAGTTTGTTGTACCTAAGTCAATACCGATAATTTTACTCATAGTTGAAAATCTCCTTTTCCATCATATGTTTAATATAGTAGTTTACATTTTATTGAGCTACAATCACCATTGCTGGTCGCAATACGCGATCATGTAGCTGATACCCTTTTTGCAGCACATTTACAATAGTGTCAGGTTTTACGTCATCTTCTGCTGGAACAGTTTGTACTGCTTGATGCAGATTTGGGTCAAACGTTTCACCTTCTGCTTTGATCTCTGTGATACCTTCTTCTTTTAATGCAACAGTCAAGCTTTCAAGGACCATTTCTACCCCTTTTTTTAGACTAGCGCCTTGATCGTCAGTAACTTCAGTTGCTAGGGCTCTTTCTAAATTGTCGATCGCTGGCAGTAATTTTTTGCCAAGATCTTGTGAACGGTAACGAACCAGTTGTTCACGTTCATTTTTGTTGCGGTTAGACATATTTGCGATCTCAGCGCGAGCTCGTAAAAATTTGTCTTCCATTTCGTTAAACTTATTCGTTAGTTCTTCAACTTCTGAAACTTCTGGAATATCAATATCTTCCGCTTCTTTTTCGGTCGACTCATTTTCAACTGATTCGACTTCTTCTAATTCTTCTTCAACTTCTTGTTTCTTTTCTTCTGCCACTGCGCGTACTCCCTTTCTTTGTAGGAATCGTTTCTAGTGATATAAACCCAAAGAACGATAATAATCGTCCAATGCGTTCGTCAACTCGTATCGGAAAACTTCCAATAGACCAAAAATCTTTGAATATGGCATCGATGTTGGTCCTAATAACGCAATTGTTCCGCGGCCATGTCCACGAATTTCATAGTTTGCTTGAATCATACTAAGATGATCAAACAGATCATTTCCCATCTCCGCGCCAATCCGAACATGAATATCGCTATCATAAGGCAACAGTAGCTGTGTCAGCTCATCTGAATTCTGCATCAATGAATACATTGATTTCACATGATTAAAATCTTGATCAGGATTAAAATTCAAAATATTCATTCGTCCGCTGACAAACACCTTATCCTCAAAAGCATCATTCAAAATCACGTCAAATAAGTGACTGATTCCTTCAGTTGTCTGGAAGTAACGATGCAAAATCATTGGAATCTCAGTTCTCAATTTTTGATAAACACTTACCAAAGGTTGGCCTACTAAACGATCGTTGATAATTCGAACCATTTTCTCCAAGTCCTGACTGTCTACATTCTCAGGAATGCGAAAAACTTGACTCTCAACATTTCCTTTATCTGTGACGATGATCGCCAAAATCTGACGATCATTTAATGGAACAATTCGAAAACCAGTCAATGTCCGATCCTTCATTTCAGGGCCAAGTGAGAACGCGGTATAGCTAGTAACTTGTGAAAGTATCTTGGCAGACTGCTGAATGATATCATCAATCTCATGAATATCTTTCTTAAGCGATCTGCGAATCTGGTCTACTTCTTGATTACTCACCTTCGCTGGCGTTAATAGATAATCCACATAATATCGATAGCCTAAAGCTGAAGGAATTCTTCCAGATGAAGAATGAGTCTTCTCTAACATGCCTAATTCCTCTAGCGCCTTCATATCATTGCGGATAGTTGCGGAGCTTGCTTTTACGCCTTCTTCCATCAAACTTTTTGATCCGACCGGTTGACCCGTATTGGTAAAGTTTTTGATGATTAAGCTGAGAATCAGTTTTTGTCTTTCCGTTAACATTCTTCTCATCCTTTAGTTAGCACTCTTTCTTTTTAAGTGCTAACTCGATTATTAATATACCAACAACTTCTATATAAGTCAAGGAAAAAATATAAAAAATTAGCACTCTACACACGAGAGTGCTAATTGGCGTTACTCAGTAAAAATTCTTCAAAAACATCATTCCCGCGAAATAGTCCCTCCTCAGTCAAACAAACCCTCGAATCCGTCTCTGTTATCAGCTTTTGCTGTTTTAATTTTTCAATCACATCCCCATACACATCCATCATACTGAAGCCAAAACGATTTTCAAAAACGGTTTTATCAACACCTAAAATTTTTCTTAAGCCCAGAAACATTTCCTCTTCAATCTGAGCTTTTTGAGTAAGGATTTCTTCCTCTAACACGGGGAGCTGATCATTTTTCAATGACTTTAAGTAATGCTGGATAGGTCCTCGATTTTTATAGCGTCGATTTCCAAGGTACCCGCTAGCACCTGCTCCGAGACCAAAATAATTTTGATTGTTCCAATAAACTAGGTTATGTTGACTTTCGAACCCAGGTTTTGCAAAATTACTGATCTCATATTGTTTACGCCCAGCTTTTTCCATCGCATCGATCGTTTCGGCATACATCTGTGCTTCTAATTCTTGCTCAGGAAGATGCATCTTCCCACGTCTAACCCAATTCATAAACATCGTTTGATTTTCTAAAATCAATGAATATAGTGCGTAATGAGGTAAATCTAAAGCCAAGGCTCGTGTTACCGTATCACGAAAACTTTCTAGGGACTGACCCGGCAATGCATAAATTAAATCGATCGTTACATTGCTAAAATCTTTTTCTTCTAGCAATTGGATCGTATCATACACATCCTGTGCGGTATGCTTACGACCAATTTTTTTCAGCAAACGATCATCAAATGTTTGAACACCCATTGATAAGCGATTGACTCCATAGTTTTTCATTACATCCAATTTATCAGCAGTTAAATCGCCAGGATTCGCTTCGACTGTAAATTCTCCATTATAATAAGGAAGGATTTCTCGCAATCCACTCAATAAACGTTCTAACTGACTTGCAGTCAATGACGTTGGGGTGCCCCCTCCAACATAAAGTGTTTCCATTTTTTCGACTGGGTTTTGTCTTAAAGCTAAGCGTGCCTCTTTCAACAACGCTTCGATATATTCATCTACAGGCTGACCTTCAAGAAAAACTTTGTTGAAGTCGCAGTAGTAACAAATATGTTCACAAAACGGGATGTGAATATAGGCTGAAGTAGATTTTGTCATCTCGTTCCTCTTTCTAAGTAGTAGTAACAGACGTATTCTAACATACATCTCTCTGCTAAAAACAAACACTTGCTTTTACCGAGCATTCCTAATGTAATTTTTACATTCAAAAAAAGACTCGATGATCCTGAATAATCTATTTCAGGTCATCTAGCCTCTTTTATTTGTAATATTTGCGTGTGTAGTAAAAAAAGATACTCCCAATAATCCCAAAGCCGATTAGCGAAAGTGAAGGATTCGCTTGATCATTTGTTTTAGGGTATTCCTTTACTTGTATATTTTGTTGCTGATCATCAGTCTTTTTTGACGTTGCAGACAGGGTCGTGGGCGTTTTTTCTCCCTCTTTTCCATCTGCCGAAAGGTCATCCCCCGCTGAATCGAGGACAGCCTTGATTCGATTGATACTGCCTTCGATATCGCCTGTGCGATTTTGAACATCTGAAACAGCTGCCTCTGCATTTTCTGCTCCTTCAGTAAACTGACCCTTCACTCTCTGCGCGCTGCTTTTGGCCTTTGAAATGCTTTGATCGAGCGTTGAGCGATCTGACTTTAATTGTTCTTGCAATTTTTCAGCTTCAGCAATCTTTTGTTTTAAATCCGCTCGCACTTGGTCTAATTGCTTTTGCGTCTGTGCCCATTGATCTTCAATTGTGGAGTGATCTGTTTGAATGCGATTATTCACCTCATTAAAATGGTTTTGAAAATCATTGTTCGTCTGATCTAATTGATCTTGAATCACAGCAAAATCATTATGCAGATCCTCATGCCGTTTCTGTGAATACTTCTGAGCCTCAGCAATATCTTGTGCAATCTGTTTTTGACGCGTTTCAAATTGTTGCTGAGCCAATTTGAAAGCAGCCTCTATTTCTGTCTGTCTATTTGTTAGTTCATTAGAAGCGGTTGTACTATCGGAAGTTTCTGATGCTTTCGTTACCTTAACTTCTGAATTAGCAACACTTGCGAAGGCGTCTGTGTTGAACCCAAAAAAACTCGTAGAAAAACCACTACATAATACGATCAAAGCTAATTTTTTCATTAGTTATTTCATCCCCTCGACAGGGATTATAGCTAAAATCATACAAATTTGTTAATAAACAAATTGATCGATTTGTCTAAAAAAATTAATGATTATTCGATTTTGGCAGGACACAAGAAAAAGCCAACGAGTATCCCATTGGCTTAAAAATAGTACGTTTTATTCGACTATTCTGTTAAAAACGTTTGAATTGCTTTTGCATTTGCTTCAGTATCTAGTTCTAAAACACTTCCACTTGGCGTATCATTATTAAATTCCCAAGTTTTATCGATTGGTACAGCAAGGGTTTCAATTTTTTTAGTATCGCCTAAAGCGAAATCTTTTCCTACGCTTAAAATCGTACTTTCAGATAAATTTGTATCGACATATCCCAATAGCTTTCCAGTTGTTTTTGGCAATTTACTTAATGAAGTAACATTTGTGACTTGCTGTGAGATGGCTGAGAGCACCTGCTGTTGTCTGCGAATTCGACCAAAATCGCCCTCCTCATCTTCACGGAATCGAGAATACTGCAACAATGTATTGCCGTCCATTTTTTGTTTACCCGCTTTAATAAATACTTGATCTAAATCTAGATCCTTTTCCGCATCAATGGTCACACCTTTTGGAAACAAATTATCAATAGCTTCTTTAAAATGGTCGAAATTGATTGTTACATAATATTCAATTGGGAGATCAAAGTTTTCTTTTAATGTTTTTCGGACCAGCTCAATGCCACCATATGAATACGCCGCATTGATTTTATCCTTCCCATAACCAGGAATATCAACATAGCTATCGCGCATAATTGAAATTAACTTGGGTTGTTTTCTTTTCTGATCATAATGAGCAACCATTAGGGAATCTGATCGACCTCGATCTTCTCCCCGAGAATCGGTACCAATAATCAAAATGTTCAAATCATTCTGATCTGGAGCTTCTTCTCCGTTAAAAGGGATCGTTTGCTTCGATTGAGCATTTTTTGTCGATTCATAACCCTGTAAAAATGAAAAAATTAAGTAACATTCAAAAACTAATAGTACTCCTAAAATAATTAAGATCAAGCGCTTAAAAACTTTCATTCGAAATCCTCACTTTAAAAATAAAAAAATTATAATTATCAAGCCTGCTGATTGATTCATAAAATATAAAAATAAATTCTCTAAACTACCTGTTCAGTTTATACTAAAACTATTCGTCTTCATCACTAGCATCAACTTTTTATGATTTTTTTATAAACTCTTTTTATTACAATGTAAGCGCCGAACCACTGAGTACCTACAATCAAAAACCACTTCCGACTATACTGA
>ENA-OXVJ01000389-OXVJ01000389.1-human-gut-metagenome-genome-assembly--contig:-NODE-389-length-9622-cov-36.357792_pt1 | contig 9622 bp, 8 predicted proteins | sample MGYA00249248_ERZ652692 | MGnify/ENA primary metagenome ERZ652692 (study PRJEB26925, sample SAMN05826544) | human gut metagenome | biome: ENVO:2100002; feature: ENVO:00000062; material: ENVO:00002003... | reverse complement strand
ATCTACACAAGGAGTATCGTCGGCAGCGTCAGATGTGTATAAGAGACAGATGTTAGAAGCAGTTATATAGTAAATGGGACAAAAAAAAGATAGGCTTTCGCCTACCTCGAAAAATATATCTTCTCTTATTTTACTGCAGAGTCAGATTCTACAATTTTCCCAACAATTCCGTAATCTTTTGCTTCTTCGGCTGACAGCCAAAAATTACGATCTGTATCCTTTTCGATTTGCTCCAATGTTTGGCCAGTTGCTTTGGCAATCAATTTGTTTACGCGTTTGCGCATACGTAAAATTTCTTTTGCTTCGATCTGGATTTCAGTTGATTGTCCTTGTACACCACCTGCTGGCTGATGGATCATATATCGTGTATTTGGCAGACTATAGCGATCCTTTTTGTCTGCAGCCAAATAGATTGTAATTCCCGCACTTGCAACCCAACCAGTCCCAATCATTTTCACTTTCGGCTTAATGAAACGGATGACGTCATGGATCGTATCACCAGATTCCACATGACCGCCTTGACTGTTGATAAACATCGTGATGGGATCATCACTGACAGCAGATAGATAAAGCAATTGCTCTGTCACGGACTTCGCCAAGTCTTGGTTAATTTCTCCGTAAATCAATATCGTGCGCTGCTTCAATAATTTTAACATCATCGGATTTTTTTCTTCCGATTTCTCCAATTCTTCCTCGGCTAAAAATTCATTCATATGAACGTCCTCCTTTTCTTCTAAAACCAGTATAGCTAAAAAGAAGAGGAATGAACAGAATAAGCCTATAATCAATGATATTCTGTACCAATAAGGTTTCTATGCTAAACTATGAATGAAAAAATAGTTATTAGTAGCGAAATTCTATTATCTATGGGATGATAAATCGTATTTTGTGAATAGAAAGGGGATTTTCGTGACCTATCGGAATAAGCCTCCATCACCATCACTGTCTCCAGAGAGATAACCTTTCTCATATTTCAGTAAGTTAAAAAAATTAAGACCTTAATAGAAATAGGAGCAATTTGTATGATTGAGGAAAAGAAAAGCTTTATCTCATGGCCTGTACTTGCCATGATGTCATTTGTTACAGTCATCGGCTTTGATGATATTATTTATAATTTTGCTAATCAAGGATTAGGTGTGATCACTTCTTGGATAATTTTACTGCTATTATACGTGATTCCCTATTCTTTAATGGTTGGCCAATTGGGTTCTGTTTTTAATCATGAAGGCGGCGGTCTGACCTCGTGGGTTCGAGGAACCAGCGGTGATCGTTTAGGTTATTTCACTGCCTGGACCTACTGGGCAGCGTCAATTCCTTATGTAGTTGATACTGCCAATGCCGTTGTTGTCGGCTTTGGTTGGTTGATCAATGGAAATGATTCAATGGAAGACAAAATGTCTAATTCGATGTTTGCCTTATTAACCTTCTGTGTTTTCCTAGCTTTTATTTTCTTGCAACGTCATTTTAAAAAATCACTAGAAGTATTGAGCACATTAGGTGGCGGCGCCATGTTCATCATGGCAATCTTATTCGTCTTCATGACGTTCGCTTCATTGTTTATGCCCAATGGACACATTGAAACGCAGCCAATGAATCTTGGAGCTGTCATACCGAAGTTTGATCTTCATTATTTGACTACGATTGGTCTTTTAATCTATGCCATTAACGGAGCCGAACTGGTTGCTCCATTTGTCACGCGGATGCGTAAACCGCAACGAGAATTTCCCAAAGCCATGATTATGTTGACCGTGATGACGATTTTCTTAACAGTTTTTGGTTCTTTCTCATTAGGCGTCTTCTTCAATGCACATCACCTGCCAGATAACTTAAAGATGAATGGCTCTTATTATGCCTTTCAGCGTTTGGGAGAGTTCTTCCATTTAGGCAATACTCTGATGTATATTTTTGCCGTTACACAAATTATTTATATGTGTGCGTTGCTAGCCGTCTTACTAGATGCTATGACGCGTATGCTGATTTCTGATACTGGTAAACAATTCATGCCAAAAAAATTAACGAAATTGAACGCTGAAGGCTTACCAATCAACGGCTACATTTTAACCACAGCCTTAAGTGCGTTTATTCTATTATTGGGCGTTTTCTTACCTGAAATGAATGACATTTTCAATTGGTTATTGAATCTTAACGGCATCATTTCGCCAGGTGTAACTTGCTGGATTTTCTATGCCTTTATTCGGATTCGCCTAGATAGTCAAAAATTCCAATCAGACTATGTCTTCATTAAGAATGATCGAATGGCCGTGTTTGTTGGCGGCTGGTGTTTAGTTGTTACTATTATCGCTACTTTATTCGGTGTTTTACCACAGGATGCCCCTTATGGTTCAAGCCTGTTTTGGCACGAACTAATTATCAATATTGTTGGAATCGCTGTGTTGATTGGTTTGGGCTTCATTATGCCGACCTTAGCTAAACGTGAACGAGAAAATCCGCATAATATCTAGCTATCAGACTATACACCACTTTCCTTTAGGGAAGTGGTGTACAGTTTTTTTTACTATTCAAAAAAAATCCCACTCGTGGTAAGATGATGTCTAAATAAGAATTAATTATTTTTTAATCGAAATCATAGAAACGGGTGGAGAATATGTTGTTGTTGGGGTCATTGGTGAACTGCCTTGCGATTATGGCTGGAAGTTTTTCTGGTATCATTTTACGAAATATTACGGAACAAACGAAAGATACAGTAACAAAAGGGATTTCTTTAGGGGTTGTTGCATTGGCCATTCAAATGTCGTTACAAGCAAGTTCTTTTATCATTATCATCATCAGTATTTGCCTTGGGGGAATGATCGGCGAATTTCTAAAAATCGAAGACTCCATGACACGCTTAGGTCTTTTTCTTGAAAATCGTTTTGCTCGGGGCAATAGCAACTTCGCAGAGGGCTTTGTCACTGCAACTTTGATTTATGTCATTGGCTCAATGGGGATTATTGGAGCTATTGAAAGTGGCGTTACCGGTAACCACCAGACCCTATTTACTAAAGCGGTAATGGATGGCTTCATGTCCATCATGCTGACTGCTTCACTGGGCATCGGTGTTCTGTTCTCGGCATTTCCAGTTTTGATTTATCAAGGCGCTATCACGATTTTTGCTAGCGTCATTGTTCGTTATTTACCTACAGAGCTGCTAGATAGTCTAATGAATGAAATCAGTGCAATCGGCGGTTTGATGATCTTAGCCATTGGCTTAAACGTCATGAAACTGACCAAGATTCGTGTCTCTAACTATTTGCCAGGTATTCTCGTTTTGATAGCTATTATGGTCGTACAGTATTATTACTTTTAATAAGCAGATGAAGGGAGCTTTCCTTCATCTGCTTATTTTTTTTACCAAATAATATTTTGTTGTACCCATCATTGGAACATCCTTCAGTTCGCCAAAAACTTCATAGCCATGTTTTAAGTAAAAATCCAATGCTTGATACGCTTTTGTCGTTAAGGTAATCGTCGTAACTTGGTGTTTTAAAGCTACTTGTTCTATTTTAGCCAACAATTGACTACCTATGCCGTCTTTACGATAAGCTGGATCAACAGCTAATAATGAAATGTGCATTGTCTGATATTGCTTTTTCGCTGTGATTCCACCAATTATATGCTTATCCTCCTTCGCACAAAAAGCCCATTCGGAAGCATCGGGTTCAGGTTCCGATGCAAAAAAATCAACCTGCTGCTGATCCAATATTTCTAATAATCTATCTGTAACCTCACTCTTAGTAACAGCTTGGATCTTCATTGAGGAGTCCTCCTTTCCAACGAAACATTTCATTACACTATTTACATTTCTCTAACTCATTCATGCTTTAAACCCCTGTGGAATTCAATCAAAAGAAATGAAATAAACAGCTTAAAATTTTAGTTCCATCTTCATATCTGCTTCGATATATTTATTTTGAGCTACTGGTACCTCTTTAAAACCAAACTTTTCGTAAAGGTTAATCGCTGGCAATAACCTTCGATTTGTATATAGAAAAACAGTAATTGCTTTTCTTTGACTTGCAAATTCCAAAGATTTCTCCATCAGCAGATTTCCGATTTTTAAACCTTTATAGCCTTCCGTTACGGCTAATTTGGCTAGTTCGAAGCTCCCATCTTTCTGTCTTATCATAGCAACAGTTCCAACGATTAGACCATCACAAAGGGCAAAGAAGATCATTCCACCATTGTCCAAAATACTCCTATGGGGATTATTTATGATTTCTAAGTCTGCCGGTTCAACAGAAACATATTTTTCCAACCAATCCAATGAAAGTCGTTTAAACTGTTCGGCATACTTATCTTCCCATTCAATAATTTTAATAGCCACCATAAAATCGTCCTCCCCTAACCCTTATTTAATACAATACTTCAATTATAATGGACTGCTTAGTTTTTTTTCAAATGTAATTGAACAGTTTCTGCTTTTCCAATAACAAAAATCTTCGTAATTTTCTGTTCATTAAACATACTATCTGTTTTATTGGCACAATTTCGTGAATTTATCCATCAACGAGGTGTATACTGAAGTCAATTAACACTTAGAAAGAGGATTTATTATGACTGATTATCTGAATGAGCTCGAAACATTTTGGGATGAGTTTGCCGAAGAATATGAAGCGATTCAACAAGAATCAATATTTCCCATTGCTGAAGAGCTGCGAGATTTTTTACTAGCAGAAAATCTCCTTCCCTGCCAAACTTTTTTGGATCTTGCTGGAGGTGCCGGTCGTTATTTATCTACATTAAAAGCATATGTAGAAAAATATGATCTTGTAGATTTATCAGCGGAAATGTTGAAACTTGCAGCTGCTAAATCTAATAGTACTGTTCAGTTGATCAAAAACGATCAAAAAAATTTCTTATCACAGATTAAACAGCGTTATAGCATTGTTTTTTCAGCCATGAATCCTGCTTTACAAACAAAAGAAGAGCTACTCGATTTTTGCCAAGCAAGTCATGATTGGTGTTTGATTTTACGTGTTATAACAGACGAGGATCAGCTCTTCTCGCCTTACGAGGAGATAAATTCTGATTTGTTACTGAATGAACGTTATAAAGCATTTTTGAATGAGCTGCACATTCCATATCTTACAAAAAAATTTGCGTATACAAATTATGAAGAAGTCACTCGTGATTTTTTTCAGGAATACTTTTTGGAGGAGTTTTCTCCAGTGGAATTAGCTAAAATCACCGAGAAAACCTTTGGGAACAAACAACAAAAAATGAATCAGCAGTCACTCGTCTTTGAATTGATTTATTTTCACGGACCAAAGACTTATAATGAGAACGGATTTTAATATCAAGGGGGATTTTTAATGGAAGAAAAAACGTTTCAACGAATTAAAGAATTAACGGAACTGCAAGGAACGAGCGGTTTTGAAGAAGATATTCGCAGCTATCTGCGAACTGCTATCACGCCTTTAGTAGATGATGTGCAGCAAGATGGTTTAGGCGGAATTTTTGGTCTGCGTCAAGCTGATGAAAGCAAACCACGTGTGATGGTTGCAGCTCATATGGACGAGGTTGGCTTCATGTTAACAGAAATCACCTCGCGCGGATTATTCAGGGTTGTGCCTTTAGGTGGTTGGAATCCTTATGTGGTTTCTGCTCAACGCTTTACTCTAAAAACTAGCAAAGGTAATTATCCATGCATCTCTTCTTCTGTGCCCCCACATTTGTTACGCGGAACAAACGGACAAGGACAGGTTAAAGTTGAAGATATTCTTTTTGATGCTGGATTTGAATCAAAGGATGAAGCTTTGGCTTACGGTGTTCTACCAGGGGATACAATTGTTCCACAAACTGAAACGATCAAAACCGCAAATGGTAAAAATATTATCAGTAAAGCTTGGGACAATCGCTACGGCTGTACTGTCATTTTAGAAGCATTGGAAGCATTGCAAAAGGAAGAACTAGACTATACGCTAATCGCCGGTGCAAATGTGCAGGAAGAAGTCGGCTTGCGAGGAGCAAAGCCTGCCGTTACAAAATTCAAACCAGATTTATTCTTTGCAGTCGATTGTTCGGCTGCCGATGATTTAATCACAACTAATGGGACTTTCGGGCACTTAGGAGAAGGAACGCTGTTACGTATTCAAGACCCTGGTATGATTCTGCTACCACGTTTGCGGGAGTATTTACTGGATACTGCGGAAACACATAATATTCCGTATCAATACTTTGTTTCTAAAGGTGGAACCGATGCAGGTGCTGCTCACACAGCGAATGAAGGAATCCCAAGTACCGTGATCGGTGTTTGTGGTCGCTATATCCACACCCATCAAACAATGTTCAGCATCGCTGATTTTGATGCCGCTCGGGAAATGCTAATTCAAGTTTTAAAAGGCTTGGATGAAAGTACGATCAAAACGATCATCAAAGGATAATAGCTGCTTAAGAAAAATTAAATAACTTCATAAAAATCAATACTATCAAGGCTTTCCTAACTTATTTGATGACTTTATTAAGTGAAACCAGCATATTTCTTGCAATCGAAAATGATTTCCGTTAGGATTTAGTCATATTAATAACTCCTTAGGGGAGTAACCGGCAACGTTGTTGTTGTGATATCAACAGTAAGTTAACCAGCGATGGTTTTCTGGTATCGTATGAAATGGTGAGACCTAAGACAAGTTTAAACACTTGCCTTAGGTCTCTTTTTGTCAGTTTTTCTTCACGCTTCAGCGTGATTAGAAAAATGATATGCGTACGAAAATAAATTCCTTTTTTCGTTTTTTGAAAAAAGTATTTCGTAAATATTGAGCTAGCCACTATTAACGGATTAGTCAATCACACGCACATAACAGTATCAACTGCCAAAAGTTACGAATCAAGTGAAATAAAAATTATTGGAGGCTATAAATTGACAAAACACGTGTACCAACAAGAAACAGACAGTTTAATGAAAGACTTGAATACCTCACCAGAAGGTTTGAGCCAAACAGAAGCTCAACAGCGATTACAAGAAAATGGTCCAAATCAATTAAAAGAAGCGAAGAAAAAATCCTCGCTAACTTTATTTTTAGAAACCTTCAAAGACGCGATGGTGATTGTCTTATTGATCGTTGCCGTTGTTCAAATGATTATGGGAGCCCATGTTGAATCAATCGTTATTTTTGCTGTGTTACTACTCAATTCAGTCGTAAGTGTCATCCAAACAAAAAAGGCTGAGGGCTCATTAGATGCTTTGAAAAAACTTTCTGCACCTGATGCTAGTGTTCTTCGTGGCGGACAGGAGCAAAGTATTCCGGCTAAAGAAATCGTTACTGGAGATATCGTTATTCTAGAAGCTGGTGACTATGTACCAGCTGACGGGCGTTTGCTCGAAGCCGGATCGCTAAAAGTTGATGAGGGGATGCTGACTGGTGAATCGACACCAGCTGAAAAAGAAATCAAAACATTTGGTAATGATGTCCCTATTGGTGACCGTATCAACATGGTCTTTAGCGGAACAATCGTGACTTATGGTCGCGGAAAATTTTTAGTAACTGCTACAGGCAATGATACTGAGATTGGTCAAGTTGCTGGTTTATTAGAATCAACTACTGAACAAAAAACACCTCTTCAACGAGGGTTAGACAGTTTTAGTAAGAAATTAAGTATGGCGATTTTGGTACTATCTTTAGTCATCTTAGGGATTCAATTACTGCGAGTTTTCTTAGGGGGTTCAGCTGATATGACGCAAGATATTGTTAATGCCTTTATGTTCGCAGTAGCTGTAGCTGTGGCGGCGATTCCCGAAGCACTGCAATCAATCGTTACAATCGTTCTTTCATTAGGAACGAAGAAAATGGCGAGACAGCATGCGATCATTCGTAAGCTACCTGCTGTAGAAACACTGGGTTCAACAAGCATTATTTGTACTGATAAAACAGGGACCTTGACACAAAATAAAATGACCGTTGTTGACCACTTCTTAGCCGACGGACAAAGCGGAGAATTTTCAAACGATCCTAAACACTGGGAAGCAGATGAACAACGTTTGATTGAAATCAGTGTGTTAGCAAATGACGCAACGATTAGTGAAGATGGCACAAAATTAGGTGATCCAACCGAGATTGCATTAATCGACTACAGTGAAGAACAAAACCAATCGTATCGTGACTTGCGTAAAAAATATCCTCGTCAGGCGGAACTGCCTTTTGATTCGGACCGTAAATTGATGTCGACGCTTCACACGATCAATCAACAGAAAACAATGGTAACTAAAGGTGGCCCAGATATCGTCTTTGAACGCAGCTCGAAAGTGTTGCTTGACGGACAGGTCGTTGATTTTACACCAGAGCTTAAAACGCGGTTCCAAAAACAAAATGAAGCCTTTTCTGAACGGGCATTGCGTGTATTAGCTTTTGCTTACAAAGAAGTAGCAACAGATTCGCTAACGTTAGATGACGAAAAAGATCTGATCTTAGTCGGATTGCTGGCAATGATCGACCCACCACGGGAAGAAGTATTCCAAGCAGTCGCTGATGCCAACTCTGCTGGTATCCAAACAGTGATGATTACCGGTGACCATAAAACGACTGCTGTCGCCATCGCTAAAGAAATTGGGATCTTTCAACGAGGTGATCTTGCATTGACTGGTGCTGAATTGGATCAGTTGAGTGAAGCTGAGTTAGCCGAACAATTAGAGCAAATCACTGTCTATGCTCGTGTCTCACCAGAAAATAAAATCCGAATCGTCCGTGCTTGGCAAGAAAAAGGAAAAATTTCTGCTATGACTGGTGACGGTGTCAATGATGCACCCGCGTTAAAACAAGCAGATATAGGGATCGCGATGGGAACCGGAACAGATGTTGCGAAAGATGCTGCCGCTATGGTTCTGACGGATGACAACTTTGCTTCAATTATTAAAGCTGTCGAAGTTGGACGAAATGTTTTTGATAATATCAAAAAGGCTGTTGCTTATCTATTTGCTGGGAATTTAGGTGCGATCATCGCAATCATCTTTGCCTTAGCAATTGGTTGGGCAAATCCCTTTACCGCTTTGCAGCTACTTTTTATCAATTTGGTAAATGATTCACTGCCCGCAATTGCTTTAGGCATGGAAAAAGCGGAACCAACGATTATGAAGCGTCAGCCACGGGATCCAGATAGCGGGATTTTCACTGGAAAAACATTGATTTCTGTAACCTATCGAGGGATTTTGATCGCCATTGCCGTGATTACTGCTCAATGGATCGGAAATCTGCAATCCGCTGAAATGGGAGTCGCGATGGCCTTTTCAACCTTGATTTTAAGTCGGACACTACAAACTTTTGCAGCTCGTTCCAACACGCAAACTTCTATACAAGTTGGTTTGTTCTCCAATAAAATGGTTTTGCTGGCAATTCTTGTTTGTGGTGGATTCTTCAGTCTGACATTATTACCAGGGTTACGAGAAGTTTTCGCTATTCCAGCAACCTTTGCTTTGAAGGAAATTGGTTTGGCTCTAGTTCTAGCGATTTCAGCAGTTTTATTGATGGAAATCACTAAGATGATCATAATAAAAGTTCAAGAACCAAAAACAAAGGCACAATTGAACAAATATTAAGCTAGATCAACCGCATGAAAAAGCCGACATCAAAATTCTGATATGCTCCCCCTATATAGGACACTGAAATATAAAGTGGCTTATATAGGGGGA
>ENA-OXVJ01000387-OXVJ01000387.1-human-gut-metagenome-genome-assembly--contig:-NODE-387-length-9746-cov-39.038799_pt1 | contig 9746 bp, 5 predicted proteins | sample MGYA00249248_ERZ652692 | MGnify/ENA primary metagenome ERZ652692 (study PRJEB26925, sample SAMN05826544) | human gut metagenome | biome: ENVO:2100002; feature: ENVO:00000062; material: ENVO:00002003... | reverse complement strand
CCTCTTCTAGAGGTGTTAAAAAGCCACCCGTTCTCACGGGTGGATGTGTTACTTTCTAAACGAAAGTAGTAAATAGCAGATTTCGGAAGTCTCTTTACAGTTGATGTTTCCTTTACTAATTAAGTGGAAATCTATTGATCAAATAAGGAGATAAAAAGAAAATAGACACATTATATTCATACTTGCCTCGGAAATAGATATTTCCGAGGTCTTTTTTTGTTTTTTTTGACGAAAAATTCAAAAGGTAAATTTTTTTTACGACAATCAAACTTTATTATTCTTTAAATCAAATTAAGTAATTGGGTCCAATAACACTAAAGGTTATAAAAAAAGATAAAACAACGCTGAAATATCATATTTGAATAACTAAAAAATATAAAAAAACACATTCAGCGAGAGAAAATGATATCAGTTATCATATTGTTATGCGGAAGGGAGAGTGGGTGAAAAAAGGGTGAAAGGAGGAATTTATGAAATGAAAAAGAAGCACTTACTCATGTTGGTTGTTCTACTATTTTCTTTTATTACAGAAACACTACCATCACTGGTTACTGCGTATGCCGAAACAACGAAAACGGAACTGATCAATGAAAAGTTCTTAAAAGTCTCCTATGAATATGAATCATTAGAAGATACAAATCGTTGGCGAATCACGTTTAGCAGGCAAAGCGAAGAGAGTGATAAAGAACAGTGTCTCAAATTGAAAGTAACAAATGAGAAAAGAAAAGTGATCACGTATCCAACGATTAAGAACATGGATGAGAAGGATGAATGGCTAATTGAAAAGAACTATTCAGCTTCCATGGAAGGACAACTCGTTTTTGAGTTACCGAAATCAACAAAGAAACTCAATTTAGATGTTCAACTAGACGAGCAGACACTTTCTAACGGAAAAGACGCGAAGATACAGGAAAACATTCTTGATATCAAAGAATCCTTTGTTCTTAAAGCGCAGGATACAAAAGAAGAAACAAAAACTTCTGAGAGTAAAGCAGCGGTCAAAACAAGTTCAGAAGATTTTATCGGTCCGCCTGAACCAGAAGAAGTTGTGCCAGTACCAGCAACGGCAGTTCCAAACAATGGGTTGCTTCGGATGGACCCACCGAAATATACCAATAAAGCACCCGTGTATACGTCGAATAACGGCACCTATCCTACTTGCTATTGGACGCCAACCGGACAGTCAAACGTTCGCAATCATCAAGGTGGTTATGAGAAAGAATCTGGTTGGGATGGAGTAACGAGTTGGGATGTCTCTTCAGATGACTATACGAAATCGTATATCAAATATGGTGAGAATAAATCAAAACCTAATATTGAATTGCGAAAATATGCGAGTGAGACATCTAAAGAAGATGAATTTAATGTTCGTCTAAATGTCCGAGGCAGAACAATTCCAAAACCTGGGGTAGATGTTTGTTTTGTGTTGGATAATTCAGCTTCAATGATTCAATCGCAAGGAAATATTGGCGGGATGACGAGAAAAACATTAGCAGTCAACTCGTTACAAAAATTGATCGATAAGTTCAAAGCGGCAAACCCAGATACTGACAGCCTTCGTATTGGTGGAGTAATTTACTCTTCGCCTGATTATTCAGGAAACCAAATTGTTCCTATGTCTGCCAACTCGACAGGCTGGCAAAACGTAGTTGATAGGTATAAAAGTATTGCTTCAGATGGAAATACCTTCACACAAAAAGCATTAATGGATGCGCAAACGATGCTGAATAATGCAAATGGAACCAATCGGCGAAAGGTTATTTTTCTTTTGACTGACGGTGCACCAAATATGAGTGAAGTACCGCTATCAGGGCATTCAGATTCAAGTATCTATTACGATAAGTTGCGAATTGATTCAAACCATCCTAGTCCACCTCCAATTTATGATGGGTCTCTGACCTATAGTGGACGTTATTGGGGACTTCCAGAAAGAGAGCCTAATGGTGAAAGATATTTTACGGTATATAAACCTTCGGGAATCGCGGTAGGAACTACGGGACAAAGGATTTATAGTCATTTAACGCCTGCCAATTCGACTGCAGCGGATATTAAGGATCAAGGAATGGAGATTAATTCCATCGCTATCAATATCCAAAAAAACTTTACAGTAGAACGGCATTCAAGGGATGAATTGGTCACTGGTTTGTATCGTATGGCTTCCAAAAAGGCGAACGCTGCTGGAGATTCACAGGCTGATTACCAATTTTATCATGCTAGTACAACAGGTGATTTTGACATTTCTTTTGATGATTGGTTTAACTCAGTCATTCAAACAGTAGATAAAGGCGTTATTGAAGATCCAATCGGAGATATGTTTGAGCTAGTAGGAAAACCTACTGTTAAGGAAATCAAAAAAAGCGGTGTGCCAGCAATTGAAACAAGTAAACTGCCGAACGATCCGGTTGTGACAAACAATACGATCAAAGTGGATAATATCAATCTTTATGGTCAGCAAGAAGTTCAATTGGATTACAAGCTTCGGTTAAAAACAGACGCTGTGAATTATGAAGGCGACACATGGTATCAAACGAACGGAAGGACGACATTAACACCAACGCCTGAACGAACGACGGATAAGCTAGATTTTGGCGTACCGTCAGTTAAGGGTAAGGCGAATAAGTTCGAAATTCCAGTTGAGAAGAAATGGTCAGATTCGCATATGAACACAGAAAATTATTGGGGACTTCGCGCAAATAGTGTCAGAGTTGTTTTACAAAGAAAAAGTGGCAGTTCATGGGTAGACGTTGAAACGAAGACGTTGAATGCGGCAAATAATTGGAAAACATCATTTTCGGCGGATGGCGGCAGCACTATCTATAGGGTCGTTGAGCCTGAGAGGACAACGGGATATGCCAAGCCGGATTCCAATGTGAATGAATTTACCGCGAAAACATTACCGAGCAAAGGAGTTCAAATTACCAATAAGTTGCTGAAGGGGGCAACGGTCTTTTGTAAGTATATGGAAGACGGGAAGACACCATTTACGTCAGATTTGCCGCGATTTACCATAAGGCGTAAATCGGATGGCAAAGTATTGGTGAGCAACCTTGAGCCGAATGCTAGAGGTCAAGTACTCATCACAGACATTCCACTTGGTGATTTTGTTGTAGAAGAGACCTATGTGCCTCAAGGCTATGACAAGATGACTGATATCGATGTGAAGGCAGTCGAAAATTCTGCAGGAACAGACCTTAATATTACTGTAAACAGTAAGACCTCATTGCATGAGGTGACCAATAAACGAACGAAAGACCTGGAGATTCCAGTTGAGAAGGTTTGGTCGGATAGTCATCGGGGGACAGAAAACTATTGGGGACTTCGGACAAATTATGTGCGAGTCACATTGCAAAAGAGAACAGGAAGTACGTGGGAGGATGTCGAATCCTTGACGTTGACACCGATCGACAATTGGAAAGGGGTATTCCAAAATGTTGAGGGCGGAAACACCGTCTATCGAGTGGTTGAGGAAGCCCGAACAATTGGGTATGCCAAGCCAACCTACAATTACGGAACGAGCTTCACTGCTGCAACGAAACCAAAAGAGGGTATCAAACTCACGAACAAATTATTGACCGGCAAGGCGGTCATCTGTAAATACATGGATGATGGCAAGACACCGTTTGGTAAGGACAAACCCAAATTCACTGTCACTCGCAGATCTGACGGCAAAGTATTAGCGACAGACCTCGAGCCAGATAATAATGGGCAAGTCACGATCGAGAATATTCCGATGGGGGACTTCATCATTGAAGAATCCTATGTACCAGCAGGATATGAAAAAATGGCAAACATCGATCTTAAAGCAGTGGAAAACGCTGCGGGAACGGTTTTGAATATTACATTGAATGGCAAAACTTCTCCATACAAAGTGACGAATAAATTGGCTGATTTCAAGCTGAAGATCAAGAAAGTCGATCAAGACGGAAATGAACTTCGCGGAGCGAGCTTCCGACTGATCGGAACGAGTTATGATCAAACGGAAACAGGGGGACCATACTTCGAATTTAGTGGATTGCGACCTGGTGAATACAGTTTATCTGAAACGGTCGTTCCAAACGGCTATCAAGGAATGAGCGGCACTGTTCGAATCAGTATTTCGCGTGAAGGTGTTGTAAGTATTCAATCCAATCCGAATGTCAGTGGATCAGGCGGAGTCGGCAATCCGAATCTTATTCAATTGACTGTCACAAACAGGAAGCGCGGAGCGGGTCCGCTGCCTAGTACAGGCGGATCGGGGACAGCGATGTTCTTTAAAGTAGCACTTGGAGTTATCTCTACAGCAGGAGGACTGCTTGGCAGCCTTTACTGGCTTCACACGAAGAGGAGGGGATCGTAATGAAAAAAATGATTCTTCTCTTGGGACTTATTCTGGGAATTTGTAACATGGGGGTTACTGCTTTTGCAGAGGAAAGTCTAGTGGAAGTACTGATCAAGACCAGGCCGGAAACCGGTAATGTATATACAGGGATCGAGCAAATCGACATGGATGTTTATGATTTGACCGAATGGCGCCAAAAACGCGCCAGCAACGAAAAGGCCGATAAGGAATATATCATGGACACCTATCCGACCAAAGAACGATTAGCAACATTTGTCCAAACTGAGCAATTGAAGAAGATCAATCAGGCGCCGTACTCAGTGGATGCCAAGGGGGAAATCTCACTGAGCCTGCCGCGGCAGCAGAATAATCAAGATGCCGCCTATCTGATCCTTTCTTCAGGCGAAACAGGCAACTATCATATGGTTCCGATCATTATTTATTTGCCGCAGAGAATGACGAATACGTTGACGGAAGCGGATAAGCTGGAGATTACATGTAAATATCGTGAAATTCCAGTGACACCGCCAACATCTGAACCACCACCGTCAACAACGACGACTACTACAACTAAATCGACAGAACCGCCGATAACAGATAGCTCAGGACCAAGGAAAGACTTACCAAAAACGATTGGAACACCAAGTGGAGGGGAGGGACCAAGTTACTCAGGAAAGGAGCTTCCGTCTACAAACGAGTTGATACGTAATTATTGTTTTCTAGGGTTGTTGTTGATGATTGTTGGTTTAGTTGGATTGAACAAAAATAAGGGGGAAAAAAATTATGAAAAATAAGAAGAAATGGGTTGCACTGTTAACGACATTGCTATGCTTAATTCCTTTACTAGCAGGGGTGCTAGGCGGAGGAGATAGCGCATACGCAGCAGATTCAGTAGATGTGACTATTCACAAGAAAAAAATGGATGAGTTTCCAAATAGCAGTATCGAAAATACTGGGGAAGAAATGAATGAATTCAATCGTTATGAAGGTTTACCAGGAATTACCTTCACAGCGTGGGATATTTCAGAAGATTTCTATGCAGAATTACGTTCACGTCTGACCGGGAATGAAACAGACGCTGAATACAATACAATTGCTAAAGAAGTAATGAATAACTTTGAATTAAATAATGCACCAAATGCAACTAGAGTTGGTACTGATCAAACAACTGATCAAGATGGGAATGCAAATTTCACTAACTTACCAACAAAAAACGCTGACGGAACATACAAAGTATACTTCTTTGAAGAGCATGCTTCACAAGGCGTTGAAATCGGTTCGTACAAATTGATTATGATGCTACCAATGAAAGGCAGCAACGGACAAGATTTAACAAAAATCCATTTGTATCCTAAGAACAAAGTAGAAGGCGAAGACCCTGAGAAAGAATTAGTGGATGATAACGGCGATCCATTACCACCACGTCCAGCAGGTGCTTACGACTTTGAAGTTGGACAACAAATTCATTACCGTGCAAGCTTTGTGATTCCTAGCCAAATCGGTGATCTTGTTAACGGAGCACCTCGTTATACGAAATTAGAATTCAAAGATGCGGTTGACCAAACAGGTGTGAAATTCGAAGGAATTGATCAAATCGTGATTGGTGGTACGGCTGTTACCCCAGCGACTTTCTTAGCGAATGCAACAGATGACTATTATAATACAGCGGCACCGTTCACTGGCTATGCTGGATTTAATATTGCAATGAACTTGACAGGTGCTGCGGGACCTGCAACAGCGCAATACTTAAGTCAATATGCTGGACAAAGAATTGAATTTTACTACACTGTTTCATTCACAGATGAAACACCAGTCGACTTGGACATCAATAACGAATTTACTGTAACAATGAATCATGATGGTGGACAAGATGATGTGAAAACAAATGATCCAATCGATCCAATCATCACTGGCGGTAAAAAATTCTTCAAACATGAAGATGGCGAAACAAAAGGATTAGCTGGTGCGGAATTCGTTGTTATCAGAGAAGTAAATGGCGTAGAACAATACCTAACAGTTGGTACAGATTCTAAAACTTGGACGCCAGTTGGACCAAATGAAGACTACGCAAACGCAACAAAATTCATTTCTGATGCAGATGGACGCTTTGAAGTAACTGGTTTAGCATACGGTGACTACATGCTTCGAGAAATCAAAGCGCCAAATGGGTTCCAAAAATTAACCGACGATGTTGATTTCGAAATTGACAAAGATTCTTACAACAACGCAACAGCATTACCAATTGCCAATAGCTCTAAAGGCGGCACGTTACCATCAACTGGTGGAATGGGTATCATTGCCTTTATCGTAATCGGTCTTGGTTTGATGGCAGCAGCAATCGTTCGCTACCGTCGTGTACGTTTTGAGGTTTAATTGATAGAAAAGAATGAGCAGAAGGTGTCTAAGACCTTCTGCTCATTTTTTTGTTGGAAAGTGTGCCAACAATACCGAACAAGTAAGATTTAGAAAATCCAGAAGTCTAATTGACAACTGGATTTTCCTAGTAGGTTTATGCATTTAATGTTAACGAAGAAACGTTTAATTTCCATTGTAATTTCCATCTTTCCTGAACAAATAATAAATCAACATTCCCAAACCAATTAGGGCAATGATGCTTCCTATAATTGGGACCCATTTGGCATATTCACCTGCTAACATAAGTATCGCACCACCAACAAACATGAAGCCAGCTGCTAATAAATTTGTCATTTAATCAACCTCCATTCTGGTTGTTTATTTATATAGGAATAAATAATCATCGTTTAATATGTCTTTGAAAGGCTAATTGTAGGTAATTTTATTTTATTGTACATTGGTCAATTATCCAGAGCAAAAATTTTGCACCAAAGGGGAATATGAGGGTTCGAATTAGTGACCTACTGATTAAAAGTTCAGCTAACTCAGCCTATCGAAAAAAAGAAATATGAGAAGGCGGAACTTTCGAAATATTGGTACACGCTTGTATAGATTTTTAAAACTGCCGAGGGTAAAAAGCATGACTGGACGCTGGGTGAAATAAAAAAGATTCCAAAAGGTTTGGAAAGTGATACAGCGGATGCGCTGAAACTCCTGACTTCCATACGTTTACGCTGATCATAGAGAAAGGCGGATAAATGGAAACAAGGTTTAAGGGAAATTCGGAAAAGCGGATAAACATGCTTCAGGCGCTTGAAAAAAATCCAGGGTATATTTGCGTTTTGCGTCAATTTAATGCAAATCTAGGATTTGAGAATTAAATTGAATTATCTGAAATAAATTAGCTTATGCTCGATTCCAAGTATTTACAAAAATTTCAGCGTCAAGCTCTGATTCGAGAATATCCTCATTTTATAAATGATAAAATACCTTTCTTTTTAAATTTCAGTAATATAGAAAATTACATTATGTAAGCAACTTCGAACGGTATTATATCAGTCGTGAACAGCAAGAAAGACTTACTGGGCAATTGCAAAAAAAAAGACAGCCTACTAAAGAGACTGTCTAGAACATTGATCCAACGATTTGTATTCGCCAGACAGTGAAATACTATCAAAGTTGAATAAAAACGCAACCGCAAACGGTATTGAAAAAGACGCGAATGGTAATAACGGGTGGTTTCGCTAAAAAAAAGACTGCCGGGCATGAATCGGCAGTCTCGGAGCTAAGGGGGAAGCTAATTTGTCAATTAGTTACCTAGCTCACGCACATACTTTGTCTATTACTAGACGAACACATTGTATCAAGTAGCTGGGTTCAAAAACAAACGCGAACGGTAGATAAAAAGAAATAAGTTAAAAATAATCACGTAGCGTCATTGTTCGGTTGATAAATTGAGAAGATGTAAGATTATCTGATTATAGAATTAGTTGAAAAAGTGTGGATGTAGTAAAAGAGATTAATTAGGAGGGCTATTTCTGCAAAAAAATAAGCATCTACCGTGAGCCACAGCAGATGCTTTCAGTACGAACAGTAATTGTCCATTAGAGGATTACACTCCTTATGCGATTTTTGCTAATTCTTGTACTGCATTTTCAATTGTCGTACCGGTCGCAAATTTGTTTTCGTCTTTTTTGTCGAAAACAATAAATAGATTTAAGTTGGTATCTAAAGTTACGCGGTATTCCAATTTGTTGTTAGTGAATGTCATAGAGCATTCTCCTTTCTCAAATAGTGACGAAAGGCAACTAAAACGTTCATAACGAAATTCCATGAATTATCATACCACGATTTGAAGATTTTTGCTAATTAGTAGATTTTGGTAGTTAACACATTAAAAAAAAGTTAAAACTTATCAGCTAAATTCTTCTGTTTTTATAGGCAGCTTGGATAACAATTCGAATAATACATAAAGAATAGCCAAATTCCACGAGTGCTGTACTTTTTGAGTTAGTACAGCAGATAAAAATGGTTCTGTCATTATTATAGATGGAAATTTCTATGTATGAAAATAATCAAATAGGAATCAGATTTCAGGTGAAAGTACACACAGACAGCCATGATGTATCTGACGAATTGGTTTAGTGATTGCGAAGAGTGTGCAGTTAATGTTTTTGAATACGAAAGGTTACTAGGTCATTGGGGCTATCAATTAGAAAAGTAATGCATAGCGAAATTTAAAAGATATTAGCTACTACTTCAAAAAGCAGTAGCTAGGAACATTATTTTTCTTTTTCGAATACGTGCTTTTTATAAATAATGAATCTGGCAATAGGTTGAGCAATGCAGAGTTCAATTAAGAAAGAAATACTGAAATTTCTCGGCCACTTATAAAAGAATTGTTCAACAGGGGTCCATGAGACTTCTCTCATACCTATCCAACTTGCAACGATGGTTAAAACGATCGACATCATTACTACATTGACAAGACAATTTACAATCATATGTGCATTAAAACTATCTTCTTTTCCTATCAATAGATTGGTTACTTTAGATGCAGGCTGGTGAGTGATTAGAACTAACGCCACTACAACAACCCAAATAAACGGCATTACTTCAAAGGTACGGGACCAAGTTTCTAAGCTAAACCCCATTTCAAAACAAGTAATAAGCGGAGCAATAATGTTCACGGAGAGTATTGACAATATCAATAAAAATAGGGTAAATTCAAGTTTGTTTCGGGGGAGCTTCATATAAAAATCCAAAATGCTAACCTCTTTCTTTGCCTTTGCGCAAAAAAAAGCGCAAAGACACTTTTTGTAGTGTGCTTTACGCTGAACCATTATACGCAGTAAATACTAAATTAGTTTATGCGAAAAAAAAGTGAAAGTCAAGTAGTAAAAAAGCAGATAAAATTACTTAGCAAAGAAAACTAAGAAAACATGCAATAGGATTTTCTCTTGTATTCTCAGTCTTTCCTATTTTTAAAATAACTGTCAATAGAATTCTTTATTCCTTCTCAAATTTCAAGTGCAAGTTAGCCACTTATTGAAATTCATTGGTTATTTAGTTT
>ENA-OXVJ01000386-OXVJ01000386.1-human-gut-metagenome-genome-assembly--contig:-NODE-386-length-9793-cov-33.706305_pt1 | contig 9793 bp, 13 predicted proteins | sample MGYA00249248_ERZ652692 | MGnify/ENA primary metagenome ERZ652692 (study PRJEB26925, sample SAMN05826544) | human gut metagenome | biome: ENVO:2100002; feature: ENVO:00000062; material: ENVO:00002003... | reverse complement strand
ATTCGAATAGAACTAATTTTTCCATGAAAAATTAATTCATTAAAACGAATAAGGAGGAGAATCTGTGAAAAAAATCTTGTGGATTGTTTGTTTGTGTCTAGTATTTGCTTATTCCCTGGAAGTCAATGGGCAAACCACTAGTAAAGGCGTTATTCGTTTTTTCTACACAAAGAATCAGCCGAGAAAGCTACAAATTGATTATGTTTCCGAGTTTTATTTTGGACAACAATCAATTCAAACAATCGACAAAGAATATTTCGCATTTTTACAGCCTTTTCGTGTGAAAGCAACAGGTAAATTGGAAAAAGGGCCCAATTTCATCCAAATTACTGATAACCGACAAACTTATACTGGTTGGAATTTAGAGCTGAAGCAAGAAAATCAATTTTCAGATTCTGAAGGCCGTATCTTAGATGGTGCAAGTATTTCATTTGAACATGGAAGAGCTGTCACAAATTCAACTTCAGAATTGCCTGATGGGAAAGAGCGTTTTGTGCTCTTTCCCAATGAGTCTGTAAACGTGATGCAGGCCAAAGAAGGTACTGGTGAAGGTTCATTTCAATTTGTTTGGGGGAAAGATGCTGAAGAAGGAGGAAAAAGTATTCACTTATCTATTCCAGGTCGAACAATCAAATATGACACCAACTATACAACCAATTTTCAGTGGATACTTGTTAGCGCGCCCTGGCAGTAAAGCCTAAAAATATTATTTTTGAATTTGAAAGGAAGTCTCATGAAAAAATATAGTGTACTATCACTTATTTTAGTTACGTTAAGTATTTTCTTCCCGTTAAGAGCTGCTCAAGCTTCTGAGTTTTCGTTTAATGTCGATCCGATTTTGCCGGAGAGCCAACGAAAAGGGCAATTGGGTTACTACGATATTCTTCTTGAACCGGGAGGAACACAAAAACTAGAAGTTGATCTATCAAATGCTACCGATAAAGAAGTAAAAATAAACGTTGGAATGACTAGCGCCAAGACGAATGATAATGGGGTAGTAGAATATTCGCCTAATGATTTACCACTACATGCCTCACAAAAGCATGATCTCGAAAAATTAGTCGACTATAAGAAAGTAGTCACCTTAGCACCTAAATCAAAAGAACGCTATTCCTTTACTGTAAAAATGCCTCAAGAAGAATTTCCTGGGATTATTGCTGGAGGAATTTCATTCCAAGAAGTTGATAGCGATGAAAAAGAGAAAAAGGATTCCGAAGGCATGGCCATCAAAAATAAATTTAATTTTGCAGTGGCTGTATTGATGCGACAATCAGAGGGAATCTCTGGAACAGGAGAATTGACCCTACAAAAGGCCGAAGCCAATCAACGTAATGTTAGGAATGTTATTCGTGGATACTTCAGCAATGATAAGCCGTTTTACATAAACAATTTAGCCATTGATGCGGCAATCTATAAGGAAAAAGATGGAAAAAAAGTTTATTCAGAGAAAACAGAAAATATGCAGATGGCACCAAATTCTGGATTCTGGTACAACATTCCATTACAGGGAGAAGAACTAGAAGCTGGTGAATACCTTTATAAAGGAACTGCTTACGGAATAAAAGATAAAAATGGGGAATTTACTTTCGGGAAGGACAACGAAGGAAAACCACAGAATTATCAACAGAAATGGGAATTTGAAAAGAAATTTACCATTACTCAAAAAGCTGCACAAACCTACAATAAAAAAGATGTTGATGTCTTAGACGCTGCTCCGAACTATACATGGCTTTATTACCTATTAGGAGCGATTATTTTACTGCTTATCCTCACGATATTGCTATTGATTCGCAGAAAGGATAAGAAAAAAACGGATGAATAGACTAGTTCTCAGAACTATGTTGGTAGGAGCATTGCTGGTTGCTATTACTTTGATGGGAGTAGACAAGATCAAAGAGTGGTTGCTTCTTTATCATCAGAACACAGAGATAACGATCACTTCAAATTTAGCCAATACCCCACAACCAGTAGTCGAAGAGATCCAGCCTTTGCAGCTGTCCAGTTTTTTAGCAGCGAAGGTCCCAAAAACTACTGGCATAGGAACTATTGAGGTACCCGCTGCTGATATTTTTTTACCAGTTTTTTCAGGTCTAAAAAACGAAGAGCTCTTAATCGGTGCGGGTACCATATTTCCTGAACGAGAGCCATCCAAAAATAATTTAGTCATTTTAGGGCACTATGTTGGCAGTCAAAATTTTTTGTTTGGTTCGTTGAATCAGGTGAAAGTAGAGGACTCCGTATTCTTGCATTATCTGGGGAAAAACTATGAGTACAAAATAGTAGAGAAAAAAGTAATTGATGAACGAGATATACAGGTTATGCAGGAAACGAAGAAACCTGAGCTAACACTACTTACTTGCGACAGTACAAATGCAACGAGCAATCGAATTTGTGTGAAGGCTTGTTTAGTCAATGCAAAGAATTCTATTAATCAAAGCGATAAAACGATGAACAAGCGATATCTAGGCAAGCCAAAAGTGCCCTCAAATCAATTAATTCTTTCTAGTATTGGGTTGATATTTTTATTGATTCTTTTCTCTTGGTTTATTTGGATGATGACAGGCAGAAAGAAGGATTGAGATGAAAAAATATTACATACCAGTACTATTCAGTTCATTAGTAGCAATGTCTTTTTCAATAGGCAGTATTTCTGAAGCAGTCAGCAATCCAATTTTTAACTCGCAAAAACCGGCTGAAGAGATTGTTCCTGAAAAAGTTAAGAGGGAAGAAAGAAAAGCTAGAAAAAATAAACCTGTAGGCACGATGCTTGAAAAAGCAAAAGAGAGTGATTCAGCCGTGGTTATCCCAAAAAGAAAAGGAATATTAGCTACGAACGACCATTTTTTTGATTATCCAATCAATAAATTTCCTGTTCCTAGTGGTGATGGAAAAGAAAATATAGGGACGCTGAGCCAAATGGCTTATATGTTATCGGGAACTGTACTATTTGGACAAAAAGGACCCTTTTAAGTGGGGATGCAACTGGCTGTTTTATTATTTGGAGGAGCAATTAAGAGTGATTGAACAATTGATTGAAAAGAAAGACCTTAGAAAATACCACCTAATTAAATTATTGGAGATGGACCCATTTTTATCAAAGTCAAAATCTTTCATCAAAGACGAGTTCAAATTGTCAGAATATTTATTGCGAGTAACGATTGATAGACTTCAAGAAGATTGCTGTGAATTTGGGATTACAGAAGAATTCAAAATTACTGAAGACGATAGCATTATTTCTATAGAGGAATTGGGCGGTGTGACATCCAATTTTTTTCTAAAAAAGTACCTTCAAAAATCTATAGGGGTAAAGATGCTCTTACAGATTTTAATGGGAAAATTTGATTCGGCACCTGAATTTGCGAGTACCCATTTCACCAGCAATTCGATTGTCTACAAGTGGTTAGACAAAGTACAAGAATCGCTAAAACCACTAGATTTGGAATTAGTAAAAAAGAAGGGCAGTTACTCGATCGCTGGTAACGAACGCACGGTTCGACTGCTAGGTGTAAATCTTTTGCATCGGACGGATCTTGCCGGGTCACTATTTAGCGAACAAATGCTCATAAGAGCGACCCACATTGTAGACATTATTGAAAGAAACTATAAACCAATGCGCCCTTCACATAAAAATAGAATCATTAATTATGTGCTAATTGCTCTTTCTTCGGATAAAAGTACTAGAAAATTATCTAGAAGAATAAAAGAGAAGCTGATGAAATCAGAAACGTTTAAAGAATTAAAACAGCTTTTACTTGCGAACGGAATAAAAAAACTCTGTCAAGAAAATGAGCTGAATGAGTTCATAGGAATTTTGATATTGAATGAAGCTTTGCCTGAGCAGGCGGCGGAAGAATTAGTAAATGAAGAAATACAAAGTGATCTCATTGAGCTTTTTATAGAAAAGCTATTTCAGTCCTTTCCACAAATTTATACTTCTTCTTTAAAAAAGGAAATAACGAATAGAATGGCCCGAATTCATTTCAATGCGATATTCAGTGGAAAGGTCCTGCTTTTTGAAAATATTTTTGATTTGTCATATTTTCAAGAAAATTATCAAGTCGTTTTTGATTTTTGCCGGAGCTTTATTGCTACTCAAAAGAAAGCAAAGAACCTATTTGTTCAAGAGCATGCAGTCTATTTATACTATCACTATCTATTAATGCTCGTGAATTGTTTGTCACCGGAAATGCTTCAGAGTGCCATCAATATCACGATTGATTTCTCTTTTGGTGAAGAATACAACCTTTTCATAAAAAGGAGCATTAAAAATATTTGCAGCCACTTGAACCTCGATTTTCAACCGACGTTAATGAAAAATACTGATGTGCTGCTAACAGATTCCAATAATTTAGACAATAGTAAATTGAATAGCACGTTAGTTATCTATTGGCTGGAGCCGCCACGCGCGATTGATTGGTTTAATTTCGTTAACATCCTCATAAAAAAAAGAAGAAGTTTTGATTAATAAAGTAGCTTTGTTAAGTAACTATAGAAGGAGAGAAATAAAGGAATGCAAATTCTAATTTTAACCAAAAACATATTAGCTGAATACGATATTCAACATAGACTTCAAATCTTGAGCCATGAAGTCTATTGTTCTGCTCACTTACTGACGTTGTTAAAAAAAGGAACACGGATAAGCAATTTTGATTTGGTTATATTAAGCAATACGTTATCAGATCAAGAGGCTATGGAAACTTTAGAGAATTTGAAAAAAATGAAGCGTCCGATTTTACGAAAATTTGATACAGAACAAACCCTAGAAGTTGAAGAGTTCTGGATGAATCATGAAGTGGATGGGCTAATTACATCTCATTCGTTGGAAGTGATTAGAGAAGTCATTACAAAGAAATACTTAGCCAATAAGACATTCAATCAAATGAACCAGTTATCTCCATTAAACGAGACAAATCACGTAAAAATAAAACGAACAATTTCAGAATTGAATCTATCAGCAATGGAGCATAAGTTACTTAAATACCTTTATTTTACAGAAGGGAAAATTGCTTCTCGCGATGAGATCTGCGAACATTTGTGGCAAGGAGGAACAACGCAATCTAAGTTATCTTCTTTATCCGTGTTAATAAAGAAAATACGAAAGAAATTACAGATTCGAAATATTCCAGAAACAATCATTCAAACAATGTGGGGCAAAGGATATCAAGTAACAAGTGAATTCTATGAATTCTTATGTATCCAGTAGCGTGAACTATCAACGAAATAACTAAGCGCTCAGAATGACTATCTGAGCACTTGGTCCTGCTTTTTCCTCATAGAAAATCTAAACAACCTCGTTTTTTCTATTTTTCAATTTATCGGAATATAAATATCCGTCAAACTTTTTTCCTTTGAATTTCTGGGTGGTTCAGTTACGTACAATTCAAACGGAACGGCATCGCGAACTTTTCGTTCATCCTTAAACAGCCATTCTTGATGCATATACTGCCACGCATCCCCATATTCCTTCGTGGATAGTTCAAAATGTCCAACACCGAATTTTCCTGAAATACTTGATAAACAAATATTGCCGGTTTCCTGAAGGGGCCGATCATTTGGAATCGTCATGGCAACGCTTGTACGCAAATTTTTCGCGTCAGTAATAAATGGATTGTCATCGTAAATGGTTAATACCTTGGTCTCATTTTCGATAATGAGTTCATTCTTTGTCGCAAACTCAAATAATTCGTTGAACATTTTGCGGCTCTGTTTTCTAAAGGCGGCATAGCTTCCTCTGAAACGAATGTAGATGAAGGTCAAACCCTCTAAATTTTCTGTGGTAATGCTTTTTGGTTCGATCATTTTCGTGTCCTCCTTTTCGAATAACTTCATTATTCCATGTTTCTATCAGAGGCTCTTGTCATTTCTTGCTGTTTCCGATAGCTGGAAGGGCTGACGCCAAAGTGCTTTTTAAAGGCTCTGCTGAAGGAACTCGCATCGTTATAACCGTAGCTTAAGGCAATGTCGGTTAATGAAATAGAAGAAGCAATACATAGAAAAATAGCCGCACGTTCTAGCTTAAATCTAGTTACAAATTCCTTCAATGTCTCCGATGAATATTTTTTAAACATTCGATGGAAATAAAATTCTGAAAAATACGCGTTTTTGGCTAGATCACTCAAAGAGATGGGCTCCGCGAGATGCTGTTCGATGTAGTCTTCAGTTTTATTAATTAACCGCAGGTAGTTTTGTTCCGTTGAGTCAGCCATGTCTTCTTGCTCCTTTTATGTTGTATATCATTCCGCTAAAATACCTCGAAACTTGTCTAAGTTTGTTTCTTTAGTTTATTATAGAAGACCGTCTACCTTTTTACGAATGCTCTAGTTAGTATTGAGGGGAAGTTAAGCATAGGATTTTACTTACTATTAGTAAGATGTTAAGGTAATCTCAAGAAACGAATAACGGCACTCGCTGGCGTTGTTCCTTACAGGAGGTTTTAACCATGACAGTAATTATTCCCACATTTCAATTAAGCGCCACCGCACACATTGGCCGCGTGGCATTGAAAGTAGCTAATTTAGAAAAAATGACCCGCTTTTATCAAGAAGTAATTGGGCTGCAGGTCTTAGAAAAAAACGAAAAACAAAGTACTTTAGGCGTTGATAATACAGTATTACTAGAATTACATAAGGCGCAGAACCCTTTGCCTATAACACCAAAAACCGGTTTGTATCACGTAGCCTTTTTATTGCCGAATCGAAAAGATTTAGGAAATGCGCTGCGTCACTATTTGACGATCGAGGCGCCTTTGATCGGAGCTAGTGATCATGGCTATAGCGAAGCCCTTTATTTAAATGATCCCGAAGGTAATGGAATCGAAGTCTATCGTGACAAGCCGCAAAGTGAATGGGATATTCGCCCCGATGGTGAGATTGTTGGTGTGACCCTTGAGATGGATGCCGAGGCGGTCATCGCTGCGAGCGATGGTGCAGGGGAAGGATTTCCAGCAGGAACGACGGTTGGTCATGTGCATTTAAAAGTAGCGGATCTGATACAGACGGAAAAATTTTATACAGAAGTTTTAGGGCTATCCTTGAAGAATAATTTTGGCAATCAAGCCAAATTCTTTGCCGCGGGGGATTATCATCACCATATCGGGTCCAACATCTGGTTAGGGAAAAATATTCCTGCCATGTCTGAACAGGATTTAGGCTTGGATTATTTTAGCTTCGTCGTACCCAATCAAGCAGAGTTGGATCGTTTAGAAGAACATTGGAAAAATCAGATCAATTATTCCAAAGACGAAAGCGGCAGTTTGACCGTCGTCGATCCAAACGGTATTACCATGAAGTTTGAAAAATAAAACAGAAGAACGGTCGGCGAAGAGTAGAAAGCTGATTTGAAAAAAACATTAATAGGAAGTGGTTGCAGAGATATTTGCGATCACTTTTTTATCTTATTTTCGAATTAAGGGTGTGTTTTGATTGCCTTTAACGATATAATTCTTATGAAAAGATTCGATCATTTGAATAGCTGGAAACATTGATATAATCACGATGCTTGTCATTCGAGCTTGTCTTTTTCAGAGTGCTTTGGTATCTTGCTTGTAAGTTGTCTTATCAACAGGTAATTTTGATTTAGGGGGATGAAGTATTGCTAGGCGAAAAATTAAAAAAACAACGGCAGTCAATGGGATTGACTCAACAGGAGGTGGCAGATCATCTGCACGTCTCACGACAAACAATCTCCAATTGGGAAGTCGGACGGAATTTTCCAGATATTCCGATGATCATTTCAATTAGCGATTACTACCAAATCTCCTTAGACGAATTGTTGAAAGGTGATGAACAATTAATGGATAAAATGAAGAAAGACGCAGAGCTCATCAAACGAACCAAGCGAAGAAAAATTTTTGACGCAGCCTTTGTGGTGATATTGCTGCTGACGGTACTTTTTGCTTTTGTGATGAGCCGGATACCGGAGCTTGCGAATCAAAGGATATTGCCGATGCTTATTGTAGGAATCGTGTTTCTTTTTACGATCCTGCGCTTCTTTTTAATTATTCCCAAAGACGATAAAGTCAGCGGAAAATACGCGCCGATAATTATTCCGAAATCATTTGGTGTCGGCTGGGCGATCAATCCTTATCATCCGTTGGGGTTAGCGCTGTTGATTGGGATACTTATAGCTATCGAGTTGATAATCTTTTTTGGATGAAATGATAGAGGCTTTGCGGAGATGCTTAATAGCTGATTTGCAAAGCCTTTTCGGTTTGAATTGTGTTTCAAAATAGAGACTATTATATTTTGTAATAGACAAAATAAACGCGATATATTTCATACTGAAAGAGCTAGCTCCTATTTAAATATGGAACCTCATTCTCAATGTAGCCTTCATGAAATCTCTTTACTGAGTCGTAGAACTCTTTAAATACTTTTTGGTCAGCAGTTCGTTTTCTTATTTTAGTGATCCTGTTATTTTTATCTTGGGAATAAATTTTAGAAAAGGCATGTTCAACAATATATTTTTGTATGGCGTTAGCAAATGAATATGTGGCCGTCCTATAGGAACTTTTTTGCACCTGACCAATCTGTGCAAAAAGTAACTTTTTTGGAGATAGAGGAAAAATAATAATTGTGTTTTTGCTTCCCCATCCACCATTAAAATCGTAGTTTTCATTTTTATGATAGTTCAGAAATATTACTGGATCATCAGATGTAACCCATGAAAAGTTTGGAGGAGCATCATAAACACACCAAGAAATTTTATTTAAAATTTTATAAGTAGAATTAAGCATATGCTTCATAGCAAATATCCATAGAGATTTTCCGGCATAAGTTTCAACTTTTAGGGCTGCTTTTTCTTGATTTACATCATAAATATCAAGTTTTAGTGGAATAAAATTGTTTTGCTTGCTTTCATTTTCTACGGTTATAAAATCTGTTTTATGATTTCCTTTTTCCATATCAGTGATTATTTCTTCGATAGTGTTAGGAAACGATTTTATAATGAATTTCTGAATACGATGAAAACCACTCAATGTCCGCAAATATTGGCTTGCAATAAGCTTAGACATGTATTCAATATCGTTTTCTTCAAAAGGGAGATAAGAATTTACTTTATTGATAAAAGATGTATATTTCATTTCAAATTCTTCAGAAAAGTAGTCTTCCATTTCATCATTCATTTCACCCTTATCATAATATATATATAAGGAATTGACACTTGAAGTTCTTGAGATAGAAGCTTTTTTCCATTTAGGAATACTCTCATGAGATACAAGTAGGGCATATTCATAAATCTTAGTCTCTTTTGCCCATTGTTTAAGATAGGTTTTAGGGACATAGTGGTTATTGATTTTCACTTAAATTTCCTCCAATCCTAAAATTTAAGTATGTCAAATAAAGTATGTATATTATGACTGTTTAAATCTATTAATTGTAATTGTAAAGGATACAGATGCTTTTGAGCAACAATGATAATGCTAAAGATTGGATAGAGAGTATTAAGATCAACTAGAATTCACCCTTCATAAAAGAACGACTGTAATAAAAAGGTCTATGCTTTATATATTAATCTGACAAATATTGGTATAATCAATTTGTGAACATATTCCTAAACGTAAGGAAGTGTAAGGTTGAGAAATATGAAAGATTACCGAGAGAATGAACTGAGGAACTATGTGATTGCAAACTTATTAATAATAGTGATATTCACTGAATCATTAAATCAACTTTTTTTTACAAATGATTTAGTTCATAGTGTAGTAAACACTATTAGCTTTGCATTTCTTACAAGCATAATATATATACTGTCTCTTATACACATCTGACGCTGCCGACGATACTCCTTGTGT
>ENA-OXVJ01000385-OXVJ01000385.1-human-gut-metagenome-genome-assembly--contig:-NODE-385-length-9842-cov-18.763053_pt1 | contig 9842 bp, 9 predicted proteins | sample MGYA00249248_ERZ652692 | MGnify/ENA primary metagenome ERZ652692 (study PRJEB26925, sample SAMN05826544) | human gut metagenome | biome: ENVO:2100002; feature: ENVO:00000062; material: ENVO:00002003... | reverse complement strand
CGAGATCTAGTACGGTCTCGTGGGCTCGGAGATGTGTATAAGAGACAGGCGCGCCCGCGCCATCTGCGCGCTGGCGCTGCGCCCCGGAGCCGATCTCGCTGCCGAGGCCCGCGCGCTCGCGGCGATTCCCGGCATCGGCCCGTGGACCGTGCAGTACCTGCTCATGCGCGCCTACGGCCATCCCGACGCCTTCCCGGCGACCGACCTGGCCGTGCGCGCCGCCTTCCCCGAGCTCAAGCCGCGCGAGCTGGCGCGGGCCTCCGAATCGTGGAGCCCGTGGCGCTCGTACGCCGTCATGTCCCTGTGGTCGACGCCGCACGGTCGGCCCGACGAAACCCCGAACACGTAAGGAGCACCTATGGATTACCTTCTCACGATGGATTCGCCCGTGGGGCCGGTCACCGTCGCCAGTGACGACGAGGCGATCATCGGCCTGTGGCTGGAAGGGCAGAAGTACTTCGAGGCCACGCTCGAAGCTGCCGAGGAGCGGCCCGACCTGCCGGTGCTCGCCGAGGCGCGTGCCTGGCTCGAGCGTTACTTCGCCGGCGACGATCCCGGCGCGCTTCCGCCCGTGAACCCGCGCGGCACCGCCTTCCAGCAGCGGGTGTGGGCGCAGCTCGCCGAGATACCGTACGGCCAGCTGACCACGTACGGCCAGATCGCGCGCCGCCTCGAGGAGCAGACGGGAGCCCGCACCTCGGCGCGCGCCGTGGGCAGCGCCGTCGGGCGCAACCCCATCTCCATCATCCTGCCGTGCCACCGCGTCGTGGGTTCGACCGGCAGCCTCACCGGGTACGCCGGCGGCTTGCAGAAGAAGATCGCCCTCTTGCGCATCGAGGGCGTGGACGTGGAAGCGCTGAGCACTCCGAAGAGGGGGACGGCGCTGTAAGGGGCTTTCCCGGTCGCGCCGCGGCCCCTTCCCATTGCGCCGCGAGGACAACGAGAAACGGCCCGTCACGGGCCGTTTCTCGTTGCGGTGCGGGCGGGCCGCGTACCCTAGAAGATCAGCGCGCCGTCCACCGTCATCGAGGTGACGTTGCCGTCTGCGTCGCAGGTGAGCAGCACGTTCGTGACGGTCGCGTTGCCGTCGCCGTCGAGGATGGAGACGTCGTTGGCGTACTGGTAGCCGCCCTCGACGGGCGTCATGACGGCCGTGGCGGGGTCGAAGCTCTGGTAGGTGTAGTACGTGTTGTCGGCGATGAGCGCCGGCAGCGCGGCCTCGACGGCTGCTACGGCTTTGGCCTGCGGATCCTCGGCGGGTTCGGGCGTTTCGGGCTCGGCCGGCGTCTCGGGCTGCGGCGTGGGCTCGGTGGCGGCCGGGGTCTGGTCGAGCAGCCACGTGGCCTCGGTGGCGCCGTCGTTCCAGAACAGGCGCTGCGAGGAGTACCGGTCGTCGAACGTGAGCGTGCCCGACGCCGTTTCGCCTGCTGCCACGGAGATGGTGCCACCGTCGAACGTCGAGCTGACGGGAGGCATGCCGAACGACAGCAGGCATTCGGTGGAAAGCTGCTGCGCGTTCGCGTGCGCCTTCACGTCGATCTGCACGTTCAGCTGGCCGTTCGTGCGGTCGATCGACTTCACGGTCACCTCGTAGTCGCGCCAGACGGCCGACTCGCCCACCGAGAGCGCCTTGAGCTTGGCCGCGTCGGTGATGGTGTAGCCGCTGCTCGACGAGCTGGCGTTCGGGTCGGGCAGGTTGGGTTCTTCGGCTTTCGAGCCGCATCCGGTAAGCGCCAGCGCCAGGAACGCGCAGGCCGCGGTCGCAACGATCTTCTTGTTCAACGTGAGTCCCTTCATTCGGTGCGCGGGCGCGCGGGCGCGGCCCGATTGCGTTTCCCTCGTATCATACCAGTTCGGTCATCATGTGTAAGTGCCCTGTGCTAACTGCACGCCGAACATTCGCTCTGGCGGAAACCTCGCAGGTGTGGTTTCATAAGCCCAGATTCCGAAAGGGGCGTATGGACACCACATTTCTACAGCAAGCGTTCTCCGATTCCCAGGTGCTCACGGTGCCTTGGAGCATCGACTACTTCTCCGTCATCGTCGGCGTGCTGACGGGCGCCCTGTTCGCGTGCGACCGCAAGCTCGACATCATCGGCACGGTGGTGCTCGGCCTGCTCACGGGATACGGCGGCGGCATCATCCGCGACGTGCTGCTACAGGACCACGGCGTGTACTTCACCTCGCATCCCGACCTCATCCTCATCTGCATCGCCATCTGCGCGTTCGTGTTCTACTTCCGCGGGCTGTTCCGCCATCTCGACGCCACGGTGTTCTTCGCCGACGCGTTGTCGGTGGGCCTGTTCGCGCTCGCCGGCGCCAGCAAGGCGTTCTCGCTCGAGCAGGGGTTCGTGCTGTCGGTCATCCTCGGCGCCATCACGGCGGTGGGCGGCGGCGCGGTGCGCGACATCTGCGTGGGCGAGACGCCCGGCATCTTCCAGCAATCGAACTTCTATGCGGTGGCGGGCCTCGGCGGCTCGCTGGCGTTCGTGATCCTGGCCTACGGGGGCAGCCCGCTGCCGCTTGCGGGCGTGGCCTGCGTCTTCGTCGTCGTGTTCCTGCGGTATTGGAGCGTGTACTTCGACTGGAAGACGCGCAACGAGGCCGACCTCACGCCGCATGTGGCGCGCGGGGTGGGGAAGGTGAAGCGCGTCGTGTCCGGCGTGTTCCTGCACGGCGGCGACGCCACGGTGGCGCAGAAGGAGCGCCGGCGCCGGGGTCGTTGGCGCCGCAGCCGCGAGAAGCGCGACTGAGCGCGCCGCCCGTCGCTGACGCGTTCGCATGACGATACGCTGAAGAAACGCGCGTCGGCGTCGCCGATGGCTCGCTCATCTGGCATACTGGCCGTATCAACAACGTGCCGTGCGATGCTATGCCAGGATCGACGCGGGAGAAGATGCGAAGGATCGTGGAACATGGCTGATTTCATCGAGGGCAAGCGCCCCGTCATCGAGGCGCTGCGCACGGGCGTGCCCATCAAAAGCATTCTCATGGCCGACAACGTGCAGCGCGACGGCCTCATCGAGGACATCCTGCGCAAGGCGAAGCGCGTCGGCGCCACCGTGGAGATGGTGCCGCGCAAGGTGCTGGACAGCAAGTCCGACCGCGGCAGCCACCAGGGCGTCATGGCGAAGGCCGCGCCGTTTCCCTACGTGGGCATCGGCGACGTGATCGACGCGGCCGGAACGTCGGCCGCGGAGCACGACGGCCGCGCGCTCGTGGTCATCCTCGACCACATCACGGACGCGGGCAACCTCGGTGCCGTGTCGCGCAGCGCCGAGGCGGTGGGCGCGTGCGGCATCGTGATCCCCAACAAGCGCAGCGCGCACGTGGAGGCATCCACGTACAAGAGCTCGGCCGGCGCCATCTCGCACGTGCCCGTGGCGCAGGTGTCGAACCTCGTGCAGGCGATGGGCCGCCTCAAGGACGAGGGCTTCTGGATCGCCGGCGCCACCGAGCACGCCTCGGACCTCATCTGGAACGCGAACCTCAAGGGCAAGATCGCACTGGTGATGGGCAACGAGCAGGAGGGCATCTCGCGCCTCGTGATGGAGCACTGCGACTTCCTGGTGAAGCTGCCCATCGAGGGCGAAGTGGCGTCCCTCAACGTGGCGCAAGCCGCCACCGCCTGCATGTACGAGTGGCTTCGCCAGAACCAGTAGGACAACGGCGGACGCGCAGGTTGACGTAGGTGGATCATGGCCAAGCAACGTAAGAAACTCCTGATCGTTGATGGATACAACGTGCTGCGCTCCGGCAGCCGCTACCGCAACGCGCCCAATGAGGACTACACCGACGACACGTTCAACGCCGCGCGCGAGATGCTCATCAACGACGTGGTGAACTACGCCGGAGGCGACTACAAGGCCGTCATCGTGTTCGATGGCGCGAAGAACGCGTTCTCGAACGGCGAGGCGGAAACCGTCGGCGGCGTGCGCATCGTGTTCTCGCCGGCGGGCCAGTCGGCCGACAAGGTCATCGAGAAGCTGGCCCACGACGCGCGCGAGCGCCAGGTGGAAACCCTCGTGGTTACCAGCGACGCCACCATCCAAGACACCACGTTCGGCTTCGGCGTGGATCGCATGAGTGCCGACGGCTTCTCGCGCGAGGTGGGGATGTACTACGAGGAGGCGCGCCTCGACGAAACCCCGAAGGTGGCTCAGAAGAACACGGTGGCCTCCCGCATCGACCCCGTCACCCTCGCCAAGCTCAAAGCTCTCCGCGACGGAGCGGGCCGGTAACCGGACGGCATACTCGAAGGTGACGGTTTCGTGAATCTCCGACACTTGGTCAACCGTGTGTCGGGTTACGGGCAGTTCTGGCATCCCTTGTTGGTTGTTTCGCTACACGGTGTTGGTTATCATGCATGATGTAGGGTAACCAAGCGCGCGTATACGCGCAGGCGAAGCGGACAGGCGGGCGGGTATGGATCGCATCATCGACGGCATCATCGCGCGACGCAAAGCCGTCGTGGCGGCGTTTTTGACCGTCGCCGTCGTGTGTGCCGCGATGATCCCGTTCGTGGGAGTCAACTACGACATGGTGGACTACCTGCCCGACGAAGCGCAATCCACCACGGCCGTCTCCATCATGAACGACGAGTTCGCCCAGGCCGTCCCCAACGCCAATGTGCTCGTCCACGACGTGGGCATTGCCCAGGCGCTTGCGCTCAAGCATAAGATCGCCGAAGTGGAAGGCGTCGAGGGCGTCATGTGGCTCGACGGCGTCGTCGACGTCACCGTGCCCCTCGAGATGGCCGACGCCTCCACCGTCGAGACGTACTATCGCGATGGCGCTGCGCTGTTCCAGGTCACCGTGGCCGAAGGCTCCGAAAGCACGGCCGTCCCCGCGCTGCGCGCCCTCGTGGACGAGGCGGGCTCGGGCAACGCCGTGTCGGGCGAGGCCGCCGATACCGCGCAGACCACGGCCAGCACGTCGAAGGAGGCCGGCGGCGCGGCGCTCATCCTCGTGCCCGTCATCATCCTGTTGCTCGTGCTGTCCACCACGTCGTGGATCGAGCCTCTGCTGTTCATCGCCGCCATCGGCGTTTCCATTCTCATCAACATGGGTACGAACATCGTGCTGGGGCAGGTTTCGTTCATCACGTTCTCGGTGAGCCCCATCCTGCAATTGGCGGTGTCGCTGGACTACGCCATCTTCCTGCTGCACGCGTTCGCGGCCGAGCGTCAGCGCACGCCGAACGTGGAGCGTGCCATGGCCTTGGCTATGCGCAGGTCGCTGTCCACCATCGCCGCCAGCGCCGTCACCACGCTGTTCGGTTTCGCCGCTCTTGCGTTCATGCAGTTCCAAATCGGCGCCGATCTTGGCATCAACCTGGTGAAGGGCGTCGTGTTCAGCTTCTTCACCGTCATGGTGTTCCTGCCGGCGGTCACGCTTTCGCTGTACAAGCTCATCGACAAGACGCGGCATCGGCTGCTCATGCCCTCGTTCAAGAACGTGGGCAAGGTGCTGTCGAAGGTGCGCGTCCCGGCTCTCGTCCTCGTGTTGGCGCTCGTCGTTCCCGCGTTTTTGGGTCAGAGCCACACCGTGTTCACCTACCAGAACAGCGAGCCCGACCCGAACCTGCGCGCCGGCGCCGACACGCTTATGATCCAAGACGAGTTCGGCCAGCAGAACGCCGTGGTGGTGCTGGTGCCGCGCGGTGACGTGGCCGCCGAGGCTGCGCTTTCGCGCGACCTGGCCGAGGTCGATCATGTAACGGGCGTCATCTCGTACGCGTCCACCGTGGGCGCCGCCATCCCGCAGGGCTTCCTCGACCAGAGCGTGATCGACCAGTTCTATTCGCCGAACTACGCGCGCATCATCGCCTACACCAGCACCGATGTGGAAAGCGACGAGGCGTTCTCCACGGTGGAAGCCGTGCAGCAGGCGGCTGCGCGCCATTACGACACGTACTACACCGCCGGCCAGTCCGCGAATCTCTACGACATGAAGAACATCGTGGCGGTGGACAACGTGGTGGTCAGCGCCGTAGCCATCATCGCCATCCTCATCGTGTTGCTGGTGACGTTCCGCTCGCTCACGCTGCCGCTCGTGCTGCTGCTCACCATCGAGTCGGGCATCTGGATCAACCTGTCTATCCCGTACTTCATGGGCGAGTCGGTGAACTTCATCGGCTACCTCGTCATCAACACGGTGCAGCTGGGCGCCACCATCGACTACGGCATCCTGCTGACCACGCATTACCTGCGTCACCGTCGACGCGTCCCGGCGCGCAAGGCCGCGCACCTTGCGCTGGGCGAAACGTTCCCGTCGCTGCTCGTGTCGGCCGGCATCCTGGCTACTGCGGGCTTCGCGCTGGGATTCTCGTCCAGCATGTCGGCGGTGTCCAGCCTGGGCTTCCTGCTCGCCCGCGGAGCGCTGCTGTCGCTGACGCTGGTCACGTGCTTCCTGCCGGCGCTGCTCGTGCTGCTTGATCGCGTTATCCGGCGCACCACCTGGCATGCGAACTTCGCGCCTGTCGCGGCTGCCGAGCCCGCGGTGCCCGCAGCGTCTGAGGTTGTCGACGCCGCATCTCCCGTAGCGGCCGAGGGATCCGAACCCGCCCCGCTCCCCGCGTCCGAAGGAGACGAATCATGAAAAAGCACCCTTGTCTGCGCACCTGCGTCGTCGCGCTGCTCACCGTGACGCTGTCCGTCGCCTGCGTGCCGAGCGCGCTCGCGCTGGCCGAGGGCGATGCGGCGAGCTCTTCCTCTGCATCTGCCGCTTCCGCCTCGTCCGCGGCGACGTACGAGAAGTCCGAAGTGGTGTACGCGACCTTGGCGGCGAGCGGCGCGCCGAAAGCGGTGTACGTGGTCAACCGCTTCGACGTGGAGGTGCCGGGCACCGTCGTCGACCACGGCGACTACACGTCCGTGCAGAACCTCACGAACGAGACCGAGCTGGCGCGCATCGGCGACGCCACCACGTTCGAGGCCGAAGAGGGCACGCTGTACTACCAGGGAGACGCCGCAAACGCCGCATTGCCGTGGAATGTGTCGCTGTCCTACGAACTGGACGGTAAGAAGGTGGAGGCCGACCAGCTGGCCGGCGCTTCGGGCAACTTGGCCGTCCATGTGACCACCGCGCGCAACGAGGCCGTCGACCCCGCGTTCTACGACAGCTTCATGCTGCAGATCACGTTCACGCTGCCGGGCGACGTCGTCTCCGACGTGGAGGGCGAGGGAGCCACCATCGCGCAATCCGGCGAAGACGCTACAGCTGCCTTCACCGTCCTGCCCGGTCAGGATGCCGATTTCACGCTCACGGCCAAGGTGCGGAACTTCAAGATGCCGGGCGCGCAGATCGCCGCGCTGCCGTACTCGTCGGTCGTCGAGATGCCCGACACCTCAAGCATGGTCAGCGGCATGACGAACCTATCGGACGCGGTCAGCGCGCTGGCGGAGGGCACGTCGTCGCTCGCCTCGGGCGTCGACGAGCTGACCGGCGGCGCGCAGAGCCTGTCGTCGGGCGCTGCGGCGTTCGGTCAGGGGTTGAACAGGCTCAACGGCTCGTCCGGCCAGTTGGTGAGCGCGTCGATCCAGATCAACGCTGCGCTGTCGGCTGTCGCGAGCGGTTTGCAGGGTGCTGATTTGTCGCAGCTCGACCAGCTGAGGCAGCTGCCGGGCGGGCTGAACGCGCTCGCGGACGGGCTTGCGGAGCTGCGTCAACAGGTCGTTCGCGTCCAGCAGGGCTACGCGCAGGCGCTCCCGGCGCTCGAGGGCGCTATCGAAGGCATTCCCGCCGGCACGTTGACAGAAGAGCAGATCGGAAGCTTGATGGCCCTTGCAAGCACGTCGCAAAACCCCGACGACCTCGTCACGGTGAATCAGCTTATCGCGAACTACCAGGCCGCCCAAACCGTCAAGGGCACGTACGCCGCGACGAAGGACGCCTTCTCCGGCGCCGACCAGCTGTTGGGCGCGTTGGCGGCCGATGCGCAAAGCGGCGGCGCCCTCGCCCAGCAAGAAGCCGCTCTCCGCTCCATGGCGTCCGCACTCGAAACGGCCGTGGGCGGCGGCCAGCTCGACCAACTCTCCCAGCTCGTCGAAGGCATCGCGCAGCTATCTGGCGAGTATGGCCGGTTCCACGAAGGTCTTGCGCAGTACGCGTCGGGTCTGTCGGCGCTCGCCGAGAACTACGGCCAGCTCGAGTCCGGCGCGAACCAGCTTGCCGGCGGCGCGGGCCAGCTGGCCGGCGGGGCGGGCGAGCTCAGCAGCGGCATGAACCAGCTCAACGCGTCCACCATCACGCTGCCCGAAACCATGAAGCGGCAGATCGCCGACATGACTGCCGAGTTCGACTTCCCGAAGTTCGACCCGGTGTCGTTCGTGTCGCCGCAGAACGCCAACGTGGAAGCCGTGCAGTTCGTCATGACCACGGCCGCAATCGAGCAGCCCGAAACGCCCGAGCCGGAAGAGCCCGAGCAAGAGCAAACCATCTGGGATCGCTTCCTCGCCCTGTTCCAGGGGTAAGCGGCACCCCGCTTCTCGGCAGGAGCCGCGAGATCCTCTGGCCGTGAGCGGAGCTCGTCGCTCGACGCGCTGCATCAGGACGACAACCTGCTTCGCTTCGCTCAGACAGCCTGGGACGCCGCTCGTTCACGGCGACGGCTTTCACCTCGCGCGTATCCCGATCGCCTCGAACAGCTCGGCGCGCAGCTCGAGGTGCGCGCGCGTGAAGCCCGGGTCGACGTAGCGCAGACGTTTTCCCAGGCGCTTCGCCAGCTGATGCGCCAGCCGGTTGAACGCCCCGCTGTCCATGACCTGCCCCTTCGACACGGTGACCACGGTGAAGCCGAGCGTGATAAGGGTGCTGCGCCGTCGCGCATCGCTTTCCCGCCGTTCGGGGTCGGCATGGTGCAGCTCGCTGTCGTACTCCGCGGCCAGCTTCAACTCGGGCCAGCAAAGGTCGCATGCACAGTGCTTCCGGTCGGCCATGGCGCGGAAGCTGGGCGGCACGTCGACGTGGTAGTTAAGTCGCGGTTCGGGTAATCCGTACCCGCCCAAGCCGTACGGCAGGCACAGCAGCATGGCCAGCGCAGACTCCATCGGCGAGGCCGATCGGTCCAACACGTAGCGCAAAGCCCGCAGCGCCTTCTTCCTCCCGCGAGCGTTCGAGGTGCCTTCGATGAACGTCCGCAGCTTGGCGACCGTCGTCAGCGGCGCGTCGCGACGCGGTGCCGGCCCCTTGTCTACCAGGACGTACGTTCCGCACAACTCGTATCCCAGCATTATGAGCCGTGCGAGCGTCAGCCGGTTCGCCATCTGCAAGAAGCAGAACTCCGGAGTGCTCATCAAAAAGCCCTCGCCCGCGTCGACGAACGACCTCTCGGGGAGGACGGAGCAAAAGCTGCTGAGCACGGCAGGCGTTCTCGTCCGGACGTCGACGCTGCCCACCAGCGTGCGCAGGGGCAGGGTGCATCCGGCAGGACGCCGATTTCCCTCGGAGAGGGTCGGTCGCTCGCTTGAAGTGAGCGCACGTCGCGCACGTCTTGTCGCCGCTTGCCGCGCATCGTAGCCGCGCAAGTAATTCGGCCCCACCGTTCTCCAGTAGTCGAGCGCCGATTCGTTTCCAATGAGTATATCCATAAGGTCATCGTAACATAATCTGGCAGAGAATCACGGTTTGGGCGCAGCTGCATCGCGATTCCTGTATCTGTGTTGGATGGCGAAAAACCTGAACTGGGGTTTCTTCTGGTGTCTGGGCGTCTGGTTGGAGGGGAGACATTGATTTTGCGCCTAAACCGTGATTCTCTGCCAGAATGCGAAACCGCGGCCGAAAATCCGGTAGCGTCCCGAAAGTTGGTGTATCAATCCGTTTCTGGAGGGCGGGCGAAGCCT
>ENA-OXVJ01000384-OXVJ01000384.1-human-gut-metagenome-genome-assembly--contig:-NODE-384-length-9958-cov-19.372311_pt1 | contig 9958 bp, 8 predicted proteins | sample MGYA00249248_ERZ652692 | MGnify/ENA primary metagenome ERZ652692 (study PRJEB26925, sample SAMN05826544) | human gut metagenome | biome: ENVO:2100002; feature: ENVO:00000062; material: ENVO:00002003... | reverse complement strand
AGATCTACACAAGGAGTATCGTCGGCAGCGTCAGATGTGTATAAGAGACAGCGAGCATTCAGGGGAGGGATGGCGATCGGTGGGGCGGAGGGGCGGCCGGCCGTCCTACGCTTTCCGCTGCTCGATGTCCTCGGGCGCGGTGGTGGCCAGGCGCTTGCCCAGCAGCATGCCCTCGGTCATGCACAGCCCCAGGCTCATGCCGCTGATGGGCGTGCAGTAGTTCACGATGTAGCGGTTGCCCGAGTTGTTGCCGGCGGAGTACAGGCCGGGGATGGGGAACAGGTCGGAGTCGAGCACGCAGCCGTTGAAGTCGGTGTCGAGGCCGGTGGTCTGGCAGAGGCCGACGTAGATGTCCTCGGCGTTGCCGGTGACGGCGTAGAACGGCGGCGTGGTGAGCGGCTTCATGATGCGCGCGTCCACGGCGAAGTCCTCGTCGAGGCCGGCTTCGGCGTACTGGTTCCACTTCTCCAGCTCGGACAGGGCGTTGGCCTTCTGCTCCTCGTTGTAGCAGCCGATCTTGTCGAGCAGCTCCTCGAAGGTGTTGGCGCAGTACACGCCGTCCTTGCTGGGCTCGGTCGACGAGGGGTCGAGGGCGGCCATCTGCTCCTGCAGCGGGTCGATGCCGTGGAAGGTCACCTTCGACGTGAGGTTGATGGCGCCGTGCGCCGGCGGCATGCACGCGATGGTGTCGAGATAGCCGGCGTCGGCCACCGAGACGATGGCGCCCTTCGGCTGGCGGCTGGACTGGTAGCCCGAACCCTCGGTGCCGCCTGCGCACTCGTTGCAGAAGCGCAGTCCGCGCTGGTTGAGCAGCATGAAGCCCGGGCCCCACGGCGCGGTTTCCCAGGGACCCGACTGGCCCGTGTTCATGCCCGTGCGCGGGCCGGCCTCCACGTGGCCGCCTGCCCACACGCCCAGCTTGATGCCCGCGCCGTCCTTGACGCCCATGCCGCCGGAGGTGGCCAGCTCGATGTTGCCGTAGTTCTCGGCCAGGTGGCGGTACTCGTCGTTGATGTCGCGGATCATGTCCTCGTTCGCCTGGAAGTCGCCGGCGGTCAGCACCACGCCGCGCGTGCCCGTGTAGCGCACGTAGCTGTCGTCGTCCTGGTTGCGCGCCACGACCGCCACCACGCGCCCGGAGTCGTCCTTCTCGAGGTACTCGGCGTACGTGTTGAAGTGCCACGCGGCGCCTTCTTTGATGGCCTGCTCGCGGTGATGCGTCATGACCACCGGGCCCCATTCCCAATCGGAGCCGCCGCCCGTGACGGGACGGTGGACGATGGTGGACTTGTAGAACTGGTAGCCGGAGGGGTCCATGACCATGCGGTCGTCGGCTTCGGCCGAGTAGATGTTCACGCGGTCGGTGTTGTGGTAGAAGTCGGGGTCCACCTCGTCGATCTCGGAGATGCTCCAGTCCATGATCTGTCCGGAGTAGTCGACGAAGTTGCGGATGAGACGCTGGTTGCTGCGGTTCGCGTTGCGCACGAGCCAGTTCGTCATGAAATTGACCTTGTCGATGCGGTCGGCACCGTGCTCGATCGCCCACTCGCTGTTGATGATGGCCACCTCGCCGCCGATGTAGAAGAAGCTGTCCTCGGGCTGCGCTTCCACGACGCAGACGCTCGCCCCGTTCATGGTTGCCGAGCGCGCCGTCCAGGTTCCCGCCTGGCCGCCGCCCACCACCACGACGTCGAAGGTGCCGCCGTCGGCGATCTTCGCCTCGTCGACCGGCTCGGGCGGGGTGCGCCAGTCGGCCGCCGCCTGGCTTTGCCAGCGATGCTCGGGCTTCGCGCTGCCGTCGGCCGCGTCGGCCTCGGCGACGGCCGACTTCGGGCTGCACCCGGCCAGCGCCCCTGCCGCGGCCAGGCCGGTGACGGCTGCGCCCGTGAGGAAGGTGCGGCGCGAGAGGCCGCGGTTCGCTTTGTTCTGTCCGTTCGTTCCGTTCTCGTTGTGCTTCATGGTCGTGATCCTTTCATTCCCCATCTTGGCCCTCCTGTGCGCCGCTCGGCGCTGCCAAGGTTCGTCGTGCATCATGCCCGGCAACGTGGGATCGCGCGTCATTCCTCAGAGGTGAATGTGCGAACGACCGGCAAAAAAGAAAAATCACCCCTGAGGAATGACGCGGATTTTCGCGTCAACCACCCGCTTCGTCAGGGTGGGCGCGCGCAAGTCACTGCTGAACGGGTGGCGGTTCCACCCGCAACGGGGGGACTGTCGCGAACGCGTCGAGCCTACTATCGAAAGCGTAAGGGCGGCATGAGCCGTGCGGATCGAAGGAGGAACGATGGAACAGTTCAGCAGGCGGAGTTTTTTGAAAGGCGCAGGGCTGGCGGCAGTGGGAACCGCTGCGGTCGGGCTGGTCGGATGCGGGTCGGCTGCCGCGCAGGAGCAAAAGGATTGGTGGATGCCCGAGGCGTGGGACGAGGAAACCGACGTCGTCGTGGTGGGGTACGGCGCGGCTGGCGTGGCCGCCACCATCACCGGTCTGGACGCCGGCCTGGGCGTGATCACGCTGGAGAAGTCGAGCGAGCCCGACGGCGGCAACCTGGGATGCGCGACGGGCTGCATCCAAACCTGCATGAAGCCCGACGATGCCGACGGCATGGTGGAGATGCTGCGGCATTTCAACCAGGGGTCGGTGAGCAAGGAGGACGGCGACGTGCTGTATCCCGCCATCGTCGAGCAGGAGATCGAGGCGGGCGCGTGGCTCGACTCCCTCGAGGACCTCGAAATCTACTGGGTTTGGCGCGATTACGGCGATCCCTCGCGCATGACCGGCGAAGTGGCCTGGTCCGAACGCGGCGATGCGGGCGGTTCTGAGCTGTTCGGGAACTTCCACGAAATCGCGGTCGACAAAGGGGCCGATATCCGGCTCGCCACGCCGGCGAAACGCCTCGTGCAGAATCCCGAGACGAAGGAAATCCTCGGCGTCGTCGCCGAAGGCTCCGGCGGCGACATCGCCATCAAGGCCAAAAAAGGCGTCATCATGGCGTGTGGCGGGTTCGAGGGCAATCCCATGATGCAGCAGTGGTACACCGGATGGGGCATCCACCTGTTCCCGTGGGGCACGCCGCACAACACGGGCGACGGCCACCGCATGTGCGTCGAAGCGGGGGCGCAACTGTGGCACATGGACTGCTCCGAGATAGGATCGCCGTGCTACCGTCTGCCGTCCGAGCAGGTAGGGTGCTCGGTGAGCATGCAGTCGGCGGGGCATTTCCCCGACGCCTCGTCGTGGCTCTTCGTCAACTACAAAGGCGAGCGTTTCGTGAACGAGACGAAGAACCTTTCCCATGCACCGCAGCACACGCGCAAGCGCACGGTGTGGTACGACATGGACACCGACACGTACGAGTTCTCCAACCTGCCGTACTGGATGGTGTTCGACCAGGCGACGTTCGACGCCGCACCGCTGTACATCCAGTCGACGAAGCCGAAGTCGCTCGTGTCGTACGCGGGCGTTCACCAGCTGCTCGGCCAGGAATGGACGAACGCCTGGGCGCTCGAGCAGGGGTGGATCGTGAAAGCCGACACCATCGAAGGGCTCGCTGCGTCGATGGTGGGCACGTCTCCTTCGGGCACGAAGTACGAAGGCGTCGACGCCGCGGCGCTGGCGGCGACGGTGGAGCGTTGGAACGCCAGCTGCGAGGCGGGCGCCGATCCCGATTTCAAACGCGATCCCGAGACGATGGCGGCGTTCGGCGACGGGCCGTTCTACGCCATCGAGATGGGCATGGGCATGATCAACACCCAGGGCGGCCCCAAGCATAACGAGCACAACCAGACGCTCGACACGAACGACGAGGTGATTCCCCGCCTGTACAACGTGGGCGAGTTCGGGTCGCTGAACGGCGGCAACTACAACCTGGGCAACATAGCCGAGGCGCTGACCACAGGCCATTTCGCCATGCTGCATGCAGGCGATCTCGAGCCGTGGGATGCGAGCGACGGAAAGTAGGAGCGCTCATGAACGTATCCGCGAAGAAAGGAATGCGCGCGTTGGCTCCCGCGGCGATCTTGCTCGCGCTGTGCGCGTCGCTTGCCGGGTGCGGCGGCACGCCGCAGCAAGCGGGCGGTGAGGCGGGCAAGGCGGGCGATACGGCCCAGGCGGCGGCGAGCGACGCTCCGTTCTCCTGGTCGGCCGATGCCGATTGCGGTCTGTGCCATGCGACGCAGTCGTCGTCGCTGACGGACTCGTCGTGCCAGGTTTCGGCCAACCATGCCAACCTGCAATGCGTGCAATGCCACACCGATGAAAACGGCCTTGCCGCAGCCCATGACGGCGTCACGCTGGCCGATACGAAGGGAGCGAAGAAGCTGTCGAAGACTTCGGTCGAGCAGGATGCGTGCGTGAGCTGCCACGCCGACGCGGGCGCACCCGAGGCCGCCGCGTCCTCGACGGCGCTCACCGACGACCAAGGCACGACGGTGAACCCGCACGACCTGCCGCAGAGCGCAAGCCACGACACGTTGACCTGCGGAAGCTGCCATACGATGCACGATGAGAAACCGCTTGAAGAGACGGCGGCCGCAGCGTGCACGCAGTGTCACCATCAGAACGTGTACGAGTGCTACACCTGCCACGAGTAAGCGAGTCTCGCTGAACGACCCCGCGTGCCCGCCGCTCTCCCTCCCGGCGGCGCGGTACGGCCTGACGGCCAAGATCGCCCTTCCCTCGGCGATCTTGGCCGTCCGCATGCGCTATCGGCGCTCGTTCACCAGGCGGATGAGCTCTTCCTTGCTGTGCACGTCGAGCTTTGCGTACAACTGCTTCGTGTACCAGCGCACGGTGTTCTCCGACAGGACGAGAATGTCGGCGATTCCCTTCTTAGTGTGTCCGCGGTAGAGCAGCTGCATGATCTCGCTTTCGCGATCGGACAGAGAGAATTCATGCTTCACCTGGCCCCATCCCCTGTCGGGGTCGTCCACGGGATACGAGGGTGCAGGCTGCTCGTCGTGCAGGTTCTGGGCGGTCATGAAAAAACAGCTGGCCAGGAACACGAACACGCAGATGGCCGTCGCTTGCACGATGTGCTCCTCGATGGGGAGCGTCCCGTAGGCGCTTGCGAGGGCGCTGTACGCTGCGATGCCGCCGGCGACGGATGCTTCGTACAGTCCGCGACCGATGCCGAACACGAAGCAGGGGTGCTGCGCGCTTCGCTGGGCGAGCTTGATCAGCACGAGGTACAACAGCACGAGCACGAGGTTGCGCGCCAGGGAAAGCGAGATGTAGTCGATGGCGGACGAGGCGCCGGCTACGAACCAGAGCATGAGCAGCAGGAACGTCAGCGCCAGCAGCATCGAGTTGGCCAGCGCCTTCGCCCGTGCGTTGTCCTCTCGGGCGACGAGCCACATGAAGAGGAGGAAGGGCAGCAGGGCGCGCAGCGCATAATTGGCGAAGGCGATCGCGTGCTCGTGCGACGAGCTGGGAATGGCCCCCTGCAGAATGCTGAATATGATGCCGTTGCCGAAAATCACGGCGTACACGATGACCTGGACGACGAGGAAAAGGGAGGACGATCGGCGCGGCTGCTTGCGAAGCGTGGTAGCACCCGGTCGATTGACCAGGAGGTTCGACGTCCCATCCCAAGCGCGGCGCGCGCAGATGATGGAGCCGAACGGCAGGACGCAGGCGACGGCGAGGACGGGAGCGGTGCCGGTCAGGGAGAAGATGCTCATGACGAGGCAGATGAGGGCCCCGAACGAGAACCCCAGCAAGATGAATCCGCAGGCGTCTTTGGTTTTCATGCTGCTGTAGATGAGGAACCACGACGAGAAGCAGAAGGCGATGCCGAGCCCGCTTATTGCTCCCGCAGCGACCTGGGCGAAAACGGGCAGCGCCACCGAAGCGATGCCGAGCAGCGGCGTGACGCAGAGGGCGACGGCGCTGAGCGGATGGAAGAGGACGTGCGGGTCGCGTTCGGCACCGGGTCGAAACAGCAGGGCTATGGCGAGCAGGGCCGCCAGCATGCCCAGATGGAAGGCGAGTTGAAAGGCAAGCGTGTCGAACACCACGCGTTGGCTCACCACGAACATCCAGGCTTGCGGGAAGCAGAGGCCCAAGAACAGCGCATTGCGTTTCGGTCGGTAGACGCGCGTCAGCTGGTCGATCATCGATATCCCCTCCTGCTTGAAGGGGCGCCGCGCGCTTCGCGTTTCTCCCCCGCGCCGCGCCCTCGTTTCGAGCTTATCAGGTGAACTCGATCCGAACAAGGATGATGCGATGGCGCAGGTTTTTTGGAATTATGCCGATGACCTGGGAATACCGTGCATTGTGCCAACGCGCGCGCAAAGTCCACCCCGATCGGGTGGGGCGCAGACGATCGCGGTTTCGGCACGCCTTGAGATCCGCTGCTCTCCATGCTATCATATGTTGTACGTACAACATTGGAGGTGCAACATGGCTGATGCGATGGTGACGGCGCGCATGTCGGCGGAGAAGAAAGAGGCGGGCAACCGCATGCTCGAGCAGTTGGGCACGAACGCCTCGCAGGCGGTGAATCGCCTGTACGACTACGTGCTGGAGAAGAAGCAGCTGCCGTTCCCCGAGCAGCAGGGGCGACGGAAGTACACGCAGGAGGAAATCGCGCAGGCGATCGCCTGGGTGGATAGTATTCCGCGGAGGGATCGCTTCTCCACCATGACCGACGATGAAATCAGGCGGGAGCGCTTGATATCGCGTGGTCTTGCGACGAGTAAGGATTTCTCATGAGGCTGATGCTCGATTCGAATATCGTGATTGACTATATCAAAATGCGAGAGCCCTTTTATGCGAGTGCTCGAAAGCTAGTGATGCTGGGGTTTCTCGCGGAGCACGAACTCTGGTTCAGCTCGGCGCAAGCGAATGACGTCTTCTATACCCTGACTGGCGGAGGGAGGCCTTCGCAAGCTGCCCAGCTGAAGCAGGATCTCAAGAAGATGCGACAAGGGATGCGCATCTGCGGTGTTAACGAAGTTCAATTTGACGCAGCGCTCGATTCGTCGTGGGTCGATCTGGAGGATGCGTGCGTGTACCAGTGCGCGCTCAGGTTGAAGGCCGACGCCATCATCACGCGCAACCAAAAGGATTTCGAGAAGTCGACCATCAAAGTGTTCGACTGCGACGAGCTGTTCGCCTACTTGGCCGAGGAAAAGGGTTTCACCTACGAGGAAATACCCTGGTAACGAGAAGGCGGCCCCCGCAGGGCCGCCTTCGAAGAGCGTGCTGGACGCAAGCGCGGCCGCCGCGCTAGTTCTTCAGGGAGTTCAGGGGGGCGGGCATACGGCCGCCGCGGTGGGCGAACGTGGTGCCGGCGTACTGGTTCACGGGCATGACCGGGGCGTAACCCAGCAGGCCGCCGAAGTCGAGCTGGTCGCCCACCGTCTTGCCGATGGCGGGGATGAGGCGGACCGCGGTGGTCTTGCTGTTGATCATGCCGATGGCGCATTCGTCGGCGATGATGCCGAAGATGGTCTCGACGCTCGTGTCGCCGGGGACGGCGATCATGTCGAGGCCCACGGAGCACACGCAGGTCATGGCTTCCAGCTTCTCGAGCGACAGCGCGCCGTCCTCGGCCGCGCGGATCATGCCGGCGTCCTCGGACACGGGGATGAACGCGCCGGACAGGCCGCCGACGGACGAGGACGCCATGACGCCGCCCTTCTTCACCGCGTCGTTGAGCATGGCGAGCGCCGCCGTGGTGCCGGGGCCGCCGCACTGGCCCACGCCGATGGCCTCGAGGATCTCGGCCACCGAGTCGCCCTCGGCCGGAGTGGGGGCCAGCGACAAGTCGAGGATGCCCTGCTGCACGCCCAGGCGCTTGGACGCCTCGCGCGCCATGAGCTCGCCGGCGCGCGTGATCTTGAACGCGGTGGCTTTGATGGCTTCGGCCACCGACGTGATGTCGGCGTCTTTCGGCAGGTCGGCCAGCACGGCGCGCACCACGCCGGGACCCGACACGCCCACGTTCACCACTTCGTCGGCCTCGCCCGATCCGTGGAACGCGCCGGCCATGAAGGGGTTGTCCTCCACGGCGTTGCAGAACACGACCAGCTTTCCGGCGCCGATGCACTGGCGATCGGCCGTGGCCTCGGCGGTAGCCTTGATGATGCCGGCCATCTTGAGCACGGCGTCCATGTTGATGCCCGCGCGCGTGGAGCCCACGTTCACCGACGAGCACACGTTGTCGGTGACGGACAGCGCGTGGGGAATGGACTCCATCAGCTTGTTGTCGGCTTTCGAGGCGCCCTTGTGCACGAGCGCGCTGAAGCCGCCCACGAAGTCGACGCCCACCTCTTTTCCGGCCTTGTCCATGGCCACGGCGATGGGGGTGAGGTCGTGCGCGCTCGTGGCGGCGCAGATCTCGGCGATGGGCGTGACGGAGATGCGCTTGTTCACGATGGGGATGCCGTACTCGCGCTCGAGCTGCTCGGCCGTGGGCACGAGGTGCTCGGCGGCGGTGGTCATGCGGTCGTACACCTTGCGTGCCATGACGTCGATGTCGGCGTCCGTGCAACCTCGCAGGTTCAGCCCCAGCGTGATCGTGCGGATGTCGAGGTGCTGATTGCTCACCATGGCAAGCGTCTCGGCGATTTCAGCAGGCGTGATCTGCATGATGCCCCGTCTTTCTCTCAAGCGTTGTGTGATCGTGCGGAACAGCATAGCAAACCCCGTGGTCGGCGGCGTCGCGGTTCGCTCGATTTCGACGTTTCTTCTCAAGGGCAGCCCGAGGAAGGGAACGGATGTTTCACGTGAAACATCGGCGCGATCGAGTGGCGTGCGGGTTGCGCACGGCGCGCGGCCATCCGTGCGGGCGGCGGGGCAGCGGGTTAGGTGAGCCGGGTGCTGACCTCGCCGTAGGGGAGCTCGCGGCGGGTTTTGTCGGGCAGTTCGACGACCAGCTTGAAGTCGGGCGTGAGGTCGACGGCGCGGGCGCGCACGCGCGAGGGGCCCTGGCGCACGACGAGCGGTTGGCCCAGCAGGAAGCACCGGCGGCGGTACTCGTCGTAGAACGAGGCGTCGGCCACGTGCCGGTACAGGTTCCAGAAGCGCGTGAGGATGGCGGCGGCCAGCTCGCAGCGCACGGCGCCCGTGCGGTCGTCGAGCACGGCGCCCGCCACGTCGGCGATGTCGCGAGGGAAGCCATCGGCCGGTGGCTTCACGTTCACGCCGATGCCGAGCACCGCGTGCTCGAAGCGCCCCGACTCCATGTCCACCATGCCCTCGGTGAGGATGCCCGCCACCTTGCGCTCGTCGCAGTAGATGTCGTTCACCCACTTGATGAGGGCTTCCTTGCCGGTCACCTGCTCGATGGCCTGCGCGCCCGCCACGGCGGCGGCGCAGGTGAGGAACTGGCCGCGGTCGGCGGCCAGCGTGGGGCGCAGCACGATGCTGAGGTACAGGCCCGAAGACGCAGGGGAGAAGAACGTCTTGCCGGGGCGTCCCTTGCCGGCGGTCTGCTCCTCGGCCACGATGACGGTGCCCTCGGGCGCGCCCTCGGCGGCGCGGCGGCGCGCCTCGGAGTTGGTGGAGTCCACGCGCTTGCGCACGGAGATGGCGAAGGGGTGGCCGGGCGGCAGGAACCGCTCGATGCCCTGGGGCGACAGCAGGTCGTTCTCCTGCGACAGCGCGTAGCCCTTGTTCGTGACGGCGTCGATGGCGTACCCCTCGGCGCGCAGCGCCTCGACGGCTTTCCACACCGCGTTGCGGCTCACGCCGATGGCCTGCGCCATCGCGGCGCCCGACACGTAGCGCTCGCGGTTCTCCTCCAGCAGGCGCAGCAGTTGTTCCTTGGTTCCCATGGGTGCATGGTAGGAGAGAGAGGCCGATCGTGTCAACGCGATCGGCGAAAGAAGGTGACAATGGAGGGAAGCGTGCGAGAGGACGCGAGGGCTTGGGCGCGCGAGGGCGGGGGGGGGGGGGGCGAAGACTGTCTCTTATACACATCTGACGCTGCCGACGATACTCCTTGTGTAGATC
>ENA-OXVJ01000374-OXVJ01000374.1-human-gut-metagenome-genome-assembly--contig:-NODE-374-length-10342-cov-37.693983_pt1 | contig 10342 bp, 8 predicted proteins | sample MGYA00249248_ERZ652692 | MGnify/ENA primary metagenome ERZ652692 (study PRJEB26925, sample SAMN05826544) | human gut metagenome | biome: ENVO:2100002; feature: ENVO:00000062; material: ENVO:00002003... | reverse complement strand
GACTAAGTTTTATTCAAATTTGTCTTCACCAACACGATTTGACGAAGAGCCTTTTCTTTCTGGCCTTTTTTTATAGTAGAGATTGTTCTTTATATAAATTTTCTGGAATCATTTCCAACAAAGGACTTCTTTTCCCAATAACTAATAAATTCAGTTCATGCATCGCGCGTGTGCAGACAGTATAGAGAATTAATTTGTCTTGTTCAGTATGATAATTTTCTGGCGAGATATTCCACGCATAAACACGATCAAATTCTAATCCTTTTGCTAAATAAGTAGGAATGATAATCAGACTTTTCTTCATGAAGTCTTCTTCATCAGTCAATAGTTGCACGTATTCTTTTTGAGCTGTAGTCAGTTGATTATACAATGCCTGACATTCTTCTACTGTTTTGGCAATAATAGCCGTTCGCCAATATTTCGCCATTTCAGCTGTTTCTTCAATTTGATGAATCAAGCCTTCAATCATTTGGCTAGATTCATTAGCATAATAGACTTGCGGCAGGTTACCAATACGAGCAGTTAGTTCCACGCGATTTTCTTGCGTTAAAAACTGATTGGCGAAGTTGGTGATTTCTTCTGTTGAACGGTAACTTGTAGTTAATTCAAAATGAGTCAGTGATTGTTCTGGAAAAATCTCCTCTAATGAATGAACCATACTTTCATTTCCAAAAACTTTTTGATTTAAGTCGCCGCATAAGGTATACGTCGCCTTCGGATATAGGTGACGCAATAACGCCACTTGTGCAGGTGAGAAATCCTGCATTTCATCGATAAAGATGAAGCGGGCTTTTTGTTTCACATCTAATGGATGAATGGATTTCATCAAAAGAAACATCAACGTACCATCCTCTAAACTAATATCTTTTTGTTTAAAATCGGTTCGTAGTGCCTCGAGCATATCTTTCCAATTTTCATCAGTCAATTGATAGCGAGTTAAGAGCTGGTTTGGAATGCTCTGTAAGAAATGCAGATATTGTTTGGCGTAATTAATAAATCCAAATCGATTAATCATTCTACGGATCGGACGCATTTTTTTACGTACAATTTTTTGTGCCATTTGTCGGCGTAGGCGGCGTTCAGCCTTTTCTGAATCTTCCATATTAGGGTTGTTAACAAATACAGCTTCAACCAACTCATCTGCAGCCTTTTTAACCCAATCTTTTTTCATTTCGTCTTTTTCTAAGCCACCAATTTTTTTCAAAAGCTTGGTTTGCAATAATTGCATCCGTTGATACATTGGAAGCTCTGGATTAGCTTCTTGATACCAATTGCGAATTTGCTTCTTAGAAATTAATACTTCCTGATTCAATTTAAGATCACGAAAGAGTGGACCAAACTCAGTAATACGATCGACATACTTGTACAATTCCTGAACAATCGCAAAACTACTCTTCGTTCGCAATACTCGGTCATCTTGTCCAGAAAGAAAAACTTCCTCATGGCTTTCTTCTGTATGAATTTGATAGGTCGGAAGTAGGGCGCTTAAAAAGGTTTTAAATGTTTCAGTCGGAATACCACTCTCACCAAGTGAAGGTAGGACTGTTGAGATGTAATCAGAAAAAATATGATTAGGAGAAAATAATAAGACCTGCTCATTATCTAACCACTTACGATTGTGGTACAGAAGGTAAGCAACACGCTGGAGTAATGCGGAGGTCTTTCCGCTTCCGGCGATTCCCTCTACTACTAAAACTTTACTTCTCGTATCTCGAATTATTTCATTTTGCGAACGTTGAATCGTAGCTACGATATTCTTCATATGATTAGAAGAGGCTTCGTCCAAAATTTCCAATAGAAAATCATCATTGATTGCTTCTGATGTATCTACCATTGATAGTATGTGACCTTCACGGATTTTAAACTGGCGCTTTAACAATAACTCAATCGGGATGATAGCATCATGAGCTTCATACTGAGTTTGTCCCAATGTTCCCTCATAATAAAGGTTAGCAATCGGTGCTCGCCAATCAATTACTACAGTTTCTTCTTGAAGGTCCCGTAAAGAAGCGATTCCTAAATAAAGCGTCTCAGCTTCTTGATCTTCTTTAAAATCGATTCGTGCAAAATAAGGATTTTCCAACATCAATCTCAAAGCTCGTTGCCGTTTTTCCTGAGAGGCTAAAGATTGGTAGCGTACAAGTAGTTCTGCTTCATGCTGACGAGTATCGGCCATTGTTTCAGCCAAAGCTTCAAAAGAACCACCTTGGATTCTTTGTCCGGCATTTTCTAACATATCAGTATCAAATTTTTCTTTTGTTTTTTTCTTTTGGCTGTCCAAAAAAACTATTTCTTGTTGGATCAAAGCGCTTGTCTGTTGGACGTGCTCTTGTTCGTACTCTCTTGCGTTCATTGAGCATCCCCCTTTGTTTTTCCATTAGCTGTTTATAACAGCATAATAGTATAGCATATAAGGTCAAAGAGAAGCAAAGAGCTCGTTTTGACTAGCAGGAGATGGAATTAGTAACTTTAAAATTTGAATAGTTGATGTTAAACGAGAAAAATATTGGATTTGAGAGAGAAGTGGAAGAAATATATAGATAAACAAGAGAGGTCGAGAAACAGACAAATGTGAGGCTGTTAGATGATTAGATGAATGCAAAATGACAAAGAAAATTGAACTGTTCAATTATTTGTTCAAAGAAATTCTAAAACGAAGGACTTTTAATAAAAAACGAACACCTAAGGGCTTTAAAATATGAAAGCTCATAAGTGTTCGTTTTACTAGGTATTTTACCTAAACTTCTTTATAGGTGGTCAATTAATTCCATCAAAAGCCTGCTTAATTTGTGCAAGATTAATTTTTTTCATTTTGTACATTTCTTGCGTCGCGCGACGAGCTTTTTCGGAATCAGAACTATTGGTCCAATTTAGCAGATCCTTATTGAGTGTTTGCCAAAAGACTCCGTATCGATCTTCCATCCAGCCGCAAGGCCATTCCTTGCCATCATGCGTAAGAGCCTCCCATACCTTATCAATATCCGTTTGATCCTTAAAATAGAAGTAAAAAGAATTTGCCATCGTAAAAGTAAAAGTATGCTTTTCTGGGCTATCCATAATAATCAGATCGTGACCGCGTAATTGAAATCCTGAAGCGCGCAGACGGTCTTCTTTTCCTTTGATGACAAAAGTCTGTTTTCCACCAAAGATGGCGATCCATTCATCAATTGCGGCTTGAGCCAAGCCGTAATTGTTGTTGGCAAACATGATACAAGGGATAATTGTTTGCAAGTTTTCTCCCAAACGGACCTGCCAGGAAAAACCATAGCGATCATTTGTCCAGCCAAATTTGCCAAGCTCAGGATAATCTGTCAGAGGCATTAATGTTTCACCGTCATGATTTAATTGTTTCCAAACATTAAGAAGTTGTTCTTCGTTTTCACAATTAACAACATAGGAGATTGCAGGTGACGGGGAGAAATCATCCCCTCCATTCAATAAAAGAAATTCGCAGCCGGCTAATTCTAAAGTAATCGTTAATAAGTCACCAATTTCACCGTGCTCATCTGTAATAAAATGTGTTTGATTCACAATCCTACTATCTTCAAAGGTGGACGAATAAAAGTCAGCAGCTTCACTAAGATGTCCGTTAAACCAGAGACAACAGCCAAATTGCTGTTCCATGGGATTTCCTCCTTTTTAATAAAGATTGATGTGCCAAATCACACCATATTGATCTTTAACCATTCCATATAATTCTGCCCAAAAGGTTTTCTCAAGCGGGAGCAATATAGTACCATTCTCTGCTAATTGCTGAAAAATATCTGTAGCTTCTTCTGTTGTTTTCGCATTATATACTAAGGCCACGTTGTTCCCCACAATTATTGGAGGTGCCAAATTTTCAGGGCTGTCTGAGATCATAACATTCGTGTCATTAATTTTTAAATTGGAGTTCATCACTAAATCCTTGAGACCATCATCAATCGGATGTTCATCATCTTGGGGCATCTGTCCAAAAGTCATAATTTGAGCTGGCTCTGTTTCGAAAACTTTTTCATAAAAGGCGATTACTTCAGCAGCTTGATCTTTGAAATGCAAGTAGATATCCATGATTTTTTCCTCCATTCTTATGCTGATACTTTAACACGAAGAAAGGGCTATCAATAGTAATTTGACTTACTGAAGAGACAGATGCTTGATTTTTTTGAAGAATGGCTGAAATAGTTGTCGTGAATCTGCTCAGAGTGGTTAAGTTAGAAGCTTTTTTGCTAATTTAAAAATTTTTCTATGTATAAAAAATAAGCTCTGATTCGTTAATCATCTGCAATTATTTCCTTAAGTTAGCAAAAGGTAATCTGTAGCACCATGTTTTTGGATGAAATATGATAAAATAAGGCGATAAAAACAAATGTTAAAGGAGCGATTTACTATGCCATTCGTGCACATCGAGTTAATTGAAGGAAGAACAGAAGAGCAATTGACTAAAATGGTGGAGGAAGTAACTGAGGCAGTTTCAAGAACAGCAGGAGCACCAAAAGAAAATATTCATGTTATCATTAATGAGATGCAAAAGGGCAAATATGCACAAGGTGGTAAATGGAAATAAGATTTCCTATTTATACTTGCATTTCAATCCAATAAGTGTTTATAATGACTTTGTAATTGATTGATGAAGAAAGACACCTGAACTTGAAGGCTGTTTAACAGAGAGGAAAAGCTCGGCTGAAACTTTTTCCAGACAAGCGCAAGGGATGACCACTTTCAGAAGACTCTTGTTAAATGCAGGAGCGGACAGCGCCGTTATCGCTTGCGAGGGACAGGAAATCTGTCCAAAGATTAGGTGGAACCACGTTAATTCGTCCTAGTACCGATTTCGGTACTAGGACTTTTTTTATCAATCAAAACGAATAAGGGGGAACATAGGATGGTAAAAATTTCATTTCCAGATGGATCAGTAAAAGAGTTTGACAACGGTATTACTGGCTTAGAAATCGCAAAAAGCATTTCTAGTTCATTGGCAAAAAAAGCATTAGCGGTTGTTGTAAACGGTGAGTTGGAAGATTTAAACCGAGCAATCGAAGAAGATGCGGAATTAAAAATCGTGACTGAACAAGATGAAGAAGCACTACCACTAGTTCGTCATTCAAGCGCGCATTTAATGGCACAAGCAATTCGCCGTTTATTTCCAAATATGCACTTTGGTGTAGGTCCGGCGATTGATTCAGGGTTTTATTATGATACTGACAACGGTGATGGAGAACAAATCAGCGAAGAGGATTTCCCTGCAATTGAAAAAGAAATGAAGAAGATCATAAAAGAAAATCTGCCGATTGAACGCAAAGTAATGAGTCGTCAGGAAGCGTTAGATTTCTTCAGTTATGATCCATATAAAGTAGAATTGATCACAGATTTGCCAGAAGATGAAGTTATCACGGCGTATTCTCAAGGTGAATTTACAGACTTATGCCGCGGACCGCATGTTCCTTCAACAGGAAAAATCAAGATTTTCAAATTATTATCAGTGGCTGGTGCGTATTGGCGAGGAAACTCCGATAATAAAATGATGCAACGGGTTTACGGAACAGCATTCTTCAAACAAGCAGATCTTGATCATTTCTTAAAAATGCGTGAAGAAGCCAAAGAACGTGATCACCGTAAACTAGGTAAAGAATTAGATTTATTTATGATCTCGCAAGAAGTAGGCTCAGGCTTGCCATTCTGGTTGCCAAAAGGTGCAACAATTCGTCGAATCATCGAACGTTATATCGTTGATAAAGAAATCTCAATGGGCTATGAACATGTTTATACTCCTGTATTAGCCGATACTGGTCTATACAAAACTTCTGGCCACTGGGATCATTACAAAGAAGACATGTTCCCAATTATGGACATGGGAGATGGTGAGGAATCATTAGTACTTCGTCCGATGAACTGCCCACACCATATGATGATTTATAAAAATCATATTCACTCATACCGTGAATTGCCAATTCGTTTAGCTGAACTAGGAATGGATCATCGTTATGAAAAATCTGGTGCGTTGTCTGGTTTACAACGGGTTCGTGAAATGACAATGAATGATGCGCATATTTTTGTTCGTCCGGATCAAATCAAAGAAGAATTCCGTCGTACATTGGACTTAATTTTGGAAGTTTATAAAGACTTTGGTTTTGAAGATTATCGCTTCCGCTTAAGCTATCGTGATCCTGAAAATACTGAAAAATATTTTGATGACGATGCGATGTGGGAAAATTCTCAACGTCTATTGAAAGAAGTTATGGATGAATCTGGTTTTGATTATTTTGAAGCAGATGGCGAAGCAGCTTTCTATGGTCCTAAACTAGACGTGCAAGTTCAAACGGCTTTAGGGACTGAAGAAACATTATCGACAATTCAATTTGATTTCCTATTACCAGAACGTTTTGATTTATCTTATATTGGTGAAGATGGAAAAGAACACCGTCCAGTCGTTGTTCATCGTAGTGTTGTTTCAACAATGGAACGCTTCACTGCTTACTTGATTGAACAATACAAAGGAGCTTTTCCAACTTGGTTAGCACCAGAGCAAGTAGCAATTCTGCCAGTATCACCAGAACATCATGGCGATTATGCGTATGAAGTGAAAGATCGTTTGGTTCGTGAGGGTGTCCGGGTTGAAGTTGACGATCGTAATGAAAAACTTGGCTATAAAATTCGTCAAGCCCAAACTCAAAAAATTCCGTATCTGTTAGTAATCGGTGACAAAGAAGTCAATGATGCGACAGTTAACGTTCGTCGCTATGGTAGTGAGGAACAAGAGGTACAGGATTTGAATATGTTCGTAGATGCTATTAAAGCAGACATTGACAATATGAGTCGTAATTAAGAAAATGCCGGTGGGTTCCTCCACCGGTTTTTTCTTAGGTTCAAATTGGAAAAATAGTCTTATCATAAATGAATAAGCTCAAATTTATGGGAAACGAGAGAACGAACCATTTGTGGAAAACTTTTTAAAGAAAATGCGTAATAGACGCTTTTTTATTTTTAAAAGTTTTCCACAGAAAATCGCTGAATTTAATGTTTCACAAAAGAAGGATTTGTAATTAGCTGAAAAACCATATTTTAAGCTAAATTAATTTTTGTTTAAAAAAATAATTGTATGCTCGTGAAACACATTACTGTTTTCAAGGTAAAGTAAGCGGAAGTTCTTAAACTATATTAAAGGAACCACGATTAATCCTTTTGAAAAAACACTTTTTCGGCTACAATAAGACAAGTAACTGTCAAAGTGGAAGGAACAGATGAATGAAACTAACGAATCCATTTAAGAATTTTTTTGAGAAATTAAAACTTGCGGATGAAAAAGGCCGTAATCAAAATAAGAGTCATATTCCATTCAGGTTGAATTTTCTATTTTTTGTGATTTTCGGCTTATTCGTTATTTTGGTTACACGACTAGGTTATCTCCAAATTGTTGAGGGCGATAAAATGAAAGCCGAAATGAAGGCTTCTACCACAATCACTGTGAAAGAAAATGCACCACGTGGGGTTATTTATGATGCTAAAGGAACAGCGTTAGTTAATAATAAGGCTAACCCAGCAATCACCTTTACCCGTGGTAATCAAATGGAAGCATCAGATATTCTCAAGTTAGCGATTGACTTGGATAAGTTAATCGATGTACCGGCTGATGAAAATCTAACTACCCGCGATAAAAAGGACTATTGGCTTGCGGATAAGGATCATTTAAAAGAAGCCGAGGATCGGTTATCCTTTAAGGAAAAAAATCTTGATAATACAAATGAATACCAAAAACTTGTAGATAAAGTTAAAGATAGTGAAATTCAATTCACCGAAGACCAGTTGAAAATTGCAACGATCTTTAAACGAATGAATAGTGCCTCCGCGCTTAGCACTGTCTTCATTAAAAATGATGGTGTGACAGACGAGGAGTTGGCAGTGGTAGCTGAACGTGCCTCCGATTTGCCAGGAGTCTCTACAGGTACTGACTGGGATCGTTCTTATAATGAGGATTTAGATGGTTCATTAAGAAGTATCCTAGGGAAAATTACAACGGAAAAAGAAGGACTGCCTGCCGAAGAAGCGGACGAATTATTGAAAAAAGGTTATGCAAGGAATGACCGTGTCGGCAAGAGCTATCTAGAAAAGCAATATGAAGAGCAGCTTCAAGGTAAGAAAGGTGAATACAAGGTCACCTTGAACAGTGAAGGAAACATTGAAAAACAAAAAGAAGTTAAAAAAGGTGAAAAGGGATCGAATCTCGTTTTGACTATTAATAGCGACTTCCAGAAAAAAGTCGAAGATATTTTGAAAAAGCATTATCAAGGTTTAGTTGATAGTGGTGTTGCAAAGTATTCTCCAGGGGCCTATGCTGTAGCGATGAACCCAAATACAGGCGAAGTTTTAGCTATGACTGGCTTTACACATGATGTGAACAGCAAAGAGATAGAAGAAAACACATTAGGGACAATCACTAGCGCGTTTGAACCAGGTTCTGTGGTGAAGGCCGGTACGGTGACCGCTGGTTATCAGACGGGTGCCATTACTGGAAATGACACATTAATTGATCAACCGATTAAATTATCCGGTACAGCGCTAAAAGGGTCGATTTATAATAAAGTATTAGGAAATCAAATTCCATTGAATACAGTAAAAGCGTTGGAATGGTCCTCTAATGCTTATATGATGCAAATTGTGTTGCGTATGCTAGGAGTTCAATATCAACAAGAAATGTCCTTACCAGAGAGCGCCTCTTCTAAAGAAATGTACGATAAATTACGTAACGCTTTTGCAGAATACGGGATGGGCGTGAAGACGCAAATTGATTTGCCAAATGAAACGCGTGGGCTAGTTAATGAAGACTTCGGAACGGATCATGCTCCTGGGGGCGGAAACTTGCTTGACCTGTCATTTGGGCAGTATGATACGTATACACCCATGCAATTAGCACAATATGCGTCCACTGTTGCGAATGGCGGTACTAGAATTGCTCCGCATGTTGTTAAGGGAATTTATGGAAATAATGACAGCGGTGGTCTTGGAGAATTGCAGCAAGAGATTACTGGCAAAAAACTGGATCAAGTGAATATCACAGCAGAGCAAATGGGGATTATCAAGCAAGGTTTTTATCAGGCGGTACACGGAAGTGATCCTTATACAACGGCTAGAGACTTAGCTTCTGCAAAACTTGATCCTGCGGCAAAAACCGGAACAGCCGAAACAGTTGTATCGGTCAACGGCCAGGCGGTTAATACGATTAACAGTAATATCGTCGCCTATGCTCCCCACGATAAACCACAAATAGCTATTAGTGTGATGCTGCCAAACTTAGACGAAGAGCATGACGATACAAATAAAGCAATTGCAAAAGACATAATAAATGCATTTGCAGACACATATGGCGTACAATAAGGCTAGGGAGCTTTGCTCCTTAGCTTTATTTGTTTAGTTTTCTCTATTATTCTTGTGAAAGAAGAGTAGAGAGAATTCTTAACCGTAGTTTTGAGAGAAATATAGCATAAAAGTATTTTCCTAATAAAGGATAAATGGACTTTGTATGAAAGGGAGTAGACACTATGACAGTTTATAACTTTGAAGTGAAACAAACGGATGGGACAGAAAAATCTTTAGCGGATTATCAAGGAAAAGTTTTATTGATCGTTAATACAGCAACCGGATGCGGGTTTACACCGCAATATGAAGGATTGCAAAACTTGTACGATCATTATAAAGATAGCGGCTTTGAAATTCTGGATTTTCCTTGTAATCAATTTGGAAATCAAGCACCTGGCACCAATGACGAAGTCGCAGATTTTTGTCAGATGAATTATCATACGACATTTGAAACATTTGGAAAAATCGATGTGAACGGCGAAAATGAAGACCCATTGTACAGCTATCTAAAGAGTGCGCAAGGTGGTTTACTTAACAAAGCTATCAAATGGAATTTTACAAAATTCCTGATTGATCGTGAGGGAAACGTAATAAAACGCTATGCATCACAAACAAAGCCAGAAGATATTGCAAAAGATATTGAAGCCCAACTTTAAAAACGTCAAGTAGAACTACTTAACAAAATTGACAAAAAGACTGGTCAAGAAAATAAAAACATGATATGATATCAAAGTCTGAGAAATATCTTGGAAAACTGATCTTAACTGGGGAGGGAAAATCATGCGCGTAAATATCACTTTAGAATGTACTTCTTGTAAAGAACGTAACTACCTAACTAATAAAAACAAACGTAACAATCCAGATCGTTTGGAAAAAATGAAATATTGCCCACGCGAACGTAAGGTTACTTTGCATAAAGAAGTAAAATAGTCATATTAATAAGCCAGCGATCACTTGATATGCTCCCCCTATATAGGACACTGAAATATAAAGTGGCTTATATAGGGGG
>ENA-OXVJ01000372-OXVJ01000372.1-human-gut-metagenome-genome-assembly--contig:-NODE-372-length-10441-cov-31.175236_pt1 | contig 10441 bp, 11 predicted proteins | sample MGYA00249248_ERZ652692 | MGnify/ENA primary metagenome ERZ652692 (study PRJEB26925, sample SAMN05826544) | human gut metagenome | biome: ENVO:2100002; feature: ENVO:00000062; material: ENVO:00002003... | reverse complement strand
CCATTATAGGGCTTAGGTTATTTGGTGTGTAGGTACTTGGTGATTAGGCACTTACTTTTTAAAAAGTATTTATAGATGAAAGGAGGAAATAATTGGAAATTAATGAGGTAGCAATTCGAAAGTTGATGAAAGAAATAATTATCAAAAGGAGGGAATTGAGTAAACAGTATTTCAATTTAAAACAAGATTTAGAAAAGCTAAACTCTGATGTATATCCCAGATGTATGACCAAAAGTACAGTGATTGTAACCAAGAAAAAAAATATAAAAGAAGTGAGAACTAAAAATGTAACTCGCAACTGTGGAGTAATACATTCTTTTGAAAGGATCTCATCAGTTATTGTTGAGATTGTGAAACAAAGTAATACGCCAATTTCAAATAAAGAAATATATAGAAAAATGATTGAAGACTTTCAGATAAATATTTCTTATTCTAATTTAACGTGTAATATATTGCCAAAAATGATTCAAAAAAAAGGCATCCCCATAGAGAAAGCATACAGAGGCTATTGGCAGTACAAGCTAAGAAGCAGGTGATAGTAATGAGAAGTGATGAAGAATTAGACAATATTTTTCTAGGTTATATTGTCACTGTTCTAAAAAATACTTCCATATCTTACAACAATAAATTACGAAATAAACATAGCAAAGAATTTTTACTCGATATCGATGAAATTCCAGATGGACATAATTCAGCGATAAAAATACAGCGTGCGTTCATTGAACCAGATAAAAAAGTAGAATTAGAATATCTGCAAAATAAATTTAAAAATTTGTTTTCAGGGTTGAATGATAGAGAGCAAGTTATTTTCATTGAAAAATTTTTTAATGAAAAATTCGATAAAGAAATAGGTGAAATGCTGAATATATCAAGTCAAGCAATATCAAAACAAAAGAGGAAAATAAAGGATAAGATTTTACTTGAACTATTTAATGATTTAGAGGGTTAAAAATTAAAACGGTATTTCTAAAGAGGGTAAATGAGTTGGGAAGAATTATAGTAAATGTCAGAAATGCTCAAACAGGAAATGTAAGTGCTATGGAAAATCTATTAGAGCAATTTGATCCATTAATTATAAAATACTCAAAAGATTATTACGGTGTATTTGATGAAGATTGTTATCAAGAGTTAAGGATCCAGTTTGTTCTAGCAATACGAAAATTTGATTTTGCTCGATTTTGAAAAACAATAAGTTGTTTTTAAAGCTATTTCATTATCTATGAATAGAAGAATAGCCACTTTTATTTGGGAATTAATAAAAAGTGTTGATCGCCATTAACTTCCAAAAAAAGAATATTAATGTTTGGTGACACATATTACAAATTGGTAAACTCTCAAGATTCTAACCTTTTTACACGAAATCTCCACATTTGTTAGTTATCTTAATTTTGTTCTCAGGTGAAAATAAAAACACCTTTATCAAATTTTTATCTTGTCATTCAAACTAGGAGGGTTATAAATAATCAATTTAGAATATTTTAGAAGGAAGTGTTGTGTAAATTGAAGAGAGCTATTCTGGTTACTGTTTCACTGATTTTTTTGGCCCTTAAATTTCCAATAATGGCTGATGCTCAGACAATTGAGGAAAAAATTCAGGAAAAAGAGCAAAATATTGCATCAATAGTAAAAAATCAGGATTCAGCAAGAAGTTACCTTTCAGATTTGGATAATCAAATAGTATCTTTAGAAAAAGATTACAAAGGTGTACTTTTTGAAAAAAATAAAACTGAAAAAAATCTGAATGAACTAAATGGCAAAATCTCAGATTTAGAAGAAAAAATTAAATTGAGAGGAGAGCAATTAAAAGCACAAGCAAGAGAGACTCAAGTCAGTAAAGAAGAAGCCTCTCTACTATATGTTTTGGCTAGTTCAGATTCAATTTCTGATGCCGTTAGTAAAACTATCGGAGTAACCACTTTAGTTAGCGCAAATAACGAAGTAATGCAGAAACAGATTAGCGACAAAAAGAAACTCAAGGAAATGAGAGAGGACGTCACAAAGAGTCTGAATGAAATTGAGTCAAAAGCCAAGGTTTTAAAAGAGAGAGAGTTTTCCTTAGCTGAGGCCAAGTTAAATCAAAAAATACGAGTGAATGAAATATCAGCAGAATTAGCATCTGAAAAGGATGTAAAAGATAAATATATAAAACAAAAAGAAGAAGCTGAAAAGCGAAAACAGGAGGAATTGAAATTACTGGAAGAAAGAAGGAAAAAAGAAGCTGAAGCTGCTGCACTTTACGAAGCACAAGAAGCTCAAAAAAGAGCTGTAGAAGCTAGAGAAAAAGCTAAACAGTCCGAAATATCCAGTACAAAAGAACAAAAACAAAGTGAGGAAGCAGCAACACCTAATAAGTCGATAAATAGTCAAGAAACAAATACTTCCGAAGAAAAGTTAACTGAAACTTCGAAAACAGAAATTACTGCTCCTTCTGAGACTATTGAAACAAAACCTGTCAAAGAAAAGACAAATTCTTCAAGTGAAACAGAAATAAGTGATGATAGTAAAACACAACCAAGTACTTCTAGTGAAGCACAACCAAGTACTTCGAACAATGGAAATACGAATTCAACCGGATGGAGAGCACCGGTTCCGAATATTTTTGTAACAAGTCCTTTTGGAAATAGAGCGGACCCTACAGGCTATTCAGGAAATTCTCACAATGGTATAGATATGGGTGGCACTTCTTCAACTCCTATTTCCGCTTCTAGATCAGGAAGAGTAGTTCAAGCAGCGTTTGATGGTTCAGCTGGTAACTATATTATTATTGATCATGGAGATGGATATTATTCATATTATCTTCATATGAGTAGTTTGATTGCTTCTGTAGGACAGAGTGTAAATTCTGGTGATACCATCGGCATTATGGGAACTACTGGTAACTCCACTGGTGTACATTTAGAATTTGGAGTTGCTACGACACCAAATTGGTCTGGATATGTTAATCCAGCACCGTTATTAGGTATTTAATTTAAAAAAATATATCGTAAAAAAATTCTTAAATATAAAAACATCTTGTGGGCATATCTATTTAAAAAAAATTGCTCGCAAGATGTTTATATTAATAAAAAACAAAGTGAGGAGAAAAATCATGGGACATCATAATGATAGACATCACTATAAAAGAGATTATCATGACGACTATGATGATCACCATAATCATCGTGATCACCATTATAATAAAAGAGATAGACACGATAACCATCATAGAAGAGGGTGCGTGAGTTCATTCTTTATGTTTGGGGCAATTGTGGTAAGTCCAATACTAATGTATTTTTTTCTATAATTAAGCCTTTTCAAAAAAACAGAACAGTCAATGATGATCGAAGGGAGTGAATACTTGAAAATTATTAACAGAAACCCAATAACTCTGTCACAAAGACAAATTTTATATGGTTTTAGTATTTCTCTTTGGATAAAGTATATGTTTGCCTATGTTTTAGACTTTAAAGTAAATTTTAGTTCACCAATTCAATATGCAATCTTGTTAGTAAATCCAGCATCATCAATTGTTCTTTTTTTCTCGATTCTTTTGTTTATAAAAAAAGAAAAAAGCTTTCTAATTACATTGATTATGTTATATTCAGTCCTGAGTATTTGGTTGATTGCAAATGTCCTCTACTATAGAGAATATACTGATTTTATCACTATAAACACAATTTTGGGTTTTGGAAAAATTGCTAGCGGACTAGGTGAAAGTGCCATTCAACTTTTTCGTCCATATGATTCTTTTTATGTAATTGATCAAGTTGTTTTCATTATTCTATACTCACTAAAAAAATTAAAAGTGAGTAAAACGGAATTTAGAAGAAAGTATATTTTGAACTACTATCTTGTAGTCGCTCTTTTCGTAACACTAAACTTTTCATTGGCTGAAGTTTTTCGTCCAGGTTTGTTGAGTCGAACTTTCTCTAGAGATTACATTGTGAAATATTTGGGACTCAATTTCTATTTTTTTTACGATGGTGTTGAGACTTACAAAACTAATTTGGTCAAAGCCGAAGCAAGTCCAACAGATTTGCAACCAATTGAAAACTATTTAAAGACTAATAAAAAAAATTCTCAAAATGAACTTTTTGGAATTGCTACAAAAAAGAATGTTATCGCAATACAACTGGAAAGCTTTCAACAATTTTTAATTGATTACAAACTTGAAAAAAATGGACAGGAGTATGAAGTAACACCATTTATTAATTCGATTTTTGGAAGTGAAGATACGTATAGTTTTACAAACATTTTTAGTCAAGTAGGCCCTGGTAGAACAAGTGATGCCGAAACATTAGTAGATACCTCACTTTTTGGTTTAGAGAATGGTTCATTATTTTCTAAATTAGGAGATAAAAACACATTTCAAGCTTTACCAGGAATCTTAAAATCACAAAAAAATTATACTTCAGCAGTTTTTCATGGTAACGATGGAAATTTTTGGAACCGAAATGGGACATATAAACAGTTTGGATATGACTACTTTTTTGACTCTTCTTACTATAAACAAAATGACAATAATTCATTTCAATATGGTTTGATGGATAAAGATTTTTTTGAACAGTCAGTTAATTATTTTGAGAAATTACCACAACCATTCTATTCAAAATTTATAACTGTTTCTAATCATTATCCGTATGACAATTTGAAAGAAGCTGACAAAGGGTTCCCATTAGCTGAAACTGAAGATGAAACCATTAACAATTACTTTTCAACGGCAAATTATCTTGATTCAGCGGTAGAGGAATTTTTTGAGTATTTAAAAAAGTCTGGTGTTTATGATAATTCAATTATTGTTCTGTACGGTGATCACTATGGAATATCAAATTCTAGAAACCGTTCGTTGGCAAAACTATTAGGGAAAGATAAAAGTGAGTGGACAGAATTTGACAATTTGCAAATGCAGAGAGTTCCATTAATGATAAAAATTCCTGGAATTAATAAAGGAAAAATAGTAGAAACATATGGAGGACTAGTTGACTTAATGCCAACACTATTGAGTTTATTAGGAATCGATAATTCTGAGTATTTACAAATTGGAAAAAATTTACTAGATAGAGAAAAAGAACAACTAGTTGCTTTTAGAAATGGAAGTTTTACTACACCCGACATCTCCGTTATAAAGGAAAAAAATTATGATAACCGAACAGGAACAGTGATAGAAGACCCTTCTGAAGAGATGCTTCTCAAAGTAGAACAATACAAAAAAAGAGTAAATAACCTACTTGATGCGTCAGATAGTATTAACAACGGTAATTTACTAAGGTTCTATTCAGTTAATAATTTTCAAGTAATCGACCCAGAAAATTACGATTACACTAACCAAATGGAAAAAATCAAGAAGTCTCCCGGAAGTTTATATTCGAACAATCAATTTGAGTCTACTATATCGTTATATGAAAAGAAATCTTATTCTGACCATATTTCGGAATAAGAAGTATTAATGATTAACTAAATTTAACCTCTACATATGAATACATTGACATATGAACATATAATCATATATAATGTAGATATAAAATATGAAGGAGGAATAAACCATGTCAGATAAGCACATACATGAAAATAATCAGTCAAATAGTAATGGTGAAAATAATGAACACAACCATGGTAATTTGCCAGTCTATTTATATATGGCAGGATTGCTTGCCTTTGTAATATCCGTTTTTATAGGAGAAAAGCAACTATTTGTAAGTAATTTTCTATTTGCAGTAACAGTTTTTGTTTCTGGGTACCATGTAATTATGGAAGGTTTTGGAGATACTGCTAAAGAGAGTATACGTCTAAAGAAGTTTGAACCCAATATTCACTTTTTGATGATCCTTGCAGCTTTAGGAGCTATGATAATCGGAAGTTTTGAAGAGGCAGCATTGCTAATTTTAATTTTTGCAGGAGCACACTTTCTTGAGGATTACGCAGAAGGAAAGAGCAAAAGAGAGATTACAAATTTATTGAAAATGAACCCGACTGAAGCCAGGAAAATATTAGCTGATGAGACCATTCAAGTAGTAGATGTGAGCGAATTGAAAGTTGGAGACAAAGTTCAAGTATTAAACGGAGGTCAAGTTCCTACCGACGGAAAGATTCTTTCAGGAAGTACTTCAATCGACGAGTCGTCAATTAATGGAGAAAGTATTCCTAAAGAGAAAAATACTGGTGACGATGTATTTGGCAGCACAATTAATGGTCAGGGTACTTTTGTAATGGAAGTTTCAAAAGATAGCAAAGATACAGTATTCGCAAAAATACTACAATTAGTAGATCAATCTCAAAGTAATCTTAGTAAAACTGCAACTAAAATCAAATTGTTTGAACCGAAATATGTTAGGTTAATTTTACTTCTTTTTCCGTTGGTTATATTATCGGGTAGATTTTTATTTAATTGGAGTTGGGATACTACCTTTTATCGAAGTATCGTTTTCCTAATTTCTGCATCGCCATGTGCATTAGCAGCTAGTGCAGTTCCGGCTACTCTTTCAGCTATTTCCAACTTAGCAAAGAATGGTGTGCTATTTAAAGGCGGTTCGTTTTTAGCGAACCTTTCAGAGTTGAAAGCAATTGCATTTGATAAAACTGGGACATTGACGCAAGGGAAGCCAGTAGTTACTAATCAATTTTTTATAGACGATGTTAATGAAAGTGATATTTTGGATGTTATTGTTTCTATGGAAAAGGAGTCCAACCATCCATTAGCTGAAGCAATTGTTCAGCATTATCAAGATCAAAAAAAGTTGACGATTGATGTAAATAATGAGATAGGAAAAGGCTTAGTTGCTTTTTACAATGGCAGTAAATATCAAATTGCGAAACCATCAGAATTCACAGAGGTTCCATTAGTAATCGAACAAAAAATCGAGGATCTAGCTAAACAAGGTAATACAATTGTATTAATAGCTAAAAATAATGAAGTAGTTGGGCTTCTAGCGTTGATGGATATTCCCAATGACAATGCAAAAGAATCAATTAATTATTTTATCAATCAAAATGTTCATACCACAATGATCACTGGTGATACTGAGTTAACAGGAAATGCTATTGGAAAAGATCTTGGTATAGACGAGGTAGTGGCGAATGTTCTTCCAGAAGATAAAGCAAATATCATCAAGAAACAAAAGACCAAGTACGGTTTAACGGCAATGGTTGGAGATGGCGTGAACGATGCACCTGCTTTAGTTAATGCAGATGTTGGAGTTGCTATGGGTGAAGGTACGGATGTGGCGATTGATGTTGCAGATGTTGTTTTGATGAAAAACAATATATCAAAATTAACTTATGCACATAAGGTTTCTAAATACATGAATAAAGTAATTTGGCAAAATATAGTGTTTTCTATGTTTATTGTTGTAATGCTGATCACCCTCAACTTTATTGGGGAAATGAATATTGGAATCAGTGTTTTAGCGCATGAAGGAAGTACAGTTCTTGTGATTTTAAACGGGCTACGTTTATTAGCAAAAAGAAATTAGTAGTTGAATTTTGATGAAAAATACCTCTGAAGAGAAACAGATTTTCAGAGGTGTTTTTCAACTTTATGATAAATGTAGGGAAAAAAATTTTATACGATTATTTGTGAAATACAGTACATGGGAAGTTTGTAAGCGTCAGATAGTAAGGCGTAGTTATAAGCCCATCAATCATCCTGTATACTTAAGGATGATTGATGGGCCTGCTTGTTCTATTAATAGTTGGTTTGGCACTTTCTTTGAACTTCCTGATTCCAAGGCAAATAAGCTGCTAGCGCAGGTTTTGTTAAACTTGGCAGATTGGGGATGTGTTCAAATAAGTAGATCAGGTATTTTCTTGGGTTTAAGCCATTTTCTATGGCTGTACGTAAAATACTCAGAATGATCCCCGTTGCTTGCGCACCCTTTTCACTTTTTGAGAACAACCAGTTTTTTCGACCAATTACCAATTCTTTAATCGCTCGTTCTGCACGATTGTTCGTAGTTTCTAATCGTCCATCTTCTAAGAATGTACACAATCCTTCCTTGTACTTTAGCAGATACGCAACGGCTTCTCCCAATTTTGATCTTGGTAGAACGCATAGATTAGAAGCCCAAGAAAAGAATTCATCCACGATTGGTTTGATCCATTGTCTGCGCTGTTTTTGACGATCCGTTGGATCTAGATGGCGTAGTTTCTTCTCTTCTTTGAAGAGAAGGTCGCAATAGCGCTCGCCTAATAAGGCGGTGCTATATTTTTTTGGCTGTGAGCCGACCGCTTCATGAAATTTCCGACGAACATGTGCCCAGCAGTAAACATTCTTAATACCAGACATTTTTCCATAAGCTGCGTAAGCATCACTATGTAGATAACCAGTAAAGTGCGTAAGAAAATTCTGAGGGATTTCATGCTTACGTGATAATTCATGTTGGTAAAGTACAACGGGATAGCTTTCTGCCTTTCCTGAAGTATACAGCCAATAATAGGTCGTGGCTTTTGGAACGTCTAAGACATTGTAGTGCGTCTCATCCGCATGAATGATTTCTTGGTTCTGTAAGGTCTCTTTTAATAGTTGATACAGTGGCGACAAGACGTAGTCTGTCGCCAGAAGATGCCAATGTGTAATTTTCTGGCGATCCAATGGAAAGCCAAAGGTTTTCCATTCGTTCTCTTGCCGATAGGCAGGCACTTTCTTGACATATTTTTCAACGATTGTCTGAGCCACCATCGTAGGACTGCCAAAACTATTATTGATCAGAGGTTTTGGTACATGAGCTTTCTTAATTGATGTTGTTCCATTGTCTTTTTCACATGTGCAACACTTGTACGCATGCTGGTGAAATAAATTTTTTTCAATATGAGCAGGAATAAATAGAGGTTCTTCACGGACGACGGTGGAGCCAATTTCAGTCATGTGAGTACCACAGGCATCACAAAGACAGTCTTCGCCCTCCAAATAATAGTGAAGATGGTTTGCGGGTAAGTTGGCAAGCGACAAGGCTTTTTTTCCTTTTGTCTTTTTCCGTCTAAAGCTCTTTACCTCAATCAATTCCTGGCTTTCCTGACCAGTCTGCTCTGGTTCCTTAAAAGGGTCTGTGTCAAAGAGATTCGTTTGTCCATCAATAGATGGCGTATCTTCTTTCTTTCGCCCGTACATCTGGCGCTGCAGCGCAAATAACTGTTCTTGAAGATACTGATTTTGTTCAAGAACGAGCTCAAATTGTTCTGTTAATTCTTGATTTTTCTTTTCTAATTTTTTGTTATTCAAAAGAAGTTTATTTACTTTATTTGCCAATCATTTACACCTCCCAATCACAATATCACCTGTTATTATTATACCATTTTTAGATAAAGAAAAGTAGTAGAAATCGCATGAAATCAACGTTTTCTACTACTTTAATAGAAGGCACCCTTGGTGCTGGAATGAATGGTTTTCCTTTCTTCGATCGAAAAGCCTGTAAGCAATCGCTTCAATTGCCGGACATTTAACTGCTTAATTTCTGAGGTGTGTTTTGGCCATTGAAGTCGGCCATTTTCAAACCGTTTGTACAATAATAGAAAGCCATCGCCTTCCCAGTAGAGCGCCTTGAAACGATCGGACTTTGTCCCGCAAAAAAGAAAGAGTGCTTGATCAAAAACATCCAGTTGATACGTTTCTGTGACAAAGGCGGCCAGTCCATCAATTCCTTTTCGAAGATCGGTTTTCCCGCAAACGATAAAGATATTAGGTACGTGAGTGAAGTCGAGAAGCATGGATGCTCAACTCCTTCATGATCGTCGCCAAAATATATTTGTCTGTTCCATTATAGATATATGCTTCGGCTTGTCCTAATTTCACTCGAGCAGCGAGTTTTGATTTCGCTGGAGGAGTTGGTGACAATGGTGGATTTCGGTCCACGATTTGAATGGGTACGATTTCCTGTTTCTCCATAATATACCTCCTGTAGTTGATACAGTAAGTTTAGCAATTGACGAAAAAGAAAACGAGACACCTTACTATCTGACGCTTACGGAAGTTTTAAGGTGAATTGTCAAATTTCTTTAGTTACTTCAGATGATAATTAATATTATTGTGCTTATTTTAAAAACTAATTTAAAAAAGTGAAACAAAAAAAATATTAATTCAACATGTATGTTGGCAGGAAATAAATAGGAGAACACATAATCAATGGACTTCTGATTGACTAGAAAAAATTTACAAAACTACAATAGACAAGTAAGGTTGGTGGGTGAATTGAATAGAATCTTGATTATAACAACTAATATTCTTAATGAAGAAAATTTTCAAAATAAGCTTCAGCGATTGCATTACGAAGTTTTTGTATCAGAAACAGTAATTGATTTGTTTTCTGATAATTCTAATTCCAAATATTTGGATCTTTTTCCTGTGATTATACTAAGTGAGACTCTTCCATTGCGAATGGTAAAAATGTTGAATAATAAATTTAAAAAACAGTATGTATATATATCTGTCTCTTATACACATCTCCGAGCCCACGAGACCGTACTAGATCTC
>ENA-OXVJ01000371-OXVJ01000371.1-human-gut-metagenome-genome-assembly--contig:-NODE-371-length-10487-cov-41.849310_pt1 | contig 10487 bp, 19 predicted proteins | sample MGYA00249248_ERZ652692 | MGnify/ENA primary metagenome ERZ652692 (study PRJEB26925, sample SAMN05826544) | human gut metagenome | biome: ENVO:2100002; feature: ENVO:00000062; material: ENVO:00002003... | reverse complement strand
TTTTTATTATTCTACACACCTTATTTTTTCTGTCTAGTCTAGTGTAGCCGATTCATTCATATTTGCGTGAACCCAGGGTTCCCTTTTCCCTATATGTCCTTCTGCATTAAGTTCATCGCAGATTTTTGCTACAAGTTTTCCTGCAATATAGTCGTGATAAATCTTTTTCACAATTTCTGCTTCTACTGGAATAATTTCATACTTTTCTCGATTTGACTCTGGTAACACATAACCAAAAGGAGGGATTCCCCATGCCATAGCTTTTCCAGATTTTGCGCGCCCAATTTTCCCCATTAATAAACGATCTCTTATTTGTTCGCGCTCAAGTTGAGCGAATACGGCAAGTATACCAATCATAGCTTTACCAAATGCTGTGCTAGTATCAAAATTTTCATTCAAGCTCACAAAAGCTATATCATTTGCTGCTAAGATATCCTCTATCAAATAAAGGGTATCCTTTTGGGATCTAGAAAGACGATCTAATTTATATACCAAAACAGTATCGAAAGCTCTTAACTTAGCATCGTTGATCATTTCAGATAAACCAGGTCTGTCAGTGTTGGCACCACTAAATCCACCATCTCTATAGATTTTATAAATATTCCATCCTTTTATCTCACAGTATTTCTTTAGTTTATCTACTTGCTCGTCAAGTGAATATCCCTCCTCGGCTTGTTCCATGGTTGATACTCTTACATAAATTGCTGCTTTCATAGTAATTCCTCCTATTTTTTGATAAAATAGGGTACATTATAGAAACCTGCACCCTAGGTTTCACATAATCCAATGCAGATACTCAAACTTTGGTCGGGGAGAGTATCTGTATTTTTTTAAAGATCAAAGCTTACTTTAACGGCTTTGCCTAATATTTTTGCGGGTGTTTCAGGTGTAATAATAATTGGCGCATATTTTGAGTTGTCCGCCAACAGCATTACAATTCCGTTTTGATGCTTAATTCGTTTTAAAGTAGCTTCAGTATCACCGTTGACTAACACCGCAGCGATTTCCCCATCCTCTACTGAAGGTTGTTGGCGAATTAACACTTTGCTGTTTTCCTGAATGGTAGGCATCATCGAATCTCCTTTTGTTCGTAGATAGAAGAGATTTCCTGAAGGTAAGGTTTCTTCAATTTCTTCTTGATACCCTTCGATGTTTTCCTCAGCTAATATTGGATTTCCACAATTTATAACCCCAAGAATAGGTATTAATACGCGTTTCTCACTACTTACATCTTCCATACCTAAAATCGATAAGGGGCTGACTTTTAAAACTTTAGAGAGTTGAGATATTTTATCCCGTTTCATATTTGCAATATCTCCCTTTTCCCATTTACTCACAGTCGCCTTAGTTACTCCAATAGCGTGTGCGACTTCTTCTTGAGAAAGATTCAATTGTTCTCGTCGTTCTTTTAAATCAAAATTTCCCACTCCTAATCACCTTCCTTTTATAGTAGGATTTTATCATTTGTGTATCGTATTGTAAACACATATATCTTTAAAAAACAAAAACAGTGTACTTTACGATATTTTGGTGTTGACGATCAATTAATATAATGCTAATATAAGTATCGTAAACGATACATAAAGAGAGGGGTCACAAACATGAGAGAAGAGCTTTTAGCCGCAAGTATGATCGCTCAAAAGATGAAAGTAAATGATTTACTTATTGCTTTAAAAAGCTATGGAGTAAGTATGAGTCGTTCCGCATTTTATAAGAAAAAGAACGGTAGCAGCGACTTCACTAGACTAGAGATTCAAGCTATTTCTAAAGTGCTTAAATTACCTAGTGAAAAAGTATTAGAAATTTTTTTTAGTTAGAAGTATCGTAAAAGAAACAAATTAAGAAGGAGGGGCTTAAATGATTATTACTAATTATGACGTTAATGGGAAAGTAATTCCGGATTTATCGAAAATTAAGCTACCAGAAGATTTCGGGCGCTTTGTTTACCAAATAAAACTGGAGTCGATAAGAAAACAGGATAGATGATATAGATAAACTTGAATATCTATAAGTTTAGGAGGAGATAAAATGAATCAATTATCACAAACAATAACAAGCAACGAAGTAGCTGACATGATCGGGAAAGAACACAGTAAATTGATTCGAGATATCCGAACTTACATTGGATATTTAGGAGAAGCCAAAATTGGCTCTTCCGAATTTTTCATTGAATCTACTTATAAGAGTGAACAAAATAAGGATTTGCCGAACTACTTATTAACTAAGCAAGGTTGCGAACTGGTCTCTAACAAATTGACTGGAGCAAAGGGAGTTCAGTTTACCGCAAAATATGTAAGTCGATTCAATCAGATGGAAGAAAATACCAAACAACAATCGAAGGTAGCTACTACACCTCGTGAGCAAGTCTTACTAGCGCTGCAAGCTAGCGAAGAAACGAATCAGCGTGTTGATGAACTAGATACTCGTGTTGCTGATTTAGAAGAGAACACGGTGCTCAGCGCTGGCGATTACGGATATATCAGTCGTCGAATCAATCAGCGAGTTTCGGAAGTTGCCAGAGGATTTGGAAAACTTACTCAAGAACAACGAGGAAAACTCCATAAAGATATCAATTCAGGTGTAAAAGCTGTGACAGGTGTATCAACAAGAACTCAGTTGCGAAACAGACATTATGAAACAGTCTTAGATTTCATTAATGACTGGGAACCTTCTACAGCAACAAAGATGCAAGTGCGACAAATGAGCTTGGATTTAGAAACTGCATAGAAAAGGAGCATGACAATGAAGCAAATAAACCTAGCGACAACAATTATGTGCATGTTAGCTGTTCCGATTATTTCGAGTTTCAACATGTTGGCAGCATACGGCTATATCGGTATCTTTCTCATAGCGATCGGATGGGAAAAGAAAAAGCCAGCCGAGGGGGCTGACTAATAATGATTTTTCCATCTATATTATTTATTTCATGTTTCATAACATTAGTATGCATAATGCTAATGATGAGGATAGCCTCGAAGAATTATTGGTACAAGTATTACGCTCTTCTCATTTTAATTGTTTTCTGTCTTTGGAGCTGGGCCCATTTTTATGGATTTTAAAAAGGGAATAATGACTTTATGAAGATCATCTCTAGTCTTTTGCAAGTTATGCTCGACAATTAATGTTTTATAGAATTGTTCGAATATCGGGATCATTTCAATTGGAATGATAGGCAATAAAGAAAAATGAGCTTCTTCGAAAGCAGCTTGATTGATGGTTGTGCCACTTCCAATAAATTGCCCAACTGTTTCGAGATAGCTATCCATTTTTTCACGGACATATAAAAAATCTTGAGTTTGCTCCTGTTGATGGAATTCTAATTCTCTCAATTTTCGTTGATGTGAGTTGTTTAAATAAGTCGTTAACAAGGGGGTAATTAGTGCACAAAGTGCAATGATCGCTGTAATTGTAAATGATAAATCTAGTTTCAAAAAAATCACCATCCAGTTTTTAAACCATTATATCAAATTGAAAGGGGTGAGTAGAGTGGAAGATTTTAACTAAACATTTGCCGTTATGTATATCAGAGATGATCAATACTATCCGGTTGCATTGTCAGATGAACAACTGATTATGATTCAAACATTTATGAAGAGTTTGTTTGCTACAACTGGGAACAGGAAGCTAAATCTAATTAATCAACCGTTTGGAAAACCAACGAATTTAGTCACAAAAAAGACTAGCCTACCGTCCAAAGTCAGCTAGTCAGAAATAAAATAGTTTAAATCTAAGAAAACTATACCACGATAACCAAAAACAAAAAAGCTCAATTTTTCAAAATAAGTTTTGGATAGTTAGTTATTTAAAGAAACGAGGAATGCAAAAAATGTTAATGACCTTGAATCAATTAAATAAAGTAGTGCGTCAAGAAAACAAAAAAGTAAGAACATTAGCGGATCAATCCTATGAGTTGAAAGAACAATTTGGAAAACATTTTGAAGGGGTTGAACAGTCCGAAGAACTACGAGAAGCGATTAGCTTCAAGGATAACGATATTGAGTTGCTAGTAATGGAACTCGCGTATCTTGAAGGGATTAAAACTCATTCTCCAATCTTTAATGATTTGAAAAAGTGTTATTTAAAAGACATGAAAAATATACTTTGTCAGTTTGATTTAATCATGAAATATTTTCAAAGTGAAAACGTCATGAAAGAATTAATTGACAATTATGAAGCGATTCAAGGAAGTCTTGTTTTTATTAATCAGTCATTATGGGATTGTCAAGAGTTCATGAGCGGACCGGTTGAAGCTGCTTTAAGTGATATTGCAAAGGAGGCCATTGAGAATGAATGAATTAGCAGAAATGGAAAACATGATTGATGATCTGATAGGACAAGCAAGTACGTTTCGTAAGAACATGGATGCGGGACAAAGTGAGATAGAACAAATTATTCATGGATTAGAAATCGTCGTCAAACAAATCGAAATAATTAGTTGTGAAGACAAAGATTTTCACAGGTCAATTAGTTTACTTGAAGTGCTGATTCGAAGTCTCAAGCAAACGTATGCTGAAGATGAAGATATTATTTGGACATTTGATAAATTTGTGAGAAATGCCCAAAAAAATAAGCCTACTTCGGTTGCAGCCGGAGTAAGCAAGTAACAAAATTTACGATTAATTGAATGTTATCACGAATATGAACAAAAATGCAATAAAGAATATTTTGATGGTAGGTGATTAAATGGCTAAACGAAAAACAGCAAAGTCTAATAGGGGATTCAAGGGAATTTGGATACCAGCAAGTTATTGGCTCGATGAGAATCTAACAGATAGAGAAATTCTCTTTTTGGTTGAAATTGATAGTTTGGATATTGGCGAAGATGGTTGTTTTGCAAGCAACAAGCATTTTTCTGATTTTTTTGGGCTCACTGCTAGTAGATGTTCCCAAATCATAAAAGAGCTAAAAGATAAAGGTTATGTAGAAGTTGAATATGAGTATGGTCCAAGCAAAGAAATACTAAAACGATCTATGAAGGTAGTTAATAAATTAAAGCCCCCTATTAAATTTTCTAAAGGGGGGTATTTAGAAAATGCCAAAGGTAGTAATACATCTCTTAGTAATACAACTATTAATAAAGACCATATGTCGAGCAAGCCCGACTCGATTCCTTATTCGGACATTATCAAGTATTTAAACGAAAAGGCTGATAGGTCTTTCAAGGTTACGAATAAGTGGAAAGATTTGATAAAAGCACGATGGAACGAGGGCCAAAGATACGATGATTTCATCAAAGTAATTGATGTCAAAACATCTCAATGGCTGCAAGATCCTAAAATGAGTAACTATCTCAGACCTGAAACATTGTTCAGCAATAAGTTCGATAGTTACTTGAATGAACAGTTAAAACCTGAGAGAGAATCAAACTCTAACAGCCCGGTGGTGTTCTAGATGGATTTCCCGTTGTTAGACGAATTGAAAGAAACAAAAGATGTTTGTCCGGTACATGGTAAGCCATTAGTACAGTTAAGAGATCTGAAACCTTTTTGTACTGAATGTAGGAAACAACAGTTAATAGAGGCGGAACAAGAAGAAGCAAAGCTAGCATCCATGAGACACCTAAAACGCCGAACGATTGAAATGCTAAAAAAAGACTCGATCGTAGGCGATCCTAGTTTATGGAACGCGTCATTCAGTAACTATGAACCAGAAGACGAAGAATCAGAACGAGCCTTATTGATGGCCAGAAGAGCCGCAGGAAGCTATATGAAAAAGCTCGATGCAGAAAAAGAGTGTTTGAAAATTATTGCTGATGAAAATAATACCGATGAAGAACGTGAAGAAGCAAGAAAGAAACTGGATCTAATACCTAGCTTCAATACACTTTTCACTGGGGTTCCAGGAGTCGGGAAATCACATCTAGCCATGGCCATGCTGCAGGCGGTTAATGAAAATTCAAAGGAACTAGTTAGTTGTCTGTTCATTTCGATGAATGATATGTTCCGATTGATCAAGGCGAGTTTTGACGATCGTCAGAGTAAATACACCGAATTGAACATGACTGACCTACTTTCGGAAGTCGATTTATTGGTGTTGGATGATTTGGGCTCTGAATCGTCGTTTAAGCGTGAGAATCGAGAGGCGGGAGAATATATCCAAAATGTAATTTTCGGCGTGTTAAACGCACGACAGCGCACGATAATCACCACTAATTTGAATAACGAACAATTGGAGAAAATCTATAATCCTAAAATCACTAGTCGAATCTACAAAGGTGTAGACGGTCACATCATAAAATTTACGAAAAAAACACAAGATAAGCGTAGTAAACCGAGGTTTTAAGAATGGAGGATTCACATGATTTCAATAGTTAATAAGAAAAAGAATTTGGCTTCGACTTTAGAAACATTAGTGGGGAATATAAAAATTCAAATAGATGAGGGCGTCAAAGACTCAGAAAGCTTGCAGCAAGATTTGATCATAGTTGTGGGGCTCGCCAGCCAGTTGTCAGATGAAGTGGCCCAAAAAGACTGCTGCCCATTATGCCATGGGGAAAAGGTTGTCTGGCAAGGAGATAACTCCTTAGGGATTTCCAAATGCAGGCCTTGTCCTGAATGCAACCAAAATACAAAGAATTAATGACTGATTTTTATGGAGGATTATAAAAAGCAAGCTATCTTTGAATTAGAGCAAGGAAACTACGAGAGATATCAGTATTTCATGAAAATGAACAGGTTGGCTCGACAGAAAAAGAAAGAAGCGCCAAAAGAAACACCAAAAGAGCCGAATAGAAAAAAAGGGATAAAGAAATACAGTGCTTCGGGAAAAAGTCGCAAGACTGATTCAAGCCCATCTTCCACAGGTAAAAAGAACCCTTCGAAAAGAAATCGTGAAGATGGTTGGAACTATCAGCAACGTTCATTTTTAAGAGGGAACTACCAATATATGACTGATGAGGAGTTAGGCAATCACTTAGGCAGAACTGCAGAGGCTGTGAAGTGTGAGAGGAAAAAATTGAAACTTTTACGCCAGTCAACGAATAGGCGATGGACAACGGATGAGGACAGGTTCTTACTCACGAATTACAAGGATATGCCGTTTAAAGAGATTGGTAAAAAGTTAGATCGCAAACCGAAACAAGTCAGTGCACGATTAGCAAAATTAGGGGGCAGCAAAGTGACTCGTTACGACATGGTTGTCAATGGTCGCACGGTTGCCAGCGGGACGATCAAAGAAATAGCCGAGCAATTGAACGCCAATCTATATACTGTGAAACGTTGGCGCACCCAAGGCGTAAGTTGGGCAAAATTTATTAAGAAAGACTAGAAAGGATCATCCATAATGGTCAAAGTGAAAAGAGCGTTAAAAATAATTCTTGATTTTTTAAAGTACATTTCGGATGGGATTGAAAAGAAGAAATTCCCAAAAGATAGATATAATTGGCGCTATTAGTTTGGTCAATAGCATATAAAAACAAAAGTTTTTCACGAATGTTTATTTGGAAGTTTGTCCATAAAAGCACACAGTAAAAAAGCAATAAATGTAATCAAAAAAACCTTTTGTCCATTTAATTCAAGAGAAAAAAATACTATTAATAAACAGAGCCAAGACCAGTTAATCTTAATCTTATTGAACATTCCCAAAAAAATCCCTCCCATTGAAGCTAATGATAATCCTTATAAATTGATTTGTAAATATAAGATTCGTTAACTGGGGCTATCATGGAGGGAAAAATATGGAAAATTATGATTTAAACATTCACTGGGGAATTAAAACTATTAAAGTCACTTTTCAAATAGGGAAATACAAAGGATATGTAACTTATCGTGTCAAGGGCAATACTAAGGGCGCAAGTCTATTAAGAGTTGATGCTGACGATTTGTATGATATGACATTTGTAGACAATAATGCACAACTCAAAGACCTTGGAGATGAGTGGTACAGCATGGTATTAAAAGGTGAACATGGCGAAGAACTAATAGATGAAGGTGAATGGGACGACTTATCAGATTACATTGTTGCCGTAGAAATCATTGACATGGTTTCAGAAGAAGATTGGTCAACTAACGACGGGAATCAAGGAAGAAGTTGCATAAATAAAAAAGACTCTGCTTTAGAGTCTAATTAAAGGACACACTTTGTTCTTTTAATTGTTTGATTATCTCAGTGACATAAGCGTCTTGAAAATCTTTACGGAAGGACTTTAGAAATTCCTCAGAAAAGAAATCAAAATTTTTTTCTGAATATGCTAGCAATTCTTCAGGAGTTTTAAATTCTGCAATAACAGAAGCGCTGTCGAAAGAATCAGCTACGCGCAATGAAACTGATTTCATTAAAGAAACAACATCAATTTGTGTTCTTAACATAAAAATCACCTCTTCTGTTGAGTGTAACATAATTGAATAGAACTATCTGAAATTATCCGGTAACCCACGTCAATAAAGGAGAATCATTAAACTAATCTAATGCTTGTTTAACCTTCATTAGTTCAATGTAAAAGGATTTAGAAATAGATTTACCACATTTTTTACAAGCATAATCTCCAGTGGGAATATCGTTAAAAAACTCTTTTTCATACTCATGATTACACTCTTGATCTTCTTTTTCTAAGTGCAACTTTCTTAATTCAAGAGAACGTTCTAATTCAATGGACATAGATACTCACCTTCTGCGAATTATTTTTACCACAAGCAATTTTTTTAAGGGGTAAAAAGATAGTTTTAATAAACCAACTAACTCAGTTTATTGAAGAAAAAACACTGAGCAGTTAACTCAGTGTAAAAGACAGGACCTATTTATTCATAATTTTTTTACAATTATTCACAGCGCTTTTCATTGTATCAAAACTATTGATATCAATGTCGTAGATAAACAGATTCATTTTCATTGATTTGATTTCCTTCAAATTTAAAACGGCAAATATACTTGTAATATTTTTGGATTTAGAATTATTGAAATGGGCTTTTTCTAGGGAAGAGTACATTCGATAATTAGAAACATAAACGTGTACAGGATAAAAGTTAATCATTGTTTTCACATCCTCGTGGTACTCAATAACTATAACATCAAAAAGCCCTTTAATGTGAATACGAGGAACAACGTAAGTAAAACGTAATAAGGACCATGAAGGATGAATAAAACCAGCTGTTTCCGCAACTGGCTTAGAGCTAAAGTGATGTACTTCGACTGTTTCTTTAGCTCTGCATTAGTATAACACGTATATTTTTGAGAAGTTTATAAACGTTTTAACAAACATCAGATGAGTCGGCTACTCAACCTAGCAATAACATCTGAAATAAGATTTGAAAAAGATTGCCAGTGGAGTTGAACTATTGTTCAACATTACTATTTGTCTTCAATTTCATCAATGAAGGCTGAAATATCATTTTTGAAAATGTACTTACTAAATTGTTCGCTTAGGATTTGGCTGACATTTCGGTAAGCGAAGGTAGGCGTGTTAGGTAAAGTATAGTAATAAATACCATTTTTTTGATAGATCGGATCAGGCACGGTCGTTGTCTGATTTCCTTCAATTGCATTTCCAGCGTCCGCTGCTATATCAATAATAAAGGCCCCCGTTTTTAACTGCCCTTGCTCTGCAATAGTCATAATGGGCTTACCCGAATCGCCCACTTCAATGCCGTTAATGATAATCGAGTATTTAGAAAGTTGTTGTTTGAATTGCGGAAGTGTTTTTCGATAAAAAAGTCGGACAGAAGAAGAAATTTTTGAGATCGCATGGAAAGCACCTTGAGCTGCATTTCCGGACCCTAAAATAGCAATCTCACAATTACTATTTGGTAATAAGCCAAAACTTAAGAGAGCATGTAATACTCCTGCATAACCAGCATAGAAGCTGTTTTGATAAACAAAGTTTTTAGGAATCAACTGTGTGGGATAAGCCTTTCCCTGATAGTACATCGTGGGGCTTTGATTATCGATATCAAGAATATAGAGATTTTTAGGAATCGCTTGAGTCTCCATAAATTCTTTACCTGATCCCAGTGGATGAGTCCAACCAATAATCATCTGATTTTGACGAATCAAGTCGTAATCAGATGGTTGGAGGAGTTTGAGCGAGAAGATTCCCTCACATGAAGCAAAAATTTCAGAACGAGTCAAAACTGTGCAGCCTGCTTTTCGATAATCCTCATCAGGAATACCTAGAGAGTCACCAAAACCATTTTCGATATAAATTGAATTGGTGAATTGCTTGATATGTTCAGGTAACAAAGGGACGCGACGCTCATTTGGAAAATTTGACTTTATAAAACCTAATTTCATAATTCCAACTCCATTTCAATTTTAGTTTTTGTATAGATTTGTTCTCAGAGAAATGTTTCATGAGGCTGTTTTCGTACATCTTCAGTCTAACACAGTTTTGAGGTGGAATTTTAACGCTCAGAGAGGATAGATCCGCTAACGAGCCAAGTTATTTACAATTTAAAGTGTCAGTCGAGAAAGTGTAGGTGGGGTCGTATGGATGAAAAAATAATAAGGTCCATCGGTACTAAGAGGCCATGTAGAGAAAAATGTACTCCTCCTGG
>ENA-OXVJ01000348-OXVJ01000348.1-human-gut-metagenome-genome-assembly--contig:-NODE-348-length-11280-cov-19.636347_pt1 | contig 11280 bp, 11 predicted proteins | sample MGYA00249248_ERZ652692 | MGnify/ENA primary metagenome ERZ652692 (study PRJEB26925, sample SAMN05826544) | human gut metagenome | biome: ENVO:2100002; feature: ENVO:00000062; material: ENVO:00002003... | reverse complement strand
AGGCTAAGATTCACCTCGCAAGGGTGCCGGCGATTCTCCGGCGATGGCCCTGATATACCACGATTCGGGACGCGGCCGAAAATCCGTGTGCAATCCGGTCTCGCGAACGATGGCGCTCCGGTTGGCGAGGGTGCTTCGGGCGAAACTCGGAAACGAGGCGGGCGCGTCGGCGAAACGACTCGCAACTTCGCAGTGGGCGCGCAGCGCCGTTGCCCGATGCTCGCTCGCTTCAGGCGCGCTCCTCCACGCCGTGCTGGATCATGCTCATCAGCAGCTCGGACATCTCGGCGGGGGATTGCGGCGTGCCCTTCTTCAGCCAGTGCGACAGCATGCCCAACGCGCCCGATACGGCGAACAGGTACATGTACTCCAGATCGTCGGCGTCCACCGCCGCATCCTGGTCGGACATTTGCAGGTCCACCAGATGCGCCAGCTCCATGATCTGCCGCTGGAAGCCGCCCTCGCTTTCGTCCAGCAGCATGAGGAACACGTCGGCGTTCTCCTTGGCGTATTCCAGGATCTTCTCCACGTTGCGCGTGCGCGGCTCGCCGTCGGCCAGGAGGCGCGCCTTGAGATCTTCGAGCGCCTCGGCTTCGATGTACGCCAGCAGGTCGTACTGGTTGCGGAAATGGGCGTAGAACGTGCTGCGGTTCACGTCGGCGGCGGCGCACAGCGCCTTCACGGATATCTTCGAGATGTGGTTCTCGCGCATGAGGTTGATGAGGGCGCTCGTGAGGGCGCGCTTCGTGTACTGCACGCGGCGATCGGTCTTTCCGGTTTCCATGGACGCCTCCTTCGGCTCTATCGTTCCAGTATAGGACATGCGGGACGCATCGGCGCCGGCCGGTAGCCGTTGCTTGTCGAAGCGCGCGGGGAGGGCCGGCGCGTTGCGCAGACGGCGATGCGCGAGGTCCGAACGCGCAGCCTTTTTGGAACGCCGGTATCGGGGGATTTGTCCGCCGCTTCGCCGCAGCCAAACGCATCGAAGGACGACCGCATAAAAGTCGGCATGACCGATGTCGTGAAATCCCACTTCGCAGGCGTATGCAACCGCCGGTTGCGTAAAATGATAACCAGACATGCTGGTGCAACGTGCCGGGCAACCGTAGGCTGGTAATCGAGAAGGAGCGGACGCCATGTCCCCAACGTCGAAGAAGGGATCGTTCATGAACGTCGAGATTGCCCAGCGCTTAGCAGCCATGCGACGCGAGCAAGGATACAGCCAGGAGGAGCTGGCCGAACGGCTCGGCCTGTCGCGGCAGGCGGTGTCGAAGTGGGAGCGCGCCGAGTCGTCGCCCGATACGGGAAACCTCATCGCGCTCGCGAAGCTGTACGGCGTGTCCATCGACGACTTGCTGCGCATCGACGACGATGTGGCGGACGACGTGGCGTTCGAGGAGAAGGACAAGGACGCCACCGCCGAGGCGCAGGCGCAGGAGGCCGCCGTGCGCGCCAACGAGGCCGCCGTTCGCGCGGCGCAGGCGGCCGTGGCCGCGGCGCAGGCCCGAGCGACGGCCGAACAGGCGCACCAGGCCCCTCCGGCGCAGCCCCAACCGCAGCCCCAGCCTCAGCCCGTGCAGCAGCCCTGCTACAGCGCGGCCCCCATGCCCCAGCAGCCTGCGCAACCCGCGCAGCCGCAAGCGCCTTACGCCCCGCAAGCCCCGCAAGCCCCCGAGTCCTACGACGCCCAGTCGCGCCGCCCGCGCGGCCCCTGGTCGACGTTCCCGTATCCCGTGCTCTGCGTGCTCGTGTTCCTGGGAGGCGGCTTCCTCTTCGGGTGGTGGCATCCCGGCTGGTTCGTCTTCCTCACCATCCCGTTGTACTACTGGATCGCCCACATCATCGAAAACGACCCGAACTATCGGGCGAACCGACGCTAGCGGAAGGGCCGCATCATGACGAAACTCACGACGGCGTCGTACGTCAAAATCACGCTCATCATCGCGCTCAGCTTGCTCATCCTGGGGTCCATCGGATTCGGCGGATGCTCGGCCATGCGCTTCGGAATGCTGGGAGGAACGGAAATGGGATCGGCGAACGTGGACGCGGCCAGCGTCAAGAACCTCAGCGTTAAGTGGGCCTCCGGCGCGGTGAGCATCGACGTCGTGGACGAGGGCGACGCCATCGAGCTTGTCGAGACGGCGCCGCGCGGCATGACGAAGGCGCAGCAGATGCGCTGGTCCGTGAACGGCGACACACTGTCCATCGACTACGGCACCTGGTTCTCGTGCTTCGCGCTGGGCCGCAAGGACCTGCAGGTGCGCATCCCGAAAAGCTACGCCCAGAACCTGGGCGCCGTCGAGATCGACGGCGCGTCGGGCGACTACGACGTGAACGGCCTGGGCTGCGAAACGCTCAAGCTCAAGCTGGCCTCGGGCGATGTGGACGGGCAGCACCTGCAAGCCGACGAGCTGCGCGTCGACGTGGCCAGTGGGCAGCTCGACGTCGAGGGCCGCTTCGCCGACCGCGTGGACGTGCGCACCGCGTCGGGCCAGACGCGCATCGTGTGCCGGGAGGCGTGTCCGAAAGCAATCGACGCGGATATTGCCAGCGGCTCGGTGAGCGTGGCTGTTCCCGAGAGCAGCGGCTTCACCGCTCGCATCGAGAAAGCGTCTGGTCGGTTCAGCAGCTCCTTCTCGCTTTCGCAGAACGGCAACGTGTACACGAGCGGCGACGGAAGCGCCAGCATCAACGCGCGCCTGGCCAGCGGCGAGTTCCGCATCGACGCCAGCAACTAGGAAGCTCCTCCCTCGCCATCCTGAGCGAGCGAAGACCCCCAGGTTGCCATCCTGAGCGAGCGAAGCGAGTCGAAGGATCCCGTGCGGCGATAGCCGTGAGACTTCCAGCTGACGCTGCGCGGGATCCTTCGACTCCGCACCTTCGGCGCTGCGCTCAGGATGACGACGGCATGCTTCGACTCGGTGTGTCGAAGCATGCCAAACCCTCGCCCCTTTGCCGTCCGTTTTGCGCGAGCGGTGCTATAATACCAATGAATTGCTGCATTGCGACAATGGGGAGTTGCGGGCGAGGACGAGGGGCGGGGCGGCGCGTGTTCAACGTGCTCACGACAAGCTATCTTTTCCTGGGAGGAACGGGAGCGGGCGCCCTCGCCGTCCTGTGCGTGCTCGAGTGCGCCCGCGTGCTGCGGTGGCGCGCGCTGGCCATGCCGGAGGAGTTCTTCGCGCGGGCGTGGCCTGTGTGCGCGGTGACGCTGGCGACGGGCATGCTGTGCCTGCTGGCCGACTTGGGGCGCCCTGACCGCTTGCTCGGCCTGCTCTCCTCGCCGACGCCGTCGGCTATGGCGGCGGGATCGTTCGCGCTGGTCGCGGCATTGGCCTGCGCGGCGGCGTTCTCGCTGGGTGCGCTGCTGGACACCGTGCGCCTGCCGCGTGCGGCGGTGCTGGCGCTTGCGGCGGCGGGCGCGCTGTCGGCGGCGGTGACCGCGACGTACACCGGCGCGCTGCTGCAAAGCCTCGCGTCGGTGCTGCTGTGGCGCACGTCGCTCGTGCCGGTGCTGTTCGTGCTGTCGTCGGCATCGTGCGGCATCGCGACGGCGTTCCTGGCAGCCTCGTTCGTGGAGACGCGGCACCCGTACCGCGGGCCGCTCGTGTGGCTCGCGCGGATTGACGGCGGTATCGTGGTCGTCGAGGCTGGCTGCCTGTCTGCGTTCGTGCTGCTCGCGTTCGCGGGCGAGGAGACGGCCGCGGCTGCTCGGGCGCTCGCGTTCGGCGAGCTGGCGCCCGTGTTCTGGGGCGTGCTCGCGGTGTGCGGGCTGGCCGTGCCGCTGGTGCTGGAGCGCTTCCTCACGCATGGGAACAGCCGCACGCAGCTTCTGTGGATAGCGGCGCTGCTGCTGGTGGGAGGGTTCGCGCTGCGCTGGTGCATCGTCGGCGCGGGCGCATACGATGTGACGCAGATGCCGGAAGCGCTGTACGGGCTTTCGACGTTCGGGCTTACGGGATAAGGAGCGAGTGCGATGGCGAGACGACGGGCAGGCGAGCGGTTCGTGAAGGACGCCCCCTACGACGTGCGCGACAAGGATGCCGAGATCAGGGCGGCCACGTCCTACGTGCCGCGCAAATCGTCGCGCAACGGCGCGGTCATCTTCAACATCGCGACGTTCATCGCCACCTGCGCCGCGGTGCTGGGCATCGCGTTTGCGGCGACGGGAGGCGCGGGAATCGAGGCGATCGTTGCCATGCTGCTGGCGGCGCTGCTGGTGCTGTCGTCCACGCACATCGCGCTGAGCTGGGAGAAAGTGGTGGTGCTGCGGTTCGGCAAGCTGAACCGCGTCGTGGGGCCGGGTTTGTACTTCACCATCCCCGTCATCGAGCATGGCACCATCCGCGTGGACCAGCGCACCATCGCCACGCCCTTCTATGCCGAGAAGACGCTCACGGCCGACCTCGTGCCCGTCACGGTGGACGCCGTGCTGTTCTGGGTGGTGTGGGACGCCGAGAAGGCGTGCACCGAGGTGGAGGACTACTACGCGGCCGTGTCGTTCCTCGCCCAGACGGCGCTGCGCGAGGCGGTGGGCCGCTCCACGGTGGCCGAGGTGGCGCTGCGCCGCGACCAGCTGGACGCCGAGATCAAGGACGACATCGAGAAGGAGGCCGCCGGCTGGGGCGTGGACATTATCTCGGTGAAGGTGCGCGACATCGTGATCCCCGACGAGCTGCAGGAGGTCATGAGCTTGGAAGCGCAGGCCGACCGCGAGAAGAACGCGCGCATGACCGTGGCCGGCGTGGAGGCCGAGCTGGCCGAGATGCTGGCCGAGGCCGCGCGCGTCTACGGCGACCCGGAGGCGGCGCTCAAGCTGCGCACCATGCTCATGCAGTACGACACGGTGAAGAAATCCAAGGGCACCGTGGTCACCGTGCCCACCGCGATGAGCGACGGCTTCACGGATAGTGCTATGATGAACGGCGACCGAACTACTGAGAGATAGGCTTCCATGAACCCGCTCGCCTCATTCGAACTCGACTACAACAGCGGCCTGCCGGTGTGGATCCAGGTGAAGAACCGCATCGCGTACCTCATCGGCTCAGGCGAGTACAAAGCGGGCGACCAGCTTCCCACGGTGCGCTCGCTGGCCGTCGACCTCGATATCAGCTACAACACCGTGAACCGCGCCTACATGGATTTGGAGCGAGAGGGGTACATCTCCACGCGCAAGGGGAGGGGCACGTTCGTGGCCGAGCGCCACGCCGTGGGCGCCGCCCTCGCCGCCGACAACCCCGTCGAGCTGTTGGCGGACGACCTGATCCGCACCTGCGCCAACGCCGGCATGGCCGATGACGACATCCTGGCCCTGGTCCAAGCCCGGCTGGCCCAGAAAAGCCTGACGCGGGCGTAGGGGATGCGCGCTGGGCGGGCGCTGTACCCTCTTGGGCGCGAGCCTTTGCTTGTGGACGAAGAAACTTGTGCCGCGGCGATTCGCGATGCCCGCGATATGCGACCGGTGCGGTGTTCGGCGCGCGCATCGGCGCGTCTCTGTCGCGCCAAGAGAGAGGAAGGTGAGGGCGTCCGCGAAGCACCCTGTACGACGTCAGCCGATTCGTCCCGCCGTCCCTCTCCGCATGGCCGATTTCCCAACTTGTCGCAAAGTGTCACAATGCCGGTTTCGTCCAGGCACAGATGTTTCACGTGAAACATCTGTGCCGTATCACTTGATAAACCCATAAAAATCCTACCGTTTCCAGCATCATTTATCCTCGAAGTAGGCATGTATATTAGATTGATTGTCGCAATGCATTGTGATAATGTGACAGTCACAAGGATTTGGCCAATTCTTATCAGGAGCAACAGGGGGATATCCGATAAGAGTGCGCTTGGGGACGAGGGGTTCGAAGGCGCCGCATGCTTGGGCGCCTGCTCGACGGACCGTTTTCCCGACGCCATCCGCAAAGGGGATATCCTGACACGATCTTTGAGGAGGAAAGATGTCAGGAGCAACCAGCTCGCAAGGCGGGCTCACGCGCAGAAGCTTCCTGAAAGCAACCGGCGCCGTCGCAGGCGCGGCTGCCGTGACGGGCGCCGCGACGCCGACGCTGCAGGCGTTGGCGGCCGATTACGAATCAGGTCAAAAAGAGAGCGAGCAGGAACGGATCTTCCGCGGAGTATGCCGTCCCAACTGTTTCGCGTTCTGCCACTTGAACGTGCATGTGAGAGACGGAAAAGTGGTCAAAACCTCGCGTGCTCCGTACAACGAGAAATGCTACGATCGCATTTGCCAGCGAGGACTTTCGCATGTGCATAGAATCTACGATCCGGCGCGCTTGCAGTATCCAATGCGACGCGTGGAGGGAACCGAACGCGGTGCAGGCGAGTGGGAACGTGTGAGTTGGGACGAAGCACTTGACGAGATCGCCGGGAAGATCAAGTCTATCCAGACCGAATTTGGCGAGAGCGCCGTGGCGTTCCTTACCGCTTCAGGCAATCAGTCGTGCGCGATCACGAGCGCGTACGGCCGACTTTCCTCTCTTATGAATGCTAGCAGCATCGGCGCTTGCCTCGATATGGGCAGTTATTACGGCATGCAGGCGGTTGCCGGCTTGTACATCAGCCCTTTGATGGGTCTGCAGATGTGGGAAGGCAATGAGCCGACCGATGCCAAGAACGCGAAGACCATAGTGGTGTGGGGCGCCAATATTACCGACGCGCAGGTTCAGAACTGGCACCTGGTCAAGGAGGCCATGCAGGGCGGCACCAAGCTGGTGGTTATCGATCCGGTGTACACGCAGATCGCCTCAAAAGCCGACAGGTGGATTCCCATTCGCCCCGGTAGCGACACGCTGCTGAAGTACGCTCTCATGAACGTGGTTTTGGAAAAGGACGCGCAGGATGTGGCGTATTTGCAACAGCATACCGTCGCACCGTTCTTGGTGCGCAGCGATACGGGCATGTTCGTGCGCAGAAGCGACACCGGCATCGCCCCGGTTCCCACCGGCGTGATGAATCCTACCACGGGCAAGGAGGTCATGGACGATCCGTACATGGTTCTCTCGAACGGCGAACTCGTTTCTGTCGACGAAGCGTCTGCGCCCGACATCGAAGGATCGTACGAGCTCGACGGTGTGAAGTGTCGCACGGCGTATGCGCTGCTGAAAGAGGAGATCCTCGATCATTCGCCCGAGAAGGTTTCGGAGCTTACCGAAGTATCGGTCGATGACATTTACGAGCTGGCCGAAATCTGCATGGACACCCCGGTGTACCACTATGAAGGCTATGGTCCCCAGGCGTACAACAACGGCGGCCATACCACGATGGCGGGTCTTACCCTTTGCGCCCTGTTGGGCAATTTGGGCAAGCCGGGAGCTTCTTACGGTGCGTTCTGGGGCGTCCACATGGGGGTCAATCCCGCGTATGCTGCCCCTAACGGTCCCAGCACGGGTTTTGCCATTCCCAGCGTCGACCTGAAAAACGTGGTGGAAACCGGCAAGTTCGGCGGCAAGCCCGCGCAGATCAAAATGCTGTGGATGTATTCGGCCAATCCGCTGAACACCCACACCGACACGCATGCGTGGACCGATGTCATTATTCCGGCTATGGAATACGTCGTGGTGGCGGATTCGGTCATGACCGATTCCGCACGCTACGCCGACATGGTGCTTCCCATCGCCCAGTGGTTCGAACTGGAGGAGGTTGCGAATGCGGGTCAGTGCTCCTCGCTGCACTACAGCGAGAAGGCTATCGATCCGCTTTACGAGAGCAAGCCCGATCCGCAAATCGTGACGGAGCTTGCGCAGAAGCTGGGGCTCGGCGATTATTTCAAGCTTGACAACGGTGGAATCCTCGAAGAAATGTACGACACCGATATGGGCAAGGCCCTGGGTATGGACATGGGCAACCTGCGTGAAAAAAAGCAGATACGCTTCATTCCCGGAGATGCGGAGACGGATCCTCATATCGCGTATGCGGATGGGAAATTCGGCACGGCATCGGGTCGCTTCGAGTTCTATCGCGAGATGCCGATGCCTCGCGCGGCCACTACCAAGACGCCTACTCCTGAAGAGATCGATCGCGAGCGTATGGCTCGCTGGTTCCCGCCGCTCGAGGCGTGGCCGGAAAACGAGTTGTACAAAAAGTACCCGCTTGTTCTCATGAGCGAGCGTCCCCGATACCGCGTTCACTCCCAATGGTTCAGCACGCCGCTGTTGCGCGAGCTTGATCCCGAGCCGTACGTGAAGATCAATCCCGCCGATGCCGAGGCGCGCGGCATTTCTGACGGAGATTACGTCGAGTGCTACAACGATCGTGGCTTCGCTGTTGCCAAGGCGGTGTATTCGCAAGCTATTCGACCTGGCATGTTGGTGTATCCCAAGGGATGGCAGCTGTCGCAGCATAAGGCGGGCGGTTGGTCGGAGCTGAGCTCCACGGAGTTCGATGTGTTCGCGGTGAACAACAACTTCATGGACGTGCTTTGCGAGATTCGCGTGTGGAATGAAGGGGGTGCTCGATAATGGCCGAGCGGCTGGGTATGGTCATAGATATGAAAGGGTGCGTTGCCTGCGCTTCGTGTGCGGTGGCGTGCAAAGTGGAGAACAACTTGCCTGACGGTGTTTGGTGGAACCGCATCTTGACGGATGGCGGGGACAATCCCGACACTCCGGCGGGAGCATACCCGAATTTGACGATGGAGAATATCGCTGTTGCGTGCCAGCATTGCGAGAATCCTGCGTGCGTGAAGGTGTGCCCTGTTGGAGCAACGTACAAAGATCCTGAAACCGGTGCGGTTCGTCAGGACTACGATAAGTGCATCGGTTGCCGCATGTGCATGTCGGCGTGTCCGTACACGGGCGTTCGCTCGTTCAACTGGGAAGAGCCGAAGCATGCGATCGGCCATGCTATGGGCGATGCCGACGTGGCGACGCATCAGAAGCACGTGGTGGAGAAGTGCACGATGTGCTGGCATCGGCTGGCGAAGGGTTTGCAGCCGGCTTGCGTGGAGGTATGTCCCGGACGGGTGCGCTTCTTCGGCGATTTCAACGATCCCGAATCCGAGGTGTCGCGCCTTCTTCGCGAACGCGCCCATAAGCAGCTTTTGCCCGAGCGCGGCACGAACCCCTCCGTCTACTACCTCGTTTAAGCAGAAAGGGAGAATGAAATGTCTGAGAACACTCAGGCGGCGCCTGCCGCCAAGGCTCCTGCTGCCAGATTCGGGGGCAAGGGGCTCAACATCGGCATCGTCGTGGCGGCGGTCGTCACCGTCGCGGGGCTGGCCCTCTGGGGCATGCAGCTCTCCGGCGGCCTCGTCCAAACGGGTATGCGCAACTTCGACTCGTGGGGCCTCTACATCACTATGTTCATGTTCCTCGTGGGTCTGTCGGCCGGCGGCCTGATCATCAGCTCGGTGCCGCGCGCCTTCGGCATGAAGGGCTTCGGCGGCATCTCGAAGATCGCCGTGTGGACGTCCATCTGCTGCACGGTGCTGGCCGTGGGCTTCGTGGTGATCGACCTCGGCCAGCCGCTTCGCCTGTGGGAGCTGTTCGCGTACTCGAACCTGGGCAGCCCGCTCATGTGGGACATCGCGGTCATCTCGATCTACCTCATCCTGTCCGTCGTGTACCTGTGGGCGACGCTGCGCGCCGAGGCGGGCAAGGTGTCGGAGAAAGCCCTGCGCGTGATCTCGGTCGTCGCGCTGGTCACCGCCGTGCTCGTGCACTCGGTGACGGCTTGGATCTTCGGGCTGCAGCAGGCCCACGAGTTCTGGCACACCGCCCTGCTCGCGCCCTGGTTCGTGTCCTCGGCGCTGGTGTGCGGCGTGGCGCTGGTGCTCGTGGTGGTCATCGCGCTGCGCAAGGCCGGGTACCTCGAGCTCGATCAGGCCAACGTCGTCAAGCTCGTCAAGATGCTGGGCGCGTTCGTCGTCGTCGACCTGTACTTCTTCGGCTGTGACCTGCTGACCGCCGGCTTCCCGGGCGGCTCGGGCTCCGAGATCGTCGCCATGCTCGCAACCGGCCCGCTCGCCCCGTTCTTCTGGGTCGAGGTCGTCGGCTGCGCGCTGTGCGCCGCGGTGTGCTTCACGCCGAAGCTGCGCACGGACCCGCTCGTCGTGGTCGCCAGCCTGCTGGCCATTGTCGGCATCTTCTGCAAGCGCGCGCAGCTGCTGGTGGGTGGGTTCCAGATCCCGAACCTGGACTACGCCGGTCCCATGACGCAGTACACGGTGACCGACTGGGCTACCGGCATGACAGGCGCCTACCAGGGCATGGTGTATTGGCCGACGCCGATCGAGTTCGGCATCGTGCTGGGCGTGGTCGGCCTGGGCGCCCTGCTCCTGCTGCTGGGCCTCAAGTACCTGCCGCTCAAGCCGGTTGATCATGACCGCTGACGCGGACGCTTCGGAAGGAGCGCGGCTTCGCGCGCTCCTTCCTTGTCTGACGAGGTGAAGCCATGTTCAAGAAACTGCTCGTGACGCTTGTCGCCTTCCTGCTTGCGGGCGCGTGCGTGCTCGCGGCGGGTGCCGCGGCCGAGCCTGCGACGGGGGTGCGGCCGATCGAGGCCGATTCCCCCTGCCCGGCCGTCGGGTGCGCGTCGGGGTCGTGCCACGGCTTCGACGACGTGCCCGAGCCCGACGGCGTCCACGAGATGACGTGCCCGGAGGCGTCGTGCGCCTCGACCGAGTGTCATGCGTGGGACACGCTGGCCACGCGCTATTACCAGGCGTCCGACGCGAGCCTGAACCTGTGGGTGCTTGCGCCCGTGGCCTTGGTCGTGGGCCTTGTGCTGATCGTGCGGAAGGTGGGGTGATGCCGTATGGATAGGAAGCTTCTCGCCGTCGATGCGGCGTGCTTGCTGGTTTACCTGGTCGCGGCGAGCCCGGCTCTCACGGGCATCGGCATCCACGAATGGCTGGGTCTCGGCGTGCTGGTCGTGTTCTTCGCGCATGCCGCGATGCATGTCGACTGGGCCGTCGAGGCGGTCAGGTCTGCGTTCGCGCGGCCTTCGTGGGCGCGGACGGGGAACCTTGCGCTCGACCTTCTCATCGTCGCCGCGTTCATGACGGTGACGGTGTCGGGGATCATGGTGTCGGGCGCAGTGCTGCCGGCGCTGGGGCTGTACGCGGACGGCTACTACTTCTGGGATCCGCTGCACGCGATCGCGGCGAAGGCGCTGCTCGCGCTGCTGCTCGTGCACGTCGTGGCGCATTGGCGCTGGCTGGCCGGTTTCTTCAAGAACGGGAAAGGGGAACGTCATGGGAAATGAAGTTGCGGACGCGAGCGTCTGGCAAGCCCGCGCCGCCGCCTGGGAGCTCGCGGCGCTGAGCCTGCGCTACCC
>ENA-OXVJ01000347-OXVJ01000347.1-human-gut-metagenome-genome-assembly--contig:-NODE-347-length-11363-cov-40.602052_pt1 | contig 11363 bp, 10 predicted proteins | sample MGYA00249248_ERZ652692 | MGnify/ENA primary metagenome ERZ652692 (study PRJEB26925, sample SAMN05826544) | human gut metagenome | biome: ENVO:2100002; feature: ENVO:00000062; material: ENVO:00002003... | reverse complement strand
CGTATTCGATACCCGCCACGCCCTCGGCGAGCCTGGCCGCGAGCAGTGTGACACCGGCGCGGTCCGCCCCGCCGGTCGATTCGAGGATGGAAAGCATCGCCTCGACCGCGTTCGCCCACCCGGATTCCCTGTCAACGCGTTTGAGGGTCTGCAGCGCCTCGTTGCGTGTCTGTCTGTCCTGCCGATCCAGCCATTCCCGCAACGGGTCCGGCAACGCGTCACGTACCCGGCTGTTGGGCCAGGACGCGGGCTTGTTGCACAGCAGCGCCAACTGCATGGACGGGTCCTCGCTGTTCGTGCTGGCCTGGCCGTACGCCCGAGGATGGGTCGCCAGATGCTTGCCCGACGAGTCGAGGACCTCGACCTCGAGCGCGCGGAGGCCCACGATCACCCCTCTGCCCGCGTTCGCCCGGTCCGCGGAACAGCGATGCCGTCCCCGGGCGCGGCCACGCCGTACCGGTCGGCCTTCATATGCCGCCACGTGACCACGTCGAAACGCTTCCCGGGCAACGGCAGCAGCGCCGCACGGTCCTCGGAGAACAGGCCACGTTCCTCCGTGTCCTTGCGGCAGTGCGGTTTCGTGGCCAGCTCCAGGCACCGGTCCGGCAGCCCGGCGCTGAAGTTCTCCAGGCTCCATACGCTCGGCCGGGGCACGAACAGCTTGCGCCGCACCATGCCGACCTTGGACTCCACCGCGCCCTTCTCATGACCGGAATACGGGTTGCAGAACGAACAATCGAACCCGTAATGCGCCTGGAAGGCCTGGAACAGGTGCGTCAGGCGCGGCTCGCGCTCCCCGTACCCCTTATGGCCCACGCCGGCGGCGTTATCGAACACGATCCGCTCCGGCACACCGCCCAGCCACTCGAACAGGTCGCGCAACGCCAGGCACGTGCACTCAGCGTTCTCGCCCGGCATCAACTGCACCAGACCGACGTTCGAATACGGGAAATCAAGCACGAAATGATGCATCCGCTGCACCACGCCGCGCAACAGCACGTCGACCTCGCCGAAATCGGCCTGCGCCTCGCCTGGATGCCATACCAGATCCATGAACGCCTCATCACGCTCCGCCGCGAACTCACGCCTGAGCCGCGCCACCGCCCGCGTCACCGTGGACAGGGAGACCTCCGCGCCATGCTCGTCCCTCAACCGCTCCCAGATCCTGGTCGCGGTATGCCGCTGCTTGCGCCAGTTCGCGCGATCCTCCGCGAGCCACTGCTCGATCACGGGCAGATACGGGTCGATCACCGACGCGCGCGGCTTTCTCACCGACGGCACGGCCGACAGATCCTCCTTCGCGAGGTACTTACGCACCGTCGGCTCGCTGACATGTGTTTTCCGCGCGATCGACGCGACGGATTCCCCGTTCCGCCGCAAACGACGGATAGACTGTACTTGGGGCATGCTGATCATAATCCTTTCCGGTCCTTTCTGGCGGAGATACAAGCACCATCCAGTTAAGACCATTCCGTGGTCGGCATGCTCTGCCTAAACCCGAAAAATCATCGTGACTAAACCCGCAACAACTAATTGAACACAAACACGTATCTCCTGTTGCCTTCGCGTTCTCCCATGAGCGCCGCCTCCCCGCCAAACCGGTATGACAACACCCATTTTCCCGCGGTACTGACGGGCACGCCAAGCCGGCGGGCGAGAGAACGCCTCCCGGCCCCGCCCCGGATCAGGTCGGCGACGACCCGCATGAAACCGTCATCGTAATGACGCCTGCGATCCCTACACATGAGAAACCGCACCTCCGATCATCGAATCTGAATTACTTCAGTCCAACAATCGGGGTGCGGTTCAGAATCAGGACCTTTTCGTATATGTTGTCGGTCTTACTCCGCCACGTCCACGGACAGAATCACGGCCGGCTCGAGCGGGCGATCCATCGGATCGGTGTCCAGTGCTTCGAGCTTATCGACGACCTTCTTGGAGTCGTCATCGGCGACCTCACCGAAGATGGTGTGGTGACCGTCCAGCCACGGGGTCGGCACGGTGGTGATGAAGAACTGGGAGCCGTTGGTGCCATGGACCTTACCGTCCATGCCGCGACGCAGACCGGCGTTGGCCATAGCCAACAGGTACGGCTTGTCGAACTTCAGGCTCGGGTCGATCTCATCGTCGAACTCGTAGCCAGGGCCGCCGGTACCGGTGCCCAGCGGGCAACCGCCCTGAATCATGAACTGCTTGATGATACGGTGGAAGATCAGGCCGTTGTAGAACTTGCCGTGGGAAGGCTGGCCGGTGTACGGGTCCGCCCATTCCTTCTCGCCAGTGGCGAGGCCCAGGAAGTTGGCCACGGTGTTCGGAGCCTTGTCGTCGAACAGGTTGATGGTGATGCTGCCCTCAGAGGTATTCATAATGATGGTAGTCATACGTTCCATGTTCTCATTGCCCCACGTCATTGACTGGCATTGCCGCCATCGCTGCTATCGAGTCGGCGATTGTCAGCCAATGAATTTGATGCCGGTTCCGCTGCTGCTACCGGTTGAGGAGCCGCTCGAACCGCTATTACCGGAGTTTGAACTGGATGATCCGCCCGTGGAGCTGGAAGAGGAACCGGAGCCATTGGCTGATCCTGAACCCGATCCGGTTGAACCGTTGCCGGTGCCGGTGGTGCCTCCGGTGGTGCCGGAACCGGTGGAACCGCCAGTCGTGCCCGAATTAGTGGAGGAATCGGTGCCGGTCGAACCATCGGTGGATCCATTGGCGTTGGAATCGGTTGAGGAGTCGGTGCCGGTTGAGCCGGACGTGCTTGAATCGGTGCCGTCGTTGGACGAGCCGGATGTGGAGTCCTTGGTGTTGGAATCATTCGAACCGTCGGTAATGCCCGGCTGCGGCAGTCCGTTATTCTGATTGGACGTGTCGGTCTGCGTTTTGGTGTCGGTTTGCGTGGGCGTGGTGGACGGAGTGATGATATGGTCCGTGCCACGGCCCTGCGTGACCAGCATGACGATGCCGGCGGTTACTGCCACGGCGAGCAGGCCGGATACCAGCGTGACGATAATGGCGGTGCGCTTCGAATTATGGGAGCGGGCCTTGCGCAGTTCATTGACCGAATAGGTTCGTCCGTTCGCTCGATTGGACACGACTTCGCGCGGCTTGCGCGCGGTGGAAACGGTATTGACCATGCCGGTCATCGTCGTATCGGACTCGGATTCGGCTGCCTTATCGGACTTATTATCCGTAGTGTCATCGTCATTGCCGGAAGACGAGGCCGACTGTAGTTTCTCACCGGAGGCGGTGAGTATGTTTTGATAGATTTTGGTGGCCACCGCGGAGACGATGTAGCTGGCTGCCGCGCCGATTACCGAGCCGGCGATACCGATTTTCGATGCCAGTAAGAATGAGGTGACGGCGGCAAGGGTGCCCGCCACGATGGATGAGAGGGAAAGACCTTCGAAAAACTTCTTCACAAGACACGACCGTAAAGTGTCGGGCTGGAAGGTTGCTTAAGGCTCGGTGATACCGAGAGGATGCCTACACGAGACCTTCAAAACCTAGCCAGCGGAATGTGGAATGACTCAAAAATATGGTGCCGATGAGCAGTGGGAATCAGCGCAAAGTGGCGCAAAGTAGCGCAAAGAACAACCGAAATTGGTTCGCTTGGAGCGAAAACGACGTTCAGCAGAACGTCATGCAGCCCAAGCGAAGCTGCCGTTGCCGGCACCCAACTCGAAATGCAGTTTGGCGATGCCAAGTCCGATTTCCGATTGCACGCCTTCAAGAGCCTCGGCCTTCACCGTAACGGTTCAGGGCAATGGAGAACCCATGACCATCCATGGCCGAAACTGAATCGTCAGTTCCGGTGCAGCGACTGTTTGGTCGGCTTGATTACCGACATCAGCACGGCGACGAAGATCAGCGCAAAGCCCACCAGTGAACTCCACATGATTGTCTCGCCCCAGAACAGCGCGGAGAACGTGACAGCGAACAGACTTTCCGTACACATGATGATTGACGCCTGCGAGGCAGGCACGTGAGCCAGACCGATGTTCTGCATGATCTGGGCACTCATCGTGGCGCCGAGGAACAGATAGAGCACGCTGGCCACTACTGAGGGTGCCAGCCAGCTGGCGTTCGGCATGGGTTCGGTGAACAACGCGCCGATGATGAACAATACGCCGGCAACGCCGAACTGCACAAAAGTGACGGCGATAGGGTCGAAGCGTTTGGTGTAGACACCAAGGCAGGTCAGATTGAACGAGAAGATGACCGCGGTGGCGATGGTCAGCCAGTCGCCGGCACTCAGCGACAGCGAACCGCCCGGCTTCAGCGAGACGAAGCCGACGCCGATCAGACAGATCACGCCGGCGACCAGATTGATGGCCTTCGGGCGGTTTTTTGAAATAATCCACGTGGCGAACGGGGTGAGTACGCAGTAGGCGGCCGTCAGGAACGCGCTGCGGCCCGGTTCAATGGTCTGCAGGCCGATGGTCTGGGTGACCATCGTGCCCCAGTAGGTCAGGCCCACCACGAGCGCCGGCACAATGATTTTCGGCGTCAGATACGGCACGATGTGCTTATGGAACAAGGCCAGCATGCACAGGCAGGCGCCGATCATGCGCAGACCCATCAGCCATTGGGGCGGAATCGCCTCCATGGCGAATTTGGCGAGCAGATAGCTGCCACCCCATAATGCAGCGCAGCCCAGCAACATGAGTCGGGCGAGATTCGGGGGAAAGTTGCGGGACCAGCGGCTGCGCAGCTTGCTGAAACGTTCGACCAAACCCATGGTGCACCTCAGGACAGTTAGGAAAACTTGTGGCTCTCTCGGCTCACAGATTACGGGAACTACCGGCCAAAATCGACCGGTCGATGGGTGTCGGGTGTGTGACAGGTGTGTGGCTGGTGCGCGACCGGGGCATGGCATCGCCAAGCAGGCAAAAACCGGATGAAAGCTGTGCGAAGGTGAGGTTACTCACAGCGAACATCCGGGCTAGTCGCGTTCGAAACCGGTACTCTGGAAAGAGTAAGGATACGTTATCCGTAGCAATCATGAAAGGATTCGACATGGCAGTCATTACTCCGGAAATCAAGGAATTCATCAAGAACAACCTTGGCTGGATCACCACCGTCTCCAAGGACGGCGAACTGGACCTCGGCCCGAAGATGTCCCTGTTCGTGCTGGACGACACGCACATCGCCTACCACGAGCGCACCGCCGGCCAGCACTATGAGAACCTCAAGAACGGTTCCCCGCTGGTCATCGCTTTCGCCAACCTCGAGAAGAAGCAGGGCTACCGCTTCCGCGGCAACGTGGTGCTGCACGTTGACGACGACATCTACAACGAGCAGGTCAAGGTCGCCGAGGAAAAGGGCACCAAGAAGCCGGCCGTGATTCCGGTTCTCGAAGTCACCGAGATCCAGGACCTTGCCTCCGGTCCGACCGCCGGCAAGACCATCGCCAAGGACTGATTAGCTGACGTATTGGTGGCTTCCTCGTCAGAGGGAGCCACTTTTTCGCTTTTTAGTGCGCAGTACTAGGTGACGGCCTTGGGCGTCGGTGGTGGCGAAGAGGTAGGTGCTACCACCGTCCTTGAGTTTGAGTTTTTTGCGCAGCTGGGCCACGGTTAGGGGGAAATTGCGTACGGCGATGTTGGCGTGCGTGAGGCCGGCCAATAGCTGTTTCAGTTCTTTCTTGTTCATGGTGGCGATGGATTCGATGGCGAATGACCTGCCTGGAAAATCGGCAATAGGTTCGGCCGCCACGAACAGGTGGCTATTCGGGCTGATGTGATGCACGGCGAAGCGCTGTTCGAGAACATCAAAGCATCCGGCCTTCATGATTGAGGCGTTGGGCTCGTAAAGGTACTTCCAATGCGAGGAATCGAAGTCGTTCGCGCTTTCCTCAGACAGGGAATCTTCGGTATTGCAAGTATTGCGTGCAGCCAAGGCAGAATCGCTGATAGTGGTGTGATTGTCGCTGTTATCGCCGGCCTTGTACGACAGCACCTGCTCGTCATTAGCACATACCACGAGCGGTGAGGCGTAACGGCCGCGCCCCAACACCAGCAACAATTCCTTGCACTCATTCCCGGTGGAGACGATATGCACCTCATGTACCGCGCCGGCGAAATCGGCGACGGTCTTATGCCAGTCGAGCATGGGGGAGAGCTTGACCATGACCGTCGGTGCCTTGGCCAGCAGCATATCCTTCAGGGTCAGCACATCCGGCATGCAATCGGCAATCGCGTAGGTACGCGAGCCATGATCGTCACGGCGGGCCGGATCGAGGAAGATCATGGAGACTCGGCCAAGCGTGTCAAGCACTGCTGTTGAATCATCATTGATGACTTCGGCGTGGTCAAGGCCGAGTATCGGGAAATTATGGCGAGCGATATCACATAAAATGGATTGTTGTTCCACATATATGGCACGATTGAACACTCGGGACATGTAAGAAAAGTCGACGCCGAAACCGCCGGTCAGATCGACTAGGGATGTCGGGGAGTCGTCGTCGACTGCTTCTTCGGCCAACAATCGCTGTGCCAGCCGAGCCTTGTACTGTGCGGTGAATTGGCTGGAACATTGTTCCATTGGGACTTGCGGCGGGAAAATCAGCCCATCATGGGACGCCCAGTCAGGTAGCTTGAGTGAAGCGCGCTGCCAGCCGGCAATTTGCTCCAGCGCGAACGGCACATCCACGTCGCCATCATGCTTGGCGTGCAAGGCCACATCACGCACATCTTCACGGCGGTGTTTGGCGATGAACGCCCAAGTCGACTCAGAAATCTCCATGCCGCCATTCTAGGGGTTGTGCTGAGATGAGTATGGCAAACCGCAAGAGAACGAGGTGGCGAAAACCGATGATCGATGAAGTGATGATGCTGCGTCATGGCCGTACGCAATACAATCTCGAACATCGCTTGCAAGGCCAGATCGATGTGCCGCTCGACATCGTAGGCCAATGGCAGGTTGACCAGACCGGATTCGCGCTCGCTTCACGGTATTACTGGGCCAAGGTGAACCGACTTGCCGAGCATCCCGAAGCCATCGCCCAGCCCGGTCCTGACGCCGCCGAACGCACTGATACGCGCCAGTTCGAGGAGGCTCCCGCCGCCGGCCGGCGCATGGTGGTGATGACCTCCGACCTGTTCCGTGCCCAACAGACCGCACACGCCTTCGCCGATATTTTGGGATTGCCAGTCACCTGTGACCAACGACTGCGTGAACGCAGCTTCGGCGAGTGGGAAGGCATGACCCGCGCCGAAATCAAAGCCGTGGCAGCCGACGACTACGCCTCTTGGAAACAGCACACTGGGGGCGAAACCAAGCATGGTGTGGAAAGCCGTGCCGCCGTGGGGCAGCGAGGTGCCGATGCCGTGCGCGCACTGGTCATCGACTCCGCCTATTCAGACAGCACGCCCACCACGCTGATGCTCGTCACCCATGGCTCATGGATTACCGCCACCATCTCCAACCTGCTCGAACTTGACCCGGACGGCATGAACGCACTCGGCGGCATGCGCAACGCCTGTTGGTGCCGGCTCAAAGTGCGCCACAGCGTCAACGGCACCCCCATCGAACAGCCCCTGTGGGAGTTGGAGGAATACAACAAGGCTCCCGCCATCGCCGACAGCGCCGACTGGGAGAACGGGCCGACCGATCTGCGAGGACCGCACATGCCAAGTTGGCAGCCAATCGTCTGGTGATGGTCGCTATGCGAAACCCCGCTCGCAAATTCGAACGGTGGGTCTAGACTAATCTCGGTTTGGAACCGTACAGCGATAGAACAGTAAGAAAGCGCGGAAGGCGGGTGAGACGACATGCTGAGAATCTTCAGCTCAATCAATGGCCAAGTGGAGCAGATCGAGAAACCGGAAAACGGCTCCTGGTTATGTTTGAGCGAACCCACTGATGTGGAGCTCGCCACCGTCGCCTCGCAAACCGGCATCGACCTGGCCGACCTGCGTGCCCCTTTGGATGACGAGGAACGTTCACGTGTAGACGTCGAAGACGATTACACGATGATCATCGTCGACATTCCCACCGTGGAAGAGCGTGGCGGACGCGACTGGTACGAGACCATCCCGCTGTCGATCATCGTCACCGAAAACCTCATCATCACCGTCTGCATGCAGGACACGCCCGTGCTCCACCCATTCATGGAAGGCACGATCCGAGGCTTCAACACCTTCATGCGTTCGCGCTTCATCCTGCAGATCCTGTACCGCAACGCCACGATGTACCTGCGTTACCTGCGCATCATCGACCGCGAAAGCGACAAGCTTGAACTGAAGCTGCGCCACTCCATGCAGAACCGCGAGATCGTGATGCTCATGGAGCTGAGCAAGACTTTGGTGTATTTCACCACATCGCTGAAATCGAACGAAATCGTGATGGAGAAGCTCACCACCCTGCAACGCATCAAGCAATACCCGGACGACGAGGACCTGCTCGACGACGTCATCACCGAAAACAAGCAGGCTATCGAGATGGCCAACATTTACAGCGGCGTTCTTGCGAACATGACCGACGCTTTCGCCTCGATCGTGTCCAATAACCTGAACAACGTGATGCGCATCTTCACCATCATCTCCATCACACTGTCCATCCCGACCCTGATCTTCTCGATGTACGGCATGAACTTCGATGGCGGCATGATGGGTATGCCGTTCACTGACAAGCCGTGGGGTTTCATGCTCATTATCGTGATTTCCATGGTGCTTTCCGGTGCGGTTGCCTGGTTCCTCACACGTTCGCGCATGTTCAAGTAAGGCGTTTGACGGTTATGCACCACTGGTCATCGTTCGCCAGCCGTAGCATGCTCCGCGCTCGCCGTCCGATGCGGCGCGGATTTCGCTCCCGACTGATGGCAGGATTCGCCGCGGCCTTTGGCGTGATATTGCCATTATCCGGTCTGGCCGGTTGCGGCCAAATTCAAGTCACCACCGTCTCCGGAGCGCCGGAGGGGCCCACCATCGCCATTGGGGTCGCAGCCGACGAGCCATCGGTGGGAGCATGGCATGACGGCACATACCAGGGCTTCGACATCACCATCGCCAAATACGTGGCCGCCAAACTCGGCTATGCGAACAAGCAGATCGTCTTCAAACAGGTTCGCCCCGAAAACCGGCGCTCCATGCTGGACAATGGACAGGTCGACATGGTCGTCGCCTCTTGGCCTATCACCGATGGGTCCAGTGCGATCGTTGATTTTGCCGGACCATACCTCACGACCAGCGTCGGTTTGCTGGTCAGGTCGGATGAGCGTGGCCGATTCACCAATGACGCAGGTTCGGTGGGTGACGTAGGCGACGGCACGGTGTGCGCAGTGAAAGGTGACGAGACAGTCGGCATCTTCCGCGGCAACCACCCGCAGGCCCGGATTCAGGAGCGCAGCAGTTATGCGCAGTGCGTCACGGCCGTGCAAGTAGGGTCGGCGGATGCCATAGCCTCCGATATGGCGGTGCTTTCCGGTCTTCAAGCGGCCAACGGGCCCCAGTATATGGACGTGATTGCGGACAAGGGCGAGGTCGGTTATGGCATCGCCGTGAGTCAAGGCACCAGCCAATTGGCGCAGAAAATCGCGGAAGCATTGGAAGACATGGTTGAGGATGGCAGCTGGACGGCCGCCAAGGATACGTTCACAAGCCAAACAAAGCTCACGGTTTCGCTGAACGGCGACCCCAAAGCCATCGTCTCGGATGCTGAATAACGATTGACGACGTGTCCAGTTGCGAGGCTACCTTGCTGATTTATGAGTGACAACGAGAAGAGCACGCAAACCGAAGAGCCCAACTTCCGCTACAACGCCGCACTGGCGCAGGACATCGAAAACAAGTGGCAGAAGATTTGGGACGAGCAAGGCACCTTCTGGGCCGCCAACGTCAACGGCGATTTGAAGGACGGCAAGGGCCGTAACGCCGAAGGCCGCACCGCCTACTTCGCCATGGACATGTTTCCCTACCCGTCCGGCAAGGGCCTGCACGTCGGCCACCCGCTGGGCTACCTGGCCTCCGACGTGGTGAGCCGCTACCACCGCATGAAGGGCGAGAACGTCCTGCACGCCATGGGTTACGACGCCTTCGGCCTGCCTGCCGAACAGTACGCAGTCCAGACCGGCCAGCACCCGCGCGTGACCACTGAGGCGAACATCGCCAACATGAGCCGCCAGCTGCACCGTATGGGCCTGAGCTTCGACAACCGTCGTACGTTCGCCACCATCGACCCCGGCTACGTGCGCTGGACCCAATGGATCTTCTCGCGCATCTACGATTCCTGGTACGACGAGGACGCCACCAACCCGTCCGGCTCCAAGGGCTCCGCACGCCCGATCGCCGAGCTCGTGGCCAAGTTCGAATCCGGCGAAAAGGCCATTCCGGGCCACGAGTCCGATGGCAAGCAGTGGTCCGACCTCACTGACGCCGAGCAGCAGGATATCTTGAACGACTTCCGCCTGGCCTACATCTCCAAGTCCCCGGTCAACTGGTGCCCGGGTCTGGGCACCGTGCTGGCCAACGAAGAGGTCACCGCCGAAGGTAAGTCCGAGCGTGGCAACTTCCCGGTCTTCCAGCGTGAGCTACGCCAGTGGTCCATGCGCATCACCAAGTACGGCCACCGCCTCATCGCCGATCTTGACGGCATCAACTGGCCTGAGAAGGTCAAGCTCATGCAGCGCAACTGGATCGGTGAATCCCATGGTGCCTCCGTGCACTTCATCGTGGCCACTGCCGACGGTGACAAGGACATGGAAATCTACACCACCCGTCCCGACACGCTGTTCGGCACCACGTTCGCCGTGGTTTCCCCGGAACATCACCTGCTGGAGAACGTGCCCGCCGAATGGCCGGCCGATGTACCCGAAGACTGGAAGGGCGGCTATGCCAACCCGGTCGAGGCGGTGAAGGCCTACCGTCTGGCCGCCGAAGCCAAGACCGCCAAGGACCGCGTGAACGAGGCCGGTGAGAAGACCGGTCTGTTCACCGGCCTGTACGCCACCAACCCGATCACCGGCGCGAAGCTCCCGCTGTTTACTGCCGACTACGTGCTGATGGACTACGGCACCGGTGCCATTATGGCCGTGCCTGGTGGCGACCAGCGCGATTACGACTTTGCCGTGAAGTTCGGTCTGCCTGTCATCTACACCGTCACGCCTCTGCCGGATTCCGGCGACGACTTGGCCAACTACGAGGGCAAGGCGCCGTTCGTCTCCCATGACGGCATCGTGATCAACTCCTCCGTCGAGGCCACCGAAGCCAAGGGCGACGCGCTGAGCCTTAACGGCCTGCGCGTGGACGACGCCATCGCCAAGGTCAACGCCTGGCTCGAATCCGCCGGCGTGGGCAAGGGCACCGTAAGCTACCGTCTGCGCGACTGGCTGTTCTCCCGCCAGCGCTACTGGGGCGAGCCCT
>ENA-OXVJ01000346-OXVJ01000346.1-human-gut-metagenome-genome-assembly--contig:-NODE-346-length-11377-cov-31.107048_pt1 | contig 11377 bp, 13 predicted proteins | sample MGYA00249248_ERZ652692 | MGnify/ENA primary metagenome ERZ652692 (study PRJEB26925, sample SAMN05826544) | human gut metagenome | biome: ENVO:2100002; feature: ENVO:00000062; material: ENVO:00002003... | reverse complement strand
TCTACACAAGGAGTATCGTCGGCAGCGTCAGATGTGTATAAGAGACAGATACAATACATTGTATTGCGGATCTTGGTGGGCGCCGTTGACTCCTTCTTCGGCGAACATTACCGCAACCTCTGGACCAGCGATTCCTGAAACGTAGCTATGATAATTAATTGGACGGCCTACTTCGTCTTCAATCGCATCCAACGCTTTTCTTTGTGCTCGAACTTGTTTCCGCGTAATTGGAATACCGCCGATTCCTTGTGGTGTGCCCTCAATCAGCCCTTCAAAATGGGACTGGCCTGCCGTACGAATCACCATCAGATGATCAGCACCATGCCAAGCAGCCATTCGCATTCTGCGAATATCATCTTCAAAACGACCTGAAGCTATTTCCGTTGTAATTGAAGAGGTTCCTTGAGGATCAATATTGTCAAAATATTTTGCAGACGGTAAGGGAACATATTTTTTTAAGGATTCCGCCATGTCATGGTATTCAAAGCTGTGCATCTTGTAGCGTGGAACTGGCGTACGCCACGACCAGCCGCGACGTCTTGGACGATAATTGGCTAAATCATCCAAAATTTCGTGTATATCTAACTTTTTATTTTCATCAAGCTTCATCTCTTTTGACATCTTAGTTTGCCTCCTTGAAGATACGATCTACTTGTTCCCATAGTTCGCCATCGGCTAGTTTTAATCCGGCATCTCGGACGCTCAGACCATTTTCTTTGGCGATTCGATAAACGATGTGTCCGGCTCCTTTGCCCATCAGCTCATGCGACAGCACACGTTTAACAATTTCTGTTGCTTCAATTGATGAGAAGCCCATTCGTAATAAGACGGAACGTTCAATTGACGGCGAGGTGTATTTTTTCCCCATGTCTAGCATCGGTTCAACGACCTCTTCTGCTAGTTGACAAAAACGTGCCTTCAATTCCTCATCGCTTAAATCAGCTAAATGCTTTCTCGCATCCTCAAATTTTATATTTTCCAATTCCGTCACCTCTTAGTTCAAATTTTTAATGATTTGTTGGACCTGCTCAACAGTTCCATTGATCTCTTCTGCCAAGTACTTCAGTTCAACTTCAGGTAATGGCTGATCAGTCGTTTTCAACACATTCTTCACCAGCGATTGCTTCAGATAAGCCAAATCAATGTCGTTCACTGAGATTTTTTCCGGTGAAGAAGGTAAGATGATCGATTTTCCTGGGATCTCCTCTGCTGGATCGCCAAAGCGAACATCGATCCCATTTTCTCGTGCAAAGGATAGCTGGGGCTGAACACTCTTGCCAGCGCCGGTATATTCCGTTTCCTGAACTAAAATGATTTGATCCTCCCGCATCTCTTGCGCCAAGACAAAGGCGGCAGCTAAGGACGTATTTCCTGCAGGACCCTTTTCTAATCCTTCCAAGTTGGCTAAAGCTTCGGTGATAAAGAACACTTCACCCTGACGAATTTTCACGTAACGATCCATGTAACGCAATGGACGCGCGGCCGAACGCGGAACATCTGAACGATCTGGTGAAGTCGTGAAAGGCACACCAAATCCGGTATGGCCAGTCGTAAATGATTTCCGATTAAAATCTACATCTGATGCCATGTGCAGTCCCTGCAAATCGACACTGGCGCCCACAATTTTCGTCTCTGTATTTCCCGCTTTGCGCATTCCCCGAGCAGTACCAGTCAAGTTTCCGCCGCCCGCATTTGTAGCCACAACGATGTCTGGCTGCTGACCAAGCTGATTAAACTGCTGGACGATTTCATAGCCTAATGTCTCAACACCTGCGATTCCAAAGGGTGTATATAAGGAGGCATTGAAGAAGCCGGTTTTTTCAATTAGTTTTAGGAATTGATAAAATAATTCCGGTCCAACTGTCAGCTGGACAACCTCCGCACCTAAGGCTTCACATTTACGAGCCTTTTCAACGATTTCTGGCTGTCCGACACCCTTTGAATCAAAGCATTCCTGAACAACAATACACTTCAAGCCAAGTTTTGCGGCATGACAAGCGACTGCTGCACCGTAGTTTCCGCTAGTTGCGGTCACTACACCCTCGTAGCCTAATTTCTTGGCATGATACACCGAGATGGCTGCGCGTCGATCCTTGAAGCTTCCTGAAGCATTAGCCGCTTCATCCTTTACAAAAATCCGCGCACCGTTTCCTTGTGGCGCATATTTTCTGGCGAGCTTGGTTAAATTCTTCAGCTCGACAATTGGCGTATTCCCCACACCTAACGAGCGTTGAATCTCAATCATTTCCTCCATTGAATAGGCAGCCTCTGACATCATTTTTTCGTAATCAAAGGCTACACCTTCTAGCTCAAATTCTTCATAATTGATTTGCAATGAGGCCTCCATCAGCTCTCCGCGACGTGCCATAACGGCTTGATAACTGTCGTCTCTCACTAATCTGCACCTCCAAATAATTCTTTTCTCAGCATCTGATCAATCTCGACGATTTCCGGAACAAAATTTCCGAAGCTATGATTAAATGTCGGATCAACCTGTACCAATCGCCCAGTTTCCATCCGACCGGTGACGGTTTTGATCGTTACTTCTTCTCCGATATTGCCATCCTCTTGTAAAAAACCCTTGACCCACATTTCAAGCGGGACTTTTTTGGTGCTATCTGGTACTTGCGGTGCCCGTTCATTCGTCTTTAACACAACTGAATGAATCTGCACCCAACTTCCACTTTTTATCATCTTTTCTACCCTTTCCTGTCTCTTAAACGATTTTTGCCTCTTCATGGATTTGATCTCTAAAATCTCCTAAAATCGCATGAGGAATCGGCAAGTCAATCATGCTGACTAAGCCTGGACGCGCATTGATTGTTTGAGGAATCATATTGACACACATGGCGATCGTTCCAACTCCGCCTTCAATTTCTGGTGAATTCACTAGATTAACCTGAGGATTTCCGTCAATAATGACATAATCTCCCGTTTGGACCCCTACCTGCTCTGGTTCGATCTGTTGCGGATGATCCATGGCGATTAGCTCTTTGCCGTCCTTGATTCCGCTTGCCTTCATGGAAACACCAGCAACCGCGCCTGCTTTTGCTTCACCGTATGGAGCCACACGATCAACATCCGTTACGATCGCATCCATGGATTGTTTAACAGTATCAAGCTCGACGCCCAAAGCCTTCGCAATCATTAGCATCGATTCTGGGAAGCCGACGTGCCCCGCTAAGGTGCCATCTTTCTTCCCTTGTTCAAATTCTTCTACAGAGATACCGATCCCTTGCTCCTCCATTACCGCTTTTCCAAATGGAGAGAGGGAGTTTACACGACGAGAAGTGATATGTTTGATATCCTCACAAGCCCCCGTCATTACCAGTACCAATACATCCATAATCAATCCCGGGTTAATGCCTGTTCCCAGAATTGACACGCCATTTTCTTTGGCTAGTTTATCTAATTGCTCTGCTAACGCTGGATTTTGTGCCATTGGAAAGGCCATTTCCTCAGCGCTGGTGATGACATTGATCTTGTTTTCGACGATTTTTTTAATTTTATCGAAGGCCTTTACTGTAAAGGAATCTGTACATAGCAGAACAATATCCGCTGCCTTTTCTGTAATCGCATCCTCTGCCGTACTAATTTTTATATTTTCATTGTTAGGAAATTCCTCTCCCAACACTTCAAAGATTGGTTTTCCGATCTTATCGCCGATATCAATCGCGCCAACAACATCGACACCCTTTTTCTTCATTAGCATTTTTGCCATGCCGCTTCCCATGGCACCCATTCCCCAAATAATGACTTTTACGTTTTTCAAGTTGAATCCTCCTAAGTAATTTTTTTATTCTACTGATGATTTGTCTGGTGCTTCTTCTTTGTTCTTTTTTTTCATTCCTGACCATATGGTGCTTCCAACAAACAAGGCAATAAAGACCGGTGCGCCTGTTGTCAGCGCGCCTCGCTGAGTCGGATCAAGGAGCATCCCTGTAGCCACTAAAATACATAAGATGACTAACAAAATTGGGACGACTGGAAACAGTGGAATCTTGAATTTCAAATCTGCCACTGTATTGCCTTTCGCTAAAAAGGCCTTTCGGTGCTTCAAAGCGCAGACTCCGGTAATCGAATAAACCACCAATTCTGCTGCCCCGATAAACGATGTCAAAAATAAATACACAACATCTGGTGAGATGAAGCTTGATGCCACCGCAAATACGGCGAAAATCATCGTCACGATCAAGGCATTGATCGGCACTTTGCGTTTATTCACTGTTTTTACGAAACCAGGAGCCTGTTCAAAATGCCCCATTGACCATAGAGTACGAACGGCCGCGAAAACATGGGCGTTCGCTGAAGACAGTGCCGAGGTAACAACGACCAGATTCACGATCATTTCTGCTGAAGAGATACCAAGCTTTCCAAATACGTAGGCAAACGGGCTGCCCATCAAGTCCGCTTCACGCCAAGGCAGAACCGCAACTAGAACAAACAATGTCAAGGCGTAGCTGATAATGATACTTAAAGAGCTGATCTTGATTGCTCGAGGCAGATTCTTTTCGGGATTTTCACTTTCACCGGCAGCTGTCGCAAACATATCTGCGCCGCTATAAGCAAAAACCGCAGTCATCATCGACATCATGATTGGACGAAAGCCTGTCGGAAATAGTCCGCCGTCATTGGTGTAGTTCGCTAAGCCCACACCATTTCCACCAACACCTAAAATCATCCCTAAACCAACCAGTACGAAAACAACGATTAGGATCACTTTGATACTGCTGAAGAAGAACGAAGAGGAACCATACTCTTCATTGGAGCGCGAATTTAAGAAAAACAGCAGCAGACCAAAGCCGATGATCCAGACAATTGATGGTACCTGTGGAATAATATTTTTCATAATAATCGCTGAAGCCACAATCTGTGTTGGAACAGTAACTGCTAGCTGCAGCCATTTTACCCATCCAACAGTAAAGCCTGCGCCATAGCCTAAAAACTGGGTCGCATAGGCCTGAACATTACCGGCAACAGGCATTTGTACCAGCATTTCTCCCATACTTAACATCATGAGAACCATGATCAGCGCCCCAAAGGCATAGGCTATAAAGGTTCCACCGGGCCCAGATTGCTGGACAACATAACCAGTTCCCAGAAACAATCCTGTTCCAATCGTTCCGCCTACGCTCAACATCGCAACGTGATGAATCTTCATCCCTCGCTTTAACGAAGCTGAATCTGTTGATTGGTTCTCCTGCTGTTCTTTGAGTGACATTCTTTTTCCTCCTTTAATTTATGAATTCTTTTTTGATGTATTTGCTCGTAAATGTGCTTAATACCGATCCATAGGAAACTGAAAATTCAATCTCATCTCCCACCTGATACTCTCTCTCACTCTGTGTTAGATCTAACAGCAGATGATCGGAGCTGGCTCCTAAGATTTCGATTTGCGAATCTTTCGGCGTAATATCATCCAATGCAATATCCTGTTGGCCAATCGCCACTATGCCCCGCAGCATCTTTCCCTTATCAACGTAGTGAGGCTTTTTACCAAAGGCATCCACGCCAATCTCGCCAATCGGATAGGAGGGCTTTTGCTTTACTTCGACAATTTCTGTCACCAAAGTAAAGACGTCTTGATGCATTACTTGATAATCGGCGCCATAAGCCGTTTCTCTTCCTAATACAAAGCTTTCACCGATTCTCAAATTATTGATCCCGCTAGGAAGCTGATCCTCTGGTGAATCCAGCAGATACAGTGAGCTAGAATTGCCGCCAGAAATCATCTCTAAAGACAAATCAAACCGTTCCTTGATTTCTTCTTGGATAGCGACCAAATTTCCAAGATTTTTCGAACTAGGTATGATGGCGCCGTAGCAGGTCAAATTCACCGCTAGACCATAAATTTGAATGTTTTTCAGCTTCATGACTTCGCGAATACAGTCAAACAGCTCTTCCTTCTCGAAAAAGCCTTCCCGCAAATCACCCAGGTCTACCATTAAGACAATTTTATGCAGCTTCTTTTGCTTTTGTGCCTCACAATCAAGCAGCTGGATCGTTTTTAACTCCGAATTAAAACTAATATCCGCGTATTGGATCACTTCAGGAACTTCACTGATCATCGGTATCCGAATCAAAATCTTCTGCTTTTTTGAGTGGGAATAGCTCATTAAATTTTCAATGCGGGAATCTCCAAAATAAATAATGTCAGTAAATTCTTCATATAAAGCAATAATTTGTGAATGCGCATTGAATACTTTTGTTACGGCCGTGATCGTTAAGTCATGTTCTTTTAATTTTGCTACAATAAATGAAATGTTCTCTCTTAACTTTGTCCGATCAACAACGATTCTCGGATTTTTCATAGCATTCGTCCTTCCATGTTATTACGAAGCGCTTTCAACAATATGATACTTTTTCTTCTCTACGGGAAATTCACAAACTTGCATAGTTACTATTCGAAAATTGATTATTTTGAATCTTTTTTTGAAATATTTAAAAAGAAATAAAAATTGGCATACTAAACATTCGTATTTGGCATTTCTTTTCTTGTACTAATCTGTTACTTTATTTGTATGCGTTTCCAATAATTTAGAGAAAGGTTTTGTTGCAATGAAAGTTTATACTCGTAGCGGTGACAAAGGAAAAACCAGTGCAATTGGGCGGCCTCGTCTGATGAAAGACTCTCCCCGTATTGAAGCCTATGGAGAAGTCGACGAACTAAACTCACTCATTGGCTTAATCATTAGCCAAGAAGAAATCAAGCAAGAAGCCTTCAGTAAGTTGGCGACGGAACTGACTGAAATTCAGCACTTATTGTTTGATGTCGGAACAGATTTAGCAAATATAGATGGGGAGCTTCCCCTGCGCATCACAGAAAAGCCCACAAAATGGCTGGAGCTGCAAATCGATTGGTACACTGATAAGACCCCAGCAATCGAAAAATTTATTTTGCCTGGCGGAAATGCCTTGGCTTCATGGCTGCATTATGCTCGCGCGGTTTGTCGTAAAGTTGAACGCCGCATTGTTACCCTGATGGAACAAGAAGAAATCAACACTCACGCCTATGTTTTTGTTAATCGTCTATCGGATTATTTGTTTGTGACCGCTCGTTATGCCAACACCTTGAAAAATAAAGAGGAAGTATTTTATCGCAACAGTGATCGTGTTTTTAAAAACTAAATAGATTTCAATCAGCTATTAGGAAAAAGGTGAAATTCCTTTACAGCCCCTTTCTACTGTAAATGCTTTAGGCAAAGTCAGACACTAATCCTGATTGATAAGAACAAGCAATATCAGGGTCGTTTGTTTCAATCATTTTAGACACCCTTATATTTTGGGTGTCTTTATTTTTTTTTTGCGAAGGAGATAGATAACGATGAAGAAAAAAATTTGTTTTTTAATAATAGCAGCAGGCCTTGTGCTATTTGGCGGCTGCACAACAAAAGAAGCTGATTCGACAGCTAGTTCAGCGCCAAAGGAAACGATCTCTAGCAGTCAAGAAACAGAAAAGCGAGCAACCATTACTTTGTTGGATGGAGAAAAGGAATTATCGAAAAAAAACGTAACTTTCAATAAGGGAGAAAAACTATTTGATGTACTCAAAAACAATTATGCTATTGAAGATAATGATGGGATGATTACCTCCATCGACGGGCAGGCTCAAGACGATAAAAACAATAAATATTGGGTATTTACAATAAACGATGAGCAAGTAAATTCCGGGGCGAAGGATGTTGTTCTACAGGAAGGTGATCGTGTGGTGTTTAAGCTTGAACAATTCTAATAGTAAAACAGCTGTCTTCTTTTCACTTGGCGTAAGAGAATTGAGCCTGCTGTCAATGATGATCGCCTTATGTGTGGTTAGCCGGACCTTTTTCTAATTTATCGTAAATGTCCAGCCAGTCACTGCTATCCTATTAATCATCACCATTTATTGGGGAAGCTATCAAGGGCTTTTAGTCAGTATTTTTTCCATTCTGATTACTAACTTCTACATGGGAATGGGCGTCTGGACAATTGCGCAAATTATTACCTACAGTCTGATTATTTTTCTAACCGGAGTATTGAAAATGAGCCCTGCCTTTAAAAATAGTCTGTTATTGCAGGCCATTTATGCCGGAATTTCAGGAATTCTCTTTGGCTTTTTTATTTCTGCAATACAGGCGCCGTTTTTCGGCATTTCGGCCTTTCTCCCCTATTACTTGGCTGGGCTTCCGACTGACCTTATGCATGGATTTGGGAATATTGTCTTTTATCTTTTGCTGGCGCCTATTCTTAGAAGACTGTTGATTCAAAAATTAGGCGAATGGCGAAGCTCAAGCCAGAAACAAAATCAAAAGACTTGATCTTTCATAAAAAACCGAACGCTTAAATGACTATTATTTTGAAAAGGCTAAAACAAAGACATTTATCGGAGGTGGTACGTTGAATATAAATGGCGCTCTTGAATTTTTCAAAAAGCTTCAGGATTTTTCTATAGCAACTAGCTTTGATGTGATCGTTGTTGACAGAGACGGGAAGATCGTTCCTGATCTCTCCAGCTTCTCCTATTTTTGCCAAATAGTTCGTTCAAAACCCGCACTTAAAGCTTTATGTCAAGATTGTCACGCCTTTGGAGGATCAGATGCAACCAGGCCTCGCTGTAATAATTATTTTCATATGGGACTCATAAATGTTTCCGTGCCTATTATTCAAAACAATCAGTTGATTGGCTCTGTATCAATTGGACAGGTGGAGCGAATTGATAGCACTGAAAATCAACTTACCCAAATATATCCAGTTATTACTCCCAGCGAGCTCTCTCCAGAATTACAATTGGCAAAAAGAACCGTAAAAACTGTTTCCAAGCCTCAGCTTGAAGCAGCTGCATCATTGCTTAAAACACTTATAGATCATCATTTTAACAGTGATCTTCACGAGCCAATAGAATTTAGGTTACCAACAGCTAAAACAGAGAAGCCTCAAGAAAATCATTCAAAAAAAGAAGAAATTGGTAAGGCTATTTCCTATATAAATAAAAATTATGCAAGGGTCTTAACGATTAAAGAGGTCGCAGATCACGTTTACCTAAGCCCTTTTCATTTTAGTCGTGTCTTTAAAAATGAGATCCACGTTAACTTCAATACTTACTTGAATCAACAACGGATTAAACAAGCAAAAAATCTCCTAACGCAGTCAAGTTTAAGCGTAAACGCCATCTCAAAAGAAATTGGCTTTTCACAGACAAGCTATTTCTGTAAAATATTTCGTTCGTTTGTGGGTACGACTCCCGCTAAATATCGAAAAAAATAATCAGTTAGAACAAAGTTAAATGTTTAAATCTAAATTTCAGCAAAAACCAAAGGAACAGGAACTATCAGCTTGATAGAAACCTGTTCCTTCATTTTTTTATTTTCAGACTCTAGAATTCTTCAATGATACTCCTGGAATATCTTACTAAATCTAGTGCATTTCACTGAATAGTTGAGTGAGTCCTTCTTCAAGTGTGGTGATGGTGAAATTTGGGAACGCCGTTTTGAATTTATCAGAGATAAAAAGATTATCGACAGCATATCTAGGCAATAATTCATCTAATTCGCGTACTTCTTTACTAAAAGGCTTGGCTAGTTTGAATTGCCATAGAGGAATCGTTTTATAATTGACTGGTCTATCTAGAATTTTCTCAGCAATAGCAATCATATCCATATACGTATGGGGTTCGTCACAAGGTAAGTGCCAGCTCTGACCGTAAGCGCTGGGCGTGTTTCCGATCAACGCCATCGCGCGACTAGCATCTGGCGTCCAAATCAACGTCCGTAATGCCGTTTTATTGACGGGGATCTTTGCGATTTTATTTGCTTTAATCGCATTTAGAAAGAGCGTATTCGTGATGCTTTGAGTTTTCTCTGGTCCGTAAAATTCTGGAGCACGGCAAATGACTGCTTCTAATCGCTTCTTCTCCATTTCCTTCAACACGAAATTCGCCATATCAGAACGAACCACTGCTTTTCTGCCTTTAGGGGAAAATGCCAGACCTTCCTTCTGCGGTGTACTGTCTTTAGGATACATGTAGGTATTGTCAAAAAAGACAAGTTTGCTTTGAGATTCCTCACAGGCCTTTACGACATTTTTCGTAATTTGCATAAAATTCGTTTCCCACAGCTCAGAGTCCATGGGTAAACCAACAGTAAAATAAACAATTTCGCTACCTTCAATCGCCTGTTTGGTCTGAGCATAGTCCATTAAATCTGCTGAAACCAATTGATCTGTTGGATTGATTTTTTTAGGCTTCCGGCTGACTAACCGAAGCTCTTTTGTATAATTGGTGGATAGTTCTTTCGCTAATTCATAGCCGATTTGGCCATTACTGCCTAAGATTGTTTGCATGCTTCTAACTCCTCTAGATATAATTTTGCAACCGCACGTACCGAAAACGGATTTTGTCCTGTAATGATACGACCGTCTTTGATCGCAAATTCTTTATAAAATCGCTTTTTTTGAAAGAAGGCCTTTCGTTTTTCAGCTTCCTCTTGATTAAAGAACGGCACCACGCGCGTTTTTCCCGCCAATCGTTCTTCGGCTTTGGTAAATCCTGTAATCTTTTTGTCAGAAATCAAAAAATTGCCCTCTTTGTCCTTGATATTAAGTAATCCGGCGATCCCATGACAAACGGATAAAATATAGCCATTATTTTCGTAGATAGCTAAGGCAATTTCTTGCAGTTCTTTATTATCAGGAAAATCCCACATTACACCATGTCCTCCAGTGTAATAAATCGCATTGTAATTCTCCGGATAGATATCTTTCGGCTTTTTCGTGTTTACTAGACCTTCGCGAATGAATTCTTTGTCCAGATAAACGTTCATAATGTCCGCATTTGTATACTTCATGCTTCTAGGGTCTAAAGGGACGAACCCACCTTGGGGGCTGACAAAATCAACATCAATCTTTTGCTTGTAAAGTTCATTAATAAACTCAACGCTTTCCCCCAACCAAAGACCTGTTGGTTCGTCAGTACCGGCGTACTTCTGAACGTTCGTTTCAACTATTAGTACTTTTTTCATGAGCGATCCTTCTCATCGATTATTGTAATGACTTTGTCTAAGAAAAATTGCAGTTTTTTTATTTCGGATTGTTCGTGACTAAGGTAGTAAAAATTTTTCTTCCCTTCTTGTCTATAATCTATTATTTTTGCATCTTTCAATATCTTTAAATGATGGGAAATTGCCGGTCTTGATAAGTTCGTTGTTTCTATTAACGACGTAACTTGTAGACCATCACAGTTTTTTTCTTCAAGCAGGCGAATAATAATTGCTTGTCTTTTTTTATCTCCAAGTGCAATTAAAAAATCACTCAAGTCATGAAAATCTTGTTTTAGAACGGAATAATCAGTCAAAGTAACACATCCACCCGTGAGAACGGGTGGCTTTTTAACACCTCTAGAAGAGGT
>ENA-OXVJ01000338-OXVJ01000338.1-human-gut-metagenome-genome-assembly--contig:-NODE-338-length-11848-cov-31.912999_pt1 | contig 11848 bp, 15 predicted proteins | sample MGYA00249248_ERZ652692 | MGnify/ENA primary metagenome ERZ652692 (study PRJEB26925, sample SAMN05826544) | human gut metagenome | biome: ENVO:2100002; feature: ENVO:00000062; material: ENVO:00002003... | reverse complement strand
AGCAACCACCTGCCTAGGATTAATGGTTACTTACACGGTTTATATTACACTCTCGACCAATTATCGCCTTACTAGGTTCAGGTCTTCTTTTTGCTTTAGTACATGCTCTAAATCCGAATGTAAGCTTACTAGCTTTAGTGAATGTTTTTCTTGCCGGATGTTTTTTTGGAGTATTGATGTATAAAACTGGAAGCTTGCTTGCAGCGATCGGTGCTCACATTACTTGGAACTGGGTGCAGGGAGCCTTATTGGGAATTCCAGTCAGCGGAACTACCGAATCTGGATACTTTAGAACGATCATTCATGGGGACAACCCGCTACTAACTGGAGGACAGTTCGGAGCAGAGGCAGCACTGTCAACAACTATTGTCTTAGCTGTTCTTACTCTAGTCCTTCTACTTTATTTATATAAAACGAAACAAATCAACAGCATCGTCTGATAAGTGATTAGTGATGATCAGAACAGACTTCCTTCGAATCTGAGGGAAGTCTATTCTTTGGCTGGTCATTACGTGCTGAGAAGAAAGGGTTAGGAGTTAAAAGAAATGCAAACGTTTTTAACAAAAACATCTGTAAAAAAAGTGGTCCTACTTGATCACCTGCTGGAGAAAAATGATTGGTGCACTATAAAGGAATTGAAAAGCTTGCTCAAGGTTACAAATAAATCTGTCTTACACTACATTGAAGAATTATCAGGACTGTTTGAGATCTATGATGGTAGAATTTATCTGTTAAATGATGAAAACAAACGCTTCTATGTCAAAAAGGAAGAGGATTTTCCAATCTATGCAATCTACCTTCATTTCTATAAAGCTTCGTACAATTATCAGCTAATCGATTTTATGTATCGTCAGCCTGAAAAGTCGTTAAAGGATTTTGCGGAAAAGCAATTTACGAGCGTATCGACTGTTTTTCGATATGCAAAGTTACTTGGTCCGTATTTCGAGCGTTATCACATTGACTTTCAGCCCTATAAGCTCTATTTACAGGCAGAGGAACAAAGAATTCGTTGCTTTTATTATTACTTTTACTGGCATTCAACGCGGGAAAATATTGGAAGTTGGCCCTTTGCTACAAAGTTAAACAAGATAGAATCATATATAGAAAGCTTTGAAGAAAACTATCGAATTTCGTTGGAACCACTGCAGAAACGTATATTTTCTTATTGGCTGGCAATAACCTTGGAAAGAAGCAAAATCGTCAATATATCAATTCACACTAGCGTGAAGGCGGTCATCGAATTAGATCCATATTTTGAACGACTGAGACATTGGCACAGCGAAACCGACATGGTCTTAAATAATGATGAGCTTTTTTTCTCTATCAAATCATTTACTCCTTCGGCATTATTGATGGGAACAAATGCTATGAGAATAGTTACGCCACGGCACATCAAAAGGCTAACACCGATTCTTATCGAGCGGTGGAGAATTTAGCTGCTGCTTTGAGACAGGAGTTCAATTTTGAATTGGCTGTAATGGATCAAGAGCTATTATTCAATTTTATTGCCTTTCATGAGAGGAGCCTATTTTTTTATGGAAATACTGATCTCTTCTTTAATCGTTCCTATCAGAATGAGGTTCTTGCAGAGAAACCTAGGAATTATCATATAATTAACACGTTTCATAAAACACTGAATCAAATGGCAGATAAACAAGTATCGGCTATTTTAGATAATTGGGAGCAGCTATTTTTAAACTATTACTTTGTTTTAGATTATTACGGACTGTTTTTAAGCAGCTTTAAGCCTTTAAAGATATTAATTCAAGATGATCTGCACCATACTCATCGCTTATGGTTGATGAATAAAATCAATGTACAATTTGGTCATACGTATACTTTAGCATTTTATGATTATAAAACAAAGGCCTCAGAAGTAGATTTAGTCGTTTCTAACTATTATTTCAATACTGGAGATACACCATTGGTATTAATGAAAAACATCCCCACTGAAAGAAACTGGCGACAATTAGGGAAAATTATCTATGATATAGCCAATCAAAAAGACGCATGGACGTAAAAGTCGATGCGTCTTTTAATTTGATGAAAGAAGTATTTCTAATTTTTTTCCGGATTTAGGAAAATTTTCGAACTAGAAATAGTAAGAAGTCCATGCGAGAATTGATTTAGTTGAATTAGACTAATTATTATTTAGGAGGAATTATAGAATGAAAAAAACGATAGTTACAACCGCCGCACTAGGGTTATTGGCATTAAGTGCGACAAGTACGACTGTTTTCGCTGAGGATATTACAACGAATACGAACAAAACAGACGTAACATTCACTGCAGGATCGGGAGAAGATGTGGACCCAATTGTTCCAGATGATACTCATGATGATGATCCAGGTACAGGAGGTACCGGAGCTCTATCTATTCCGTATGCATCAAATATTACATTTGGTCAACGAGAAATCAGACAGGGAGATACAGATTACTTTGCAATGAATCAAAAGCCACACGTGCAGGTAAACGATACTCGAGGCGGAGCAAAAGGTTGGACACTTGGTGTAACTATCTCTCCATTTGTAGGTGAAAATGGCAAAGAGCTAACTGGAGCAAAAATGTCATTAGCCAATGGGAAAGTCGTGACAAAAGACAATGAATCAGTAGCGCCTAAAATGGCAAATGATTTCTTTGAATTGAGTGATGAATATCAAGATGTAATGTTGGCAAAAGAAGGACAAGGTGCTGGTGGTTTTGCGGCAGTCTTTGAAGGCCAAGACGGTCAAAATGAAAATGTGAAGCTTCACGTACCGCGTGCTGAATTGGAAGCACAAAGCTATACGGCAGATTTAACATGGGTGTTAACTGATGCGCCAGCGTAGGAAGCTAGGAGGGTGGGGGAAGAGATTCCCCCTCTTTTTTATTCTTTGTTTTGTTAGCTTAGCAGTTCTTTTTTTACCAACTCATACTTTGGCTGAAGAAAAAAACACGACAAATAAGGTCAGCTTTGATGCTCAAGCAGTTTTACCTGATAATCAGCAATCTGAGGCAAGCTATTATGATCTGAAGGTGCAGCCTGGTGCTGAGCAGGAGCTAACACTTAAGCTGCAAAATACAAGTAAAAAGCAGATTCAGGTCATTGTTGAGGGAAATAACGCCATTACTAATAAAAATGGTTCAATTGATTATTCAAAGCATGGAGCCAAGCTAATCGGCGGCCCCTCTTTTGAAGAACTTATCTCTGAGCCGCAGACAGTTACGCTGAACCCAGGAGAAGCACGAGATGTAAGCTTTCAATTAAAAATTCCTGCTGAAGGATTCGATGGAACGATTCTAGGCGGTTTTTATTGCTATGAAGATACGAAAGGGCAAGAAAAAAAGGATGAAGGGTTCAGCCTTAAAAATAAATTTGCCTATACTATTGGTGCCAAACTCAGCTGTTCGGATAAAGAGATTCAACCAGGATTGGCTTTAAAAAAAGTGACTCCAGGATTAGACAATGGTTATTTGACAGTATTTGCTGAGATGGAAAATACGCAGCCCATACTCATGAGCAAATTGGCCATGCATGCGACGGTGACAAAAAAAGGTCAGAAGGACATACTGAAAGTCTTAGATAAAAAAATCTCCTTTGCACCGCGAACCAGCTTCCGTTTGCCAATCAGCTGGAATAACGAGCCTCTTAAAAAAGGCAAGTATGAACTAACAATGCATTTAAAAAATGATGCTGGAAAGAAATGGGTGTTTAGAAAAGAGTTTGAAATCAAAGGTACGGATGAAAAATTGAATAAGCAAGCAGTAGAAGTAAAAGACACAAAGGATTATAGCTGGTTGCTTTATTTAATAGGGATCGTATTCTTGGGAATCATTCTTGGTTTAATCGTGTATATTTACAAATTAAAAAGTAAAGATCGATAGAGCGGGGGAGAAAAATGAAAAAAGTTTTGAGCTTCTTGCTTTTGGCGTTATTGATAGGGGTATCTATGCCAGCAGAAGCTGCTGAGCAAGCCAAAAGTGAAGTGGGTATAACATTTTATCAACCTAGTAATAAAAATCAAACGATACCAATGGAGAAGGTATCGATGAATGATTCCAAAAGTGACGCACCTCAAATGGGGGCAGTCGCAACAGGATCAGGTTCTAAAATGTACCCAAAGACAAATGAAGAAAAATCACTTTTATTCGGAGGAATCGGCCTGCTGATTCTAGTTTTAGTTGTTTTCATCTACTCGTTGAAAACGAAACTTAGAAATGAGGCGATGCAAGATGAAAAAGCGTAGTCATTTATTGTTTTGGCTAATATTATTTGCAGGTGTTTTCTGGAACTCAGTCAGAGTAGAGGCGGCACCTAGACCTCTGACAGATCTAGGGTACTTCCATTGGGCAAACCAATCAGTAACACCGGCAGAAAATACCTTCATCATGCATTATGGAAAAAATACGACTGTTGAAGCGCTTGAAGGAGATGTCGGTTCAGATTATATATCGGTTGATCGAAAGACAAATAGAAGTAAAGCGTTAGTGAAAAATGTCGGTTTCTATGAGGGAAAAGAAGTAAGCTTACTGATAACAGTGGAGAGAAATAAAAGCAATTTAGATGGCGGGACCATCAGCTTCACAAAGAGCTATTTTCTGGGAATTGATATTTCAGGTGAAATGATCGTCACTTATGATTTTTTGGACAAAAATGGTCAGCCTATGGAGATAAAAACCGCATTTAATTATTATGGGCTAAATCAAAACAAATATATTGGCTATAAAAATCCAGGCACAATAATTGATTCATTGTATGCGGAAAATCCAACACATATTCTTTATGATACTTGGGACGGCGGAGGAGATAAATATTGGTTATATCTAAAAAATATAACCGCTGGAATTCCTTGGCGAGATCCGCGTCAGCGTTTTGAAGTAACAACAAATGCTGTTTCTACTATCACGTTTATGGTACACAACAACGATGTTACTCCTTCGTCAATTGTTTATTTCACAGATTTTATAGCCAAACCAGAATTTCCTCCTGCTTACGCTGTAGATTCAGAATTTGAAGTAGCAAATAAAGATGTTTATTTGAAGGCACAGCAGACGATGCCAAATGTTGATCAATGGTCAAAAACAAATCAAATAGAAATTGATTTCAATTTGGAGCAGGTGAATCAGACAAGACAATATGAGCCAGAAAAAATGAGAATAACTAATATAATTGGAGAGGATCTTACCGATTTATTTAGTTATCAGGTTACAGATGACAACCATGTGATAATTAAAGCTAAGAATCCAACAGATAATCGTCTATATGACACCGTTCTTCAATATAACGTATATCTAAAATGGATCGGAGCAGAAAATCCTGTTGATTCATCTGCTGTTTCTGATGGGAAATTAAGCTTGCCGTTTAGTGTACAAACTATTTTTGATGGAAAAAATTTAGGAGAAAAATCGGCGGCTTCTGTAATCAATTATGGTGCAAAAATAACTATAGCCTTTTTAGACGAAAGAGACAACACGTTACGTGAGTCGATAACGAAAGAAGGAATCCTAACTACACCCTTTGATTTATCTAATGATTATCCAGAAATTCCTGGATATGAACCTATCAAGGATAATAAGCAAGACAAGGGAATCTTCTTGCCGGATGAACAGATGATTGTTCATCGCTATCGTGTGAAAAAGGTATTGCAATTCAAACTGAATGATAATGAAAATCCGCTCTACATCTCGCGTTTTACTAATTCACGCGAACTTTCATATACGTTTTCGCACGACACTGGTGCTAAGGTGTATCTGATGGCTCGTTGCGGTACTGAAGAAAAAGTACTAAAGGAATACGCAGACGCTCCTGAAAATATGGTAGATAAGGTTAAGTTCACATTTCCTGAAAATTGGCTAGATCAAGAGGTTTTCTTCTATATAAAAGACGATAACAATCAAGAATCTGAAAAGGAAAGTAGAATTATCAAGAAAGAATCTAGTCCTAAGCTTATTATTCCTAATACGATTAGTTTCGGTGAAAATGAGATTCCAGCGATGGATAAGATAATCTCTGCAACCACGAAGGAAGAATTGGGGGTTGAGGATGTAAGCAAGCTGGATAAAAGTCCTTGGACAATTAAAGTAAAAGAAGAACAGCCGCTAACAAATGAAAAAGGCCAGGTACTCGCTCAAAGATTAAGCTATAAAAACCAGAAGCAAGATGTTCCAATTAATGAGGACAATCAACCGATCTGGGATGGAAGCGGCAGTACGAAGGTTAATTTGGCGGAGCATTTGCAATTAACAATTCATCCCTCAGACACAGTCGGCACATACAATGGCGTATTGTGTTGGTCACTTGAGGATGTACCAGAAGAATAAATCAGTAGTAACTGTAAGGTACTAAAAAAACATAATGAAACAACTTCCTAAGCTATGCAAAATGGGTGGATGTAAGAGCAGCGATAAAGGAGTTTTAATATGAAAAAGTTTGAAGTAAAACATTTCACATCGACTTCAGGTTCGATAATTAATAGCCTCAATTGAAAAAAAGTCTTATTCGCTTGAAGAATGATGTGAAGGATTTGATTCCTCCAATGTTTTGTTTATTTCGTCTATGGAGCAGTGCATATACTCGCGCTTACTTTTTTTTACTAGCAATTGAAAGATCAAATAACAGTAAAACGCTTTTTTAGGAGGAAGACAATGGGAATAAGTGTATCTACTAAAAAGATTGTTTATCAGTTGTACAATCATTTGATTGCTCGTGCTGATAAAAATAAAGGATTAAGGGATATCACTGATGTTCTGCTACAAGTCTATACTGAGATAGATTCTTCGAAATACCCAGAATTGCTTGAAAATAGGCTAGTAAATTATATTTTGATAGTTGCTGTAGACAATCATGTACTTTTTGACACGTATGAAAAGAAACGTATTTTAGAATTAGAAAATATTGCAAAAAATTTGGGAGCTACTATCAATTACCAAGCCGGGTGTGTATCTAAGGCACAGTTTTACGAGTAGATTTGAGCATCAAATAAAAATAGATTTAAGCAGGGTGAGGAAAATCAAAATATTAATACTAACTCATAATATTTTAAACGAGTGCTCTATGCAGGAGAGTTTACAGAAGTTCAATTATGAAGTCTTCGTATCAAAAACGATGCTTGATGACATATTACGCATGAGTGTTCAAGGGAGTATTCGTTTTTTTCAACTTGTCATATTGAGTGAATCTTTATCTAACAAAGAAGTAGAAATGATTGTTCCTCAATTAAAGGAAAAACGAGTTTTTGTTTTCAGAGAATATTTAAATGAGCCAATTGACAATGAAAAAAACAGTATAAAAGACTTAGCAATTGATAAATGGATACCAAAAGATATCGGGATGGATCTTTTACGTGAACTGATAAGTGATTGTGCTGGTATTGCAAGGAAAGAATCTGAAAAGAAGCATGCCGATAATTATGATTACGATCGAATATTTTTAGATTTCACGAAAAATCAACAAAAATTTTTCCAGAAATTGTACGATGCACATGCTTCGATTGTGTCTAGAGAAGAGTTATGCAAATATATATGGAATAAAGAGCCATCGAATTCAAACTTGGCCCAACTGTCAGTTTTATCAAAAGATCTTGGCCGCAAATTGATCAACGAAGGCTTTTCCGAAGATGTTTTGGAAACAGTATGGGGCAAGGGGTATTACTTGAAAAATGAATTTTATGATCTTTGCAGGCGACCAGATAACAAGTATTCTGATTATCCTACCGAAAGCAACACGGAATGTCAGATTATTTGAGGAGAGTAAGCCGCTATTTCTGAGCCTAATAAAGGTAATCTATTCGTAATTGTATAAGTATAAATAAGGAACACACTTATGATCTGTTGATTCAGCTCATAAATGTGTTCCTTTATTTTTGCTTGTATTTTATGGACTAATTTTTTGTAATCTATGTTTCTCTTCATTTTATTTTTACGTTTAGTCAATGGAAAACTAATCTGATAAAAATTTACTCATCAGAAAAGCTAAATTATTTGAAAATTTTGCATGAAAACGGCAAACTAAGATAAATGCAAAAAAATAATTTGAGTACGAGGAGGGCGACCTTGTGAAGCCAAAAATTAGTCGGGACGAAGTAAAAAAATGCTTGTTTCTGATTCATATTTTGAGAAAAGGCACTACCTGTTGAAAATCCTACAAACTGTGGTTGCCATTTTTAGTTGGCTTTGTGTAGTTGCTCCTTTTATATGGATATTACTGCCATTCATATCTCCGGAGAATGCACGAGAGAATCATATTCTAGTTTATAAGGAAGAAATGCAAACGTTAAAATTTCTGTTCATATTCTTATGTATCATGTTTGTGGTCATTGCGGTGATTTTCATTTTACTGACGATTTGGAATAATTATCGTTTTAAAAATCTTTTACAAAAATCAGTCCAGTATGACGAAGAACGCTTAGATGCCCGTCGGCAGTTACTAAAAGACGAGTATGACAAACGCTTTGGCCCAGAAGAGTTTCGCAGAGAGGTTTGCTACTATTCGGTAAAGGAAGAGCAGAATCTGGATACGGACTTTGTACGAAATCTGTATAAAAAAGGTGGTGTGAAGTTATGATCACTTTTTTCCATACTGGCAATTATATTGTCGATGTCATTTTTACGTTGATGTTTTTGGTACTGATTACTTATCCGATTATTGGCGGCTTTTCTTGGTTTATTGGTGTTTTTTGCTATACTTTTTTGTTCAAGTATCGTCAAAAGGATTGGCACGAGATTCCCTCAGAAATTGAACCTTTTATTACCATCATGGTTCCAGCCCACAACGAAGAAATTGTTATTGAAAATACGATAGAATATTTAATGACAAAAATAAATTATGAGCATTATGAGGTATTAGTGACTGATGATGGCTCTACAGACAGTACGCCTGAAATATTAGCTAGGTTACAAAAAAAGTACCCAAAACTGCGAGTCATCCGAATTGAAAAGAATAAAGGCAAGGCTCATGCTTTTAATATTGGCTTTGCGTTTGCTCGTGGGAAACTGCTTTTGAGCAATGATGCGGATACGGTTCCAGAGCCTGATTCTTTGAATATGTATGTGAATTACTTTCTTAGATCAGATTCAACGAATATTTCTGCGATTACAGCGAATATGGACGTGCAAAATCGAACCAGACTTATCGCAAAATCGCAAACGGTAGAATTCTCTAGTATCGTAGGCATTATCAAACGGACTCAAATTGGCGTTTTAGGAAGTATCTACGCCTACAGCGGAGCAAATACGATGTATAGAAAAGATGCATTGATCGATGTCGGCTTATTCAGACAAGACAGAGCTACTGAAGATATCAGTATTGCGTGGGATCATCAAATGGATGGCTGGTTATCGCTTTTTGCGCCGCAGATCATGTTTTTCATGGAGGTTCCCGAATCCTTGAAGATGCTTTACCGTCAAAGAAAACGTTGGGCTAAAGGTGGAACAGAAGTTTGGCTAACCAATTTTAGAAAAGTGCTGCTGCATCCTTTCAATAATCTTGGTCGTACAGTGATGTTTATTGATCAAACCTTTAGTATCATCTGGTCCTTCTTCTTTTGGATCTCTTCATTTATGTTTGTATGGAGCTTGGCTCGCTTTGCACTAGATGGAAATACGGAACGAATCTATCATATGTTTACGATGGCTTTTCTCTTCGTCTGCTTTGGAATGATCTCAGGAATTCTTTAATTAGTGGCTTCACTGATTGTGGATGATCGTGGCAGGAAAATAAAATATTTATTATTTGCGCCGCTATACATGCTTTTTTATTGGATGATGAATGCAGTAACAATCGTGGTAACATTTATTCCTGCAATAAAAACTATCATGGGATTAGGCTCCGGTACCTGGAAGAGCCCAGAAAGAAAAGGACCGCCACCTGCAAAAAAGGCTTCGGAAGAATAAACTTTAAAAAGATACCGCTGTTTTAGTGCAGGTAGCAGAATAGGTTTATGACTGTGCTAAATGGCCTAGTCATAAACCTATTTTTTGGAAGAAGAAAAGAACTTAGTTAGTTGAGTAGAAAGGTTTTTTCAGTTAAAGTGAAGAACCGTTTTTTATTTATTGTTATTTTATTCTATTGAAGATGAACTGAAGAAAAATGACAATAAATCTATAATATAACCGTTTTATTGACAGCTATCTGAAATCAGTTTTTTCAATCAAAAATATGATTTATTTTTTTATATATTGTGACTTTGTAAGCAGATTATTGTTCATACAAAATTATTTGCGTTAAGCTATTAAGTGAAAGTAAGAAGAGGAAAATGACAGCGTGATTTTCCGATAAAATATAAATGGTTATTTTATCATTTGTATGAATAGTTTGAAAAGCTATTCTCTTACTGAACAGGTCAAGATGATCAAATGAGTCATCTGGTAAAAGGAATATCAATTAACAGGAGGAATTTAAGATGGTAGAAAATTACGAAAACAAAAACTTTAATGGCAAAGAAACACCTGAACAAACACACACGAATCAATTTAGCACTAACAAGGAGGCACAAGTCAAAGGTGAAACCGTCTATGACGATAAAGTGATCCAAAAAATTATTGGCAGTGCTATTGATAAAATTGATGGCTTACTAACAGTTAATGGTGGTTTCTTCTCGAATGCTGCGGAGAAATTGGTTAACACAGAGAATGTTACGGCAGGAATTGAAACAGAAGTTGGCAAAGAACAAGTAGCTGTTGATATGGATGTTGTGGTCGAGTACGGTAAAGACATTACAGAAGTTGTTGATCAAATTAGACAAGTTACGCATGATGAAGTTGAAAAAATGACGCATTTAGATGTTATTGAAGTAAATATTCATGTAGTAGATATCAAAACCAAGGAAGAATTTGATCAAGATAGTGAAACGGTCCAAGACAAAGTAACAAGTGCAGCGAAAACGACTGGCGAATTTGCCTCAAAGCAAACAGATAAAGCTAAAGCTGCGGTTAACCAAGGTGCAGAAAAAGCACAAGAAAAAATGGCAGACAACCAAGATACACAAGTAAAATAGTTAAACAATAGGAGGAAGTTATTATGGGTTTATTATGGTCATTAATTATAGGAGCTGTTATCGGTGCAATCGCTGGTGCAATCACAGGTAAAGGCAATAGCATGGGCTGGATAGCGAATATCGTTGCCGGGTTAGTCGGTTCCGCTCTAGGACAAGCGTTGCTAGGCTCTTGGGGTCCATCATTAGCGGGGATGGCATTAGTACCATCTATTATTGGTGCGATCATCTTAGTTTTGATTGTTTCATTTTTCTTAGGCCGCTCAAAGCAATAGGAGGAACGCGATGTTAGTAATTGTAGATATGCAGAATCGAATTTTGGATCCAAATGATGAAAATTATGTTCAGGGTGCAAATACGATTGTTCCTAAAATACTGCATCGTTTAGAAAAGGCCCGTGAATCTGGGGAAATGGTTCTTTTTACTAGAGACATTCCCATCGAGCATAAGAATGAATCAGAAGAGTTGGACGGACTACAAATAATTAAGAAACTAACTCCTTTGCCGGAAGAATACGTGATTAAAAAGAATTACTATGCGTTGCCGCCGGAAGCACTGATCGAGGTTCGAGAGTTGACGGAAAAACATGAACAAGAAAAAAATCACATCGAAGTTGTTGGTGTGGAGCTTAGCTTATGTGTATTAGCGAATGCTTTGGCTTTGCAGGGAGCTCTTCCTGAAGCAGATTTTTATATTAATTCAGAGCTAGTTGCTGGAAATCAATTAAACGAAGCAACGTTGAGTTTACTAAAGAAATTTAACATTGAGATAAAATAGTAAAAAGCGACACTACTTTACACTTGTAAAGTAGTGTCGCTTTTTAGGGCTCTAAGTCAAATCGTGTTGTTTTCATTAAATCACTGAAAGGAAATGCTTCG
>ENA-OXVJ01000331-OXVJ01000331.1-human-gut-metagenome-genome-assembly--contig:-NODE-331-length-12243-cov-86.782245_pt1 | contig 12243 bp, 6 predicted proteins | sample MGYA00249248_ERZ652692 | MGnify/ENA primary metagenome ERZ652692 (study PRJEB26925, sample SAMN05826544) | human gut metagenome | biome: ENVO:2100002; feature: ENVO:00000062; material: ENVO:00002003... | reverse complement strand
AAGGTCGCCCTGGTGTTCAACTACTTCGGTCAGGGCGCGTGGATCCTCAAGAACCAGAACAATCCCGAGTACCAGCACATGGAGGGACTGAACCCGTTCTTCCAGATGATGGATCCGAACGTGCGCTATGTGGCCGTCATCCTGTCGGTCACGGCCGGCATCATCGCCTCGCAGGCGCTGATCACCGGCGCGTTCACGATGGTGTCAGAGGCGACCGGCCTCAACTGGATGCCCCATCTTCAGGTGCGGTATCCGGCGCGCACCCGCGGCCAGCTGTACATTCCCGTCATCAACTGGGTACTGTGCGCGGCCACGCTCATCGTGCTGGGCATATTCCGGGATTCCGAGCATATTTCGGCGGCTTACGGCCTTGCGCTGACGATCACGATGATCACTACCACGATCCTGCTGGCGGTGTACATGTGGTACGACCGCAAGCGGGTGCTGGCGGTCGTGTTCACCATCGTGTTCCTCGCCATCCAGCTGATGTTCTTCATCGCGTCGATGGCGAAGTTCCTGCACGGCGGCTGGTTCACGATGCTGCTGACGTTGGCGATCCTGTTCATCATGTACACGTGGAACGAGGGCACGCGTCTGGAACGCGCGCAGCGCCGCCACATGATGCCGAAGGACTTCCTGCCGGCGCTTGACCGCCTGCATGGCGACTTCCGCATCCCGTATTTCGCCGACAACATCGTGTATCTGACCAGCGATTCGGATATGCGACGACTGGATACGGACATCTTCTTCTCGATCTTCGCGGATCATCCCAAGCGCGCCCGTGCGTGGTGGGCGGTGTCGGTGCAGACCACCGACGAACCGTTCACGCGCGAGTACTCCGTGCAGAATTTCGGCACGAGCTACCTGTTCCGAGTGCGTATCCGTCTGGGATTCAAGGTGTCGCAGTCTATTCCGGTGTACCTGCACCAGATCATGCACGACCTGTCGGATTCCGGTGACCTGCCGCAGCAGAAGTCCGTCTACCCGAAGGTGGACGCCGACCCGGAGATCGGCACCATCCGTTACGTGCTGATTCACAAGGACCTGATGCCGGAATCCAAGATCTCCACGCGAGGCGCGATGTCGTTGCAGGCCAAGTACGCGATTCGTCACGTCGCCGGCTCCCCGATCAAATGGTTCGGCCTGGCGCCGTTCAACCCGTTGGTCGAGGTTCAGCCGCTGTTCATCTCCACTCGCCGACCGCCGCGTCTGAAGCGCGTCGCGTTGCGTTCGCGCACGCCGCGCGTCAACGAGATCGTGACCGTCAGCAAACCGGAAGAACGGCCGGCTGCGAAACCGACCGCGAAGAACGGTGGCTCGGGCAGCACGAAGGCTGCGTCCGCGGCGAGGGACGGAAGCAAGACGAAGCCTGCGGGCTCGGCGCAGAAGGCCGCCGCTGCGAAGGACGGCGCTGCGAAGCCTGCAGCCGCAGATGCCAGGGGAGGCGCGAAGGTCGACGCGACGAAAAATGATGCCGTGAAGGTCGACGATTCGGCGAAACTCGCTAAGCAGTAGACGCACACGGGCCGCACTGCCGGCTCGCGTGCGCTCCTGATGGACTGATGGACTGCGGAGGCAAACCGCCCATGCGTTACGGCCTGGGTGCCGCGTATTTGCGCCAGCCGCCGCCTCAGTACGGGCGATGGTCGTCGGATGGCGCAGCCATGACAGGACCGTTGCCGGCTGTTCCGTCTGCGCAATAGTCGCTCTATGCGCCACCGTCGCGGTAGCCGTCCCGCTGGTACTGCCGTTCGGTGCATATCCGGTTATCGCAAGGACGACCTCTACTGTCTGTGACCGGCGAGATGGCATCACGGTCTGCGTTTGGCCGGTCAGCCGGCTGCCGACTTGTCCGGGAAACTTGGTCGAAATGGAAATGTGACGCCTGCCAAGTTGTCCGAATCCCCGGCAGATCATACTGCATGGCTGTTCAGCGCGGAAGACAGTGAACAGTTGTCCGGCGATGAGATTGCCTCGTACCTGCTGTCCGGTCTGCTGACGTATGACACCACACAGAACGGATGCAAGATATTGGACACGCAGGCACGTGATTATCAGGTCGCTGAATTATGGATGACGAACGCTGCCGGCTTGCATGAAGACGGCGAGGATGGCCCAGCTGCCGATACTGTGTTTGGCCGCGCAGCTTGTTACGCTGCCATTGGCGTCCATGACGGTTGGATTGCCTGCACTGGTCGGTTCCGGCGTGAGTCTGCCTCTTGCGACGTTGGCGGCGCTTGTGCCTGCGACGATGATTGCGTGGTCGCTGCCTGGCATGTCTGCGGCTGATGTGGCTGCCGTCAGGAATACGTGGCTGATGGATCGTGCGGCGTTGCTGGTGTTGATTGCGGGAATGATGGCACTGGGTGCGGTGATGATACCGGTATATGGCACGGCCGGGATCGCGCAGGCGCTATCTGTGGGCGGACTTGGCTGCTTCGGGGTGATATGTGGCCGCCTGTGCGGACTGAGAGTTGGCGCGGCGGCACCTGCTTCATACCTGTTCGTCTGTTGTGCGATTGGCGAGCGGGCAGGTGGACGCTTGTTCTTCTGGCAGTTTCCCCTGATGACGACGCTTGCCCGTCAATCGGCCGTTTGTGTGGCCGTATTGGTCGTATCGGCATGTGTCTGCCGGGTGCCGGACCGCGTGCGCATCGCGGCCGTGCGCACGCTATAAGGAACTCCTATAGCCACGCCCGCTTGTCAGCCGCCGCGGCACGATACAGTACCAAGCATGTGCAGATTACTGGGATACGCGACATCGGGATTCAACCTGAGCCTCAACGACGTCCTGGGCATGCACGAGGTGACGGATTTCCGGGATCTCAGCGAGATTCACAATGACGGTTGGGGTGTCGCGTTGCTGTCGAACCCCACTGAGCTGCCGTTTGCCGCCGGCGAGGTACGCAAGCCCGAGACCGGCACGAAACTGTACAAGAGCACACTGGCCGCCCGCCATGACCCGATTTTCCGTGACTTTGCGGACGACCCCGCACGCGGTGGCCTGTGGCACCTGCGTCTCGCCAGCTCCAACCTGCCGCTGATTCTGGAGAACCAGCAGCCGTTCTTCGCGAACGGGCTGAGCTTCATCCACAACGGCGACATCTCCGACGACCGCGGCATCAACATCGTGCTCAACCGTGCGTACCCGATCAATCAGGGTGCGTTCCTGTCGACCGGCGGCCGTTCCGACTCCGCGATCTTCTTCTCGGTCATCCTCGAATACATCGCGTTCGGCTTCGCGCTGGACGAGGCCGTGGCGCAGGCGGTACGCCAGCTGCGTCAGGCGTACCCCAAGTCCAGCTACAACTGCATGATCCAAAGCCAGGACCAGCTCGTGGCTTTGTGCGCCGCCGGCCGCGAGAAGACGTCGCCGCGCATCGTCGAGATTTACGACGAGTACGGCAAGGGCGAGAAGGCTCACGATTATCGTGTGATGAGGTACCGTGACGTGCAGGACCGTGACGGCAAGCCGTCCGGTGTGGTCGTGGCGAGTTCCGGCTTCGAGCAGAACGAGTCCGATGGCTGGAAGGTGCTGGAGAACGATCAGATGATCGTGGCGTCCAACCGTACCGGCGAATACCACGTGCGCTCCATCTGAGAGGCGTCTATCGGGCGATTGATGGCACCCGGCATCTGTAACTTGCTCGCAACGCTCTCCTCTTTTCCTCCTCACCGGCGCGACACGCCCGGATTGCGCAGCACAATCGACGTCGCTGTTTATGATGAAGGCCGGAAAATGGCTGATCTGTGGAAATGCACCTTGCGATTGTGCGATGTTATCGGCGTGTCGCGATGGCTACAATGAGCCGTATGACCGGTTATATCCCCACACTCGACCAGATTGACGAGCTGCACAAGAAAATCGCCCCCTCCCAGGCCGCCTATGACCTGGTGCACACGCATTGCGTTGTCGTGGCGACCATCGCCCGCCAGCTCGCCCGCCATCAGAACGCGCTGTTCACCAACAAGCTGGGCCAGGGCAGCGGCAACGCGCTTGACGATTCCGCCGGGGCAGCTGAACAAGCCGACCTGCCGTCGGACGGCATCACCGGTGGCCGTGTGCCGAAACGCCTGATCGACGAACATCTGGCGACGATCGGCGGCCTGCTGCACGACATCGGCACGTATCGCGTGCTCAAGCATGACGGCAGTGATGGCGAACCGCTGCAATTCGACGGGAAACGTTACATCCTGCATGGCCTGCTCGGCTACGAGTACTTGCTGGAGCAGGGCGTGGACGAGTCCATCGCCCAGTTCGCGCGCAATCATACTGGGGTCGGCCTGACCCAGCAGATGGTCATCGCGCAGAACCTGCCGCTGCCTCCGGTCGATTACATGCCGGTCAATCTGGAACAGGAAATCGTGATGGTCGCCGACAAATACAACAGCAAGTCGATACCGCCGAAGTTCCTGACCGCGCAAGCCTACGCCAAGCGTGCGGAGCGCTATGGGGAGGCGAACAAGCGGCGCTGGCTGGATCTGGTCGACCAGTACGGCGTCCCCGACGTGCCGGCCCTGGCCGCGAGGTTCCGCATGCGCATGATCTAGGTGGAATCAATGCGCCCCCGCTGGGTGGATAGCCCGGTGGACTGCCCACCCAGCGAGGGCGCATCAGATGAGGCCGTTTATAGCTTGATGATGGTTTCGGCTATGTTGGCAACGGCTTCTGATTCGGTGAGGATGATCACGCAGCGTTTGGGGTCGCCGTGGGTGAGCGACGTGAGCAGCTGCAGGATCTCCACGCTGTCGTCATCGTTCAGCCCGCCCGTGGGCTCGTCGGCGATCAGCACCTCGGCCTCGCAGGCGATGGCGCGCGCGATCGCCACGCGACGCTGCTCCACCACGTCCAGCTTGCCAACCGGAGCGTTCGGGGTATCCACATCGAAATGGACCTTGTGCAGCAGCTCGCGTGCGATCACCGGCTTCGGCTTGAGGAACGTGCGCCCGGAGGCATCCATCGCATACACCAGGTTGCGTTCGGCGCTCATGTCGTCTCGTACCGCATACTGCTGCGGCACCAGTCCCAGTCGATGTCCACGGACTTCGCCGGGCTCAAGCTCCAGCAGGTTCGCGCTTTTGTTCATCACATTGCCGTCATGCGGCCGGATGATGCCGCTCATCACGCCCATCAGGGTCTCGTGCAGCATGCGGTCGTTGTCGGGCAGCAGCACCGAGTACACATGCCCGGCATAGAACGCCTGGGTCATGCGGTCGAGCACGTGACGGCCGGACTTCTTGTCGGTCACTGTGACCTTGTTCATCGAGAACGTCGGGTAAGACTTGAGACGGATGCTGTCCGCCTTGCTGCGCTTGAGCTCCTTGTCGATGCGCGATGACAGACGCATTGCAGGGTCGACGCTGGCCGATGCCACGGTGACCCTGCCGGCCCTGGTCTTCTTCTGGCTATCACCGGCCGTCTTGCCCCCGGTGCTCAGCTTGAGCGTTTCGTTGACCTTGCTGGCGTTGGCCGCTGCCACGTCCAAGTTCTCGTCGGCGGTGCCCGCCGCCGTGGCGCCGGTATCAGCATCGCCGGTATCAGCATCGCCGGTATCGGCACTGGTGTTATCGGCGGTGTTGTCGGCACTGGCCGGCTCCTGCGCGGCGGCATCCTGCGTATCATCTCCGGGCTTCTCGTCGTCGGCCGGTGCCTCCTCGGCGGAGCCATCCGTCGCGACCGTCGTATCGGCTTCCGCGGTAGTGTCGATTTCCGCGTCGGCAGCGTCGATCACGATGGCGTCGGAGTCGTCACCGTCGTCGTCGAAGACGATGGAGAACTGCACGCTGTCCGGTACCGTCGTCGAATCGCTCGCTCCGGCGGCATCCGGGGATTCGGTTGCCGTGTCAGCTGTGGCGTCGGCTGCCGCGTCTGATTCGACCGCCGTGTTCTCGCCTTCGGAACCGGTCAGTGTGACGTCGTCCTCGTTCATGTCGTCCGCCTTATTCGTGTTCGTGTCGTTCATGCCTGCTCCTGTGCCGATTCCGCCGTATCGTCGGCGTCTGCCGTATCGCTGTCGTTCGCTGCGTTGTCGCTTGTTGCGGTGTCGTCCGTCCCGCCGTCATCCACGACCTCGACCTCATTCGAGGAACGGGCCGCAAACAGCGTCCTGACACGGAACAGCAGCACGCGGATCATGGCGATCACCATCAGGACCACAATCGTGCCGAGACCGCTCCAGATGACAGTCCAGATCAGGTTGCCCGGCACACTGACCGCATTGCCGTCGGCGAGCTTCGTGGCCAGCGGCTTGACCGCGAACGCGCCGACGACCATGCCTACGGCGAATCCGACAAGGTTCAGCAACAGCGTCTCCAGCATGAACTGCCAGGCGATACGCCCACGCGAGACGCCGATGACGATCTGGTTGCCGATTTCACGCCGACGGCCGACCAGCAGGCTCGATCCCCACGAAAGCAGCAACAGCACCGCGCCCACAATCCAGAGGGCGGCGAGCATAGGCTTCATCGAGCTCGCCAGGGAGCGCAGCGGCGCGATCTGCTTCTCGTGCTCGATTAGTGTCGGCGAGGTGAGCTCATGGTTCGCGGGCAGCTTTGCCTTCTTGATGACCTTCTCGAACTTCCGATAGGTCGACATGCTGTCGAGCAGGAACGAGATGTTCAGGTCGGGAATCAGCCAGCCTTTGCCGTCGGCCGCATACAGGCCGTCCATCGCGAAGGTGTAGTACGCGGTGTAGATGACGTTGTCGCGGTTGTCCTTGGCGAGTTTGGCGTCCGAACCCTGCCCCGCGGCGGCCGGCTCCGTGTACTCGTAAATGCCGCGGACGGTCTGCTCGATGGTCTTCTTCGCGTCGTTCGGGAACGCGACGGTGAACTTGTCGCCCACGTCCAGGCCGTTCTTCTTCGCGAACGCCTGTGAAATCAGCACGCCTGTCTTCGACTGGCTCGAGTAGTCCAGTTGCTTGCCCTTGACGATCTTGTACCGGCCGAGCTCGTTCTCATGCGCGGCCTCCAGCGAAGAGAAGCTGCGGTACAGCATCTCGCCGCCGGTCTTGTCGGCGCTCTGGTCGTCGGTGCCAGCGATGGCCTTGACGTCGCCGCTCTGCCGCACCGGCACGGTGATGGTGAGTGCATAGCTGTACGTCAGGCCGGCGGCCTGCAGCGCAGACGCGTAGTTGTCGTATGCGTCGAACGCCAGGTAGTTCTTCGTATAGGAAGAATCGGCGCCGTTGTAGGTTGCCTTGGTCTTCGCATCCGGGCGGATGACGGCGCTGATCAGCTGGGGGTTGTAGCCATCGGTGGCCGATTCATCGGCGTGCAGGACGGAGAAACCGAACAATGTCCCGAATGTGACGATGATGGCGATGAACATGGTCAACAGCGTGCGCCATTTGCGGCGGACTATGGATGACCATGCGTTCTTGAGAACGAACATGCGTGTACTTCTCCAGTTCTTCCCAGCGGGGGCTGCGATCATGGCAACCGTGCGCCCGCGTTTTCGTGACAGTGGCCGGGACGCCACCCGAAGAACCCCGAAAGGCCCCGTAAAGCACGGCATCCCGTAGGCAACACTATGGTCGCGCTATGTGTATGTTATCTTGCTCCATACTGTTATACCCCTCAATGAAGTCTGAAAGCAGTCTGACAAGGTCGCGGGTGTTGTGCCGGGCCATCCTTCCGCCTGTCCCGGGCAATGGTGAAAAAAACGTCGAAATACAACGGTTCAGAAAGAAGACTTAGCGTGCGGTAAGCATCGCGCGGTATCATCTGAGGTTGTATTACGTAGCGTCGAGAGCCGGTTCACCCGAAAAGACGGTGTGACGGCAGACCATCGAACCCGACGGAACGATAACGGTCGTCGCGTGGAACGACGGACGCGACAAAACGGAATGTAACACGAAGCAAACGAGGTTAACCCATGCGCCGATCCCCTCAGCACATCGGACGAAAAGGACATCAATTCCTGTCTCAAGCGCTGCGTCCGCGGCGCATCGTGCTGTATGTGGTGTTCGTGCTACTGGGAGCCGTGTTGTCGGTTGTCGGCATCTACGGAATCTCCGCGCTCAAACTGTACACGGAGGCGAACCGCTTCATCTCCGCTTCCGAAAACCTCGCCAACACCGCGCTCGGCTGCGGTGGCGGAGGTAACATCGGCACGTCCGCACGTGAGATGGTGACGTCCACGCGGGCGCTGCGCGACGAACTGGACAAGTCGCAGTGGACGTTCCTGCGCGACCATACGGCGTACGGGAACGACATCACCGCCGCGCGCACGATGCTGGACGCCATGGGAAACCTGGTGGACGGGCCGTTCACCGATTTGATGGACCTGAGCAAGCAGCTGTCCGGCTTCTCCATGAAAGACAAATCCGTCGACCTGAGCGCGGTGACGGCCATGCCGGGCATCGTCAAGCAGGCCCGAGCCGACATCAAAGTCGAGACGCGGCGGCTGGAGAAGCTGGCGCCTCCGAAGAGCTCGAGCATCGCCTCCATGGTGAAGACCGGCGTCTCCGGCCTGAAATCCGTGGACAAGATGCTCAACGAATACGACGAGCTGATCAACCTGCTGCCACAGCTGCTGGGCGAGAACGGTGAGCGCACGTACCTGGTCGCGATCTACAATCCGGCCGAGCTGCGGTCCGGCGGCGGCATGGTCGGCAACATCGCGCCGGTGACCGCCGACCACGGCAAGGTCACGATCGGCGACTTCATCGCCACCACCGACATCACCTACGGCACGCAGCCGTACGATGCCGAGAACGTCAAGGAAGCTGCGGTGTTCGGCGACCAGGTGTGGAAATACCCACAGACGACCACCGTCAACCCGAACTTCCAGCGGGCTGCGGTCACATTGAAGAACATGTGGCTCGCGCAGCCGGGCAACGAGAACCAGGAGATCGCCGGCGTGTTCGCGCTTGACCCCGTGTTCCTGCAGTCGCTGATCGGCGCGACGGGATCGGTCAAGCTCAGTGACGGCAAGGTGTTGGACGGCACGAACACGGTCAAGTTCTTCCTCAACGAGCTGTACGTGGACCACCCGATCTACAAGGAGCAGAACGCCTACACCAACAAGGCGTCGAAGACGATCATGACCCACGTGTTCTCGGGCGCGGGCACGTCGACGCTGTCGCCGATGCTCAAGGCGCTGCGGCAGACGTCCGCGAACGGCCATTTCAAGCTGTGGATGGCGCAGGAGGAGGAGCTGGCGGCGCTCGTACAGACCAAGGTCTTCGACGCGAACGTCGCGGGCATGATTCCCGGCAGTGTGGAACAGCCGAAGGCCGGCGTCTACGTGACCGAGGCGAAGCCCAGCAAGCTCAGCTGGTATCTTGAGCCGAGCATCACCGTCAAGAAGACGTGCGGCAGCGATTTCGCCGCGAACTCGTACCGCATCAGCGACGAAGTGGACGCGCCCGCCCGAGCTACCAACCCCATGACCATCGCGAGCGCCGGCCTCGGCGACGAATACACGGTGACGGTACGGTTGAAGAACACGATGACCGAGGAGCAGGCGAAGTCATTGCCGGCGTTCATTACCGGCAATACGGAGAAGGGCACGATGCAGCCGCGACTGTTCCTGATGGCGCCCGAAGGCGGCGCGATCACGTCGCTCGCCTACGAAGCCGGCGAAATGGTGTCGAACGGCACCGTGGAGGACCGCCAGTTCATCAACCTGCGTCTGACCCAGGGCATCAAGCCGGGTGAGACGGTGACCATCGCGTTCACCGTGCGGGCGGCGGAGAAGGCGAAGTCGACGCTGGACGTCGTCACCACGCCGATTATCAACGAGAAGGGCATCTACACGGGCACCAACGGCAAGGTCACCGACACGTGCGGCGCTGATGTGCCGGATGCGGTGGAGGACCAGTGGGCGGGAACTGGCAGCGACGGTTCCGCGAACGGTGACGGCAGCTCGAACGGCACCGACGGTGGCAAATCCTCCGGCAAGACCTCGTCGAAGCCCGCCGACGAGAACAAGAACTCCACCGACTCCTCCAATGGAGGTGCGCTGGACAAGCTCAGCAGCATCAAGGATGGCCTGAGCTGCCCGGTGGATCTGAAGAAATTCATGTAGCCACGGACGGCCGCGCGGGCACAGCTGTGCGTGTCCGCGCGGACACCTTACGTAGGCTGACGGTTGCTGGCGAACTCGCGGATTTCGTTGCGGGTCGAATCCTTCGACCCGTCGTCCACGAACAGGAAGCGATAGTCGATGCGATCGTCATCGTCCGGTGCCAGCTAGGCGTTCTCAGAGAGCGTGGTGAGCCGGGCGAACAGCATCGGCAGCGACTCCTCCTCGTTGTAACAGGGTATGAGAATCGTCACGGTGCGTTTGTTTTCGTTCGTTGTCTCTTCCCTTTGATGCCTGATCTGGTGTGACGGCCTGCGGCATGTAATCGACTTCCGCTAGCCATGATAGTGGAAGTCGATTATGCGCGTGGTGTTCCATTCTGGCATTTTCGTATGGTTTCACCGGTCTTGATGGCCGGGCTGGCCGGTTCCGCCGTCAATGTGGACAACTGTGGATAAGGGGTGAGTTATCCACTTATCCACAGATTTTCGAGGGTGGGTGGCGCCGGGAGCCTTGGGTGTGCCATGGTGTGCCTATGCGCGAGGACGCGGAGGGACCGTGACGGCAATGGCGCATACGAAAAGGAGCGATCATGGCGACATCATTCTCGATGGATACCATCGGATTTCTGCAGGCTATCAACAAGTTGGAGCGGCGATTCGAGGAACTCGTCTCTCCGGAGACTATGCGCAAGGTGTGCGAAGACTATGACAGGGACGGCACGCCCACGCCATGGGATCACCGGCTGTACGCGCTGGCGCGCGACGTGTTCGCGTGCGGCAGTTGGACGACGAACCTGTGCACGGCGGCGATGTCATTCAACGGGCGGCTGGTGGGCGAGTGCCGGAGGTTTCTTCACGGCTGCTCCGAAACGGTGCGCAAGTACGGCATCTCGGTGTGGCTGTACGAGCTGCTGAACGATTCCACGCTTGCTCTGTTTCGCGACGACCCGTCCGATTACATGCCGTCGCTGATTCGTATGACGACCGTCGAGGAACTGATGCGACGGCCTCGCGGCAGGAAGCGGTTCGGCAACCGCAAGCAGCGCGGGCTCGCCATGGAGGAGCATTCGACGCAGATGCACCGGCTGGCGGCATACACCCTGCTCAATTGGGGTGCCGATGAGCGGCGCAGCCTCGACATCGCTCGGATGCTGCTGCTGTACCCCGGCATCGGCATGTGCATGCTGCGCGAGGACGGAGACGTGTTGCGCTTCGGTGCGGCGCCGGACATGCGGTATCGGCGCGTGGTCGACTATCTGCACGAGCGGCGGGCGCAGGCCGATGCGGAATACGAGCTGCATGGCAATCAGTGGATGAGTGAGTATATGGGTCGTCATGACGATGAGGAACCGGCTGTCGGAGAGATTGCGACGGCAGATCGCGACGCGGGCGGATGCTCGTCGAAGCGAGATGGCGTTCGCGGATATGCCGAGGTGGGCGACGAGTCGCTGTGCGACTGCGAGAGCTGCGCCCGCATCGACATGGAGGATAGGCTGGATCTGCTGAAATGCGAGCGGCGATACATGTACGATGTCGTCCGGCTGATTGATGCATACGAGAAGATGTGGGACGATGAACCAATAGATGTCGATGACCGCATGCTCGCGCTGGAACACAATCGGGATGTGCCGGGAGAACCACTATGGCAGGATGTGGCGTTCCTGAACGATCTGGCATACTCGCTGATGGGCGACGTGATGGCCCATGACCTTATCCTCGGATTCGAGCGGCGAGACCGCAAGCGGTTCGACCGAGGCGTCGAGCAGCTGGAACTGCTTACGGAGACGCTCGTCCGGTTCGGTCTGCTGTCATTGCCGATAATCGCGTTCATGAACGGATTCGATGAATTCTCACGGGGACTTGATGACGACTACGCGACGGACGGCACGCTTTACAGTACGTCCGAGGCGGACATACAGCGTCTCACACGCCGCATGCAGAAGCGTCTCGACAAGCTGAGCGAGGAGGAAATGAACGCGAAGGCACATTTGGGCGAGTCCTTGGCGAACATCGTATTGGCACGGTTCCCGGATGAGCGCCTGGCGCGGGGGTGCGCTTTGGCGTTGTTCCGCGGCAATCCGGACCAATATGATGAGGTCGTGGAATCGATGCTGATGCGCCCTGATGACGATCCCGGTGACATGGGCCCCGGCGACGGTGATGATGCGCCCCTTAGCGATGTTCCCAATGACGACGTGCTCAGGAAGCTCG
>ENA-OXVJ01000311-OXVJ01000311.1-human-gut-metagenome-genome-assembly--contig:-NODE-311-length-13231-cov-37.388358_pt1 | contig 13231 bp, 13 predicted proteins | sample MGYA00249248_ERZ652692 | MGnify/ENA primary metagenome ERZ652692 (study PRJEB26925, sample SAMN05826544) | human gut metagenome | biome: ENVO:2100002; feature: ENVO:00000062; material: ENVO:00002003... | reverse complement strand
CTAACTCTAATATACAAGGGGCGGAAGGTCAGTTGGCTTTCCCCTCTACTCGATTCATTTGCAGAGTTATCAGCGTTGTTAAGGTATCACCGTAGTAATCCTCGCCAGAAAGCCCATCGGTTATTACCCAGCCTTGTGAATTTATCAGGTTGCCATAGGCTTCCTTTTGGTTTGCGGCGTAAAGAATTGGTGCCGAAAAGCTTTTGGATTGGTTTGATGATAAGGACTTCCCTGATAGAGTGTAGCCTTCGTTAATCGTGTTTTTTTCTAAAAAGAAGTTCATCATCTTGCTTAAAACTTGATTGACATCCTTGTCATTCGAGTTAGCAAGTCGCCAAGGGATTCGACAGGCATTGGCGCCATAATTGCCATCATTAGCTCCAGCGATTTGATTCTTTTTTGCCGGAGTGACCGTGTCTTTTTCTACCCAAGCAAAGTCTGGAAGTAATCCGGTTTTGTGCTGATTACTTAAATTTTCCAGTGTCTTTACTGAACTTTCCTTAAGTGTTCGCCAGAAATTATCACCACTAAATGCCGCGAAGGTATCAAAATAGCTGGGAACAATATCCGATGGTCGAATCAAGTTATAGGAGTCAGAATCCTTTGTGGCCCAATCACCGACAGTTAATAATTTATTAGTAGAATTATAGTTTCTCGCTTTTATTCCTAAAAGCAGTTTTTTCGCTGCGGCTTTATAGTCCGTTTGGCTATTGGGCCACTGTTTGCTTGCTTCGATCAAAGCATAAGCAATATCCAGATCGCCATCTGTAGCATTCGTCGCTTCTTTTTTTATTGGTTTATTTGCTTCATATGTTTGCTGCCAGCTCATTAGCGGATTATCTTTACTGATTTGAAAGTTCTTGTAGTATTGGTACAATTTATTGAAATCTTTTTCAGAAGCCCAACCACGTTTTACAGCCTCCATGGTAATCAGCATGCCATAGCCATGTCCTTCAGACAGTGAGATATCGATTTCTTCCTTGGGATTTGTTTTGACAAAGGTCCCTACAGAGCTTTTTTTCACATAAGTAGAGTGCCATTGCTGATAAGCTGACTTCTCTAATTTTTTCTGATTGTCGTTTATATTAAATAGTACCATTGCGATATAGCCCCAAAAAAGCAATGCCAATAGTGACCACATAATCGCAGGACGTCTGCGCATAAAATTGCCTCCTAATTATCGAAACGTTTTGTTTTATACCATTTGCTGCTATCACGTTGAAACACTTTATCTCCTATATAGGAAAAAAATGAGACGATGGAAATGCTTATGAATAGCAGGGAATAGGTAAAGTAAGATGCAATGGCATAAAAGAAATTCGCGGCGGTCGCCTGCCCAAACTGACTAGATAAGGCCAACTGAATTTGCAGCAAGTAGATCGCAAACATTAAAGCCCAGTTCACCAGTAAAAGAGCGCCGATCTGCCGATTGCTTCCGCCAAAGGTAAAAATCGCATTGACCGAAGGAAACCAAATATGCAGAAGTATTGCAACTAGGTTGGCGACAAACATGATATTCGATAGAATAATCGCCGTTGTAAACCAAAAGAATGTATTGAAATAATAGATACTTTGTAAACGGATGCGCCAGTTGGAGCCGCCGAAGATATCCTTGAAATTGCTTACGATAACCTCGTAATTTCCCTTAGCCCAACGTTTCCGTTGTCGGTAATAAACGGATAAAGTCTCTGGTTCTTGCTGGAAGGCCTCGGAACGTGGAGCCAAAGCGATCAATTTGCCGCGCTTCATGATTTTAAAGCTTAATGCGGTGTCCTCAGTCAAGGCGCCATTGTCCCAACCGCCCATTTCCCGGATCATCTCCGTTTGAATAATAAAATTAGTACCGGGGATCTGTCCAATTTTAAATAATTGCCATAAGCCTGTATGGATAATTCGTTGGCTAGTGACAATTTCCAAATTAATACAACGGGTCAAAAAGTTACGTTTATAATTTCTTGTTTTATTTCTGCCAAAGACCGCTCCGTAACGGTCTGGGTCTTCCAAAGCTCGTTCCACTAAGAAATGGAGCGCATTTTGCTCTGGCATGGCGTCTGCATCATAGACACAGAGGTATTCCCCATGGGCGATTTTTAAGGAATCGTTCAAGACACCAGCTTTTCCTCCAGTTCCTCTACGGTCGATTACTTTAGTTAAATAGTAGTCCTCATACTCTGGCTGCTGAAAGATGGTATGAACTCGATCATAAGTTTCATCGTCACAATTATCCGCAAATACTAGGATTTCCATTTTTTCTCGAGGATAATTCATACTCAAAATCGCCTTTACGGTATCTTGGATGACAATCTCCTCATTATGTGCTGGAACCACAATTGTGATAAGCGGGTAGGAGCTGAGGGGCTCTAATTGATTTTTCGGTGGATGAATATTTTTTAGTAAGAAATAAACAGCTCCAAATAGAATGACCAAGGTAATAAGCAGCGAGCACCAGATTGAGATGACCCCAAACATTAATAAAATCGTACTCATTAGTAATCCCGCCTCCTAAAGTAACGCCAAATTCGGTCCTTGATGATCAATAAGCAGATAAATAAGACAATCGCGGCAACTAAGAAAATCCCCGTGACAATCTTGCTCGCTTCAAAGAAATAATTGAGTAATTGATCCATCTGTTTTTCCTCCTTATAAAATGTATTCATCGGTCAAATCAGCCTCAGAGCGACGTTGTACGCGACTGATTACTTGCTCGGCGGTCAACTCTGTAGAGCCCTCAATGACAATCTCACCAAAACGAATGATCGTATTTTGTGAGCGCTCCGCATTTTTGAAGGGAAATAAGAATTGTATCTTGGTAATTTTATTCAATTCTTGGATGAACTTAAGACTGTCACCTGATTGATAAATTGGAGACATGACAACGAAGGTTCCATTTCCTAAATAAAATTGATCTTCTTCAGGTAGTCGAATATCAACTAATTCTTGGGCCAACGCCTGCAATAATTGATCTGTCGCCTGATCATTTTGATACTTTAGCTGTTCAATGAAGTCAACAGTATAAAAGGAGACAACCAAACCACGACTAGTTTTAGCATACAAATTCATGGCACATTTAAATTTTTCAAAGCGTGATTCGAATTCTCCTTTATTGTACAAGCCTGTCGTTTCATTCAGGGTCGTCAAATAATGGCGCATTCTTGGCTGGAAGGCATTCATGCGTTGATTGAACAGCACGCTGTTTTTCGCCATCAGACCCAAAACAGCAAAGACTGGAATGACAATGATCAAATAGACTTTTTGCAGATTTGGCATTAGGATCGGAGTGTAATACAAAAGAAAGATTCCTGTAGAGATTACCAGCATAGAAAAAACTGCGACGGTAATCGTATTGCCTAAAAAGCCTACCAATAGCCCAAAAAAGGCTAAAAGGGAGAGGGTTACAACAGGAACAAATCCAAAACGATCATCTAAAATTAAATTTTGAATCAAGAAGACAGCGGCTAGTAAGATCGACATCCACTCGATTCGAATTCTTCGTAAATAGTTCATATCATTGTTCTCCTTGAAGGCTGAAATCTTCTGGGCGGTCTGCTAATTGAAAATAATGAGCGATTGCTTCAGTGATTCGCAGACTGGCTTTTCCGTCACCATAAGGATTGCTGGCTTTTGCCATTTTCTCGTAGGCAGCGGAATCCTCAAATAATTCTCTGATAGTTTCGTAAACAGCTTGCGTTTTTGTCCCAACCAATCTGAGCGTGCCTGCTGCAACACCTTCCGGCCGCTCTGTTTGGTCACGCAAGACTAGGACGGGAACCCCTAGGGAAGGAGCCTCTTCTTGAACCCCGCCGGAATCCGTCAAAATCAAGTAGCTTTGTTGAGCATAGTTATGAAAATCAACTACATCTAAAGGTTCGATCAACGAAATGTTTTCTGCTTCGCCCAATATTTCTTTTGCCGCCTTTCGTACTGCTGGATTTTTGTGCATTGGAAAAATAAATTGAGTATCCGGATACTCATAGGCAGATTTATGGATCGCCTCGAACACAGAATACATTGGTGCGCCTTGATTCTCGCGCCGATGCATCGTGATTAAGACGATCCGTTTCTGACCTTTTGAAATTTCAACTGGAATTTCGTAATGGTCATCTAATGTATTCTTCATTGCATCAATAGCGGTGTTTCCCGTGACATAGATATGCTTTTCCGAATGATTTTCCTTGATCAGATTCTCTTTGCTTTTGAGTGTTGGTGCGAAATAAAGATCGGTTAGACCATCGGTTAATTGCCGATTCATTTCTTCTGGAAAAGGTGAGTATTTGTCCCATGTTCGCAGGCCAGCTTCGACATGACCGATTGGAATCTGCTGGTAAAAAGCGCTCAAGGCTGCTGAAAAGGTTGTTGTAGTATCTCCGTGAACCAATAAAATATCAGGACGATCTTTTTGTAAAATAGCGGTCAATTTTTCCATGACACGACTGGTAATTTCGTTTAAGGTTTGTCCTTGCTGCATAATATTTAAATCATAGTCAGGAATGATTCCAAAGGTCTGCAAAACCTGATCAAGCATTTCCCGATGTTGCCCAGTAACAACTACTTTTACGTTGAAGCGTGCATCCGCAGCTAATTGTTTGGCCAAAGGAGCCATTTTTATCGCTTCTGGTCTTGTTCCAAAGACTAAGAAGACTTTTTTTCTCATGATATTCCTCCTGCGAAAGTCTAATATTTATGAACGAATAGACTATATTAAGCAAAAATAAGACTCATCAGTTATAATTGTGAGCCAATTCATTTGAATATAAACATTCATTCACTTATTTTTATTTCCTACCTAGTATAGAAAACGTCTGTCATTTTGTCTTTTAAGAACACTCGATATTTTAAGAATGTTTCACAAGATAAGGGAAGCAAAGGAAATAACATAAAGACAAAAAAAACAAGAAGAAACCGATCTTCTTGTCAGACTGTAGATAAAAGGCGCTTCAAGCTTGTAGTTTGGTTTTTGAGCAGCCTTTTTATCTGTTTTATTTAAATGTGTATCGCTCTTTATATCCCCCAAAAAGAATAACCGTCTATTTCTGAGGCAGCGGGTCGCTTAATTACTTGAATCGCTCATTTTTACTGTATCTTTTTTCCCCCGCAGATACCAGGTCAATCCGATGACGTGAGCGAGGTATAGCACCGCTAAACAAATTCGCATCAGTGTATTATCCACTAATAATCCTGGGATTAGAAAGACTACAAGGATCATTAAAAACATTTTGACCATCCCAGCGTTGGTGATTTTCTTTTTGAGGATCGGCTCATCCACAGTTCGTTGATAAAAAGAGGATTGAATGAATTTGTTGTAATATTTATCTGAACTGCGCAGCCAAAAGAAGGCCGTCAGCAAGTAAAAAACGGTCGTTGGCAAAAAGGGCAGGAAGATTCCCAAAGTTCCTAGTGCACATGTGATCGCACCAAAAGAAAAATAGATGATTTTTTTCACAAGTCTGCCTCCATTAATGAATTGAAAGAAAATGCTTACGGGCTAATCTTATGATAAATGAAATGAATCAGCAATCGTTTATCGGAAAAAATATTCTGCTAGATTCAAAAAGAAGCTGAATAAACAGAAGAGAAAATCATTTTCATTATTTCTTTTTTTAATAAAAAAGTTTATCTATCGAGACATTTGCCGTAAAATTTTAGTTAAAAGAACTGTGTAATGTTGAGGGAGTCATTTGTTCGTTGTAAAGGCTAAAAGGGAGAGGAACCAGATTATGAAGCGCTTTTTAAAAATTAGTTTGCTGGTGTTAGTCATTCTCGGAGGGTGCGGGAGCAAAGAAGCGGAAAACGAGACGAAAAATAAAACTTCAGAGGCATCGAAACCCAAAACAAGTAATAGGGTAAAGCTGACCTTCTCTGCGGTAGGGGATAATTTGATCCATGATTATATCTATGATCATCTCAGACAGCCCGAGGGTACCTATCGTTTTGATGAGATGTATGAACCAACACGCTATTTGAACGAGGATCGAGATGTTTCCTATATTAATTTGGAAACGATTTGTGCAGGAGAAGAGTTAGGATTGTCAGGATACCCGACTTTTAATGGTCCGACGCAGGTTTTAGATTCGCTGCATCAGGCGGGCTACAATTGGTTGTCCGCGGCGAGCAATCATACGATGGACAAAGGCGAGGAAGGGATCATCAAACAATTAGAGTATTTGGAAAAATACCCTGATATCACTGTGACAGGGTCACAAAAATCACCTGAGACCAAACGACTGCAGGTCAAAAAGATCAAAGGTGTCAATGTCGGATTTATGTCCTACACTTTTGGCTTGAATGGGATTCCCCTGCCAGAGGGCAAAGACTATCTCGTTAATCTGATTGATGAGGAACAAATCAAAAAGGATATGGAAGAATTAACGAAGGAAAGTGATGTGCAAATCGTCAGTATGCACTGGGGAGAAGAATATCAATTTACTCCGAATGAAGAGCAAACGCATTTAGCACAGGTATTAAGCGATGCTGGCGTGGATGTAATTGTCGGGGGACATCCCCATGTGATTCAGCCGATGAATTATCTGACAGGAAAATCAGGGAATCAAACGTTAGTAATGTATTCTTTAGGAAACTTCATTTCTTCTCAAGCAGAAAATGATCGTATGCTGGGCGGAATGGGCCGCTGGACGATTGATTACAATAAAAAACAGAAAGATGTCAAGATCGAACAGGTCGAATTTTGGCCGACCATTACGTATATTGGCGACAATTATCAAACGTACAAAACCTATGCGCTAAAGGATTATACAAACGAGTTAGCCAATCAGCATATGATCCATGTCAATCAAGGGCAGGATTTGTCCCGTGAGTATTTTATCGAACGAACAAAGCAGATCATGAATGACAAAGTAAAGATTGTTTATTAACACCGCAAGTCAAATCAAGCGACAAGCTTTCCTGATTTCTATACTAAAGACAGGGTGGTGGAAGGATGTATGAATGGCAGCGGCAGATCCAACAGATCGTCGAGGAGATTGATTACTGTATCGAAGGCTACAATGATGAAGCATTGACACTGCGGAGACTTGCTCGCAAAATGGGCTACTCTGATTTTTACGCGACGCGGAAATTTAAGGAAATTTCTGGGATGTCCTTTCGTGATTATTTGCGTCAGAGAAAATTAGCTTTTGCGTTAAAGGAAGTTCGCGACAAGCAGAAAAGCTTTTTGGATATCGCCTTTGATTATGGTTTTTCCTCGCATGAAGCCTTTACCCGTGCATTTAAAAGAATGTATGGGGTCTCTCCCAGTGAGTATCGCAGGGAGCCGAAGCCGGTGGTACTTCGAACCAGAATCAGCTCTTTTGACCGCTACTTTTTAGGATTAGGAGAGATAGGCATGGTGAAATCTACCGACGATATCAAGACGTATTTTGTGACGATCCCAGCCCATAAGTTTCTGTATATCAAAAACAATCAGAGTAATGGCTATTGGGATTTTTGGGAGAAGCAAAGTCGGATTCCCGGACAGGATTGTGATACGATCAGCGGCTTATTGGATAGTATCAAAGGAAAGCTAGATGATAATGGCGGTCATAAACCTGACAGCAGCAGCGGCCAAGTGATGGCGTATATCAGCGATTTAGAAGGACGCCTTTGTGACTGGGGCTTTTTGCGATCGGAATGCTACGGCGCTCGTTTACCTGCTGATTATCAGGGAAAGGTACCAGAGCAAATGCGGATGCTGGATGTTCCAGAAGCAGAGTATCTGGTTTTTGAACACGGTCCGTTTAATTACGAGCAGGAAAATCGCAGTGTCGAGGAAAAAGTAGAGCAAGCAATGGCAAGCTTCGATTTTTCGAACACTGAGTATCACTATGATACTACACCAGGACGTGTGATCTACTTTTATCATGATCCAGAACGCTTTTGGAAATATGTGAGACCAGTCAAAAAATAAGCTAAAACAGCGAAGTTGATTTTTAGTCAACTCCGCTGTTTTTTATTAATTTGATTGAATTCATTTCCCATTGGATCAGCTCCTGACTGATTATTTTCTTTTAGCTCGGAGATATTCTTCAAAGCGTTTCATACCAAGACAGCTGATAAGAATAAAAGGGAAAAATTGAATTGGAAATAAGAAAAGCAATAACGCGGCACATACATAGGGCTGGCGGAGAATTATAGTGGTACTAGCTCCCACAGCTACACCCACGATTAAGCCTGGTGTATAAGGGATCAATCGGACTACAGCAAAGCCGATTGCAGTGCTAGAAAAGATTGCCGGAAAAATCTTACCACCTCGCCAACCAAAGGAAAAGCAAAGATTCGTCAAAAAAGCCTTTCCGATCCCCAATAACAATAGATTGATGAAGGAGAGCTGAAGTGCCTGTTTGGAAAGGGGCAATAGCTGCTGTTCACCAGAAAATAGAAAATACGGCGACCACAAAGCAAATATCCCGATACAGAGTCCGGCAATCAACGCAGAAATAACTAGATTATCAATTTTTGCAGCCAGACGGTCAGTCAGCTTCTCAAGTTCCAAAAAGAGAACACCGAATAAACCACCGATCAACCAACTAACAGGGGAGAAGACTATTGCCTGCCATTTCCAAGAAATATTTTTGGGGAAATGCAGTGAAAAAATACTTTCTTCTGGAAATAATCGTTTAATAAGAAGGAATCCTAAAAGTCCGAAGCCTGTACTAAGTGCATAGAGGATCGTTTTTTTCACTTTATCATTACCTGTTGGCGGATTATTTTGCTCAAATACTTCACTGACACCAGCCAACGGTGCGCGAAAAATAGCGGCTAACATTGTTCCAATACCTAATTCTAATAGTTCTTCTTTGCGTTGTAGAGTTAGCTTTAGGCGGTCACCCATCCAAGTGATCAAGCCCCCCATAATTCCAGCAAGTGCGGCTTCTGGTCCTAGACTGGCACCAAACATCAAGACGATGATTGCTGACAAGAAATTTTTGCCTATTTGCTTTTTGTAGGTTACCCGCTTCTTTTGTTTGAATTCACTTAATGTTTCATGCATAGTTGTCGGGTATCGTCCAATTTTAGTTTGAATAAGACCAACCAAGCAGCCGCCAATTAATCCAACAAGTATCGGATAAAAGGGGATCGATAAGGTTTCTGGAATAGTTGTCCACACAACGTCTATCATAAGGTTTGTGAATGACAAAAAAACAGCGGACATGATTCCTACCAACAAGCCTAAAACACAGCTATATCCGACAAATAATGTAGAAAAGCGCATATGACACCTTCTTTCTTGAAAAGTGGTTTTAAGATCTGAACGGGTTCCTGAATTGATCCTGGCCTTCTATAGTCACAGCGCGAGTATCACTCTAAAAAATCCTGTTGTTTTCTTATTAACAATCCTAACATAAGTGAAGACTATCGCCAGTTAATCAAGCAAAAAAACCGCAGTCAAAGAGACTGCGGGTTAAAAATAGAGAAGACTAGTCTCTGCTCATTGAATTTTTCAAAAATTCTTCATCATTAGGGTCACCAGAACCGCGTTGGTTTTTATCGATCGCTGCGATGAGGCTCATTTCTTCATCTGTTAATGTGAAGTCAAAGACATTGATATTTTGCGCAATCCGTTCTGCGTGAACCGATTTTGGAATCACAATGATTTCTCGTTGCAAGTGCCAGCGTAAAATGACTTGAGCAACTGATTTATTGTGAGCTTCAGCGATTTTCACTAACGTTGGATCGTCTAAAACATTGCTCTTGCCTTGACCAAGCGGGCCCCAAGCTTCGTGAGCGATATCCAAGCTTCTCAAATACTTATTCAATTCCTTTTGCTGGAAGTAGGGATGAGTTTCGATTTGGTCAACAGCGGGTTTTACTTTTGCCGTCGTTAACAATTTTTCCAAATGTGGTTTTTCGAAATTAGAAACCCCGATGGATTTGATCAGGCCATCGTTGTATAAATCTTCCATTGCTCGCCATTTTTCGTTGTAGCCGTCACTTGGCCAGTGGATCAAGTAAAGATCCAAGTAATCTGTTTGCAATTTCTTCAAAGATTCGTGGAAAGCTGCGATTGTTTCATCGTAAGTCCTATTGCTGTTCCAAACTTTTGAAGTGATGTACAGGTCTTCACGCTTTACATCACTCTCAGCCAGTGCTTCACCGAGCCATGCTTCATTGTGATAGATCGCTGCCGTATCAAAGTGACGATAGCCTTCTTTTAATGCAGCGGCAACTGAGCGTTTCAAATCATCTGCATCTTGAACTTTAAAAACACCTAGGCCCAATTGGGGGATCGTTTGACCATTGTTTAGCTTTAACTGTTCCATTAAGAAAACCTCCTAAATATAGTCGTTCTATGTACAAGTATACCTCTGTGTTGACGATATCGTAACAAATTTGTTTGGTGAAAACGAATAGGTTGTATCTGTATTTATTTTTGCATTTAATTAACGCTCTATATTCAACTATAAATAACATTCCACACTTCAGTCAGGATTTTCAGATGACCTTTAATTATTCAGACCAATCCTACAAGACTTATAAGATAGTTCATATTGGATCTGTATTGATTGTAAAATAAATACTAAAACCTTAAAACAGGAGCAAATCTGAAAAATTAGATTTGCTCCTGTTTCTATAGTATATTTATCTCCACCCTAAATCAGGGGCGACATCTTTTACAATCGTTTCAAGTAAATGCATATTGTAGTCTACTCCCAAAGTATTCGGGATCGTAACTAACACCGTATCCGCTTCTTTGATCGCTTCGTCCTCAGCTAATTCCTTAACGATCTTATCTGGTTCACCCGCAAAGGTTTTCCCAAAGATTGTAGGATTTTGATGATAAGCCAAAAAACCAACTTGATCATATTTTGCATCGTCGCCTTGATGACCGAATAGCTGACGATCCATATCTGTAGTAATCGGTTGGATCGAACGGGTGACTAATGTTCGTGGCTCGAAGTCGTGACCAGCTGTTTTCCAAGCTTCCTTGTATGCCCGCAGCTGTTTAGCTTGTTGGATATGGAAGGGTTCGTTGGTTTCGTAGTTTACCAACGTTGACGATTGCAGGTTCATTCCATGCTGCGCTGCCCAAACGGCAGTCTGAGTCGAACCAGCACCCCACCAAATTCGATGGCGTAAGCCTTCTGAATAAGGCTCCAAGCGTAATTTTCCAGGTGCTTGCGGGAACATTGGCTGCGGATTTTGTTCAGCGAAACGTTCGCCTTCGATCAATTTTAAAAATTCCAGTGTCCGTTCACGAGTAATGTCCTTAATCTCTTCTTCGCTGTAGTCATAGCCGAAATATTTCCAACCATCAAGAACCTGCTCAGGTGAACCACGGCCCACGCCTAATTGCACTCTTCCTTGAGTGATAATATCTGTAAGTCCAGCATTTTCTGCCATCATATAAGGATTTTCATAACGCATATCAATCAAACCAGTCCCAATCTCAATCTTGCTGGTTTTCGCACCGATCGCTGATAATAATGGGAAAGGGGAGCCAATTTGATCCGCAAAATGATGCACGCGGTAATACGCACCATCGATTCCGATCTTTTCCGCTTCCACCGCTAGATCAATCGATTGCAGATAAGAATCCTGCGCCGTTTTAACAAGTGAACCTTGGTCCATCCAATGACCAAAACTCAAAAAGCCGATTTTTTTCATGAAGATGACCTCCTTCATACTCTTTAAATTTACTTACTTTTAATAAGTTGAACCGATTCTACTACGATTGAATATAAAAAGCGAGGATTTGTTCTTGAAGGAATAATGAAGGTTCGCCTGATTATTCAGCTAGAGAAATTGAGCAAGGGTGGAGCGTCATCGTAAAATCCTATTTAACAACTTATATCTGAATTTTATTGTTAATTCTTCAGCTATATAACGATAACGGTTTTATCGTGATATGCTTAACAATATAAACTGTTGTTAAAGGAATGAAACTCTATGAAGGATTCTAAAGCTATTCTCTCTACAGCATCTATTCTAGAAAAAATTGAGGACCTATTTGAAGAACTATCGCTACTCGCCCAAAATGAAGCATTAGATTATGTAGAGTCCCTTTACAAAAAAGAAAATCTAAAACCTTTGTTGCAGGGAGAGAAAATGCCTGAAACCGGTACAGATGAATATCTTTTTCTCACGCTATCTCAAGCATATAAAGGGAATGTGGTAAGAAAATTGTATCTCGAAGCTGGGATAAACAAACATTTATTTGAAAAATTCACTGTTAAGTACAATCTGAAGAAAGTGTCTCCAGGCTTCTATGTTTTCCCAAATTTTCCGATAGATGGACCTTTTATGTTTCAACAAAAGTATTCTAAAGCCACATTAGCCTTAGAATCAGCACTCGATCTTATGGACTACACAGATCATTTTCCTAATTATACGACGATGTATATGCCGAATAACTATAATTTCAATCAACTCTTAAATGCGGATGATGGCCTCATTGAAATTAAAAAAGTGTCCGAGCATCAAACAAATGAATTGTTCATTTATTTTCCAGATAACGAGCCTATTCACCTAATCAAAAACACAAAGCCGTACATAGGTGAACGCATCTCTCTAAGGAAGTCTGCCGCTGACAATTATTTGTATGTGACCAATCTAGAACAAACAATCGTGGATATTTTTAAACCACAATTTCACATTGAAGAAGAAATTAAAGCTTCTGCCTTAAAACGATACTTGGACGAGCACAACAATAATTCAATAACCTTGCAGCGGATTGCTGCTAAGGAAGGTATTTTACGTATACTAGATAAATACCTTGAAAGGAAATTGGATTAATGGATAGACAAAGATATCAAGCGCTCGCAAAAAAATATCTGGAATACTTAAAAAAATTATCGTTATGCTACGGAACGCTTTTTAGCTTTAAGAGTATTAATATCAGAATTGATAGAAGTTAGGGATAAAAGCTGGATGAGATGTTTAATTTTCATATTTCTTGATAGTGTAGTTGAAAGGTAGTGGATCCGTAGGAAAGAGGTTCTAGAGAATCTTTTTTTGCATTCTTTAAAAAATAATTCATTAATCAATTTCGATAATAAAACGTTTATTTGGAAAAACGTCTTAAGCTCTAAGGATTTCACATTAAACATGTTAGAATGTGTCTAATATAACGACATGGGTTATTATTTTCGGAAGGATAGAAATAATTCTTAAAAAAGTGATATTTTTAAGGTATATTGATATAAGAATAATGATTAGAGTATCTGTTGTTACTTAGTGAAAAGCAATATAAAGGCTGTCTCTTATACACATCTCCGAGCCCACGAGACCGTACTAGATC
>ENA-OXVJ01000303-OXVJ01000303.1-human-gut-metagenome-genome-assembly--contig:-NODE-303-length-13773-cov-31.273728_pt1 | contig 13773 bp, 15 predicted proteins | sample MGYA00249248_ERZ652692 | MGnify/ENA primary metagenome ERZ652692 (study PRJEB26925, sample SAMN05826544) | human gut metagenome | biome: ENVO:2100002; feature: ENVO:00000062; material: ENVO:00002003... | reverse complement strand
TAATTAAGCAACTAACTCGTACAAAGCAACACTTTCTTGAAAATCTAACGTACAAGCTACGTCACCCGATTTTGATTGAAGATACTTGAATCCATCAAGTGATAACTTAATTACTTTTTCTTTTGAAGTAACATCAGCCGCAACAACCTTCGTATCTTGATCATTGTATTTCAATTCAAACTCACGTTTTGTCGAATCAATCTGATATCCTTCAGGCGCTTTTGTTTCCAACCAATAATACTTCCCTAATGCCAGGTGTTTTACACTAGCAGTTTGATCTTCATCATCGATGCGGATCGCAATAGAATCGTCTTCCGTTTCAACCTTCGTACCATTCGTTAATTCAGGCTTCACTTTGTCTGACCACTTAACAGGAGTTCCGTCCTGATAATATAATCCATATTCAGCACCTTCAAAACTAGCTCGGCCTTGCGTTTCGTTTTGAGTTTCTTCGTCTTCCTTCGTTAAAACAGAAGATCCGGTCACCTCTTGGTTTGTACCCTCAATGTTTTCAATGACAATCGCGGTTTTTTGATCCTGGTATTCAACTTTCACTGTGACTGGTTTAAATGTGTTAGCAAACCCGATACCAGCTGTCTTTTCATAAATGTAGTATGTTCCCAATTCTACTTTTGCTTTTGCGGCTCCTTTTTCATTCGTTGTCATGGTGCCAACTACCTTACCGTTTTTGTCTTTCTCACGAATTTCAAAAACATGGTCAGCGAATGAATAATTGTCATTCAGCAATTCAGATCCGAATTCAAGGCCTTTTTTAGTTAGGTTTATTTCACCTGTTGCTTTGACATTTCGTGCTGTCAAAGTAATTGTTTCCCCAGCTTTAACAGTTCCTTCAAAAGTGTCACTATCTCCAACAGCAGAAGCTAACACATATGGGGCGGGTACAGCTGTTTCAGTAATTTTGTATTTTACTCCATGAGGAAGATCTTTAATTGTTACTTCTCCATTAGTTCCAGTTTTAACCGTCTTTTTACCGGATGCATTATCACCTGTGAATACTCCTTCAAAAGTTGTACCTGGGATAAGATCATTTGAATCTTTGTCCATCTTTCTGATTCTAATCTCACCTGTAGTATTCGTCTTAGTATCAAACTTATAAGAATTCGGGTCACTGATCGCTGGTGTAATTACTGATTGTGATCCTTCTTTAGCCCACATGATAGGCGTACCCTCCATGTAGCTTCTTTTCGCAGCAAATGATCCTGTTTGTTTAGTTGGGTCTTTGGGTGTGATATCTACCGACATTCCATCTGAAGCGATTTGGTAATCAATCCCAGCAGAGTTTTGAACTACTGTATCAAAAAGTCGTAAATCTACATCAGATGTAACTTTCTTCGTTTCCCCAAAAGTAAGCTCTATTGTTTTTCCATGAAAATTAGGTTTCTTCTCATAATCGTCAATGGCCTTTTCCAATTTAGCTTTCAATTGTGGGTACTCTGGTATTTCATCGATTGAAGTAATGTTCAAGTTATATTCCGGTAAGTTGTTCCATACAACTGCTCTGGTAGTAATTTCTTCATGCTGTGACTTATTTGGAAATACAGATTGCCAAATTACTGAAGCAATTTGCGCGCGTCTGTTTAGTTGTGAATATTCAACTCCCTCATATCCCCCAGTGATCGCACCACCTGATAACGGCACTCCTGGCTGAATACAGAAAACCATTTCTGCCGGACCGTCTTTAGGTTTAATTGCTAAACTTGCTGTAACATCTGACCAGGCGGCGCCATTCTTTGTCCCACGCATAGTATATAAATGTTCTTGATCATAATATACGTCACCTACCCTATGTTCTGTTACTCTCGGCTTTAATTCTAGTTTGTTTTCTTCAGCACTAACAGTTTTACTGGTTCCAAAAAAAATAGCCAACAAACAAACTAGGGTTGAAAAAAGATAAAAGACAAATGTTAATTTTCTTTTATTCATATCTACTTTTTCAGTCCTTTCATTAAAAAAAGTGTAGAAGTATTTACGCTTTTCATCAAAAATATTCTTGTAAATCATTGAAATTTGGACTTCCTCGAATATCAATATTATTCATTCTTACACCTTTGCTCCTTATAAATTTCTTTTCAACACAAAAAAAGACCTCTAGGTTTACATTGCCTAGAGGTTGCTTTTACTATTTAACTTGCCAATCTTGGACTCCATATCGACGAGCGCTGACATTTTTATTAATTAGTAGATCATCAGCATACTTATCAATTGCCTTTACAGCCTGTGCTTTTGTATCATAAATATTCTTACCCGCTTTAATATCTCATAAGCAGTTGTTTCATAACCTTCATAGAATGTTGTATACTTCCAAACTGGTGTAGGTTTTGGTGGGGTTGTTGATCTAACCACCACTGCTGTTTTCATCAACAGCATACCAAGCAATACCCTCATAACGCCAACCTACTTTTTACAAATGATCACGTTCACTAGTAAGCAATGTGTAGTGATGGGAACCAGCGATTTGAAAAATAGAATGTTTATCGATTACCTCATTTTCGAATAATGATAGGATCATATTCGGAGTTAAAGTGATTCCAACCATAATATTTTTTTATTCCAAACTGGATCAACAATTTTTCCAGTGGGTAGAGTAATTGATTTCCTTAACTTCATGAGAATCCTCCTTTCACGAATTAATCCATAATATCGTTATTAAACGTCTATTGTTTGCCAAACAAACATAAGTAGAACTAAAGTCGCGATTTTTACAACCGGAGAAACCTAACTCCTATGAAGGCCGGATATTCGCTATACACCTTCAGGGTGTGTCGTGGCAAATCCTTCAACGTTTTGGCGGGCACACCGGATCAATATCCGGTTACTCTAAGCTCCTTAGTAGCCCTGCTGTTCGGCTTAGAGGGGGTTCTACATCCCGATACTTCAAATATTCAATTGAGTTTTTGGAAACCGCTCGTTATCAGCGTCTTCCAATGTATGTTAAGAAAGCAATTTTGCTAGTTTTCTCTAGCAAACAATAGACGTCTAACAAATAGTGATTTAACAACTTTTTTATTTCTTTTGTTTTTGAGCATAAAAGTAATCTAGCATTTTTTTTGCATGTTCCCGGTTTTGTATCCCCTGCACAAGCTGATACACATAAAGCGTCCGGTCAGGATTTACTTTCTTGTTTACTGACAACCAATTGTTTTTTCTAGTAGTCCGAAGTCTTGCCCCAACACAAGCCCTTTCAGCAATTACATTCTCCTTTAGATCACAAATAAATCTAATTTTAGGATAGATCTCGCTAAGAGGAACACGCTTAACTTGGACTGGAACTTGTTTTCCATTCTCAAACAAGTAGCAAAACCTTTCAGCATAACCACAATTCAAATACCAGATCTGACCGTCTAGTAACTTTATTTTTGTACTTACGGCTTCTAAATCACATTCTCTTACATCGATACCAATCGTACCCATAAGACTACCTCCAAGTGATATTAAATACATAAAGTGAATTAATCTTACCTCAAAACAACAAAAAAAAGGGAACGTAGGCTAAACTACGTTCCCTAACTCGACTGTTTGAAGAGTTTCTTCAAAATCCGTTTTTTACTAATATCAAAAAAAATCATACTACCAGAAAATTTGTTCGCTTTTTAAGCCAAAAATCCTAACAATACTATTCTAATTTTGATATAATGACGAATGTCTGGAGAAATCCAAGACAGCAGAGGGTACGTAGTAAGGTGCGCTTACTACCTGCAGCTGATCTGTGACGGAGCCTGAGAAACTCCCGAGATCGGCTGAGCCTTCGGTTATTTTTTTTCAAACAATTCAGTCTCCTGCTTGAGAGGTAAGAACTAATTCGTTTTCAGTCTAAGCCTTTAAATGGCTTCAAATCAAGAACAAATTTCTCGATTGATATTTTCTTCACTAGACCAATTGAATAGTATCTTTGAAATAACTCTATATTTCCTCTCTCAAAACTTTTTTTTATAAATAACATCTATCTCCTCTCTCCCTTCATTTATTCTAACCGTTAGAAAACTAATAGTCCTCTGAATAAACTATTTTCGATTATCTCATTAACACAACTTGTTGTTTTATTGAATATCAAAAAAGAACAAAAATAATGAGTCCAAGATCCGCAATATATCCAGATATTAATCCGAAAATAGCCTCTTTAACTTGAGCACTACTAAAAAACAACTATTCTATGAGATTAACGTCTTAATCTTAAAAAGAATTATAACATATTTCTAACCAAATGTGAACACGTGTTCGTATTATTTTTCAGCCGATTATGATCGAAAATCAACCGTTCATGATATTTTACCCAATAGTAATAAATGAGGGCACTGGAACATCCATACAGAAAATAGCGGTAGAAAGACGAATAATTTTAGTTAAGCCAACAAATCATTCATCTATATATCGGGATTACCTTATGACAAAAAAGGAGAGAGGCTGTGAATAACTCATTGTCATTAACTACAAGAAGTTGGCTCCATGAAATCAGTAAATGATTTCATGGAGCCAACTTCTTTATGTATTTAAAGTACCGAGACGTTTCATTGCCGCTAACTTCCTCATATTTAATGCCAGGATAAGAATGCCTGTCTCTTTTTTCACCTTCTCCATCCCTAGAACATGGTATCGAGTGAAATGCAAACAAGCCTTCATCCATCCGAAAACTGGCTCTACATCAATTTTTCTTTGTGCGTAGATTTTTCCATTCTCAGGTTCTAAAAGCAAGGTGCGTTGTTTTGCTTTAAAGTATTCTAGCGAAGAATTGACTTTAATGATGCGTGTATTGCCCCCTTGGGTCAACGCTTCTTGAATCACTTCTTTGTTTTCTGTATATTTTTCTGCTTTGTATTCTTTAAAATCTCGGACAAATCCGTCGGCTTTATCCGTGTCTGTCCTGTATGTATTGAAATTGAATTGAACTCCTTTTGGATCAAAGTAGTATTCCTCTTTTTCGTTATACGTCCAATTCATGATTTTTCGTTCATCCGATTGCCATTTCTTACTCTGCTCTTTCAACATCGTAGAGTAGGGAATCAATGCGGTATGGTTCGATCGTTCCTCTTCAAGGTACCGATAATTTTGTTCTGAACCATACCCGGCATCTGCCACAATATACCTAGGAAGTCGACCCGCCTTGTTCATTTTTTCTATAAAAGTGGGGAAAGTTCTCGTATCCGTTGGATTTTGATAGACATCATAATTCAAAATGAACTGATTACTGGTAGCTATTTGAAGGTTGAACGCCGGCTTTAATTGTCCATTACGCATCGAATCTTCTTTGACACGCATAAATGTGGCGTCTGTATCTGTTTTTGAATAACTATTCCGAATACCACAAATAGCTAAGCGCTGTTGGTGATCCGCCATTTTATCCCGACGCTCGCTTAGTTTTCGTTTTTGTGCTTTTAGTGTACGACGTTGTTGTTTGGCTGGATTCGGTGAAACATCTTTGGTTTGGATCACTTCTTGCTCCAAATCTTCTAGTCGCAATTCCAATCGTGTGAGTACTTCATCTAACCTATCTAATGTGAGTGAGGTTCCTTCAGGAATACGACTCGCCAAATGCGCTTCTTTGAGTTCAAACATCAAAGAGACGATCTGTTCACGATTCATTTTGTCGTATTTAATGGTGCTCTTTTTCCAAACAAAACTGTATTTGTTGGCATCGGCGAGTAGTTTCGTTCCATCGATAAAAATCGAATCACTAATTAATTTTTGCTCTCTAAGGTAGTGTATCAACGAATCGAGTCCTTTTTCAATCAACGTTTCTTACTCATTAGAAATTCGAAAGCAAGCGATTGTACGATAGCTAGGAATCTGTTCTTGCGTCAACCAACGAGCAGGGAGGCTTTCTTCAGCTCGTTGCTCAATTTCCCGACTGCTAAATACGCTTCGTGTATAGGCAAAAAGAACCACTTTTAACAGGGCACTCAAATCATAATTTCGAGGGCGGCCAAAAAGGTATGGTTCATTTATTTCAAGGGATCCAACGAGTTCATTGATAAACCAAGCGGTGCTATCTTCTTTTGGAATATAAGAAGTTGAGATATCTAAAGTGAGTTGATTCGTGTTATAATTTGTATGCATGATTTTGATCCTTTCGAGGGTTGAATGATTTAGAGTACGAGCGTCCTCTCGTACTCTTTTATTTTACCTAAAAAGCTCCAGAAGCGACGAATGAATCGTCATTTCTGGAGCTTTTTTTCAGAAACTTATTATACGAAAACTAAAACTCTAAAAAAACAAAAAAAGGCTACCTCCTACTAATCGCATAGTTAGCCAAAATGGTATAGAGCACTTCAATTAATCGTGATTGAGGTGTTCTTTCTATTTGATAAATAACTTCCTCCAAGTTCTTGGTAACGGGACTGATCGGAAAGCATCCGATAAATGATTCGCAACAGTAGATGTACTATCGCAATAATTGCTTTTTTATGACTGGCGTTCTTTCTTATACGAAAGAAAAATGCCCGTATTCGATTAGATTTCCCTTGGGAAATCGCCGCTGCTCCCTGAGCCAATACTTTTTTCAAATAAGAATTGCCTTTCCTTACTCTTTTACTTCGCGTTTTCCCGGCGCTCTGGTTGTTTCCCGGGCAGACTCCCGCCCACGAAGCTAAATGTCCGGCTGTCGGAAATACCGACATATCTAACCCAATTTCTGCTAGTACGACAGCTGCCGTTCGGCGATTGATTCCTGGTATTTCCTCTAAATGTTCCACATACTCTTCATAAGGCGCGAGATAGTCGTTGGTTGTTTCTTCGACTTCTTTTATTTGATTTTCCAAACACTCGATTTGAGTGAGATGAAGAGCCAACATTTTACGATAATGTGGTGTCATGAATCCTTCTAAGGATTCCATCAATTGAGGAACTTTTCTACGTAAAGTAGTGTAAACACACGCTAGAATGAGACTTTCTGTAATGGGTTTGTCCTCAACCAAGGCATAAAGTAAGGCTCTTCCGGATTTTCTATAGATATCTTTTATCACTGAAGTCAATTTGATTCCGGCACTCTGTAAAACCATATGCCCACGATTCTTTTCCCGATTCAAGTCTTCCACCAAATGCTTGCGATACCGAGTCAAGTCTCTCAATTCCTGAATCGGTTCCGGTGGAATGAAACTGGTAGGAACGACACCCAAACGAGTAAGGCGGGCGATCCATTCCGCATCCTTCATATCGGTTTTCTTTCCCGGGATATTTTTGATCTGACGAGGATTGGCCAATTGTAGCTCAAAATGGTTCTGTAGAATCCGCCAGACACATTTCCAATAGACTCCAGTACTTTCCATACTGATATGTGTGACGTCATAGGACACCAACCAATCAGATAATTCGAACAACCCACGAGTAGTGGTATCGAAGCTAGCAAAAAACTTTTCCGGGCGTTTTTTTCCATCAATAGAGCGAATAACACAGGCAACAATGACTTTTTGATGGATGTCTAATCCAGCACAACAAGAACGAAGGACATCTTCCATAATAAAAAACCTCCTGAAAAAAAGTTCAGAAGAGGCTATTCTACTTATAGAAACGATTTATTTTTATACGCAGGTTCTATGACCTAATGATTGGTACAAATAAGTAGAATGATCTAGTTTGTCACTCAAGGTCAACTTGGAGAAAAACCTCAATAAGTAATCGACCTACAAGCCACTCCTGTCAGTTTTAGTATGACAGGAAATGACCTGTAGGTCGATTCTTTTTCGTTTTCATTCTGTTTGGTGGCGGGAACCGCCATGGGTGTTTGTCACACCCTCATTTCTTATTTTAGATCTGTTTAAAAATAAGTATATGATATTCATTTCAATATCACCGTACAGTTTTTTTTTTTAATTTTTGTACTTCCATGTGACGATAAACAAACAAATTGCTAAGCCCGTCAGGGTTAATCCATAAATCTTTCGATCATTTGTACTAGGTAGAATCCCTTCTCTAGAGGCTTTCGAAATGACAATAGGTTCGAAACGACCTAATTTGTTTTCCTGTAAGCATACATGGTTCGTTGATACTATTTACGGCATACCAAAACAGCATGGTTGCTAGTGCCAGTACACGAAGCGCTGTCGAACATGAAATCCATGATCTCGGTCCAAGCCGCATATTGTTCATCATTCATTTTATTTATATCAGTAGGACTAAATGTATAGTCCACACCGACGTTACGAACAACGGACAGCCCTTTTTGAGTTATATCATGTTCGATTTCTTCCGGCATAGTAAAATAAAAAACTTCCGGTAATTTATCGTCAACTCCATCTACAAGTACAGCCTTATTAGTCTTTGCATTTGGGTAACCTGATTTCATATTTTCATCAATACACGCGCGTAAGTAGGCTCCTATTTTATTGATATAGGCAAACATTATTATGCCGCCATCTTTACATATCCGCTTACTTTCCACTATAACTTTTTGACGCTCTCTGTGTGGCAAATGATACATAGGCCCAAAAACCAAAACTACATCATAGGTATCATCTTTTATTTCGGGCAAAAGCGTTGCATTTCCCAACGATGCACTAACATTGCGTAAGTCTTGTTCATTGATTTTAAACTGAAACTGTTCTATGTGCTTGGGAACAACGTCAATGCCATGATATGACTTGCATCTATTGGATAAATAGAGACCATAGTATCCGGTACCGCATCCCAACTCAATGACAGTTTTATCTGGAGCAATGTATTGGTTAAGAAGCCGTTTTGTGTATATAAACTCTATCTGCTCAGCTCTGCTTCCAAAAGCTCTTTGATTTTCATCAAAACCGGAATAGTTTGAAATAATGGGATTCATTTTTTCCTCCTTATATGCTCGATAGTATAATTAGATGGCTTGCCATTGGTAGGAAGATATTGACATTTCTATAATAGGTTAGACAACACCCTCTTCATCGAGAGATTTCTTTTTTACAAGGACAAATATAGTTGATTGTTCCATTTTTTGCATCAAAAGACAAATCCTTTGGATATGCTTCTGCGCTCCAACCAAAAGAGTAATCCGGCATATATCCCATTTCATAAATAGATTTCACAGTCATATTGTGAGCCTGCTCAAACACTTCTTCATCCTTAAAACTACCGTTGATAGTTCCTAATCCAATCTGACAAGACGTGATTCTACGGTAAGAAAAATTCTCTGGAATACTGTATCCTATTGGCATTAGTAATCCTGCGATATAGGTGAAAGTGTCTTTATCTTTCAGGTATTCACCCATCCAACCAATATATAAATCTAATATTGATTGTTCTACAGCTATTTTATCAAATAGATCTTCCTGAAATATTTTCTCCCATAATGCAGGTACTGGGTTCTGTCCACCACCATTTATAACCTCGTACCCAACAAGCACAGCATCTGGTATCGTAATTATTCTTGTATTCACTAAATTCGCCATGTCATCCTCCTTTAATAAACCTGTGTATCTTTCACATTGTCTGACTTTGCCAATAGAAATTAACTTTTCCTAAAAAAAGTTTTCCCTCCTATTCATTCGAAAGAATCAAAGTTACTTTCCCACCTTTCTGGGTATTCTCTAATCTTAATTCTCCCTTATGGTATTGTGCCACTCGTTCAACAATTGACAGACCAATCCCGTAATTCGAGGTTCCAGACCGGCTTTGATCTTGTTGCCAAAACATTTCTTTCCCATGCATCAGTGCCTCTGAAGAAAAGCCAGGACCGTTGTCTTCAAAAACAAAGAAGAATTTTTGGCGTTGTTTCTCCATTCTGATTAATACTTTGCCGACTTCTGTATGCCTGATTGCATTTTCTCCAAGATTAACTAATGCCCGCATCAGCATAGTAGGCGCAGCAAAAATTGTGGCCATTGTTTCTGATTGGACTTCTAACGCAATTTCTTTTTGCTTGGCCAACTGAGATAAAACCTGAGCTAGTTCTTCCTTAACATCCTCTAAAGAAATCTGTTCTTTTTCTTCATGAACTACATCAAAATTAGAAACTTGCTGCAATAAATCAATATATTGTTTAGTTTTTATTCCAGATTCATAAATATGCTGAACAAGTTGCTGTTGTTCTGAATCCAACGATTCTTCTAACAAAAGCTCGGCATTTCCATTAATTACCGTCAAGGGTGTATTAATGTCGTGGGTCAATGCAGCAATTTCTTGTTTACGCTGTTCTTGAGTCTCCCATTGCTGAACTAAGGACTCTTTTAACGCCACCCTCATCCCTTCCATCGACTGCAACACACGATTAAATTCCAGAATATCTGTAGAGTCATCAATCTTGGAATCTAGATTTTCTTGAGCGATTTGTAGACTGGCTTGTTCGACTAATGCTAATTTAGCTTGTAAATAGTTACTGGTTTTTTTAGTAAACCAAATAAAATAGGAAATCAATATTAAGGCAATACCAATCAAAAAAAGAATTTCAAAATTCGGGAAGAGTGTTCTCAAAGTCTTATTAGTAAATTGCGCTTTATATTGCCAAGTTAAAAATGCATAGCTCCCATCTGAAAATGTCACGTAAGCGCCGGTTGGATACTCTTCATTTCTATTTTTATATTGTTGAAGCGTTCGTTTAAGTTCCGTTCCTGATAAGGATGTTTCCTGAACTTTGCCGGCTTCCGTAAAATAGATATAATGATAAAATTTAGAATTCAATTTAGAAGAAGAAACTTTGCTTTCTTCAAGGTGTGCAAGGTCCTTTCTTGCTGCTTTTTCGCCGGCATTTGCTGGGACAATTTTCCCAGTGGAAATCAAAATCTGAAAGAGAATCAATGCCAATATTAAAATAGCTATGACGCTTGAAAAAGCTAAAAGCAAAATACGGGTCACGTATCTAGTTAAGCTGACTGTTTTTACTTTCGCCATCGATAACCTATCCCCCAAACCGTTTCAATCGGTTCTTCCCCATAATCTTTGATTTTTGCGCGAATATTTTTTATATGTTCCACAATAACACTTTCGTCTGATTGACCTTCATAGCCAAAAACCGCTTCATATAATTGTGTCTTAGAAAAAACTTGACCTGCCGACTCTAATAGATAGGCGCAAATTAGATATTCTGATTTGGTCAAAGATAATCTGGCCGTTTCATAAAAGATCTGCTTACTAGCAATATCTAAAGAAAATTGTCCAACACGTAACACATGTGTATGCCCGCGTGATTCTCGTCGTAAATGAGCAGAAACCCTTGCACGTAATTCTGCTATTGAAAAAGGCTTACGAATGTAATCATCTCCCCCAAGTCCTAATCCCTGAAGCAATGAATGTTCATCTGACTTAGCTGTTATAAAAAGAATCGGACAATCCACAAGGCTACGAATTCTTTGACAATAGTCAAAACCATCCTCTTCTGGCATCATCACATCCAATAGAATCAAATCAGCAAATTTGGCTTTCTCAGAGTCTACTGCATTTGTACATGTAAAAGTTTCAACTCGATACCCTTCCCGCACCAAAGCCTTTTCTACAAACGTTAGAATCTTTTCATCATCGTCAATCACGAAAATTGTTGTCATATCCTCACCTCATTCATTTCCAACATACGTTTAATAGGTTTGATTCACAAGCGCGTTATGCTTCATTTTTACGCCCCTCCCATTTTTTAAACCAAAGAAAAAGAACTACTAGCATAAAAAAGGTTAGAAAAATGAGACTACCTGTTCCAACTTCTATTTTCGTTAAAATGGCGGGCGTGTTCTCCCTGGCAAAACTTGCAACCAAAGGAACTAGCCGAATTCCCCATGCACAAGGAAAAAAGTACCAAATCATTTCGCCTAGCCCTGTTAATAGCAATGCAGAAAGCAAAAGTTCGACTGCTGCAATCGCAAAATTTACATTGCGGCCGAAACAAAAACCTAGCCATAAATGAAAACTGTAAAGAAATAGTGACGAGCACCAGATGACCGCCACAAGCAGCAAAACAAAGGAGAAAGATAACGAATAATCCACTCTGAATTGAGCGAATAGATGATACCCTATCCCTACAAGCAAACATGAAAACAATCCGCTCAAAACTAATAGTAGGATTTTTGCAGTTAACATTCTGAATTTTGAGGATGAATTAAGGAGAAAATACGCTCCTCCTGCTTCGATTTCTTGATCAGTGACAATGGTTGTCAGCCATGCGATGAGCAGTGGATAAATTAAGGCCAAAACTTGAAAATAGTTGATCATAAGCCGATTCGCTGGGTAATTTGACATAGCTTGATATGCTGAAAAAATTCCGATACCAACCAAAGGAATTACTCCATGCAAACTAAAAAAAGGGGTTTTTTTTAGTTTTATACGATCCGCTTTTAATATTCTTTTAAGCTGACTCATGATAACGCCCCCTGTCACTAAACCATTTCGTGGTGATAAAATAACCAATAAATAACAAACTGACAGTAATGATAAGTCCTGGGAAAATCACAGCTGTATCATGTAAAGGACTTCCAGCCTCCAAAGGGATACCATTTGGATTGATTCCAATGATTGGTGCCATCATTCGTGGTGGGATCGCGAAAGGAAGATACCAAAAGTCGCCACCAGCAATAGTTTGACCTGAACACAAGATATTTAGAAATAGAATACCTAAAAAAGTAACGACCGAGTTGAAACGACTTGCCAAGAATAGACCAAAAGGAATTTGCCATGACCATGTGAGCGTTAAAACAATACCCGCTGTGATACCTCGCCAAAACGGATATTGCGAGGAAAATATTACCCCAGATATAGTTGTCAAACCAAAAATGAGCCCATTGCCGAAGGCCAAATAAAGAATACCTGTCCAAATTTTTCCCTGCCATATTTTACTTACAGGAAATGGCAGTATATTTACATTATAGAAGGAAAAACGTTTGTCTGAGTCAATCAAATTAGTACAAATCAAACCGACGACCATCGGCAAAAGTAACATATACCACCAATTATAAGCCCCCACCTGAGTGAACTGTCCGCCCATCAAAAAGATCGCCATCAAGCTAACTAATAACGGGAATATTATAAGCCCTTTTCTTCCAAAACTTCGCTTACCTTTCAGTAATTCTGCTTGAATAAATCTAGTCATGATCAAAATCCTCAACATTTCTTTTTTCTTTTACTACGTCCATAAATAATTTCTCTAAAGCTGCATTATTTTCAGGTAACTCCCCTTGATAACCAAGCTGACCGTTAGCGATAATACCGATTGAGTCTACGGTACTCTCAACTTCGGACAAAATATGACTGGAAAGAATGACTGAGATTCCTTGTGACGGAAAGGATCGAATCAACTCTCGCAATGCTTGTATTCCCAAAGGATCTAAGCCATTAGTCGGCTCATCCAATATTAATAGTTTTGGTCGATTTAATAGAGCCAGTGCTAAGCCTAAACGTTGCTTCATTCCCATTGAAAACTGGCGAGCCTTTTTCTTACCAGTATGACGTAGGCCGACAAGCTCTAAAACTTCGTTGATCCGCGATTCTGGTATCCCCAAAGTTATCGTCCGGACGAGTAAATTTTCTTGTGCGGTTAAGTTTCCATATAGTGGTGGACTCTCGATCAAAGCACCAATCTGTCCCAAATCCTGACGTTTCCATGGGTGATTCTCATAAAAAATTTCTCCTTCAGATGGCTTAATTAAACCAGCGATCATTTTTAAGGTAGTTGATTTGCCAGCACCGTTCGCACCTAACAAGCCATAGACCTGATTTTTAGGGATTTCCAAAGACAAACTGTTCACTACTTTTTGACCGTGATAGGCCTTTGTTAATTTTTTTGTGGTAACAATCATTTCCTTCACTATTAATTCCTCCTACTACAATATATTTATAGGTTATAAGGTACTACTAATCCCATTA
>ENA-OXVJ01000283-OXVJ01000283.1-human-gut-metagenome-genome-assembly--contig:-NODE-283-length-14816-cov-72.778741_pt1 | contig 14816 bp, 9 predicted proteins | sample MGYA00249248_ERZ652692 | MGnify/ENA primary metagenome ERZ652692 (study PRJEB26925, sample SAMN05826544) | human gut metagenome | biome: ENVO:2100002; feature: ENVO:00000062; material: ENVO:00002003... | reverse complement strand
GGACGGTCACCATCACGACGGTCATCGCGACGGAAACCACCACGATCACCATCCTTGCGGAAACCACCCTTGTGGAAGTCACGGCGCTCCCCATCCTTGTGGAAACCGCCCTTGCCGCGGTATCCGCCATGCTCGCCGTCGCGACGGAATCCGCCGCGGTCGCCGTCCTTGCGGTAACCGCCCGACTTGCGGTAACCGCCGGAACGTCCGGAGCCGTAACCGCGGTTGCCGTATGATTTGCCGCCGGAGCGACCCTGTTCTTCTGCCATACGTGTATGCCTTTCTTAATGCAAAGTCTGTTGTTGCGATGCGATGTCACGATGAGCGGGATGGTCTCCGTGCCGGCGCAACCACCCCAGCCGGCCCTGGCCGGCAGCTCCCCGCCAGGGGGAGCAGGAACGAATCAGTGCTTCTCGACGACGCCGAGCGCCTTCTTGCCGCGGCGGATGAGCGCGAAACGACCGTGCAGGAAATCGTCCTGACCCAACGTCTGCTCTTCGTCGGTCACACGGTTGTTGTTCAGATACACGCCACCGGACTTGATGGTCTTGCGGGCCTCGGAAATAGACTTGAACAGGCCTGCCTTCACCCCGGCCTCGGTGATGCGGTCGTCGATGCCGACGGACGCGAACGTCTTGGCACCGGACTCGTCCTCTATCTTGAGTCCGTCGATGGCGGCTTCAAGCGTGTCCTCGTCGATGGAGGCAAGGTCGCCGCCGCGCCCGAACAGGGCTGCGGACGCGTCGATCGCCGCCTGCGTCGCGGCCTCGCCATGCACGAAGCTGGTCACTTCCCATGCGAGGGTGCGCTGGGCTTCGCGTGCGCCGGGATTGGTGCGCGATTCTTCGGCGAGTCGTTCGATCTCGGCCTTTGGCAGGAACGTGAACGCCTTGAGCAGGCCTTCCATCTCGACGTCGGGGCGGTTGAACCAGAACTGGTAGAACCGGTACGGGCTGAGCATGGTGGCATCGAGCCACACCGCGTTGCCTTCGGATTTGCCGAATTTCTTTCCGGTGGCGTCGGTGATGATCGGGCTGGTGAACACGTTCACCGTGACGCCGCGCACCTTGCGAATCAGGTCCATGCCGGAGGTCAGGTTGCCCCACTGGTCGGATCCGCCGATTTCCAGCGTGCAGCCGTACTCGTCGAACAGGTGAAGGAAGTCGTTGCCCTGCAGCACCTGGTAGCTGAATTCCGTGAAGGAGATGCCCTCCTCGGAGTTCAGACGACGCGCGACCGTGTCCTTGGCCAGCATGGTGCCGAGTCGGAAGTTCTTGCCGACGTCGCGCAGGAAGTCGATGACGGACATCTGCGCGGTCCAGTCGTAATTGGAGACGAAACGCACCGGATTGTCGCCGTAGGTTTCCAGAATGCCGCCGATCTGCCGCTTGAGCCGTTCGGCCCAGCCGGCGACGACGTCCTTCGGGTTGAGGGTGCGCTCGCCCGACTGGCGGGGGTCGCCAATCAGACCGGTCGCGCCGCCGACCAAGGCGATCGGATGATGCCCGGCGGCCTGAAGGTGACGCATGTTGATCAGCTGCACGAGATTGCCGATATGCAGCGACGCCGCGGTCGGGTCGAAGCCGCAATAATAGGTGACCGGCTCCCCGTTCAACGCTTCGGCGAGTTGTTTCCTGTCGGTGGACTGGGAAATCAACCCGCGCCATTCCAGTTCTTCAAGGACGGAATCGAATCCGGCCTCTTTGAAATCGGTGACGTGAGCCATGGATATTGGTACTCCCTATCAAATTCTGGGCATTGTGCATCTATCAGTCTCGCAGAACATATCGACAGCATGCGCCAGGACGGCTGCCCGCGAAACGTCGGGGAATGCTCCCCGGTTCGCCGCTTGAATCCGGCCGTCAGTGACGGTACAGGCTTTCGAGAATCCGGCGCAGCTGCTCCAGCACATCGTTGTTGCGTTCGGTGCGCAGTTTCGGGAACGAGGCGATCATTCGACGCTGCTGACGGTTGAAGATGGACATCGCCGCGTCCCTGACCCGCATCATGAAGTCGAACGACATCTCTTTGCCGGATTTCCACGATTCGCTCATCTTGCCGGTGACATCGCTGACGGCGACCTTCATGGCGTCTCCGTAATGCGTCATGGCGGCCATGAGATTGTCGAGACTGTTCTCGAAATGCATGATGCCGCACACCGTGACGACGAGGTCGATCAGCGTGAGCACGAACAGCACCCCGCACAGCCAGTGGATGGCGGGCAGCGGCAGCCGGTCGGTGACACCTGCAACCTGCGGCTGGATCACCGACGTGATGAGCACGCCGCCCACGCCGAACACGAACGCCCCCAGCAGGCAGATGCGCCCGTTAAGATTGAATTTGTAGTCGGAGTAGTCCCACCAGCGGGCATGAAACAGCGCCTCCATGACCCAGGATGTGACGTATTCCAGTATGCTGGCACCGACCATCGAAAGCAGGAACACCACCAGGGGATTGTGTACCTGTCCCAGCACCACGACGGCGCCGACTGCGCCCGCACCGTAAATCGGGCACAACGGGCCGTTGAGGAATCCGCGGTTGACTGGCCGGCGCTCCAGGATGGACACGAGAATGGACTCGTACACCCATCCGCAGAAGCTGTAGAACAGGAACCACAGGAACAGTTTTTCCACGAACAGCATCAGGCCAGCACCTCCCGGCTCCGTGAGGGCTTGTGCCGCCCGTCGTGCGCGGACGCTGCGGATGCTCCGCTTTCGATTGCGGCGAGGGGTTTACCGGACTCCAGTTGCGGCTTGGAGAACCGCTCCAGGGAGAAGGTCTCCCGCGTGGCACTGATCTTGTCGGCCATGGTGACCAGATAGCCTTCGATGTAGCTCGGCGGCTTGAGCGTCATGGGGAACATGTGGCATGCGATGCTGTCACGTTCGATCGCGTTGAGGCGGAAGTCACGCACTGCGTTGCGCAATGCAGCCTGCCCGTGCGTGAACCCGTGCAGCCTATGGGCGCCGTCATCCCAGTCATGCCAGTCATACAGGAAGTAATCGTGCAGCAGAGCCGCGCGGACCAGCGAATGCAGATCGACCTTGTCCCACAGATGCAGGCGGTCGGCCATCCACACGGCGAGGCACGCCACGCGGATAGAATGCGCGAATGTCGTCACCGCTCCATGCTGGTAGCATCCGCGCTCGATATGCTGCATATGATCATGGACGATGATGTCGTGCCCATGCTCGTTGACCAACGACCGAATCTGATTGCGCGTCAGCACACTGTTTCCCTTCGCCCGAATCCGTCTTCCGTATGCCTGTGTCTCTTCCAGTCATGATTCTAGGTCAGACTCCTGTCACGCGGGTTCATCCTTCAGGATGAGCCCGCGCGCGCTGGCGGGGATGTGGAGGCGGTCAGTCGGTGACGGAACGCAGGGACTTCGGGGACTTGTAGGCCGGACCATCGCTCACGGAGTTGGCGAACACGCGCAGCGCGTCGACGGTGGCCTTGGCGCAGGCGATCTGTTCACGTACACGGGCCGGCGACGTGCCGCCCTTGCCGTTGCGGGCGGACACAGAGCCTTCGGTGGACAGCACCTCACGCACCTGCGGGGCCTTGTCGGCGGGCAGGAAGTCACGGAAGATCCCGATGAAATCGTCATCCGTGAGATCCCACAGCTCCTGGCCACGGCCTTCGGCGAGCTTGACGCATGCACCGGAAAGCTCATGCGCGTGACGGAACGGCACACCATTCTTGACGAGCCATTCGGCGATGTCCGTGGCGAGCGCGAATCCGGTCGGCGCTTCGGCTGCAAGACGGTCGTGGTCAAAGCTCATGGTGGCGATCATACCGGTGAAGGCGGGCAGCAGCACCTCCAGCGTATCAACCTGGTCGAAGACCGCCTCCTTGTCTTCCTGCAGGTCGCGGGCGTACGCGGTGGGCAGGCCCTTGAGCGTGGCGAGCAGGCCTGTCAGGTCGCCGATGAGACGGCCGGACTTGCCGCGGGCGAGCTCGGCGATGTCGGGGTTCTTCTTCTGCGGCATGATCGAGGAGCCGGTGGAGTAGGCGTCATCGAGACGCACGAACGCGAATTCCTGGGTGTTCCAGATGATGATCTCCTCGCTCAGACGCGAGATGTCGATGCCGGCCATGGCGGCGACGAACGCGAATTCGGCCACTAGGTCGCGCGAGGCGGTGCCGTCGATGGAGTTCTCGGTGACCTTGCCGAAACCGAGTTCTCGGGCGACCGCGACCGGCTCCAGTCCGAGCGTGTTGCCGGCGAGCGCCCCGGAGCCGTACGGGCTGGCGTCGATGCGCTTGTCCCAATCCACGAGTCGCTGCACGTCACGCAGCAGCGGCCACACGTGTGCCATGAGCTGATGCGCGAGCAGCACGGGCTGGGCGTGCTGCATGTGGGTGCGGCCCGGCATGACGGTGCCGCCGGCCTTGACCGACTGGTCGATCAGCGCGGATGCGAGGGAAAGCAGCTGACCTGCGATGACGCGGGAGTGGCGGCGCAGCCACATGCGGATCAGGCAGGCGATCTGATCGTTGCGGGAACGGCCGGCGCGCAGTTTGCCGCCGAGCTCGTCGCCTGCGATCTCCAGCAGGCCGCGCTCCAGCGCGGTGGCCTCGTCCTCGTCGTCTTCGATGGGCGCAAACGCACCGGAGTCGACGCGGCGCTGCAGCTCGTCAAGCGAGGCTTCCATGCGGCTGAGCTCATCGGCGGTCAGCAGGCCTGCGCGGCCGAGGGCGCGCGCGTGGGCGCGGGAACCGGCGATGTCGTCATCGGCGAGTCGCCAGTCGAACTGCGTGGATTTCGACAGACGGGCCAGCTCGGGCGACGGTCCGGAAGTGAAGCGGCCGCCCCACAGGGCGAGGTATTCGGTGTTTTCAGCCATGCGATACTCCTTGGAGAATGGGCATATTCGTGCGGTTTCGACTGTCTGCCAGACTATCAGCGTTGTGATACATTCCCGTGGCGGCTCTCCGGTCGAGCGGCCAGACATACACAAGCACCAGCAGGAATGGCACCGTACAGCGTTACAAAACCGTCAGAGGGCGAATCGCCAGTGCGAGACCTCCTCGTCGATGTCGAACCCGCCTTCGAGCACGAACTGTTTCAACAGTTTCGACGCCTGTACTTTCACTTTGAAATTCGGCAGCGTCACATTCATGCATCGCTCGAAGAACGATTTCGCCCGTGGCACGTCGATGGTGTCACGCAGGGCGTCGAATCGGCCGAATGCGTTCAGACTTTTCTCATTGATATATCTGACGGTGAGTTCTTCAAGCAACGACCTGTCAACGCCGAGATGATCCACGAGCTTGTCGATCTGCTCATCTTTCTCTCGTTTGGCATAGCGCGTGATGTAGTCCCGCAGCGTCATGCCTTCCTCGACTTCCACATCGCCACGCTCCACATCATGCAGGAACAGCTCAGCAAGTCGTTGTTCGTCCCTCGAAAGCGCAGCGAAGGATCGGTGCAGCTGTGCGGACATCTCCGCCAACTCCGGACTGTCCTCCTTGAGTGCCTTGAGCCATTTGACGAAGTTGGCATTCATGTAGTCGGTGTCGATCAGTCCGGTGTCGATTTCGGTGAGATACCCTTCCAGCTCATAAGGCGCTTCGGGGTCACATCTCCCGTCATCGTCCGGTTCTCCGGCGCAGCTGTCATCATCGAACAGCTCCTTATACCGCTGGGCGAGAATCAGATATGTGCGTTCGTCAATTTGGGGACGCACGATATCAGGTTCGCCGTTCCCGCCATCGTTCTCATCCGCATCGTCGGCATCCGTGCCATCGACCTTGTATTCCGTGGTGTTCCAGTCGAAACCCTGCACTTTCGCCGCTTCAAGGTAACGATTCAGCTCTACGAACTCCTTGGCGAACTTGCGTCTGGCCTCCACCGATTCCGGCAGCTGCATGAGGTCCGATTCCCCGTTATCCGTGAACACGTCGAGAATCTCCAAGTACCGTGTATCCATGGATTTCACGTTCGCGGGCAGTTTCTGCACGAACAAATCAAGCGGCCTGTCGCCGGAGTACAGTTTCACCGCCGCTTCGATGAAGCCGTACATGGTGTGCGGCTTGCGGTAGTAGCGGATGACTCCGAACGGCTTGTCCGGCCCGAACAGGCGGTTCGTGCGGCTGAACGCCTGGATGATGCTTTCGTAGTCGATGATCTTGTCGAGATACAGCGTATTCACCCATTTTGAGTCAAATCCGGTGAGCATCTGGTCCACGACGATGAGCAAATCGAGCTGCTGGCTGCGGTTTGCTGCTATGCCGCCGTACGGACTCTTATGCGATAGTCGCGACGAAATATCTTTCTTCATCGCCGGCCATGTGGGGATGATGAACTCTTTGCCGAACGCCTCGTTGTAATCGGTGATGATTTCAGTCAGCGCATCTTCTTTGTCCGTTGCTCCTTCGTTGTTGTCGATGTTGGGATCGAACAACGCCGTTACATGCAAATTAGGTGCTTGCTGCTTGAACAAGTGATAATAGTTGACAGCTTCAGGAATGGAGCTAGTGGCGAGCATCGCATGGAATTTGCCCGCGTGGCTGAGCACCGGGAACTGTTCGAGAATGTCCGAGACCACCATGTTCGGATGCGGGGAGTCGATGCCATATTGGTCTCGTCCAAGGAAATCCTCGATGCCACTGATACGGTTTCCAGCGCCATCGACCATCGGCCCCATAGGGACCTCGGATTTATCCATGTAATGCTGAAACACCTTAGCTTTAATGGGGTCAGCAAGTGCATCTTCTGTACTCTCAGCTTTCGCCTTGTCAAGAGCTACCACACGTCTAACATCGGAATCTTTGTACGTGGTCACCATGTACGGATCGAATCCGAGTACATTATGGTCACGAATGCCGTCGGCGATGCTGTATCGGTGCAGGCAACGACCGAACACCATGGCGGTGGTGGAGTTCTTCTTCTGGTTTTCGCCCAGAATGGGCGTGCCTGTGAATCCGAAGAACAGCGCGTTGGGGAAGGAACGGCGGATGACTTGCAACATGTCGCCGAAGGTGGAGCGATGGCATTCGTCCACGATGAAGACGATGCGTCGTGCAGCTAGCTGATCCAGCCATGTCTGGGTGACGCCCCGCTCCCCTGCTTTCACGTTGCTCATCTTCTGGATTGAGGTGACGATCAGGGTGTCGTTGACATTGGTGCTGTTGAGTTTATCCCGCAATACACCGGTGTTCTCGGTACCTTGCACTTCCGTCTCGCTGTCGGCAAAGCTGCGGTACTCCTTCAACGATTGAGTACCCAATTCAATGCGGTCCATGAGGAACACGACCTTGTCGGCGTCATGCGAGTCAGCAATGAGCTGAGCCGATTTGAAGCTGGTCATGGTCTTGCCTGAACCGGTGGTGTGCCACACATAGCCGCCAGGTCGTCCCGGCATGGAGGGCCGCTGTTCCCAATCACATTTCCTCACCACGTCGGAGATGGCGTTCGCTGCGAGGTACTGGTAGCTGCGCAGCACTTTGAGGCACCCATCCGCTGAATCAGCGATGGTGTAGAAGCCGATGAGCTGATGCGCCATGGGAATGGACAGCAGGCCGGCGGTGCCGGAGGTGCCTCCGATGAACAGCTTCCATTCGTCTTTGCCTGGGTGTTGCCCGCCACAGATAGGCTCGTTGTTGTAGTCCGCCCAATGGAAGTAATAGCTTGGATTGAATTTGTCCGCGCCGGGATTGGCGAAGTAGACGGCGTCGTCGGGGGTCATGGCCACGAAGATCTGCACGAGACGGAACAGGCCGGTGAACACGCCTTCGTGCGCGTATTTTTCGATCTGATTGGTTGCTTGGCTGACGGGTATGCCGCTTTTCTTGAGCTCGATATGGATCAATGGCATGCCATTGATGAGGAGCACGAGGTCGCCGCGCCGCGAGTTCAGCATCGTGTTCTTGGCTGGATAGACCGGTTGCTGAGCGATCTGATAAGTGCTTTTGCCGCCCGCGATTTCCTTGCGGTCATAGATGTAGAGACTGACTTCCTTGCCGAAATGCGCCACATCTTCTTTGTTGTCACGCGTGATAGACACGGTACGCCCGTTGACGAACGAATTGAGCGCGAGCGGCGTTCGCAGGGTCTCGATCTGCTCGATTATCTGTGCCATTTCCCCGTCCGTCAGCGGGTATTTGCCAAGCCTGTCTATGTCGTTGTTGTTGCGGTACAGTATGTCTTTCCAATTGTCGAGCAAATCCCGCTCAGTTGGATAGCGCAGGACACCGTCCTTCCATCCATGCTGCTTAAGCACGGTGATGACGTTTTCCTCAAACACCGATTCGCTATCGAATATCATGATTCTTCTCTCCCCGAACTTCCCAGTGTCCTGCCTTTCGCGAACCGACGCGCTTAAGCAATCCACACCCAATGAGTATTTCAGCATCCCTTCGCACAGTCGCTGATGAGACTCCCACAGCACGCGCCATATCATCGTATGTCGCGCTGGGGCTCTTCTCTACAAAATGAAGAATGACTCGCTGTCTCTCGGTTATCCGCTCATTCGAACCATTTAACTGCTCATTATTGTCAGATATCTGCTCATTCGAACTATTTATCTGCTCATAATCGTCAGTTATCTGCTCATTGTTATCAGGCTTGGCATCCGCCTCCAACATGAGCGTGAGTATCGTGCGATCAGCTTCTCCGAAGTTCTCTTCAATCCGTGGTTCAGGAAGTCCTGCATTCGCCCATGTGGCGAACACATCGGGGACACCCGTACCAGCTCGCTCGCCCACATCGATGAGGCTGAACATCTTCATGACAAGACCGTTGCGCGGATCGGACACCCCGCCGAGGCGCATCTGTTCAATGCCGGTTCGGATATCACCCGGATTCTCGAACACCAGCTTGTCGGGGGTGCGCCTGACCACCACACCACGTACGCCATAGTAATCGGCGTTGAACAAGCAGTTGGCCAATGCCTCGCGAATTGCCTTATGCATGGGAGTGTCATCAACGCGGAAGATGCCATTAAGTTTGAAAGGGGTCTTCAGAGACTCGGCAAGTTTGAGATTCACGCGGAAAAAGAAATCAAAGAGGTTGCCTGACCACATGCCATCGCCGGAATGGACACGATCGGTCCAACGAATCGCCGGGTCCAGAGTCTCCTGATAGTCAAGAAAATACTGCGGGCATTCGCGCACGATGTCATAGTCGTTGCCAAACATGAGCAGGCCGCCGAACGTGGGATGAAGCTTGCTATCCTCACGGCTCACCATTGCTGCGCCAATGGCACGCAGGAAACGCTCGTCATCGAGATCGGTCCAGGAGCTGCCCTGTCGCGCTGCGCGGAAACGATTGCGATATGCCCGCACTGTGTCTGTATTGAAGTCGGCAACAGTGAGATCGTCCAGCACCTTGGAATCCATCGTCTCAGCTCCCTGATCCCGGAGCATTGCTGAGATCTCCTGCCGCGTGCAACGGTAGTCGCCCTCACCACGCCGACGGTAGGTTCCCCCGAAGAGATCATTATTGATATACACGGGGCGTTCGTCACGCGGAGCGCGCGGAACGTGAATAGCCAGCACTATCCCACCATCCGCTTCGAGCACTTCAACTTCCGATTCGATGGGCAGCACGGCGCTCACCTTGGACCGGTTGCTGACCGTGTTCCAAAAGTCCTGGCGAAGATGTTCCGCTTCAGTTGGTGTAAGTCCAATCGGCGCGAAGGTACCGTCTTCGCGCTCCTTGACGCCAAGCAGGATGACGCCGCCGTAGGTGTTGGCGAAGGCGGAGTACGTCTCCCACATGCTGCGTGGGAGGCCGCCCTTTGCGGCTTTCGCCTCGATCCGGTTATTCTCGCGATATGAGGCGAGCTTCACGATATCGAAGGTCTCCATTGCTCCACCTCCCCTCACACAAACATCTTGTCAAGCAAGGATTTCTTGATATTCTGCAGCAATTCCAACTTACGCTGATGAAGGGTGATGAGGCTGTCGAGGCGGGCGAAGAGAGAGCCGACTCGCCTCTGTTCCTCTTGCGAAGAGGGTAATGCGAGTACAGTATCGAAGAAATCGTTAGGTGCGATGTTGAGTAGGCCGTGGTTCCTCGCGCCTTCAGCGGCAATCATCTGGACGCCCTTGTGCCAGCAGTCCGTCTCATAGTACGTGACGAGATAGTTTGGGTCGGTACCGTCAAGCCCAAAGCAGATGTACAGGGTCGATACGCAGCCCTTTTCATAATTGACGAGGCGTTTTACCGCGCCCCACGGGCTGTCCCCAGATGTGCTCTTGTTATAGGCAAACTCTCCCTTGCGCAAGAGATAGTAGCCACTCATATCCTTGCTCGCGACCTGGTTATTAAAGAAAGTACGCTGATCCACGAGGCCATGCTGGGCTGAGATGGTCAGGGGCAAATCTGACTCGCCCTCATTTTTGCGGGTGACGCGGGTTGCAACCTCCCCCAACTTACGCTGTTCCCAAGTGGGTATATAATTAATGCATTTATACTGCGGTTTGAAAGCGTGGGATGCGATGACGTACTCCGATTTGATTGAACATGAGGCTGGTGAAACAGAGATACGCTCATATCTAGTAGACGGTGACGTGGTGCCAGTTACCATGCGCATTCCCGCTAACCTGCGGGATTCCGCCAAAGAAGCCGCGTCTCTGAGAGGAATGAGCTTCTCGGCGTTCGTAAGGACATGCATGATCAATGAGTTGGCGAAGGGCGGCAAGTAATTGATTGCGCTCACCGCCATGACCATACAAATAATTGACAACAATCCGGATGGTATCCGTATTTGCCGGGTGGACGGGGAATCGCTTGTCACTGTCGTGGTGCCCAGAGACATGTTGGGCGAGGCGAAGTGTCTTCCCGATCTGCCAGACCGCGGTGTGTATTACCTGCTTGATGAGGATCATGGTGTGCTGAGTCGTGTGTACGCGGGGCAAACCACGAGGGGACTTGTCAGACTTGATGCGCACAAGACCAAAAAGGAGTTCTGGAACAAAGCCATCATGTTCCTCGATAACGATGTCAATATCGACCGTGATGTTCTGGATTCGCTTGAGGCGAAGGCCATCGATTACGTGCGTGAACACGGCTCATATGAGACCGATAACGGGAATACTCCCGCTCCTCGCATGAACCCATACAAAGAGCAGCGGGTGGAGGACCTGCACGGCAGCATTCTTTTCCGCATGCGCGTGCTCGGATATGATCTCGACCGCAAGGAGACAACGCCGGTTGCAGTGAATACCGTGTTCCACACCAAAAAGAATGGCGTGCGTGCGACTGGACGATACAACCGGGATACCGGCCGTTTCACGGTTCTTTCGGGCTCCGAGGTGGACCTTGGTCATGCGGTGATCAAAAATCAAGGAGCCGTGGCAGCTCGACGGCAGCTTTTCGCCGCGCAGACAGGCAAAGTGATTCTTGCGGACGATGTCGAGCTGTCCAGTCCCTCCTCCGCCGCTGTATTCGTTCTCGGCGGCAGCCAAAACGGGTGGATCGAATGGGTCAATGAGCAGGGGCAGACCCTTGATTATGTGTACAGAAGCAAGGAGCATATGAATGAATAAGCAGCAGCTTGCCGCCAAGATCTGGGAGTCGGCCAACAAAATGCGCTCGAAGATCGAAGCCAACGAATACAAGGATTACATCCTCGGCTTCATCTTCTACAAGTTCCTTTCCGAGACCGAAGTCACTCGTCTGCATGCTGATGGCATGGGGGACGAAGACCTCGAAGAATTACGGGAGGATGATACCGAGACCGCGCAGTACGTGCGCGATCTGTGCGGCTACTTCATCTCCTACGATAACCTGTTCTCCACATGGGTGGCGAAGAAGGGGGATTTCGCCATCGCCAATGTGCGCGACGCGCTTTCCGCGTTCGACCGCAACATCGACCCTGCCCGCAAGCGCGTGTTCGCGGGCATCTTCGACACCTTGCAGACCGGCCTGTCCAAACTCGGCACCGATGAGAAAAGCCGCAGCAAGGCCGCACGTGACCTCATCTACCTCATCAAGGACATTCCGATGGACAGCCGGCAGGACTACGACACCCTCGGCTTCATCTATGAATACCTGATCAGCAATTTCGCCTCCAACGCGGGCAAGAAGGCCGGCGAGTTCTACACGCCGAGCGAGGTTTCACAGCTCATGAGCGAAATCGTGGCCTGGCATCTCGCCGGCCGTGAGGAAATCAACATCTATGACCCCACAAGCGGTTCGGGTTCGTTGCTCATCCACATCGGCCAGGCGGTGGCCCGTCGCAACGGCAACCCGAATGACATCAGGTATTACGCGCAGGAACTCAAGGAGAACACCTACAACCTTACGCGCATGAACCTTGTCATGCGCGGCATCCTGCCGGACAACATCGTGGCCCGCAACGGAGACACACTGAAAAGCGACTGGCCGTGGTTCGACACCGACGAGACCAAGGATGAGACCTATGAGCCGCTGTTCGTGGACGCTGTGGTCTCGAATCCTCCCTACTCCCAGAATTGGGAACCGCCGGAGGCCGGCGAGGATATCCGCTTCGAATACGGCATCGCGCCCAAGTCCAAGGCGGACTACGCCTTCCTGCTGCATGACCTCTACCATCTGCGCGACGACGGCATCATGACCATCGTATTGCCCCATGGCGTGCTGTTCCGTGGTGGTGAGGAAGGCACTATTCGCCGGAACCTGGTGGAGAACCACCACATTCAGGCCATCATCGGCTTGCCCGCGAACATCTTCTTCGGCACCGGCATCCCCACCATCGTGATGGTGCTGCGCAAACATCGCGACGACGATCATGTGCTCATCGTGGACGCTTCCAAATACTTCACCAAGGAAGGCAAGAACAACAAGCTGCGTGCGAGCGATATCAAACGCATCGTGGATGCGGTGACAGGGAATCGTGACGTCGATAAGTTCAGCCGCTTGGTGGGTATCGATGAGATTCGGCAGAACGACTATAACCTCAATATTCCTCGCTACGTGGATTCCTCCGACAATGCCGAGAGCTGGGATGTGTATTCCACTATGTTCGGCGGCATTCCTAAGCGGGACATCGATGCACTCAGCAAATATTGGAACGTGTTCCCCGGACTGCGCCGGTGCCTTTTCGCGGAGGAGAACGGCCATTCGGCCAAGCTCGCCGTGCAAGACGTTCGTGAGGCGGTGAATGCCGACTCAGATGTGAAGGCATATATCCAGCGTTATCATGAGGCGTTCATCGATTATCCGGCTTATATACGCGGTGAATTGGTGGGTAATGCCGCCAATGTGAGCATTGCCGCCGAAGAGGAGACTCTGACAAATGATCTGCTGCGTCGTTTGGCTGGTATCCCTCTCGTAGACGCCTATGCGGCGTATCAGGTGCTCGACGATAGTTGGCAAAAGACTATCTCCATCGACCTTGAAACCATACAGGCCGAGGGACATGACGCCGTTCGCAAAGTCGATGCCAATATGGTCGTCAAGAAGAAAGGCGGTAAGGATGTCGAAGTGCCGGACGGCTGGGTCGGGCATATTCTGCCGTTCGATCTCGTACAGGGGAAATTTCTTACCTCTGATCTTGCGGAAATTGCCACATTTGAATCTCGGCTGAGTGAGATTGGCGGCGAAATCGCTGACATTCTTGACAATCTGGATGAGGATGACAAGAGTTCGACTGATGCCGTCAGCGAGGATGGAGATTCTTTCGTTGCCGCTGAATTGAAGAAAGCGGTGAAATCGATTGGGAAGAATCCCGAGACTGACTTTGACCGTGCTCTTGTGAGTGCACAGCGGTTGTTTGATGAAGAGCGTGAAGTCAAAAAGAACGTTAAGAATCTCCGTTCAGCGCTTGATGAAAAGACCCGGACCGTTATTGAAGGACTGAGCGATGAACATGCTGATGACTTGCTTGCTGCCAAGTGGGTGGAACCATTGCAGCACAAGCTTGAGGAGCTCCCTCAGACGGCTGTTGATGAGTTGATTGCAGCGGTGAATGCGCTGAACGACAAGTATTCGACCACATACTCTGATGTGTGCGAACAGATCGAACAGGCTGAGGCAGAACTTGGCAATATGCTTGGTCAACTAACCGGCAATGAGTTCGACATGGCTGGTATTGCCGAGCTGAAGACTCTGTTGGGAGGTGAATGATGACTGAACAGGCGAAAGTTCCTGCGATTCGTTTCGCTGGTTTTACTGACCCTTGGGAACAGCGTAAGTTGGGGGATTGCTTCGAGTTCTTGAAGAGCAACACTCTTTCACGTGCCGGTTTGAATGGCGAGAATGGCACTGCTCGCAATGTTCATTACGGAGATATTCTTATTAAGTTCGGTGATTGCCTCGATGACGAACGAAGTGATTTGCCGTTCATTACCGACGATACCGTGCTTCCCAAATATGCTGGGTCGATACTTCGCGAAGGTGATGTCATTTTCGCTGACACGGCAGAGGACGAAACGGCTGGCAAGTGTGTTGAGCTGCGGAAACTACCCAAAGAGCCAACTATCTCGGGGCTACATACGATACCGGCGCGGCCTCGGTTCCCCTTTGGGACGGGCTACCTGGGGCACTACCTAAATTCCGATGCATACCATAGACAGCTTCTTCCCTTAATGCAGGGAATCAAGGTGATCTCCGTTTCAAAGGCCGCACTGCAAGATACACAAGTAAGATTTCCTGGCTTGTCGGAGCAATCTGCCATAGGTGCGGCGTTGAATGAGATTGACAGCCTCATCACCCTTCATCAGCGTAAGTATGACAAGCTTGTCGTGTTCAAAAAAACGATGCTTGAAAAAATGTTCCCGAAAGATGGTGAGTCTGTACCCGAGATTCGTTTCGCTGGTTTTACTGACCCTTGGGAACAGCGTAAGTTCTCGGATGTTGCGATGATTAAACGTGGACTGACTTA
>ENA-OXVJ01000282-OXVJ01000282.1-human-gut-metagenome-genome-assembly--contig:-NODE-282-length-14859-cov-75.095582_pt1 | contig 14859 bp, 4 predicted proteins | sample MGYA00249248_ERZ652692 | MGnify/ENA primary metagenome ERZ652692 (study PRJEB26925, sample SAMN05826544) | human gut metagenome | biome: ENVO:2100002; feature: ENVO:00000062; material: ENVO:00002003... | reverse complement strand
GAAGATGAATACGATCTCATCGATGGCCGCTTCCAGCGCATACGCGGTGTTGAGCAGCGACTCGTGTTGCGAACCGCGCAGCGCATACGCCCAGCGGGTGCGCACGAGGGCGCCGAACGAGAACTGGGTCAGCCCCATGCATATGGCCAGCGCGAACAGCACCGGGATGGGCACTCGGGCGAGCGCCGCCAGTGCGAACGCAAGCATCGCCACTATCTGCACGCCAAGCGCCACCGGTCCGACGCGCCGCTGCCCGAACCGGTCGAACAGGCGCGCGTAGAACGGCGTGACCGCGGCGACGGCGAGGATGTACATGGCGCTCATCGACCCGGCGACCGTCCAGTTGTCGTACATGTGGTTGAGCGCGAGCACGATGCCCAGCGACATCATCGAGATCGGCAATCGGGCCACCGCTCCGGAGATGCAGAACGCCTTGGCGCCGGGAATGCGGAACAGTTGCGCGTACGGCGACTGCGATGCGACGGATCGGCTCTGCTGTTGAGCCCCGCTCATCGAGTGTTCTCCGGGGTTCCGGCGTAGATGAAGATGTCGTCCATGTCTGCGCCATCCTCGGGATGGTCCGCCGCGTATCGGGCGGCGATGCAGTTCAGCCCCTTGTGGTCGTAGAAGCTCACGTCGCAACTGGAGTCGGTGTGCAGGTAGAACCGGGCGACCTGGCAATTCGCGAAATAGTCCATCGCCTGCCGCCAGAGCGAACCGCCGACGCCGTGTCCGCGAGCGCTTTTCGCGACGAGGAACAGCTCGATCTCGCCGCGCGCGACGTCGTTGATGTCGATTTCGCGTTCCATGCGCAGTTCCATCTCATGCCATTGCTCGGTCTCGGACAGGGTTTTCGTGCCGAGCGTCGACCGGTTCAGTTCGCCGTTGATCGCGGCGAGTTCCTGCTTGGCTTGCGGGAAGGCCAATGGCTCGCCGGCGACGCGCGACAGCGTGACGCCCATGAAGCGGCCGTCGAGTTCGGCGACGATGGCGCGGGTGGTCGGTTCGAGGTAGTGCAGCACGAAGTGCCGGGATATCTGCATGGACACCGGCGTGCCGGCGGCCGCGCTGCACTGACCCCATGTGCGGTCGAACTCCCGGACGATGTCGTCCAGATCATTCCAACGCATGGGCCGGTAGGTCACCGATTGCGATGGTTTCATCTCCTCGGCGGGCACTGTTGCCGTTGCCGGCGTAGATGCGATTGCGGTGCCCGGCACCTCCTCCGGCGTGACGTCAGGCACGACGTCAGACATGACGTCACGCTGTGGGTCCGTCCCGATCGGCGTGCTCTCCGGGAGAGTGCTCTCGTCATCGGCGGATGGCGTGGCATTGGTGATGGTGGCATTCATGACGGTGTTGTCGTGCGCAACCATGGTTCTGCTCCTTTGTGGTTGTTGCGTCCGGCACGTGTGCCCGCCCACACGGTGCGCCAAGGGTCGCGGCATCCCTCCCGGCATGACGGCTGCGGCGCGTTCCATCCGCAGCGTGTGCCGCCCCCTTGGCGGTCACCTAGTCATTGTCGGATCCTTCGGGAATGCCGGAGCTCAACTCGGCTAGGATCTCTTGTTCGGTTTTCGCGCGGGCGTGCAGCTCGCGCGCGCCTTCATCAGGCTCACTCAGATAGTAGAGGGTGGCGTCGATTCTGTCCAGCGGCACGTGCTCGATGCACGACAGCAGCAGCCGATACCAGTCGAGCTGCACAAGCTTGTGTTCGATGTCCTGCGGCTTGCGTGGCTTGCGCCCGGTCTTCCAGTCGACGATGGTGTATTGCTTCGTCGGATCGTTCGCGTCCAGTCCGCCGTGAAACACCGCATCGAGTTTGCCGTTGACGATGACGTCACCGAGCTGGGGAATCGACACGACGATCTGGCGTTCCGCCCACGCCGGGCGACGCTCCGACCACGTCGATTCGGCGAGTCGACGCTGCCATACGGTGAGCTGTCGTTCCTTCGCCGTCAGTGTGTCGGATTTCATTTCCAGTTCGGACAGATCGTGCAGCAGGGATTCGCGGGTCACCGGCTCGCGGCAGGTGCCGGCCGTACCGGTTTCGATGCTGCTGGAATCGTATGCGCCGATGCCGTCTGCATCTATTGATTGGCCGTCGCCGTAGGCGTTGATGAATTGTTCCGCCCATGCGTGGAACAGGGTGCCCGCCTCAGCGGCGGGGGATGCGACGCGCGGGATGGGCCGGATCAGGCCACGCCAATAGCCGCGTTCCTCGCGCTGGGTCATATGCCCCGCTCTCGCCTGCAACGCGGTGACGTTCTGCCGTCCGTGCTCCAGCAGGTGCTCCGCCTGACGGCGGACATAGCGGTCGATCTCGCGCTCGCCTCGGCCGAAGGACCATGGCATCAGATCGGGGTCTTCAACGAGCATTCGGGCGCGTGCCAGCAGGGAGTCCGGATCGTCGGTCACAAGCCCGGAATCGCCGGACATCCCGCCGGTGAGCTTCGACAGGGTTTCCTCGGACAACTTGGCCGGCCATGTCGGGTCGCCGGCCTGTTCGCGTTCCTCCAATGGGGCGTTCCATGCCTCTTCGACGACATCCCGCTCATATTCGGTGGCGTGGTCGCCGACGAAGAACCCCTGCGGCCTGTCCACACCCAGCTGGTCCAGCGACGGGTGCGCAGACGCACCTGATGCCGCACCGGCCACTGCCAAATCAGGGCTACTGTCGGCAATGGCATCCGCATTTTCGGAGTATCCCGCGCTCCCGCTCTTGCACGCGGATACCAGACCGCTCTCATGGCATAGCGAGTCCTGCATCTCCGTCCAGAATACCGACGGCTTCGAGGCGCTCGGTCTTTTGCCGGGACGGTTCAGGTACTGGCTCGGGTCTCGATCCAGAATCGAATACTGGCTGTAGGTGAGCAGCGCGTCTTTCTTGGCCCGGGTCAGCGCCACATATGCGAGTCGCCGTTCGTCAGCCAGCAGACGTCGGCCATATTCCTCTTCCTGGGTGAGATACCAGCTGGACGGGTCGGCGACATCCATATCGTCTCCGATGTCCTTGCTGCGCAGGTCTCCGTAAAACTCGTCGTCGATGACTTCGACATCGTCCAGGGCACGCAGCGTTTCGACCGGGGCGTCATCCGGATTCGCGTCGTGCGGGAAACGTGGCAGGATACCGGCGTCGACGCGCACGGGCGCAGGTACCGCGGCCGGGTCGTCCGCCCATGAACGAACCGTCGCCTTGTATTCCGGGGGAGTCCACGATTCGCCGGCACCGCCGCCGGGATGCTCCGCGTCCAGCTCGACATGCAAACCGCCCTGATTGCTGGGGAACACTCCTGATTGCATGGACACCACGGCGACGGCGTCCCATTCCAATCCCTTGGCCTGATGGATGGTCATCAGCACCACGTCCGCAGGAGTGTCGGGCACCGCCGCGGTATCCTCCTCTATCTGGCCAAGCGAGTCAACCCATGACATGAATCCACGTAAAGTCGGATTCACGCCTTCGACGATTTCCTGCGTATAGGTGTCGACCAGTGCGGCGACCGACTGCAGAGGCGAACGCGCCTGCGTGGGGTTCACCGGCTGGGAGGGGTTTTTGACCGCCTGGGCGACGATTGTGTCGATGTCGAGGTTCAAGGCCCGCACCGCGGCGTCAATCACTTCCTTCAGCGGGTGATTAGTCACGGCATGCACACGCTGCAGTACTTCGCCCGCCTGTATGATACGGCGTGATGTCGTCTCGTCGAATCCGCCGCGACGCGACAGCAGCGACGGCAGGTCATCCCGCATCATCATATCGATGAGGAACACCGCATGCGGCACTCGATCCCGGTATTGCTTAACGATGGCCTTCACCTGCGGGTCGGCGAACGTCGCGATGTCGGAGCCGCCATCCGCTTCCGAAACGAGACCGGAATCAATGGACGTGGAGGCTATTGCCTCATCATGACCATCATCGGCACGAGCGCCATCGGAACCTGAACCTATGATGCCGGATTCGACCAGTGCACGGTAGCGGCATTGTCTGTCGAGATCTTCGGCCATGCCGGCGAGGCGGGTGAGCGATTCGGATCCCAAACCGAATCGCGGCGTAGCCAGCAGCCTCATCAACGACGCTGAATCGGTGTGGTCGGCGGCCGCATGCAGCAATGCGATCAGATCCTGGACCTCCGGCCTCTCCAGCAGCGCGGAGTAGCCGACGACCAACGTCGTCAGGCCCGCCCGTTCGAGTTCTTGGGCGAATTGCGCCATGTGCGTCTTGCCTCGGAACAGCACCGCCACATGCGGGGTATCGGAGGCGGCCGTGGCGGCGTCGTCCTTCCGGTACCGTGCGATGGCCTGTTTGGCGAAGCGTGCCACGGCATCGGCTTCCTGGCCGAAGGTGGCAAATCCCAGCACGCCGATCGTACCTTCCGCGGCGTTGTCCATCGCGGACAGGTTCGCGACGTCCACTTCGCGCATCAGGGAGCTGCCGGCCCGCCGTGGCGGTATGCGCAGCGGCTCGGTGAGGTTGTTGGCGGCTCTGAGCACGATGCAGGTGTTGCGTCGCGTGACGCTGAGCGGGTATGGTTTCGCGTCGGCGGGCATGCCGAAGTCCTTTTGGAACATGCGGAACGCTCCGGGACTGGCACCACGCCACGCATAGATCGACTGGAACGGGTCTCCCACCGCGTTCACCGCGGATCGCGACAGCCCGACGCCATCCTTGGACCACCCTCCGGCGCTGCGCGCCGCCTCCCGCCAGCGGGAGGAAGACCTATCAGCATCGGCATCAGACTGGGGGTGGAACAGGGTGGCGAGGAGCATCGCCTGCGTGGTGGAGGTGTCCTGGTATTCGTCAAGCAGCACGTGCGTGTAACGGCGACGGTACCGCTCCCCGATGGAGGGGAATCGCGCGACGAGCTGGTAGGCGGCAATGGTGAAATCGCTGAATTCCGCCATGTTCTGAACCCGCTTTTCCTGCTCGTATTCCTCGACGAGCGTCAGCAGCGTCTCCCGACGCCGGGTCACGTCGCGCAGCTGTGCACACTTGTACACGCATATGTCACGAAGTTGCGCCCGGTATTCCTCCTGTTTGGCCGCGAAGGTCTCCTCCGTGTCCTTCTTGTTTTTTGTCGGAACCTTGGCCTTCGGCGCTTCGTCAGGAACCGGCGTATCGCCAATGGCGATATCGAGTTGCGCGAGGAATGCCTGGTCCCAAGCCCGCACACGGCCGATGGCCTCGTCCATCGTTGTTGTGCTGCCACCGATCATGGCGTTGCCTATGGCATGCGACAACCCCAGTACCCCATTCACCACGGTCTTGAACGCCCCGAGATCCTGCTCGAAGAGGATGTCCATGTGACGGCCGACAACGGTGGTCGCCAGCTGTGTGGCACCGGCCTGGCTGAGCGGCTGCGTGTTCTGGTCGAAGCCGACAAGCAGGCCGTATTGCCGCACGATGGTCTGGAAGAACGCATCGTACGTCGACACCTCCGGCTTGAGGAACGCCCGGTTCGCAAAGCGCTCGTCTCCCCCGTCCGCCAGCACGGCGGCGGACACGCGCGACAGCAGTTCCGACGCGGCCTTGCGCGTGAATGTGAGGCCGAGGATGCGCTCGGCCGGCACGCCCTGTGCGATGAGGTTGATGATGCGGCGGGTCATCGTATAGGTCTTGCCGCTGCCCGCTCCGGCCACGACGAGCACGTCATCGCCGGTGGGCGCGTTGACGACTTTTGCCTGCTCGGGGCTGTCGGTAAATCGTGGTGCGTTCATGACTGCCTCGTTTCGAAGACGGTGTTGATTTCGCCGGCGCATGCCGGGCATGCCGCTTTCATGCGGCAATATTGGAGATGATCCGGTTTCGGCCTTGCCTGTATATGGGTCGACCGACTCGCCGCGGCGGCGTAGAACACTCTCGCGATCATGGAGAGCGACCATACGGCCTGCGTGCCGCGCATGCTGAGGAACTGTCGCCATGCCGCTGCGCTTACACCGGTCGGAGGCTCTTCAATCAAATCGGGAGCGTCCGAAAGCTTATCGAGGGTCTTGTAGCGGTTCCGCGGCATGAACGATGACGTGTTCAGACTGCCATCGGCGAACAGCGCCGGCTGGTACATTCCCTCCTGCGCGTTGCTGGTTCCGGACGTCGCGGGCGCATCCTTCTGTGCGACATGGAACAGACCACTTTGCGCGATGTCCGGCATGACTTGCAGCGCTTCGGCTCCGCGCGGCCCGTTTTCCGGGAATGCGAGTCCCAGTTGGTAGCAGACCAGCTGAAGATCGTTGAATATGGCCTTGGTCGAAGGCACCTTCCCGGTCTTGTAGTCGATCAGGCGAACGTGACGCTTCCCGTCGGGCATGATTCTGGTCTCCATACGGTCGATGCGCCCGGACAGACGCACGGTCAGCCGGTCGTTCATGGCTTCGGGCCACCCGCCAACCAGCGATCCCATGATGGCGGCGAGTTCATCGCGGCCGATCGGGTCGACGCCGTCCATCGCGTTATAGGCGGCAAGAATGTCGTCCAAGCCGAATACCGCGATGAACGAACGCTCGCATTGTGCGCTTTCCAATGTACCGATCTGGAAGTTCTTGACGTTGTTTACCGGGTATTCGTCGGTGTTGGACATGACGAAGTAGCTGGCGATGTGGCCCAGTACGTCATGCGCGGTATTGTCCTTGCGCGTCGCGTTGTATTGATCGGCCGGGTTGGTGTTGGCCGTCGGATCGTCGCGCAGCTCCTCATAGATGGCGATCATACGGTCCCGCACCGTGCTGACGCGTTCCGGAATCGGCAGGTCATCGCGCCAGTCCGCCGCGTCCAGGCCCTCGTTGCTGGCGGTTTCGGCGACGGCGTGGATCAGCGAGCCGAACGAGGTCGCCACACTGCCGGCGCGCGGACCAGTGAACCGGTTTTCCATCATCCAACAGACGGGACATCCCCAGATGCTGTCCACGGCGGATGGCGACAATGTTGCGATCCGCGGCACCGATGATTGGCCGGTTCCCTCCGCGGCCTTGTCCGGTTCCGGAGCCGCCGCCCGCGATCCCACCGTGCGGGAGCCGGAAGACGCATCCTCGACCTCGTCGAGGAACGGCCAACGCGTGATGTCAGCGGCTTCGACACCATTGTTTGCCAGCAGTCGCAGCGCATCCACGGCATCTTGAGATTCCTTGGAACCTCGTGGGTGTACGGCGAGCGCCACGCGGGCGGCGGCGACCAGGCCGCGAGGATCGGCGTCCAGACCTTGGAGCCGTCCGGCTTCACCGACCTGGGTATATTCCCGCCCTTCGGCCGACGCATGCCGTTCGCGGTTGAATCGTTCCGGTATGTATCCGTACAGGAAGTCAGACGGGGTCAGATCGTCGTTGTACACCGCACTTGCCGTGACCTGCTCCGATGCGCGGGTCAGCGCGACCAGCAGGCTTTTCTGCTCCGCATACAGCACGGATTCCAGTTTGTTGTCGCCATGCTCTCCGGAATCATCGGACAGCCCTCCATACAGCATGACATCAGCCAGATCCTCACCACCGAACATCGTGTTTCGGGCTGCCAGGTTCGGCCATATGCCTTGCTGGATGGCCGGAATCCACACCAACGGCCAGTGTCTCCCCGATGAGCCCGCCGGTGTGGTCAGCGTCACGGCATCGTCGATGGGGGCCACTTTGGCCAGGGAATCCGCTTCGATGCGCATCGCCCTCACCTGCGCAAAGAATTCGGGCAGATCCCGGCTTGCGGCCGAGCCGGATGCATAGTCGAACAGCCGCATGGCCGTATCCAGACGGTCGTTGGCGGCACGTCCGGCATCCGTGTTGTTCAGGGCCTCGCGCTGCCAACGGGAGGCGACGTCGCACGCGTTCCAAGCCACGGACAACGCATACTGTGGTTCCTTCGCCGGCAGTTGTCTCAGGCCCTGGGCCACCGTCCCCACCAGATTCCACAGGTGGGCAAACACGCGGGAATGCGGGTCTCCCCGCCCGCACACCTCCTGAACGGCGGCGAGCACGTCATCGGCGGTTATACCGGACGCGCCCTTCGTGCCTGCCCCGACAGCGGAACCGGCATCGTCGACAACGTCACCTGTACCGCCTAGACCGGCGACACCGCCATGCATCGCATGCGCGTCATCCGCGAATTCCAGCAACAGGTACATGGCATCGACGCCGAACTGGAGTTCGTCGCCTTGCGGTGCTTTGACATCGATGATCGTGTCGTCGGTGATGGTCTTCCGATCGCGCCCGGAGACGACCCATTCGCGCCATTGCTCCCATCCGTGCATGAGCCTGCCCAAGGCATGCATTCGAGCGGTGTCACCAGCAATTCCAGCGTCCCCGGTCTTCCCCGCATCGTCGGCGGCACCGCCAGGCACATCGTCGGACGCATCCCCCTTGCATATGTCCTCGCACGTGACGATCTTGCCGAGTGATGCCAACGCGTTCATGGCGGCGTCCACCGGCTCCAGCCTGGCCGGGTATCCCTCATGATCCCGTCCGCCGCCGACGCTGACCAGCGGGCATCCCATCACCGTGGCAACCCGAGAGCGCACATACAGTGCGGTCTGCTGCAGATTCATGCCCAGCGCGGGCACCGTCTGGTTCCTGAGCATCGCCAATTCGAGCAGCGCGAACAATCCCTGCACGAACGGCTCGTCCTTCAACGGTCGTGTGACCGATGAATACCGTACAGGCACGCCGTCATGACGCAGCCGTTCGCCGATCGTGCGCACGGTGGCGTTGTCGTGCGCGATGACAGCCATGTCGTTCCAGTTGCGTCCTTCAAGGATGTGGGCTTGCTTGATGCGCCATACGACGTCTTCCGTCTCTTCGTCGGCCGAGCGGTACAGCGCGGTTTTCAGACTGCCATCGCCCGGCAGCGGATCGGCCTGGGGCAATGCGACAATCGGCAGGCTCGCCGGCAGCTGCGGCAATTTGCCCGGCCTCTGCGGCAGAGGAACCGTCTCGTCCTGCGTGGATCGGATGGACAGGGAGATACGGGATGCGACCAGATCGCGATACGTATAACCGTCGACGTGGTCCACCGCACGCTCCTCAACTCGGCCATTTCCGGCACCGCCAGCCGACAGACGAACCATGTCGGCGCCAAGCTGACGACGAATCTGGTCGAACAGGTATTCCGGATATGACCCGCGGAAGGTCTGCACGGCCTCGTCCGGATTGCCGACCAGCAGCAGCCGCGTCCCCGCACCGCGCAGCGCCTTCAGGAACGTGAACCCGGCGAAGGTGAGGTCCTGACAGTCGTCGACGACCAGCAGACGCGGCAGATCGTCATCGCCGACCATCCCGACCGCCTTGGCCCCCTCGACCAGCAGACGCGACGAGTCCAACCGGTACTCGCCCGAGTACATACGACTCACCGCGGTCTCGTATTCGCGGCGCAACGCGAACGCGAGACGCCACTGCACATGCAAACGCTCGACGCGCGGCGACCAATGCCTCAACGCCGACAGGGCCGTTCCTTCACGATCCTCGGAGACGCCCAGCTCATCCATGCGGGCCAACATGTCGCGCAGCTGCATGACGAAGGCGGCATTGACGCCTACGCCGGAATCCGCATCACCACCCTCGCCGTCGTTCCCGGCCACGGCATCGGCCAGCACGCCGTCCCAATCATCCCTGGCGAAGTATTCGCGCAGCAACGAACACGTGCCGCATGGATCCCCCGCCCGCACATGAGCCACATGGACGGAGCACACCGAACGCAGCAGCGCATCCTGCTCGGCGCCGTTCAGCAACCTCGGCAGCGGCTCGCCCGACCTCGAACGCATGACGGTGATCAGCCGGAACGCGATGGCCGACAGCGTCGTGACCGGTCGCGCCTGGGAGGTCGCCCCCAGCTCGCGAATCACCTGATCGCCTATCACATCGGCGATCTGACGCCCGGATACCGTCATTATCGCTCCGGATTCGCCGAACCGTCGCAGCCCGGCCATCAAGGCATCACGGGCCAGCGTGCTCTTGCCCACGCAAGGAGCACCAACCACCAGCAGCGCCTTGCCGGATTCCCCCTCAAGCAGTGCTTCAACCGCCTTCATGGCACCTCCATTCCCGTCGCCGGCCCCGTCGTCCGTCAGACAGTTCCTCCATCATATGCCAACAATCGAAAACCGAACCATATGTTCCGTTTTTATATCAGTTTTATTCTGGACTAACTGCGTCATCGCACGGCAGCTCCTGCCTGCGGCGAGCACTCCTCAGCGCTCCCCATCAAGGGTTGTGCGTGGGAACACCTCGGAATAGAGTAAGAAGAAGAGATGTCGTAAGGGGGGATAGCCAAATGCCGGCACAGCCAACACCGCCGCGGATATCCGGCTATGATTTCATCCAGCCACTCGGCACCGGCGCCACAGCCAGCGTATACCGGTACCATCAGCGCGTCCCCAGCCGCGACGTCGCCATCAAGGTCAGCAGCGCCACCCTCGACCCCCGCGCAGCCGCCCGATTCCGCAATGAGGCGAACTACATGGCGGAGCTTTCCGCGCACCCCTACATCCTTTCCATCCACGACGCCGGCGTGACCAGCACCGGACTTGGCTACATCGTGCTGGAATACGCGCCCGGCGGCTCCTATAAGGAGCTGATCCGCAAGCGACCACTCACCGCCGACCAGATGCTCGACCTGGGCATCAAACTTTGCAGCGCCCTGTTCACCGCGCACTGCAAAGGCATCCTGCACCGCGACATCAAGCCCGCGAACATCCTCATCACCCCGCAGGGACTGCCGGTGCTCGCCGATTTCGGCATCTCCACGAACGTGTATCAGGCGGGAACCCAGACCGGTTTCTCCGTGCCATGGGCCGCGCCGGAAGTGCTGACCGGACGCAGCGGCGGCACCGAAGCCGCCGACATCTACTCCTTGGCGGCGACCCTGTACGCCACACTGACCGGCCGTTCGCCGTATGAGCACGGTTATCAGGCGCATACGCAGCAGGAACTCGCGCAGGTCATCGTCAGTCGCCGCCTGCCGCCAATCGGCCGCCCTGATGTGCCCGCGGACGTCGAACGTGTACTCGTCAGGGGGCTCGACAAGAACCCGGACAACCGTTACGGCACGGCGCTGGAATTCGCCCGCGCGATGCAGCAGGTGCAACAGGCCTACTACGGCCATGCCACGCCCGTCACCGTGGAAGGCGTCCCCGAATATCCCAGCAGCATGACCGGCAAGCGCCGCGTCGCGCCCGGCCCCGCGAACGTGACGCGAATGGACGCTCCCACCGGTGCGTGGAAGAAGCCGCTGGCCATCACGGCCGTGGTCGTGGCTGCGCTGACGGCGGTCGTCCTGACGTTCGTCTTCGTCGTAATGCCGCACATGGATGACACCGCGACGCGCAACCGCACATCGGTCTCCACGCCGGGCGCCACCGGCGACTCCAACGGAACGGACGGCAATCCCGACGACATCACGGGAGCCGAAGTGGTGCCGACGCCCGAAAACCTGAACGGAACCTACGACGGCACCACCGTCACGTTCACCTGGACGAACCCGCAGCCCAAGGACGGCGACATGTACGCATGGTCGCCGGTACAGGGCAATTCTGCCACTTCCGGACCCAGTACCAGCACCAACATCGTGGCCGACCGCAAAGTCGAGCTGCATGACGTGACCGACAAACAGACCTGCATCGAAGTGAAGATCGTGCGCAGTGACAAGCAGATGTCCCAGAATCCGGCCATCGCATGCGCGGTGAGGCAATAGGAACGCACTATATGAAGGACTGCACCATGCGGCACGGCATTGCACGAGAAGCGAGCGAACGAGAGAGAAGAGGATGCCATGAGCAAGCAGCCTAACCAGCGCCAACGCGAGCGGGCATTCCGCTCCTCCATGCGCCGCCTGGTCTCGCCTGACGCGCACCGTTGGGCGATGCCCGTCATCGCGCTCGTCATGCTGATCGGCATCATCGCCGGCGCCATCTGGGTGAGCTCCATCACCCGCCAACACGTGCATCTCGACGACGGCACCGTTTGGGTCACCTCGCTCAAGAACCGCAAGGCGGCCCGCTTCAACGTCAAGCTCAAGGAACCGGATTCGGCGGTGGCCTCGTCTGCAGCCCGTTTCGACATCGTCCAGCACGACAGCGACACGGTGCTCACCGAAGGCGCGAAGGCCACCGGCATCTCCTCCGCCACGCTGGGTACCACCGGCAGGACGGAGACCAAGGGAGACACGACCGCGGTGACCGGCGGCGGCACCATCGCCTTCCTGAACACGAAAAACGGCAACGTGTGGGTCGGCCGCAGCTCCGACCTCAACTCCGTCAACCCCGCCACCAGCGACCCGTCCATGCGGCTGGGCACCGGAGGCAAGATCGCGGTCACCCATGACGGCACCGTGTACGGATACCGGCCCTCCGACGGTACCGTGCTCACGATGCAGGATCCGACAGGCAAGGCCGTGCAGGGTGGCTCCCTCACCGAAGGGAAGACCGTATCCGCCGACGATTTCACCGTGGTGGACGGCACCGCGGTCGTCACATCCGAGGGCAGACTGTACTGGCACAAGGGCAGCGCCGACACCGGCGCCAACAGCCCGTTGACGCTGCAATACCCCGACACGGACGGCCGTCAGGAGTCCTGGGTCGCGGCCGCCGGCAAGAACGGCCTGTACCTGGTCGAACTGGGCAAGGGAGAGAAGAAAGTCAACACGCTCACCTCCGGCGGTGCCGGAGACGCAGCCAAACCGGTCTCCACCGACGGCTGCGTGTCGGCCGCGTGGGCGCAAAGCGCGAACAATTACGTGCGTGTATGCTCGCCGAACGTCAGCAACCCGGAATTCGGCTCGCTGCAATCGGTCAGCGCCACGTCGGATTTGGTGTTCCGCACCAACCACCGCCTGACCGTACTCAACGACGTGGTCGACGGCAACGTGTGGAACCCTTCGGACTCCACCAAGGTCATCAAGATACAGTGGAACACCATCCAGACCGAGCAGACCGCCCAGCAGAAGCAGAACGACCAGTCCGCCAACAACCAGCGCAACTTCAACAAGACCTGTTCCGCGCAATCCGGGCAGATCAAGGCGCAGGACGACGAGATCGGCGCCCGCGCGGGCGGACAACAGATCCTCGACGTGCTGCGCAACGACGAGCAGACAGACTGCTCCGTGCTGCAGATCACCAAAGTCGGGGCCCCGGCGGGCGGCGATATGACCGTATCGCCGGTGTACGACGGCCGGTACCTGCAGCTGGACGCCTCGGCGGCCTCGGCCGGCACGGTGACGTTCACCTATGACATCAGCGACGGGCGCGGCCAGACCTCGACGGCCAAGGTGACGGTCACGCTGACCGGCTCGTCCGCCAATCACGCTCCCAAGCAGGCCGACACGCCGCCCGAATACGACGTGGAGCAGGGTGCCACGTACACGACGAACGCACTCGGCAGTTTCCAGGATCCCGACGGCGATCCGATGACATTGGTGTCGGCGGTCCCGCAGAACAGCGACCAGGTCGTCGTCTCCACCCGCGCAGACGGGCAGCTCGTGTTCAACACCGGTTCCGCCACCTCGGGGCGAGTGGGCGTGCAGGTCACCGTCTCCGACGGGCAGAACACCGGCACCGGACTCGTGTACTTCTCCATCCGCCCGGCAAACACGCTGCCGGCGACCATCGACGCCGTGGTCAAGCAGACCACACCGAACACCGAGACCACGGTCAACCTCAAGCCGTACGTGCATGGCACATCGGCGCAGCCCGCGCAGCTGTCCACCGTGGAACCGCCCGCGAAAACCAGCGCGACCATGAACGCGGCGGACCTGTCCTTCACATTCAAGGCCACCGCCACGGGCACGTATTACGTGCCTTACACCGTCACCCAAGGCTCCATCCCGTCCACCGGCCTCGCACGTCTTGAGGTGCAGCCGGCCGCGGGCAAATCCGCCAAGCCAGTCGCGGCCAACGATGTGGCGCTGCTCGGTTCGAACAACACCGCCATCGTCGAACCGCTCGCCAACGACGTGGATCCGATGGGCGGCGTGCTGTCGGTCACGTCGGTCGATGCCGACCCGTCGCTGGGCATCAAGACCGGCCTGGTGAGCCACAAGCGCGTGTATCTGACCGCACGGCAGGTGCCGACCAAGCCCGTGGAGATCACGTACACCGTCGCCAACGCGGCCGGCTCATCCACCGGCACGATAGTGCTGCAGCCGCCGGCACTGACCGCCGGCAACTCCGCGCCCAAGGCGTCGAACGTCAACACGCAGGTGCGCACCGACGGCATCGTGTCGGTGAACGTGCTCGACCATGTCTCGCATTCCGACGGCACCACGGTGACGCTGCAGCAGAAGCTGCAGTACGACAAGGACACGTTCAAGGGACTGGTGTTCGTTTCCGGCGACACCGTGCGTTATCAGGCTTCCAAACAGACGGGCGTGTTCCCGGTGACCTACACCGTCAAGGACAATCTCGGCAACTCGGCCTCCGGCACAATCACCATCACCGTGCATCAGAAGGACGCCAAGAACAAGGCCGCCCCCACTCCGCAGGACGTCGAGGCGCAGGTGGCCGCGGGTCAGAAAGTGCGCATACCGATCACACTGACCGGCATCGACGTGGACGGCGACGACGACCAGCTGCTCGGCCTGGGCAACAAGGCCCCGCAACTGGGACGCATCACCGAAGTCGGCGCGAACTACATGATCTACGAGGCGTACGAGGACTCGTCGGGCACCGACACGTTCTCCTACGCGGTGGAGGATTGGACCGGCCAGCGCGCACAGGCACAGGTCAGGGTGGGCGTGTTCCAGGGCGCGTCCGACTCCGGCGTGTACGCGCGGGACGACGAGATCACGCTGCGCCCGCACACGGCGGCCACGGTGCCGGTGACGCTCAACGACATTTCCGGGGACAACACCGATCTGACCGTTTCGAAAAAACTAGAGTCACAGGGTATCTCCGGGGCGAG
>ENA-OXVJ01000276-OXVJ01000276.1-human-gut-metagenome-genome-assembly--contig:-NODE-276-length-15349-cov-34.675951_pt1 | contig 15349 bp, 9 predicted proteins | sample MGYA00249248_ERZ652692 | MGnify/ENA primary metagenome ERZ652692 (study PRJEB26925, sample SAMN05826544) | human gut metagenome | biome: ENVO:2100002; feature: ENVO:00000062; material: ENVO:00002003... | reverse complement strand
AGGGTGTGGGAGAGTAGCACGCCGCCGCTTCAAACGTTGGGGGTTCCCGTCGAGCTTACGCTCCGGGAACCCTCTTTTTTTCATCACCTCCCGGACCTCCCGGCAACGCCTTTCGGGCTCGTCGAAGGTCCTTATCCGGAGTCTCCACCGGATGTCCGCTTTGAGAACCACTTTTCTCTTTGATGTTTTTTGATTTGAGATTGTGCTGTGGCACCATGGATACACCATAGGAATCATGTGCCAAGGGGATAGCTATGTTTCTTCTTCCAGATCAGCAACTCAGACGTGCCGATCGAGTGATGCGGCAACGACTTGTGCCATATGTGCACGAAACATTATCGCATTGTCAGTTACGCGCTTTTCGCCAATGAAGGCGAACCCGAACAGAGCGCCGACTTTCTTGCCCGTGTCAGGGAAAACAAAGTGGATTTTCTCGACTTCATGGTTCCTGGTGCCTGGGGCACGATATGGGGTACCACATGGTTCGAGGTTCGTGGACGTATCGACCGTGAGTCGGTCAAAGGCAGAGCCGTCGAACTGGTTGTAGATCTGGGATGGAAACGACATCGTGGCCCGGGCTTCCAAGCGGAAGGATTATGCTATCGCCCTGACGGCAGCGTCATCAAAGCGGTGAATCCAGACAATTGCTGGATTCCGCTTATCGATGCCAATGGCGTGGCGAATGTGGAGCTTGACGATGCCGGTCGTTTCACGGTATATGTCGAGGCCGCATCGAATCCACTGGTCGAAGCTGACCTGCCATTCGCGCCGATGAATCTGGGGGAGCGTGCCGACGGTCGTCCATCCGACTATGTGCTCACCACAATGGACGTGTGCGCTTTCAACCAAAACGTGTTCGACTATCTGATGGACTTGGAAACCGTCACCTCGCTGATGAGGGAACTCAAGGATGATGATCCTCGATATTGGCAGCTGGCCAAAGCGCTGCAACGATCACTCAACACATATGACGAGCGTGATATCGCCGGAACTCTGGAGCCAGCCAAGGAAAAGCTTGCCGGGGTATTATCCGAACCCGCATATTCCAGCGTCATCCATCATGTCGCGGTCGGCCATGCGCATATCGATTCCGCATGGCTGTGACCCGTGCGCGAAACCCACCGTAAAGTGGCCCGCACGGTGTCCAACGTGCTTGCCCTGATGGACGAGGATCCGGATTTCACGTACGCGATGAGTTCCGCCCAACAGTATGCGTGGCTGGAACAGGAACATCCAGACCTGTTCGCGCGCATGCTGCAGCGCATCAAGGAAGGACGATTCATTCCCGTCGGCGGAATGTGGGTCGAATCCGATAACATGCTGCCCACAGGTGAGTCGCTGATCCGCCAGATCACGTTCGGCATGCGTTACTTCCGTGAGCATCTTGGCGTGGAACCAAAAGGACTGTGGCTTCCCGACAGTTTCGGTTATTGCGGGGCATGGCCGCAAATCGCACGTCGTGCCGGTTTCGAATGGTTCCTCACACAGAAGATCTCATGGAACGACACCACGAAATTCCCCCACCATTCCTTCGAATGGGGCTGAACCAATTCCACGACATTCTTCCCGGATCGGCGATCGCATGGGTGCATCGGCAGGCGCGTGCGGACTACGTGCGCGACATCGCAAGACTGCGTGATATCGCCGCTGAAGCGGGTGCTTCCATCGCATCGGTGCGGGATGATGCCGACATGCGATCGAACGCGGCCATCGTCCCATATACGGCAAAGAATGGCGATTCGTGGATTGCTCGCACCGCGGCAGTGGGAACGCAGGATGATGACGCGAACGGCACCGACGCGGTCGCCGATGAATCCACCATCGCAACGACATGCGACGACGGTCGAATCATACTTGACAACGGTTTGCTACGTGCCATCATCGCACCAGACGGTACGGTCCGTTCACTGATCGACCTTGATAATGGACACGAACTGGTGCCCGACGGCAGTGGAATCGGGCATTACGAGCTTCTCCGCGACGAGCCATACGAGTGGGACGCATGGGACATCCAGCGCGATGCCTTCCTCAGCGCCGAAGGCATCGATGACTCGCATGTGGAACGAGTGACGGAGACAAAACGCGGCGGAGCCACCGTGCACGTGTCCAGCACCACCGACGGGGTGTCCATCGATGCCTGCATTACATTGCGGGCAAAGTCGAAAAGCCTTGAATTCCGGACCAAAGTGGATTGGCGGGCATCCGAACGATTCCTCAAAATCGACATTCCCATGGCTATCCAGGCCGACCGGGCGCAGTACGAATGCCAGTACGGCATGGTGGAACGGCCCATTCAGAAGAACACACGTTCCGACGAGGCGAAATACGAAAGCTGCACGCACCGGTTCGTACGCGTCGCCGATGCCGGCTATGCGGCTGCGGTCGTCAACGCCAGCACCTACGGTTCCGACGTTTCGCCGATTCACCGGAACACGGCTTCCGGGCCGGTGCGTGGCACGATGATTCGACTTTCGTTGCTGTCGTCCCCGCTATACCCCGATCCGAACACTGACAAGGGCGTGCATGAGTTCGCGTGGAACGTTGTGGCGGATGCCAGTATGCCGGCTGTGCTTGACGAGGCGAACCGTCTCAACGCGGCCGTGCTGCCTGCCGTGCCGGCGTTCGATCCGCTGGCGCAGCTCAACCCGGTGGATGGCGTCATGGTGCTTGACTGGGTCAAGCTTGCCGATGACGGTTCCGGAGATCTGATACTGCGCGTTTATGAGGCGGTCGGCGGCGAAGCCCATGCGAGACTTGCCGTCAACGCCGCTTTGGGGAAGGCCACGGTACGCGAGTGTTCCATTATGGAGGATGCGCGGCTGGATGCCGAATTGCCCGCGGCTTTTGCCGACGGTGATCCGTCCGTGGCAAGAACGGCGCAAGGAGCGATGCTGAGCCTGCATCCGTTCCAATTGGCCACGTTGCGCGTCAGTTGTGGAAGCGATGGTGGAAATACTGATGGGAATGAGAGTGGAAGCCTGCGATAGATGAGGAACTGGCGGCGGATGCGCTGAGCCGTGCGCCGCCTATTCCTTGGCTTGAGTCCACGCCTGAAGCTTCATACGATTGAGCTCGGTGTTGGGATCGTACGTGTCATCCAACCGCTCCTGATACATCGCGACCAGTTCTCCGCCGCGGCCCAACGCCTCCAAAGCGGCCTCACGAATCGACTCCCATTCGTACGGCACCACTTCCTCGGGGAACATGACCGTGCACTGGTTCGGTGCGTCACGCTCCACCAGATCGACGAAATTCAGCAGATCCTGCCACCGTTCGGCAGCGATCAGCCGCGCCGCGTACGCGTCGGCAAGCGGCTCGGACGTATGGTTGTCGCGCAGGAAACGATCGGCCTCCTCGGCATCGCCACTGATCCGCATCAGATCGTTCCGCAGGAACTGCACGGCATGGTCGAACTGGTTTTGCGCGGTCTGCGCAAGCTGCTGTTTGGACAGGAATGATGGGTCAAGCATGGCGAGATCGTTCAGTTCCTCGGGGGAGAGGGTAGGTGAACCGCCGGTAGTGGAATCGCCGGCAGCGCCCGTGGAATGCGTGATCGAGTTCGCGGTATCCGCGCCGTCCGCAGCGTCTGTACTATTCGTGCTATGCGCATTGTCCGCGTCAGAGGACGTATCACGGAGGTTGTGAGATTGCGTTGCGGTGGCGTCGCGTGCACCCGTATCGCCCGTAACATCACTGTCGATACTGCCGACGCTGTTCATAGTGTCGCCAGTAGTGCTGCTCGCATCGCCATTACCGGACTTCGCTGCGAAATCACGCATCGCGGCAATGCCCTTGTTCAACGCGTCATAGGCGAACATGCGCGTATCATCCCATTGCGCGAACGACAGTCCGCAAGACAGCAGCTCCACCATCTGCATGGCGTTGAGCCGGAAATCCTCATTGCACGCCACCTGCGTGATCATGCGCAACGCCTGCTCGCCCGTCATCGGATCGGCGTTGCAGGCCACGGCATCCATGTACACGCGTACGGTCTGAATCAGATCTTTCAGGTAGTCGAAACCCTCGTTGTCACGGTCGGCCACATTGCCGACGAACCTTGCGGTCATCTCCACAGCTTTGGCGAGATTGCCGACCGCGTCAAGCCATCGCGTGCTGATCACCGCGTTGCCGACCACCGCGTCCACGCCGGACAGCGCCTGCGAATCGATCGAAAACGTCGGCATATCGATGCGTGGAATCTCCACGCCCGTATCGGTACGTTCCGCGGTGGGCACCATGGAGGCGAGGGCGTCGAAATACCATTGCATGGGCATGTTGATGACCACGTCCGCGTCGGAAAGATTGGCGACCGGCACATCGTTGCGTTGCGCGGCATCCTCCTGGCTTGCTTCGCGGATGAGATGATTCCACAGGAAAGTCGGCCCGTCGAATTCGGCGGAACTGAGCCATCCGTTATTGACGTAGTCGGTGAGATCGTCGGCTTCCTGCCTGCGATTGAAGCTGCCCATGCGCCCACCTTTCCGTTGCGATGCCTGTGATTGCATAGTTGCGATTGTGCCGCAACAAGTAGCCGCACCAAGTATAGGCGGCGTCGGCTACGTCTGTGGAAGAGAGCGGAAAGGGCGGAATGAGGGGGAAACGAAAATAATGACGAAAATGAGACGGCAAAATGGCCGTTCGGTAAAATCGGACTATAATCAATCGCACATAACAGAACATGTTTTCAGCGCATTCGGAAATGTTTTCCGGGTGCGCTGAACGGTTTTTGGCGCAATATGAACGGAGGGCCAACACAAGATGAACGCACGCAAACTTGGTGCGGCGGCTGGGGTCATCGCTTTGATCGTAGGTCTGTTCACGGGATGCGGTTCGACGAACAGCGCTTCCAATGCGACGTCGGACGGCGATTCGAACAGCGGCACAACCGCGACATATTCCGTGGACGGTGCCAAAGATTCCATCCGCATCGCCTCCGGCTCCGAAAACAAGGAAGTGAGCGGGGCCATCGAACAGGCGGCCAAACAATCGAAAGTGTCAGTGACCGTCGACTACATGGGGTCGTTGGACGTTATGGACGCGCTGCGCAACAAAGGCCATCACGCGGGCAGGGATTACGATGCGGTCTGGCCGGCCAGCAGCATGTGGATCACCATGGGGGATATCAAGCACGTCGTCAAGGACCAGGTCTCCACGTCCACCACGCCGGTGGTGTGCGGCGTGAAGCAAAGCAAGGCTGAGGAACTCGGCTGGGCGAATACGGACGGTACAACGAAGCCGGTGTCCACGAAGGACATTATGGATGCGGTGAAGGCCAAGAAGCTGTCGTTCGCTATGACGTCCGCCACGCAATCGAATTCCGGAGCGTCGGCGTACATGGCGTTTCTGACGGCGCTGAACGGCGGTAAGTCGGCACTCACCAAAGACGATTTGAACGATGCTTCATTACGTAAGTCCGTGAAAACCGTACTGTCGGGCGTCAATCGTTCATCCGGCTCGTCCGACTGGCTGAAGGACATGGTCGTCAACGACCCGGATACGAACGATTCCATGGTGAACTACGAATCGCTCGTCATCCAGGCGGACAAGGCGTTGACGGCGAAGAACAAGGAGCCGCTGCTGGCCGTCTATCCGTCCGACGGCATCGCGATTTCCGATTCGCCGCTTGCTTACGTGGATCGCAGGCAGGACAAAGAGGATGCGTTCAAGCGATTCAGCAAGTCGATCACGTCGAAGGATTCCAAGAAACTGTTCGAACAGGCGGGTCGTAGAACCGGTTCGGACGGCACGCTGGCGTATGCCAAAGATGCGAAGGTGAAGGATTCGTTCCGTAAGGAATGGGGCGTCAAATCGGATTCATCGGTGCTGAAAACCATCACCATGCCATCCTCCGACATCATCGAACAGGCGCTCGACCAGTATCAGACCGTCCTGCGCAAGCCCGCTTACACCTTGTGGGTGGTGGATTATTCCGGATCGATGTCAGGCAAGGGCAAAAGCGGTGCCGTGGCCGGTTTGCAGGCGGCCCTCGACACCGATCAGGCACGCGCCTCGCATATCGAGCCGGGCGATGACGACGTCAACGTGTTCATCCCCTTCAACAGCAGCGCGAAAGTGGCGCAGGTCGCGCAAGGCAAGCAAACCGCGACCTTGCTGGCCGCCAGCGAAAATCAGGTGGCAAATGGCAATGCGGACATCTACAATGCGCTGGAAGTCGCGTTGAAGAATCTGCCGTCCGACCGCGACGATTACACGGTGGCGATCGCGCTGCTGACCGACGGGCAGTCGGACACGGCGAAGCTTGACGAGTTCAAGCAGCAGTATGCGTCCGATGGCAAGGGCGTTCCGATTTTCTCCATCATGTTCGGCGACGCGGATTCGCAGCAGCTCGACGATTTGGCCAAGCTGTCCAACGGCAAGGTGTTCGACGGACGCAACGGCAATTTGAGCGGCATCTTCCGCGAAGTGAAGGGCTACAACTGATTTGACGGTGTGGTGCTGATTGGTGCCAATGCCGCGGAAGCGGCGCTTGCCTGTGTTTGCGTTATCGTGCGCGACGTGACGGATGCGGCGCGAGTTGCTGCGTAAGCTGCTGCGCGTGCTGTGAAGTGTCTCTTTTCCCTACACGGAACGACGTGTGAAACAGTGTGTGAAACGTCTGCGCTGTGCGATAGATAAAACGGTGTTCGTGCGAGCGTGACGGTAGAATGGTGTGCTGTGCCGCATAGGGCGGCCAGTCCAATTAGGCCTCTGATGAAAAGGGGGAACCATATGAAGGTTGCAAGTGGCAATGTCCTGTGGCAGCAGCGCAAGCGCAATTGGTGCCGTACGCCGTTCACGTTCACCGTGTACACACTTACCGACCGTGAGCTGAGCGTCAAAACCGGCATTCTGAACGAGAGTTTCAACTTGATCAAACTGTTCCGCATCGTGGATATCAGCGTAGAACGTACATTCCTGCAGCGCATCTTCGGCATGAGCACGATTGTGCTGGATACGCGCGATCAGTCGTCCGGCAATGGCGTAGTGGCATTGAAGAACGTGCTGAACGGATTCGAAGTTCGCAAGGTGCTGCAGGAAGCAGTGGATGCCTCCCGTAGAGAGAACGGCATGTCGGCGCGCGAATTCCTGGGCGGTCCGGGTGGTCCTGCTGGTCCGGGATTCGGTCCAGGTCCTGACGGCCCTGGCTTCGACGGCGGTTTCGATGGGCCCGACATGGGTGGCTACGCCGACGGTCGGTGAGTGACCTTCCGTAGTTTCGGCTACTTTCAGCTCGGACGGCTTGCGTATATATGCTGTACATACAACGTATATACACAAGCCGCTTTTATATGTTTCGATGTGTGGCTGGAGTGATTGCGGGGCTATCTCGCTTATGGATGGCGGATTTTCATGTGCGTCTGCTGGTATCTCGCTTATGGATGGCGGTGTACTGAAGTAAATCGCTTGTTTGGGGGTATGATTCATACCCCCAAACTTCGTTTTTGCTGTTGGAACCGCCATCCATAAGCGAGATGGCATGTGTCAGTGATCCAAATCCGCCATCTATAAGCGAGATAGGTGTCAGAAGGTCGCGAATTACAGGGCGGACTTGCCGGTGAGGTGGCGGTAGAGTTCCGGATCGACCGGTTTGTCGAGCTTGAGTGTGGAAATGACCACCTTTGACTCGCTGCCATCCTCGCCGGGGTTCACCGACGCGTGCACATCGTCCAATGCGACCGCGCTGCCGACGAAGTAATAGGATTTCTCCTGTTCTTCGGCTTTGCGACGGATGAAAATCGGCGCAAAATGGCAATTCTGCCATGTCGGAGTACGTTCCGTTCCGTCCAGCAGCCACCGGAATTCGTTCGATTTTACTGTTTCGAATCGTTGTCTTCGGCAATGATTTTGCCGATACGGTGTGGGATTTCCGTAACGAGGGCATTGCCCATGCAGAAGGCACGATGTCCATCGGTCATTCCGTCGTTGGTCCAGCCTTTCGGGAAGCGCTGAAGCTGGTCCAACTCGTCGGGGACGAGTCTTCTTAGTCGCCCATTCTGCATGACTACATGCTTGGTGCGGCTTGCTCCACGGCCGCCTTCTCCAGTGAGAATGGTGCGGCTCGGCTTATCCAACGGATCGGGGAATGCGATGGGACCTTCAGAGTAGACGTACTCATGTCCGTTACTAGCGGTGCGTTTCTCGTGTTTGCCGCCTTTGAGATATTCCCATGACTTGAGATTGTCTCCAGTGATGAAGAATTCTTCCGGAACCTGCTCGATCGGTACGAGGAATTCACCCAACGTACGCTGTGGGCCGTTGTAGATGGGCTTGACTCGGCGTGTAAGCACCTTACCGTTCTGCATTACGCCGGCTTCCTTGAATCGTGAGATTTTGTCTCCGATGCCGAATTCTTTCGTAGACCTATAAGGGTCTTTGCTGACGGAGAAACGCTCAGCTCCGAATCGCTCATCCGGTTCGATGGGGAAAGCTCGTGCTTCGACCCCCACATGGAAGAGCTGGTTTTCCAAATCCCATTTTGGAGCGTCATGTTCAGCGTAAATGTATACGCGTCGGCGACGTTGTGGCATGCCGTAATCGGCAGCATTCACCACGTGCCATTCCACAGAATAGCCCAAGCGATATAGGCAAGAGAGAATAATCGCGAAATCGCGGCCACGTTGTGCGGTAGGAGATTTCAGAAGTCGGTCGACGTTCTCAAGAAGTACATACTTCGGGTGGCGCATTTCAAGAATGGCGTTGATGCTCCACCAAAGCACGCCTTTTTTACCTTCAATGCCAGATGCAAGACTTGCGGGCTTCGCGACCGAATAATCTTGGCAGGGGAAGCCGCCAACGAGCATGTCGAATTCCGGCAATTCACGTTCGCCATTTTTGATTTGCTCGACAACGACTGCGATATCTTCATTGACGCAGCTTCCTTCGCCAAAGCGCTTTTCGTAGCAGCGCCATGCGAATTGTTTGGTGGGTCGCCCATCTGGCTCCCAATTATTGGCCCAGACGGTGTGGAAATTGCCGGCTGGCTTCATCTCGAAATCAGGATACTTGGGATTGCTGTAACCATCAAGTCCAAGTCGGAATCCGCCAACGCCGGCGAATAGTTCAACGACTTTGATTTCCTTGCTCATTACAGCTCTCGCGCTCCTTTAACTCTTGCGATCCGAACGATCGTTCGAGATACTACTGGCCAATATCTTATCTAATCATGAGGAATCGATCAAATTCAGTGTGTCGTGTTTATAAAAGGGGCTTACGGTGGTTAAATGCAAAAGAGTTGGGGCTGAATTGGAATGGCCTCGAAAGAGATGTGGGAGCTAGTTCGATGTTGAACGAAGAGCGTAGTTTTTCATCATTGGAAGAAGTCACGAAACTGTTGATTGCAGCTGAGGGGAAGACTTTTCGAGAACTTGACGAAACAGGTCGTGGCGATTCGGCGGGAAACAAGGGCTCGCTTGGCAATATCATTGAGGAATCCGTTCTGCATTATCCTGTCAACTCAGATGCTGAGGCTGATATCCTCGTTGGCGATACGCGTTATGAGCTTAAAGTGACCCCACTGAAGCATTCCGGCAAGGGCAAACGTACGAAGACAGTTGCCAAGGAGAGACTTGTCCTTGACATCATCAATTACGAGAATCTGCCTAAGGAAAATTTTGAAGATTCCCGGTTTTGGAATAAGTCGAAGAACATCATCATGGTGTACTACTACGATGACCGCGAAGACAAGAAAACCCAATCACGCTTGGACTGCAAGGTCTTGAAATCTGTTGTCTTGCATTATGACGAAAACGATTTGGCGACGATTCGAGATGATTGGGAGACGATTCACGAGAAAGTTGCCTCGGGGCATGCAGATCAGCTTTCGGAATCGGACACAAACTATCTTGCCGCGTGCACGAAGGGTGCGAATGCTTCCAGTATGAGAGATGCTCCCGCGCCAGCCGGCTCTGGTAAGGCGCGGATACGTGCGAAACAGCGTGCGTTCAGCTTCAAATCATCTTTCATGACGTCGATTGCCGAACGTGCTTTGGTAAGCCGCATTGAGGAATACAGTTTGCCGATTCCGTCGAACCAGACGCTTTCTGAATTCCTGTGGCAACAAATGAGCCCGTACATCGGGAGAAGTGTTGATGACATCGCTCTTCGATTGGGCATTTCGAAATCGGATTCGAAAGCCAGCAAGAGCCGGCTCGTCATGAAAATGGTTGGTGCGGAAGGGCGTAGCGTCGATACGATTGAACAATTCCGCAAGGCCAATGTGACCAAGCTGAAGACTGTCGTATTGTATCCGGATGGGCTCCCGAAGGAAAACATGTCTTTTCGCCAGATTACAGAGGAAGAGTGGCAGGGACTAGCATCCTTTGATGCGAAATGGGAAGACTCGTTCCTGTACGAGTATTTCGAAGAGAACAAGTTCTTTATTGTCTCATTTAAATCTCCGGTACCGTATTCGCAACATGTGGCCGGTAACGACCGTCTTGTTGGAGGATTCCTTTGGAATATGCCGGAAAAGGATATCGAACAGTATGTCCGTCCGGTCTGGGAGCGGCTGCATGAATTGATGCTGAGCGGTGGATCGGTACATTACGGACGAGGAACCAATTTACTTCCTGGAGCGAGCTTCAACGGAGTCTGCCATTTAAGGCCGAAGGGGCAGAACAGCGATGACGTGGTGCGTCTGCCTAATGGCGAATCGATTACCAAGCAATGCTTCTGGCTCGATCGACATTATGTGGCCGAACTGATTCGTGAGAATCAAAAAGTGAACGGCAATGTGAAATGAAATTGGTGCAAGCAGGCGAAGCATTGTCTTGAAGACATTCATGCTAGTCATGATTCGAGTATTTGATGATATTCCTCTATCAAATTCTTGGCCATAGTATATTTGATTGAATATTTATGGCTTGCTTTGCGAAAGCAATAGGAAAAAAGTATTGGAAAAAGGGAAGGGCCTGCGATGATTTCGTTGAAGAAGCTCGCTGCTGATGGACTGATTAAATTGACCGACGCGAGACGTAAGTACACGATAGATGGAGTGCAGCGGCTTGAGGCCATATATCGTATTCCCCTTAAATACCTTTATTACAACAATCAAAATGGGCGAATTAGTACAGCTCTTCAAAAATACGTTAGTGGGCATCCAGAGGTGGTCTTGAACCCCGCCTTGGATGATGAAAATCCTGAGTATAACGATTTGTTTGAGAGTTTTATCTTTAAATCGAATGAACAGCGCATGAAGGCGACCCAGGAATCGATTTCAGATAGAGGTCAAGAGGAGCCTGGTGTCGTGCTGGATGACGGCCGTGTGATTGATGGCAATCGCCGGTTTACGGCATTGCGCCGAATTCAAAAGAGCAAAGGCATAGAACAATACTTTGAAGCTGCGATTCTTGATTTTGATATCACCAATTCTGTTGATAAAAAAACAATCAAGCAGCTTGAGCTTGATTTGCAGATGGGAAAAGAAGACCGACAGGACTATGATCCAATCGATCGAATTTTCGATGTGTATAACACCGTTTACGTCGAAAAAATAATGACTCCTCAGGAGTATGCGAAAAGTATCGGCAAAGAACGAGCAAGGGGAATAAACAACGATATTAAGGAAGCGAAGCTGATTTCTTCGTATCTTGAATTTATTGGTGCTCCGAGGGACGCTTATTACATTGCCAAAGAGCTTCGGCTTGACGGACCGATGAATGAGGTGAGAAGGGTTCTCGACAAAAATAAGCTACTTGACGATGGGGAAGTCAAGAGTGCGGTTTTCGCTTTGCTGTCGATGCATTATTCTGGGACGGATGCGAATGAGGGTGGAGATATCACACGTCTTATTCGTAAAGAGCTTCAATCCATGGTTTCCAAGAAGGATGATTGGGTTTGTCTTACGGAAGACAATGTTGACACGATATATGATGCTTTCCAGGATACACCTGTCTCTGATGCATCTCAGATTTCGCAGATTCTGAATTCGAGCGAAGGGATTAAGGCTGCGTCGAATGATTTTATGCGGTCTAGTCGACGTTTGGGAAAGATGAACGAGTACAGAGGCGAGCTTCAAAAAGTAGTCGAAACTGTAAGTGCGTGTGTGGAATCGCTTGAAAGCATTGATACTGCTACTTTGGAAAGCCTTACGGTGGAGCAATCCAAGGACGTGGCTGCGGATTTGGAGAAAATCGGAATGATTGTTCGTAAGGATTATGATGTTTTATCTCAGACGGGTAATCTGCTATGAGCTTCTTGTCTCTGAAAATTGATACGCAGTATCAGACAACGGATCAACAGGTGGTTGACTCTTTTCTGATTCCAACGTTGTCTGAGGCGAAACGATATTGCAGGGTATCGGCATATTTTTCTCTTAAAGGGATTCAGCTACTTGCCGCCGGGCTGGAGCAATTGGCTTGTAATGATGGTCGTTATCAGCTGTTGCTATCCAGTCACATCAGCGAGACCGATTTTGATGAAATAAAACAAGGATATGAGTGGCGTAATCGTCTTAGGGAAAAACTGCAATGTCAGGATGCCGATGATATTGATCAAAAGCATTTAGGGTTGTTGGCAAAACTGATTGCAGAAGAAAAAGCGGATGTGAAAATTGCCTTTTTGAAGGAGGGCAAAGGAATCTTCCACGACAAATTCGGGTTACTGGAGGATTCGGAAGGAAATAAAGTTCTTTTTTCGGGATCCGCGAATGAATCGACAGGCGGACTCAGTTCGAATTATGAGTCGATTATTGTGGATGTAAGTTGGGATGAGAGCAGTCGTGTCAGGCAGCGTCTGCAAGCGGAGGTTAATCGGTTTGATCGGCTATGGTCTTCTCGCGAAGATGGGGTGATTACCGAAGACGTGAGTGATTTGGTATATGAACAACTCGCTCAATATCAGGGAATGGAGGATTGTCCCGGCATGGTTGATCAGAAGGAAGATTCGCAGTTGCCTGAAGGTTTTGAGGGATGGGCTTTTATCTATAAGGACGGAGACGTCTGGTTCATTGATACCACAGAAGAGCAGAGATCCGAACGAGACAGACATTTGAGAATAGGAGGAGATTGGGGAGGGAAATATTTTAAAGAGCATTCGCATCAAATGCTTGATGATCTTCCCTATGCTGTGGTTGAACAATGTCTAGAGAAAACTCGGAAAAGAGCGGAAGGCAAAGTTGCCTTCTGGATTGATCCGCGCATAGAACAAGATTTGAAACAGCAACGATATTCAATTGAACAGTATCGATACATGGGCGTTGCTCTTAAGGAAAATGTTAATCGATTCGAAGATGAGTTCGCACTTTTCCGTAATGTTATTTCAGAATCAGTAAGTCGTCCATTGAAGACTTTGCATTTGCAGTCGGCTTTCTATATGTACAAGATGGCACGAGCAGCTAATTTTTCGGTTCCCGGCGCCGGTAAAACGGCAATGGTCTTGGGCGTATTCGCTTATCTCAATAGCGGTAAGGCTAAGTTTGGTGAATTCGTTAGCAGGATTTTGGTGGTTTCTCCAATCAACGCCTTCGAATCCTGGAAAAGCGAATTTCAAAAGACCTTTGGTCCTAAGAAAAAGCTGCGAGTCGTTGATGTTCAGGATGGAAATTTTGACGGCGATTTACGTAGACGATGGGCGGTTTCGAATTTGGTCCTTGTCAATTATGAATCCCTCCCGAAATACCATGACCAGCTTATCGATTTGATTGATGGGCAAACAATGATTGTTTTTGACGAGGTCCATAGGATTAAAGGCGTTAATGCAACTAGAGCAACTGCCGCCATGGATTTGTGCGATAAAGCATTTTTCCGATATGTATTGACAGGTACGCCTATCCCTAATTCGTATTGTGATATCTATAACTTCTTGCATCTTTTGTACAAAAAAGAATATCCGGTTTTCTTTGGCTGGGACGTTCCGGAATTATCGAAAGCAAATCAGTATTTAGTCGATCGGATTAATGAAAAGCTGTACCCATTCTTCTGGAGAACGAATAAGGGCCAACTTGGGGTACCGCCCGCTGACCCTGATGACATTATTGAAGCTCCCGCTTCATCTGGACAACTTGAGTTGGCGCTCGCGATTTGGACGCAGGAAAAATCCAGTTTGGCAAAGTTGATTAGGCTCATGCAAGCGTCAACAAATCCTTCTTTACTGAAAGAGAAGATTGATTTCCGAACTCTGGGTTTGGAATCCAATGGAGAGTATTCTGAAGAAATAGATGAGAAGACCTTCAATCGGGCATTAATGCATGAAGAAACGGCCGTCACTTCGATTCTTTCGAATAAGTGTTATGAAGATTTTGATTTGGATAATATGAAATCGCCGAAGTTCGAAGAAGGACTGAAGCTGATTCGAAATCTTGTAAATCAGGGTAAGAAGGTTATTGTTTGGGGGTTGTTCGTCAATACTTTGCAAAAGATTTCCTCGCGTCTCGATGATTCCGATATAGATAATCGTTTGATTTATGGCGAGACTCCAGTGGATGTCCGTAAAGATTTTATTGCTGATTTCCGTAACCCGAATGGGCCTGCGGTGCTTGTATCCAATCCTCAGACGTTGGGCGAATCGGTTTCGTTGCAAGATGTTGTGCATGATGCCGTTTATTTTGAATTTAATTTCAATCTGACGTATATGTTGCAGTCGAGAGATCGCATCCATCGTTTGGGTTTACCGGATGGTCAATATACGCGCTATCACATCATGGAAACCATTAATGATCCGACGGAATATGGTTTTATCGATAGCCGGGTATACAAACGTTTGAAATACAAAGAACGAAGGATGCGTGAAGCCATCGATGGTGATGTCCTGAAGCCTGAGGTGACAGATGATTTGCTTGCGGACGTTCGATCTATTATCGAAAATGAGCGACGTAGCATAGCGAAAGCCCATGCAAAGACGGTTAATGTCGAAATCGAATGAAAGATTGGAATCCAAAGGTTTCCGGGCTTATGGTTCTCGGTAGGAACGGGTGTTTGGCGGACTTTGCCATGCAAGGGCAGTGTCCGTCAAACGCTTATAGTCTGTCTTTTATTTGGCTATAGAGATAAGCTCCGTTAATCCACCAAGCCTGCTTGGTCATATATTCTTCCGAATAGCGTTCATGGTTGGCGGGTCTATTTATCCAGTGTGCTTTTGCGGGCAGTTTACGGGAATTCTGCGCATTGGGTGCCGGCTTGCTGTACTGCGATTTGTGCGCATCCGGGCGCATGTGAATCACGCGATGCGCAGAGGCTTTAACGAAGTTGTTGTAAACTCGATTGCCTTTGTAATGAAGAGTCACTCCGTTTCTGAGTTTTTCAACGTCTTCCTTCCAAACTTGGTAGTGCCCGAAGGTTTGCGCACTTAGGGTCGTGCCCGTCCATGGGACGATGATCAGTTCGCTTCCTGCAGGTTGTCATCGAGCCGGGAC
>ENA-OXVJ01000274-OXVJ01000274.1-human-gut-metagenome-genome-assembly--contig:-NODE-274-length-15590-cov-31.958288_pt1 | contig 15590 bp, 13 predicted proteins | sample MGYA00249248_ERZ652692 | MGnify/ENA primary metagenome ERZ652692 (study PRJEB26925, sample SAMN05826544) | human gut metagenome | biome: ENVO:2100002; feature: ENVO:00000062; material: ENVO:00002003... | reverse complement strand
TTCAATCCAGATAGCTCTCTTTCCAATTTTTTGCTTGACTTTTTATTTGCAGGCTTTATCTATCTTTAGTATGGAGAATAAATATAAGGAAACGCTAAGGTTTTCTTAATTAAAGAGAGACTATACTGAGTGAGAAGAAACAGTTTATGGAGACACAAGTAAAGGATATTTGATTGGAACCTCAAGAGCTATTTTCCCACTCTCATTTATCTCTTCATCAAAAACAAAGCCACTTACTCAGTAGGTAATTTTTCTACCGTCATTTTCTTTGCTCCTTTATACTTGTTGTCAGGAAGGCATCTAGCTGATGAATCAATATTTTTACTTCCTTTACTAGAATTTTTCGCTCCTCGGCTAATAATGAAGTAAATATCCCCATCCTTATATCTGATATTAATTTTTATACTACAAAATATTGAGTTCTCTTGCTTTTTCAACTGCTAAAACTCTAGAATTCACTTCTAGTTTTCGATAAATATTCAATACATGTGTTTTTACTGTAGCTAATGAGATAAAAAGAATCTCACCAATTTCTTTGTTACTTCTACCATTAGCAATTTCTCTTAATACATCCAATTCCCGCCCAGTTAATCGTTCGCTATTACCTTTCTTTAAGCATATCTCTAAAACTTGTTTATGAAACTTTTGTTCTTTTATTCCAAGATCAATAGTCAAAGTTTTAGAATATCTTTCAAAGAGCAGAGAAAGTTCTTCCTTGTAATAATAAAAGATAGCCAAAACTTCATCGGTTGCTGCATAGTACAGACTCTCATGGTAAAGGTTTGTTAAAAGACGGGCTTCTTCTTTTTCCCAAAGGCTAAAAAGCTTGATTTTTAATAAACTTGCATCGATTATTTTCAAATATATTTTTCGTTCTCGACTTTCAGCTAAAATCTCATCTAGCATAGAAAGCGTTTCTTCATAGCATTTTCTATCTAATAAAATCATTGCATAGAATAAACGATTATTAAGATTTTGGTATTCAGGATATTGATGAAATTGAACAATAAAGTCATCTTTTTCTGCTTCAGTTAGTTGATGATATTTTAGGCTATATCTTAAAATACCTGCTCTAGTCAATGGTCCGATCGAACTTGAAGCAGAACTCTGATCTAACTTTTTCAAGGTAGAGTATGCTAGCTCTATTTTTTCAGATAAGTATAAATATTCAGCATAATTGTAATAGTAGGAAGGATCAGCAATTTCTTGACCGCTCCTTCTTATTTCAGTTAGCATTTGCTCTGCTTCTGACAATCTGAATTGTTTCAAATAAACACCTGTAATCGTCACAAAAAAAGTAAGTAAATAATTCTGCTTCATTTTTGTGCTTAACTTGAATGTCTCCAACATCTGCTTTGCTTTTTCCATCATTAGAATACTTTGATTTAGTTTTCCAAGTTCCTCAAAATTTTGTGCAAGTAGCGTTCGTCCAAAAAAATTTAGAAAAGGATTACCCCAATTTTGATTTAGTCTTAAAGCTGCCGATGCAAAATCATTAACATTATGGAATTCATCTTGATAATAATAGAAAAAGGCATTCTTCAATAAAATAAAAGCTTTTGATGTATCATTCAATTTCAAATTCTGAATATCCTCCAAATAAGTGACTTTTTGGTGGAAAGGAGAAAAAGTATCATCAAAAAGCAAACGTATTCCTTCAAGAGCTTGAACCTCTTTAGAGCCTGGGTATTTTTTATCTAACGCATCAAGAAGAAACAAACAACTTTCATACTCTAAATTCGAGTAATGATAAAAAAACTTTTGGTAAGAAAAATCCACATTTGTTATTGCAATTTGAATAGGTATTTCTCCTATAAAGGTTATTATTCGCAAGGAAGTCTGGTGTTGTAAAAGTAAATCCATCAATTTCTCATAGTCTTCCAGTTCTAGCAGTAAAGGAAAACCTTGTGAAAACTCTTTTTCTTCAATGTAAAAGTTCGCAGCTTTTCTCTTTAGATCTATTTGCTTTTGGATCGGTAATTGTTGGAAAAGCCTCATCAAATATTCTTTAAAAATTGGATGGTACTGATATACCTGTCGTTGTTTATCAGTACAGATGATCAATAGATTTTTGTGGACTAAACTTGATATAGTCATCTTAAAATCAATAGTTATCCCTAAAAATTTTGTCAGGTTATTTGTTGCGTATGGAAAATAAGATGTTTCAATTAAAAAAGAACGCTCTTCCTCTGTAAGTTGTTGAAAAATTTCTTGTGTCAGATAGTCCGATAACAATTGATTTTCCTGTTGCATTAGCATTGCTGCAGATAGATTACTCCTTTGTTTTGCGGCAACTAACAGTTGTAGCCCGCCTATCCATCCTCTGGCAATCTCTAGCATTTCCTTTATTTCAGACGGCTGCCAATGCTTATCTGTTGTCCGCTGAATGAAAGCTTTTGCTTCTTCATCTGACAAATGAAAGAAGGATTCATCTATATACGCTAATTCATCTTCCATTTCAAATTGACTTAAGTACAAAGGTAATGTATACCTAGTCAGCAAAACAACATGAATAAAACTAGGTAATTGTTCTAAAAATTGTTCTAAAGAGTGCGTAACGACTGGATCTTCTACTAAATGAATATCGTCCAAAATCAAAAAAATTTCTTCATTTGTTTCTTCGATTATACTATTTACAAAATAGGTTATTAGGCTGTCAATCATCTCCTTATTACAAGTATTTTGAAAGAATTCCGAAAACTCTTGTTTTACATCACCTAAATTTTCTTGAAAAACTTCAATTATATAGCTCCAAAAAACTTGTAAACTATTACAATCTGTAGCTAAGCTGACCCATTTTACTTTTTCGGGAGATTTTTTTTTAAAAAATGTACAAATTGCTGTGGTTTTTCCGTTACCTGCACCAGCTTCTAAAACCATAACTTTCTTTGAACTTCCACGTTCTATTTTTCGTAGTAATGCTTTTCTCTCAATGACATCTCTACGAACTTCTGGTAAACGAATTCTTATACTAGCAATGTTCTTTTCTATTTTTTTCTCCCCCTTTCAGCATTTCTTTCTCTAGTCTATCAGGTTGATTACCTTCGGATGTATTGTTTTTTTGTTTTTAACACAGCCAAAAAAAAGAACAACAATGTGATCGACAGAAGATAAAAAAGTTCAAAAGATACATGCCTCAGGTTAGCACCTGACTCAATCACTTCAACGATTTTCAAATAATTTTTTTGAGGTAGCCATTTGATCAATCCATCTACCCAACGATTTCCTCCCTCAAAGGAAAAGAAGCTGCCTGATAGAATCGTTGTAAGCATGATCAGCATCGAACCAAGCATATTCGCTTGATCACTATTTGATATAAATGCAGCGATAAACAGAGAATATGCTGTTCCAAATAATGAAATCAACACAAGCAAAAACAAATATTGTGAAAAAGAAAAACCAATTGAGATACCAGCCATCGTTTTTACTACTGTTAATATTGCTAATGATGGACACACTAGTAAACCAAAAGTGAGCAAGCTATACGAAAGTAATAATTTCCAAAAAGAGATTGGTGCAACAACTATTCGTTCCATAATTTGTTTCTCTTTGTCTTCACTGAAAATATACATGTTGACAACTGCTGACATCAATAAAAACATTAATAAAAAACCAATAATGCGACTTCCAGTTTTTGGATCATTTTGTGTCAGCAGGACATCCGTATTCTTAGAAGGCTGTATAGCTTGTCTTACTTCTCTTTCAAAAGCTTCATTTTTTATCGAGGTTACATTTATCCGATTTTTTTCCTTTATTATCACTGCATCGTACTCTCCCTTAAGTAACTGAAGCATGGAAGGTTCCTTTGTTAAATAAGAAACCGTTACCCTTTGGTTAGAAACTAGCTCATGTTGTTCATCTCCAAAAACGGCAACACGTAAAGGAGCTCTTTCTTGCCCGCTCATATACACAGCAACTATTACAGAAACGATCATAAGCATGATCATCATTATCACTCTTTGCCGTTTTTGAATGAGTCTCCGCCCATTATTTTTTATTAAAGTAATCACACATAGTCCTCCCCATTAAATAGAAATCCAATCAACACCATAGTTACTAAAGATAACAATAATAATATAAGTAGCACAGGAAGAAACTGAGAGTAATTCTGATCATAAATCATCACAAAAACTGTATCCAACACTTTGGTTACAGGGGAAAAATTACTGATACTAACCATTGTTTTACCTAAACTTGCAACAGGGAAAAATAATCCTGAAAGCAACCCAAGAAAAGCCGTTATAAGACTCAATACTTGATTGGCTGTTCCTTCACTTTTAAAAATACAACAAATCAGAACACCTAAGCAGCTAAAGAACAAATCCAATGCTAAAATTAACAGCCATACAAATATCAACATTCTCCCACCAAAATTTACATCAAAAAACAAATGTGTTAATCCACCTGAAAAGCTAAAGAAAACGCCAGTGAATAGAAAAGTCGCTATTATCTTCGCAATTGGAATAAATAAAGATGAGATGGGGGAATAAGCTATTCGTAAATTGGGTTGTTTGATCCGTTCCTCAAGAAAGCTATTGGCTGAGTAGGTGCCTGCATAAAGCGAACTAAACACTAGCATAGTAACACCATAATAATCATAGCTGGACACGCTTGTTCCATAAAGCCCCTCTGTAAGAATGCCTAAAATAGTAGTGAACAAAAACGGAAAGGCAATACATAAAATAACCCACATCGGATTGAGAAACAGGTTAAGTGTGTCTCTTTTTAAGATACTCATAAAACGATACATATTCTCACCTCGCATCTCTCAAAGAACGACCAGTTAAATCAAGAAACACCGTTTCCAAATTATCTGCTTCAATCATCACATGTTGTATTTTTTGGTTTTGTTGAATCAATTTAGTGATTACAGCATCTAAATTCTCAACACCTTTGATGGCAGTTATCACTAATTCATTTTTTTCATGTTCAACCTTTATAATTCCTTCGACCTGATATAGCTCTCTAAGTGATAGCTTTGAACTGTCAGTCAACTGAATGGATATTTTCCTTTCTTCCTTACGATCTTTCAGGCTTTGCTTCGTCCCTTCTGCGATGATTTTTCCGTGATCCATAATGATAATACGGGTAGCAATTTCTTCAACTTCCTCCATATAATGTGTGGTATACAGAATAGTCATTCCTTGTTGACGCATTTTCTTGATCGCCTCTAAAATATGATTTCGTGATTGAGGATCGATACCAACGGTTGGTTCATCCATGACTAGAAGTTCAGGTTCATGTGCAATGGCACAGGCAATATTTAACCGACGCTTCATTCCTCCAGAAAAAGTTTTCACCTTCTCTTTACGATGTTCTGTTAAGCCTACTGATTTTAAAGCAAAATCAACCCCATCTTTTAAGTTTTGTCCTTTCAATCCATATAAAGAAGCAAAAAATTGGATATTATTTTCTGCAGATAAATCTTCATAAAGAGCTAGCTCTTGAGGCACGATGCCTAAATGCTCTTTATAGCTTGAGAGATTTTTATCTATTTTTTCATTACGAAATAAAATTTCTCCTTGATCATAACTTAACGCTCCACATAAAATATTAATCGTTGTACTTTTCGCTGCACCATTTGGACCAAGAAAACATAGAATTTCTCCTTTTCTGATCGAAAAACTGATATCATGAATCACTTGCTTTTTTTGATAACTTTTCTCTAAATATTTGACTTCAATTAAGTTTGTCATAGTTTCATCTCCTCTGACTTAAGTATAGACAAAGTAGAGTAGAAACAATATCAACCGAAAGGATGAAAATTAAACAAACATCTGTCTTTCTTCAATCTATATTTAGACGTGAAAAAAGAAGGTTTTTCCACTAAATTCAACTCTTGATCATAACTTAACGCTCCACATAAAATATTAATCGTTGTACTTTTCGCTGCACCATTTGGACCAAGAAAACATAGAATTTCTCCTTTTCTGATCGAAAAACTGATATCATGAATCACTTGCTTTTTTTGATAACTTTTCTCTAAATATTTGACTTCAATTAAGTTTGTCATAGTTTCATCTCCTCTGACTTAAGTATAGACAAAGTAGAGTAGAAACAATATCAACCGAAAGGATGAAAATTAAACAAACATCTGTCTTTCTTCAATCTATATTTAGACGTGAAAAAAGAAGGTTTTTCCACTAAATTCAACTCTTTTTAACTGTAAAAAGTAATTACAAAGGTCAGTAAAACTATTAATACAGGTATCATTCCAGAAGAAATAACATTTTCATCAAAACTTATTGTCACTTTATTCCTTACTCGTTTCGATAATAATGTAAAAACGACGTAACCCATAACTGTCCCCAAACTATTTGCAAGTAGGTCGTCAATATCTGTAGCTCTGTTAACTGTAAATAATTGACTGATCTCAATTACTAGTGAAATACTTACACCAAATAAAAAAGCATATTTTATTTTTTCATATACTCTGCTAATTATTGGACACAAAAAGCCTATTGGTATAAAGCAAGCGATATTAAACAGAAAGCCTAAACTAAGACCTTCTCTAAAAGGAATTAGATTGATATTCGGATTGAATACTTGTTCTTTAAAACCATTGATCCTATATAACTCACTTAAAGTTGGTATACCAAAAACGTTCAGAAATGTCACACTCATATAATAAAATAGTAATAAAGAGGCAACCACTATCCTTATTCTTGAAGACAGTTTATTTTTTCTTGTCAAATACAATAAAAAACTAAAGACGGCAAATGCGCCGAGTCCATAGATCAATTTCAAAGTTAAAATAGATACTATAGATTCCCAAAGCCCAAGTTGTTGCTCCATACTTTCGGCCTTCTTTCTTTAAAAACTCTGCTTTTAAAATATCTCTTATTCCATGTCTTTCTTTGCGTTCAATAAAATTAAGCAAGAAAAGAATCGACTGTTAAATATTTTGTTGAACGCAATATATCAATGATTTTCAGTCGATTCAGATCATGAACTTACTTTTTTGATATCTGTTTCAAAGTTATTACACTTATCAATAGAATATTGTTCGCTATTTTTATTTCAATCAATAAACATTATCATCGATTTCACTGATTGCCTTTTCAAAATCTAGCTGGTGTGCTAAAAATTTCTTTTCTTTCGGCGGGAATGTTTTGTCAAATTCATCTAAAATTGATTCATCAGGGTACATCGCTTCTGAAAAATGAACGCTGCCGTTAATACCATCTAATGCTCCTTCAAATAAGGGTAACGCCATAACGGAAGTATAATACTTGCCATCAGGCATTGATATATTGTATTTCTTTGTACCTATAAATCCATATGGATGATAATGATACGTGAAGCCACCAAGAATGATTGCATTAAATCCTAATCTTTTCGCTTCAGAAAGTGAATGTTCAATCAACATCCGACCAAACCCCTGCCGATGATACTCTGGTGAAATACTAACTGGACCAAAGGTGATAATAGGGTGCTCAACACCGTTCTTATCGATCACTTTAGCTCTCGTGTAAAAAATACTGCCGATAATCTGATTGTCTAATTCGATAACAAAAGACAGTTCAGGAATAAAATCAGGATGCTTTCTGATATTGTGAACAAGTAAATGTTCGACTGCCCCTGGGAAATATAAATTCCAAAATGCGTCTCGTGTTATTTCTTCTACGATTCTATGATCTTTTTCTTCTTCATGTCTAATAGTAATAGTCATATTTTCCTCCAAAATTCATTTATTTTCCAAAGAGATCAATACCTGCCTAAATAATCAAACCGTATAAATGAGTACAAAAAAAGACGATAGTTTTATACTATCGTCCAAGATTACAAAAATCCTAAGAACCGACAGATACCGCTTCTACAAGCACAACAAATAAACCTTAGTTTATTTGTTATTCAGCTTATTGATTAGATACCTGAGACGCTCACCAAACATACTCCATTCATTTTTACATGATTCGATTATTTTTCGAAACAAGTATAGCAAATAGGGATTCCTATTTCAATCATTCCTTTGGTCAAAGTTTATCTAATCTTTTTTTCACTGTATTTATAACTAGCTATATATCACTGTTTTTATTCCCATCTAAAATAGCGCACAGCAATAAAAATACCAATGATGAAAATAGCTGTTAATAGCAGAACCATATAAAGTATCCCGCTTTCTTCTCTAAACGTAATGGCTTTTAATAACTTTATTCCTTGCGTTAATGGCATAATATCCGCCACTTTCTGCAATCCTTTCGGCATGATTTCATAAGGGACTGTCGCTCCTGATAAAAAGAACATTGGGAAAAAGATTGCCGAATTTATAGCTCCCGTTGCCTTCTCACTAGGAGACAGACTTGCAACGATCAAACCAATGGCATGAATGGAAATCATCACTAAAAGATACGCCGGAATAAATTGCAGCCAGTTGCCTAAATAAGAAAAATGAAAGAAAATAATCAATACACCTAATAATAACAGCATCGATACAATGCTGATCGTAAAGCAAAAAAGTAAATGGGCCAGAAGTAATTGGATCGGACTGATCGGTGTAACTTGATATCTTTTCAAGATTTTTCGTTCACGATAGGAAGATAGCGCGAGAGGAAGACCCATCACACCTGCTGAACAAATACCCACAGTCGAAACTGATACAAAAGCTGTATTCAACGAATCATTACTAGAATCCATAAATCCCATAAGACAAACAATGCCCAACGGAACAAAAATACCAAATATAACGGAAGACATTTCTCTTATTGATAGTTTTGCTTCCGATTTGTAGAGTAACCAAAATGTCTTCATATCAATATTCCTCCCCAATAAGTGTTAGAAAGGCTTCTTCGAGTGTGTCTTTTTTACTTTCTTCTACGATATCTTTTACTGTACCACTCGCCACTTCTCTGCCATTTTTTAGAACTAAAATCTGATCACACAAGGTTTCTACTTCATCCATATAATGTGAAGTCAGAAAAATAGTCACACCTTTTTCTTTCAGCATCAGCAAATATCGCCAAACCTCTCTCCTTGCTTTGGGGTCCAGTCCTGTTGTCAGTTCGTCTAAAAAAATGATCTCCGGATTCCCCATGATTGCTAATATGATACATAGCTTTTGTTTTTCTCCGCCTGATAATGTTGCCAAAAACGAATTTATTTTTGCTGAAAGACCGAATTCATCAAGTGTTTTCACCCAATCAATCGGCTTTTCGTACAAGGAATGAGTAATTTCACAGATTTCTTTGACTTTCAACTGATTTTGAAAGGCCGCTTCTTGGAACTGAACTCCCACGTATTGAAAGAGCTTCTTTCGTTCTTTTCTTGGGTCTTTGCCTAGCAAGGTAACGTTTGCGGAATCATATTTTTGTGTACCTAAGAGACAGTCTATAGTCGTTGATTTCCCTGCTCCATTATGGCCTAGCAATCCAAATATCGTTCCTTTCTCCACAGTAAAACTTAGTTTGTCGACTGCACGTTTTTCTCCAAATGTTTTTACTAGATCTTTCACTTCTATTGCTTTGTTTTTTTGATTGATCATCTTTTCCCTCCAATCATTTTCTGGATTCATTCTAGCCAAAAATGATTGGAGGGTGGTTCAGTGGAGGGTTTTTAATAATGGGAAATTTCAAAATGAATACCTAAGGATTAGGAGTAAAAATAGTACAAGAAGTTTTCCCATCACACGGCTTTCCGGCACTCTTCTTCATATGTGTTACAAACTTAATCCCCCTGTTAATTTCTCTAATTTGTCTTCTAATAAATTTACACTAGCTTTTTGATCTCTATATTTGTTTTTCGTCGTTTAATATTGTAGTGAAGTGTTAATCCTTCTTTGATGTATCGATCAATTTTTGCTAGCCACTTTTGAGAATATTAGGATTACAGATATCTTCTTACCGCTTTTTGATAGTCACGATAGCGTTCTCCAAAACAGCAATCAAATAGTTTTCCTCTCCGCGAATCTGCCAAACTAACAGGAATAGCGCCAGCACTGCCATTACAATCATCAAGACGTTCGGAAAATCAACGCAAAACCCAGATATAACAAATCAAAGGCCACAAAAGCCGGATTTCGACTAAACCGATAAATCCCAGTAGTCACTAATTCTGTTCGCTGTTGTTCATTAACGCCCGCTCGCCAATTTATTCCCATCGTTTTGACTGAAATAAAGAATAAGAGTACCCCTAAAAATGTCAAAACCAATCCTGCATATCCCCAGCCCTTTTGATTAACAGCAAATAGAAATGGCGCAAGAAACTGAATAAGCTCACCAAATCCAGTCATGACTCGTAAAACAATTTCAAAATACTTTTCACACGAACTCTGTTTATCTCCCAGTAAATTAACCTTGAGTCCCTGTTTTTTTAGTAGCCATGCCTTCCCAAGATAAATCAAATAGAAGGATGTAAAAATAAACAATGCACTGACACGTATCAGCATGATGATCCCCCTTTCACACATGATTGCTTATTCATGTGAACATACTTCCGTCAACAACTAATCTGCTAACCTGCTTCAAAAATTTATGGTAAGAATAAGATCTTTTTGTAGAGTTTATTTTATTAAATAAAAGGCTTTTTAAGCATAGAATGTTGTTGCTTCACAAAGTCAAACACCCAATGACCAGTCCACTCGGTCATTGGGTGTTCTTTCGAAAAAACATACTATTTACAATTTAATATCAGCAATATTATCTGTAATAATCCAGTCATCCATATTTTTTTCGCGATCATAATAGAAGGGGTCAATCTTCTCCAAATGGTTAACCTCATAGAGCCCGATGCACTTTTTCCCATACCATCTAGTTTTTTGTTTTTCAGATAAATTTAGTTCTTGTTCAAAACCTTTGATAAATTCGGTCGATTCTTCAGGTGTCATTTTGTATTTCTCAATCACTTTGGTTAACACACCTCGATGAGTAATTTCCATTTTCCCGCCTTTTTCAACAAAGTATAGGATATCGTTCTCTTTTGCTCGCCCACCAAGCGGACTCTTCTTGCCAGCAGCCCCGCGAATAATCATGGTTTTTTCACCATTGATCAATTTTTCCAATTCCTTGCCTTCGTTGTCTAAATAAACCAAATGCTCCGCTTGTCCCTCTCTTTTTTGGTACCAATCTCTATTTTCCATTCCTTCAGCCTCCATAATCTAAAAAAACTTGTTACTAATTACTCTATAGTAGTACAGAATAAATTTCTACTCATTTTCTGTGTCAAAATTGGTAAATTTTCAACTCGCTGATCAAGAGTCAGCCTTCCCTCAAAAAACTCCCTTCATTCATCAATGGCAATTAACCATTTCTTGAACTGAAGAGAGTTTTGATTTATTTTCTAGAAGATTGATTGAATAACCTCGTGAGAGAGCGCGACAGCGTCTATTTCTTTTCCATTAAATCCAGTTAATCGAAAAGAAAGATTAAATTTCTCAAAGGTTGTCCGGTATTTTTCTAGCTGCCATTGTCCACAGGAATAGCTGCCTAGAGCATTTTGCTTATAATCGATATTCACCACTACATAATCACGTTCTTTTAGATCACATGTATGTTTTGCGTTATCCAGGTCGAATTCTTCATAATAAGAAGTACTAAAATTGAAGCCTTCTTCCTCGGCGATGAAAATCCCTTGGTCACGATCATCGGTTAATGCGACCCATCTTGTATCCATTCTATTTCCGTTCGCCTGTGGCACGACATAGTTAGTAAACATATCTGCAACTGTTGAATCATAGACACCAAGATAGCCGGCTTCTTTTGAATCCACATAGTTTTCTCGAGGTCCTCTTCCTAAATATTTCACCTGATTGAGGTCTTTGTTCACATGCATGGAGATACCTAATCGCGGCAGCATAGCTGGTGCACTATCAATTTTTCCGCTAGGTGTACCTTCTAGGTTAAATAGAATATCTCCACTTCCGTAAATCGTGTAACTATAAGTACACTTGTAATGCCATGCACTATTTGTTGTGGAATTAATCGTCTTCACAGTGACTTGAACAGCTTGTTCGCTTTCTTTCCAATCAAAGGAACTTACGATTTCATGTTCTAAGTGAAGAAAATCACGCTTTTTCATCTCGTCAATGATTTCCATATCGTTACTAATTGGTGCCCGCCACAAAGTAAATTTTGGTCCTCGTTCAAGGATCGTTTGACCATCTCGTATCAATTTCAAGAGCGTTCCTCTTACTGTATCAAATACTACTACGAAGTTTGCCCCTGTGATCGTCAATGTCGTTTCAAATTGTTCAGCCTGTAAGCTGCCACTTGATACGATCGCTAACCCTTCCGTTTTAATTGGAAGTTCAAAATTGGCCGATGCCAGTTCGTAGCCTTTCGGAGCATAGTTTGTCGTTGCTTTTAAACGGTAGGAAATATTCAAGAAATAGCTTGCACCAGGCTTCACTGAAAAATTCAAGACATACGGCAAAGTTAATTGAAGGCTTTTTCTTGCTGGAATTGAAGGCAGTGAAATTGTGCCATCTTCAATTAGCGTTTGATCCTCAAGAATCGTATAATATAAATCAAAAATTTGTAGATTTTGAAAATCAAAGCGGCTTAGCAATTCGATTTCTCCACGGTTTAGATCAATGGCTGTAGTTTGAATCGGCTCAATTACCTTTTTGTATTCATAAAGACTTGGAGATGGTGTGCGGTCTGGCATCAACATGCCATCGATACAAAAATCTTTATTAGAAGGATCATCTCCAAAATCGCCCCCATAACGATAATATTTCTCACCGGCTTCCGTGTAAGATTCGATACCGTGGTCGAACCATTCCCAAATGAAGCCCCCTTGCAGCTTATCATGGGCATAAAACAAGTCTTGATATTCCTTTAGATTGCCCGGACCATTCCCCATCGCATGCCCATACTCACACAAAATATGAGGCTTTTTCGATTCTTTGATGATGGTTTCCATCAATGGCTGCTTCGTGGGATGCTCCAGCCAGCTATACATCGTTGAATAAATGTCCGCCGCTTCAACCTCAAAGTCTCCTTCATAGTGAACCAAACGAGTAGGGTCCATTTTTTTCGCTACTTCAGTCATTTTTACAAAATTGGTACCAAAAGCTGATTCATTTCCAAGCGACCAGAAGATGATTGATGGATGATTTTTATCCCGCTCGATCATTCGAACCATTCGGGAAACATAGGACATTTCCCATTTTGGATCGTCACTGATCCAGTCATATTTTCCAGTCAATTCAAACCCATGACACTCCAAATCGGTCTCATCGATCACATACATTCCGTACTCATCACACAGATCATATAGATAAGCAGAAGCTGGATAATGACTGGTGCGAATCGCATTGATGTTGAACCGCTTCATCAAAAGGATATCTTTTTCGATTTCCTCCTTCGATACGACACGACCATTTCGAGGGTTGTAATCATGACGATTGACACCCTTAAATTTGATCGCTACGCCGTTAACAAGGAAGACTTCGCCAGCCAAGCGAATACTTCTAAAGCCTACCTTTTGAGGAATCACTTCAATTAATTTATCTCCCTCGAAAACAGAGATCAACAGCTGATACAGCACAGGTGTTTCTGCCGTCCAGTGTGCGACATTAGGAATTTCAGCATGAAGGCTGCTCTTATCTCCAGTGATTTTTTGACTCAGCACCTGTTGACCCTTGGAATCAATTAGTTCTACTTCAACGCTTTGCCCTTTAGGTTCACGCAGCGTGTAGGATAGATCCAACAGTCCTTTTTCATACTTATCGTCCAAATCGGCAATAACTTTGAAATCATTGATTCCAGCATATGGTACCCCCAGTAATTCCACATCTCTAAAGATTCCACTGAGCCACCACATATCCTGGTCTTCTAAATAAGTGCCGTCAGACCACTGATAGACTCTCACCGTCAGATCATTCGCAGCGTCTTCATGAACAAACTTGGAAATATCGAATTCTGCCTCATTTCTAGCTCCCTTACTGTAGCCAACCTCTTCTCCATTCACCCAAACATGAAAAGCAGAATCAACACCACAAAAGCGCAAAAGTATTTTTTTATCTTTAAAGCTTTCATCAATCATGAACTGCCGCTTATAAATGCCGGTTGGATTTTCCGTTGGTACATACGGCGGATTTATCGGAAAGTTATACCACAGATCAGAATAATGCATCTTGCCATAGCCTTGAACCTGCCAATTTCCTGGTACTTTAATATCTGCCATGATTTCCGTATCAAAATCGGGCTCAAAAAAGCCGGTTGGACTATATTCTGGTGCATCCACTAACAAGAACTTCCAAATTCCATTCAAATTTTTGAAGGCATGCGTATACTTATTTTGATTTAGTAACGCCTTTTCCTTCGTTGGAAATGTCGAAAAACGCGCTCTTGGTTCTAAACGATTGATACGATCTAGTTGATAATTTTCCCAAATTTTCATTTACCTGTCACCTCTACCTTTGTCTCTTCGTTATTCATTATTTTTGCTTTTCTTTCATAGCGAACCCAACAAATCCACGCAAAGCCCATAAATATCACAAGTCCTGCGATATTATAGATTAGCATTCCAATCGGACTCGCCTCTCCTACAGGTAATGTTCCATTAATTTCAGCCATAATCAGCTGTGGATCAGGAACAGTTGACATAAAGAATACAAAAACGAACAGTACCAATAATGCAACTCCAGCAAAAATCCCAAATTGACGACTACCAAATTTGAAGCTGCGTGGCATCGAATCCTTCTTCAAACGCAAACCGATATAAGCAATCAATAAGAATAATACCGGTAGCAGGGATGTTGACGCTGTCATATTAATCAATGTCGAAAGGAAGCTGTCCATGTTACCGATTCCTAATGCTGGAATGATCAGCAGCATCGTAACGATCACGCCTTGTACAATCAAAGCATTTGTCGGATTTCCTTCTTCATTTGTTTTCACCAGCCATTTTCCAAACACTCCCTCTGGAATTTCCGAGAAAAAGACCTTTACAGGTGCCGCAGTCCATAACGCCAATGAACCAAGACTACCGATAAACAAAATCAAACCAACCAATCGGACCATCACGCCGTTTGGAATATGGAAATGAGTACCCAAAATTTTGAAAATATCAAAGATTCCGTTAGAGAAATTTCCCTTCAAAACTTCTGTCGGCACAACAAAACCCACAGCTACCGCACCCAAAACATACATAATTCCAACGATAATCGTCGCCCCAATCATGGTTCGAACAAACGTACTATTTCCGCCTTTTACATCCTTGATGTAAACACCGATACTTTCACCGCCACCGACTGCCTGTAAAATCCACGCCATTGTCATGAAAAAGGTCCAATTAAAGCTGGGGGTGATCGATTGCATCGAAAAGTCTTGTGCTGGGTCCTTGCCAAAGCCAAAAACGACGATAAAAGCTAACACAACAAAGGCTACTCCCATAAACAGTCGAGCACTTCCAGCAAAACTAGTTACCTTTGAAATCCACGAAACACCTTTAATACAGACCCAAGTCATCAGCCAAAAAAGTATAATTGAAATAATAGCAATGATTATCGTGCTGTTACCACCTTGAAAAATATTTTTTCCTCCAAAAGCGTAGGAACCATAAATCAGTGTATTCGGCAATAAAGAACAGAAGTAAAATAGCTGTCTCTTATACACATCTCCGAGCCCACGAGACCGTACTAGATCTCG
>ENA-OXVJ01000267-OXVJ01000267.1-human-gut-metagenome-genome-assembly--contig:-NODE-267-length-16160-cov-35.847004_pt1 | contig 16160 bp, 14 predicted proteins | sample MGYA00249248_ERZ652692 | MGnify/ENA primary metagenome ERZ652692 (study PRJEB26925, sample SAMN05826544) | human gut metagenome | biome: ENVO:2100002; feature: ENVO:00000062; material: ENVO:00002003... | reverse complement strand
AGATCTACACAAGGAGTATCGTCGGCAGCGTCAGATGTGTATAAGAGACAGTAAGAATAATGATTAGAGTATCTGTTGTTACTTAGTGAAAAGCAATATAAAGGAGAATTGGATGTTCAAAGAAGTTTTTATTAAGCCATATCTAAAGAAATTTAGAATTTTTATTGAAAAAAGTATTAATGATGGTCTAACTAATCAAAAGAGCTTTGATGTAAACTTTTTGGAAAAAGGGATGAAATCTTATTTAAATAAAATGAAATCAAATTATTATATGAAATCTCTCTTATATAGAGAGAAGGGACAGTACATCAATGATGTGTATGTCGACATCCCACTTAGTTTCTCTAATACAATCATTAACTCCATGGATATCATTAAAAATATAGAAGCAGGCTATTTGGAACAAACTCAGGTATCTAAACAAATTATTGTTTCTGGGGTTGGAGGATGTGGTAAAAGAATTTTGATGAAGAAGTTATTTTTGGATTTTATAGTAGAGGGCAATGAAAATCATTTTTTTATTCCAATTTTGATAAAGTTAAAATCGTTAAAAAGTGATAATCGAAATTTCTTTCAAAAATATTTATTATCTTACTTTGAGAATATGAAAATTGTATTTGATGAAAATATAATGGAGTTATTTTTAAGTAGAGGGAATATAATTCTTTTGTTGGACGGTTTGGATGAATTGAAGTTTAGAGAGAAATCCAAATTTATTGATGAACTAGAAAATTTTATGATTAAATATGAAAAAGTTTCTGTAGTGTTAAGTACTCGTCCAGAAACTGTGTCGAATATGTTACCTATGTTTGATGAATATAAAATGTTGAGAATGAATAAAGTTCAAGTAAAAGGGTATATAGAAAAAATACCTCACTATAGAAATAAAAAAGAAGTTGTCGAAAAAATTTTAAACCCAGAGTATTATGAAAATCACAAGGAAATAGTAGGCCATCCTTTGATTTTAGCGATAATAATACTAACTTTTGATTACAATGGAGAATTACCAATTAACACAGCTCATTTTTATTCCACAGTTTACAGCACTATGTTAAAGACACATGATAAAGAAAAAGAGGTATCATTTGAGCGGGAGATAAAATCTAAGTTATCACATTCCAAATTAGAACGTTTATTTGAATTCTTTTGTTTTATTTCGTATGTAGATGAGCAATTTACATTTAATAGAAGTTATATTGATTATTATATTGATAGTGCTATAGAGGAATTCTCAAAAGAGCAAGAAATGAAAATGGACATTGATAGAAATAATTTTTTGAGTGATATGAAAGATTTATTATGTTTCATAATTGAAGAAGGAACTAATTATGATTTTATTCATAGATCGTTTCAAGAGTATTATGCAGCTAAATTCATTTTAAATTTGGATGATGATATACAGATAAGATTTTTTAATTCTGAAGATAACTTTATCTTTATGGAAAGAGGTGGGGTTCTAAATTATTTGAGAATGATAAATGAAAAAAAATATTTATATACTGGAATTTCCCCAATCATAAGAGAATTAATAAGTGATTTTAAAACTTATGAAGATCCAATAGATTTCATTCGAGATAATGTAGATATTATAGATTTACGCTGTTTTTTGAAAAAACAATATTATGTTATGTACAACAACGCTAAATATTCAACGGCAAGGGAGGAATTGCTGAGTATAAAAGGTGAGGCGATAAAGTTTTCAAAGGTTAAGGATATTTCATCTTTAAAAAATCAATATACGGAAAATGAGTTTCACATTTCCGAGATGTCCAATAAAAATTTTGAAAAATTTTCTCCCTTTTTTGTGGATATTATTACTTGTGAAATGAAGTACTTAGAAAGATGGTTGTCGGGATACGAAGCGAGACGTAAAAATGATTCTATATATGCTACAGTATTTAAAAGTAGTTACTAAAAAATCTGTTCTATTTTAAATAATAAAAATTTTGATGAGATAATAAATCTATCCGAAATATTTCAATCAATGATTATCAAATTTGGGGAGTCAGTCCCAATACAGTAAAAGAGTTTATCAATAGTAAAATAGATTTTAATTATAAACAAGGGTGAGAGATGATATAAGAGGTACAAAAGCACACAATCATTTTTATAAATAATAAACAGGCCGAGCGACCAAACACTATCATATCGATAGTCACAAAGTCGTTCGGCTTTTAAACACCTAATTCTCATTCACAATCTTCTGAATCGCCTCCGCCAAATGGCGAATCACATTTGGTGCGCTAGTGCGGAAGTCATCGATAAACGATCCCGACAGACTATCAACGGTACCGACTTGTTTGTTCATGATATCAAAGATGGCAAGGGTTTTATCTTCGGGCTGCCATTTCACTTTCCAGTAGGGACCTTCTAGATCGCCATCTAGGATTTGCTGGCTATTATCGAGTACGGCTTGTTGGATGACTTCTTCTTCGGTGATTTTATCGCCTTTTTCTTTGAAGTAATTTAGTTTTTGTTCGACTTCATACATATTTTCGGGAACTAATGAGTACATGATCGGGACTCCTTTTCTCGCTTATTTGCGAGGTTTTACTTTCTTTTGTTATATACAACTTCGGCTAAATCTGCAAAGAAAAACCCTTATACCGCGATTTTGGTATAAAGGTTTGGATCGTCTATTCTCGCCAATATTCTGGCCGCATAAATTCATCGCAACAGCGCACGGTTCCAGCGTAGTCTTCAATCGGAAAATCAGCCTTCAACGCTTGAACCATCCATGCATCTTCTTTGCCTTTTTCTACAGGATAAGGCGCTTGGAAATCGAGTGGCAACGCGGGCTTGAAGCCATGCTTTGGATAGTACTCGATATGACCTAAGACAAAGACTAACTCAACGTGCTTTTGCTGCAGCAGGCGCAGTCCTTCTTTGATCAATTGTCCGCCGATTCCTTGCTTTTGATAATCGGGCATAACGGCTAAAGGACCCAAGATCATGACCGAAAGCTGTTCGTGATTCGTGAGTGTTGCCTTCGTAAACAGGATATGCCCAACAGGCGTATCCTCATCAAATGCTAAAAGGGACAAAAGCGGCTGAGCGGTTGGATCGGCCAATAGCTTCTCAGTCAACTCGGCCTCATCTAATTCTCCAAATGCGTGTTTTTCGACGTGATAAATCGTTTCGTTGTCTACTTTAGTTGTTTCTCGAATCGTTAGTTTCATTGTTTTGCTCTCCTCATATAAATGAATTTTTCATCTGATTTAAGAGCAAATCACCGATAATAAACACAAGTTAGTCAAACAAGAGCCTCCTTTGTTTTGATAGCTTCATTATAGAAGAGACCGGTTACAACTACAAGTGACGTTAAGAGCTACTGCTCGATTGCCTAGGAAATATTCAAAAATATCTTGACTCTTCCTTTGGGTAAGCCTTCATAATGGAGTAAGTCAGGAAAGGAGATGAACGATGAATAATTTAGTCAAGATCAGAGAGGTATCCAGTAAATACAATATTACTGCGCGTGCGCTGCGTTATTATGAGGATATGAGTATCCTGAACAGTACTCGCAGCGAGGGGTCCACGTATCGGATGTACGACGAAGAAGCCGTTCGACGGATCGAACAGATTCTTATTTTACGCAAATTGAACATCAGTATAAAGGACATCCAGCGGATTTTCAAAGCTTCCGGCTCGGATGTTGTGCTGGAGGTTCTAGGTAGAAAGGTCAACGCGATTGACGATGAGGTTTCTTTGCTGAATGAACTGAAAGGTATTGTGCTTGATTTTATCGAGGAAATAGAAAAAATGAATTTTTCGGATAATGCCGATATCAAGCAGCTCTACAACAAGGCCAAGGACATCGAGACACAGATTGTCAATGTAGACTATATTGGCAAACCAGCAAATATCAATCGTTTGATCGAGATCACGGATAAATTAGATAAGAAGGTTCCCGATGTGATGGTGATCAGAATTCCATCCTTTAGGGCAGTCACCTCTGGCGAACGCACCTTTGAAGAGATCTTCAAAAAAGGCGGCTATATGTTTCAGCTGTGGCAGCATTTCCCGCTGTATCGTCCAGTTATTTTTGACTGTTTGGACTTTATGCTGGTAAATGAAGACAAAGCCACTATGATATGCGCGGTTAAAGAAGGCGTCAGTGAAGCCGATGTGAGCCCGCTTGAGCTGATTGATTTTCCAGGTGGTCTGTATGCGATGGCCGTCAGTATTGACGAAGACGATGAGAGCATCCAGAAAGTCCAAGACAAAATTTTTCAGTGGGTAGAAGGAACAAACTTTGAAGTGGATAAATCCCGCAACTTTATGTTCAATATGCCTTATTTGGACGAAGAAAATGCGTACCAAAAGGACATCGAGAAAGGTCTGGGCTATCGCCAAATGCAACGCTATGTTCCGATAAAATTGAAGGATGGGCTGTAGAATCATCCTGTAGTGGATCATCCGGTCCAAATCAATAAAACTGAAATTAATCAAGGACTCGTTGAATCCAATCATAGCTAAAAAGCTGCTGAATAGACAATTCATGAGTGCTTCTTTGAGTAAAGTAGGTAAAAAAGTCATCAAAATTACCGTCGCTTTCTAACATATTTTCACACCCCCTGAGACCGTGATCGCAGCGGGGATTGATTTGCTTTCTACGCATGAATAACAGAATTTCGTTGTAAATAGTTATTCTCGTGGTGTGCTCTCTGGCGCTTCTTTGTTTCGAGTGCGATTTCTGATTTTTTGAATCCAACGAAATAGTCCTTTGCCTTCCTTAGTGCTCTGCGCTTGGTTGTCGGGAATGTGCTCTGTACTTGCTGCTGCTTCACCGTCAATGATCTGCTTGTCCTTGACTGGCGGAAGTGCCTCAGGGTTGATCGTGATAGAGTCCGAGGTATCCACCGTTTCAATGTGTTCATACTGACGTTCAAGTGCTTGGCTTAAGACAGGGATGCTAGGTCTAGGTCGCAACAACTTGGTTGGCAGGGTTTCTTTTGCTTTGTCAGATTCATCAGTGACTTCAAAAGAGCAACCCTTTTTACGGGTGGCGTCCTTCATTTTTTCTGCTTCAATTTGTGTTTCTTCGGGGTGATGCTCCAAATCAAAAATCATGGTTTCAATCGTAGTGACGAACTTCGCCGATAAGACGGAATCAAATAGTTTTACGCCATCTTTTTCAAAAAGGTCTAGTGTCGTTAATAGTTCGCAAGCTTCTTTGATTTCTTCTGCCGGCAAGCTGGTGTCCACACCTTTGTAGCGCCAGTTGTGCTTGCCACCGTTATTCTTCGTAAATAATGCAACTAAATCTGTCGTTTCGGTTCTCATCGAATCCTTCCTTTCTTGTTTTATGCGTAGGGTGTTTTATCTCAGGTCACCGTCGTTTCTTCAGGGCGGACAGCTGAAATAAGTGAACGAACAGCAAAGACGACTTTCTTGCCAAAGTTTCTTATGGGAAAGACTCTTAAGGTCAGCCTTTTCCACTCAGATTCCATGAAGTAATCTTTGAAATAATAGAAGAAGCGTTTCATTGTGCGTGTGGCTTTGGTATTCATAAACAGGTAGCGGACAAGATCCTCCAGAATGTGGGCGAACTCTTGCGCACCAAGCTTGAAGCGTACGCGTAAGGCTAAGATATACTTGATGGTTAAACTACTATTTTGTGTTTCTTGGTAATATACTCCATGATGCGTTTTTCTAGTGTTTCTGGTTTTAGTGAGAATGTTTGATTGTATGTCAAAAGCTGTTCATTCATTAGGGTTTCCTCCTCATGGGTGTGTTATATGATCGTTCAGTGTTTTTCTATTTGAGAAAAGGAAGCAGCGTCCTGCATAGCCTTATTATTTTTGTTAACTACACGATACGAGATTTAGCAAAAAGATGCGAATCGCAAAATAACCGTTACCCCCCTCAATTTGACACGTTTTAGGGTGAAAAGAGGCTTTTTTACCCTGAAAATGGTTATTTTAGGGGGGTAAGTGTCAAATTGCGATTTGAAATGATTTTCAATTTAGAGTACAATTAAAGTTTTTGTTCAATTAGAATGTTTAGGTCTTAGAAACATTGAAAGACTGTTTGATTCACTTGAAGTTGAGGGGCTAATTCTAAGTTGTCGCTTGATATGATTGATCGAAAAGGAGTATGAGTATAGTCTAGGGTTTAGGTGAAAGGTAATTTTATTCATTCGATTAAAACCGCATGAGTCTTTCCTTTGACAGTAATCGCTATATATGGTAATTTTTTAACTATTCTAAATGGTCTAAATATTTTTGGAGGTATAGTCATGACATTCAGCAAACAGTTCGCAACTGAATCTTGCTGTTGTTGTATGGTGCTAAAAAGCAGCATACCGTTTTGTCATGCCTATTAACTGCCCAATTTTCGATTATTTTGGATACCTGTATACCCGTTGAACGGGAATTTACAGGAGCAATATAGTGGAAGCTCAAGGTGCTGATTAATAGTCGGCGCCTTTTTTTTGTTACCTAAAATTGAACGACAAACATGCGAAAAAATAAATACGAGGAGAGCAATGATGATCATTAGTTCTATCCAGGCGGCGATCGGACATACTCCGTTGCTGCGATTCACTCACCATCAATTTGAAGAAATTCCCGAAGGTTCAGCGATTTATGCGAAGCTGGAATATTTGAATCCAGGGGGAAGCATCAAAGATCGGTTAGGTGTTTATCTAATTGAAGAAGGCTTCAAACAGGGCAGGATCAAAGAAGGGACGACTATTATTGAACCGACCGCTGGGAATACGGGGATTGGCGTGGCCCTTGCAGCATTGGAGATGGGCTTACCGACGATTTTTGTAGTTCCGGAAAAGTTCAGTTTGGAGAAGCAGGCGTTGATGCGGGCTTTAGGAGCGGAAATTATCCATACGCCAACTGCTGAAGGAATCAGTGGTGCAATCAAAGAAGCGAAAAGAATTCATGAGGAAATGGCTGACAGCTATCTGCCCTTGCAGTTTGAAAATCCCGCCAATCCAGAAGTGTATTATCGCTCGTTAGCGCCGGAATTGATTGAGGACCTTGGAGAAGATATCACCAGCTTTGTAGCAGGAATCGGTAGTGGCGGGACCTTTAGCGGGGTGGCGCGGTATCTATTAGAACGAAATTCCGCGATTCGCTTGATTGGTGTGGAACCTGAAGGCTCGATTCTGAACGGTGGGGAAAGTCATGGCCATGAGATTGAAGGGATCGGTGTTGAATTTATTCCGGCATTTTTAGCCGAGTTACCGATCAGCGGCTTTGCTACGATTAGTGATGATGAAGGCTTTGCGATGACCCGAAAGCTAGCGAAGGAGCATGGAATTTTGATTGGCAGCTCATCGGGAGCCGCGATGGTAGGGGCCTTGGCAGAGGTTGCTAGCTTGCCTGCGGGAAGTCAAGTGGTGACGATTTTTCCCGATGCAGGGGATCGTTATCTATCAAAGGAGATTTATTTGAGAGAAGCTTATTAAGGATTATCCAGTAGTCTAATTTGCCAAGTCATGGCTATTATGAGTTGGCAAAAAAATGCGTGAAAACAACAGCAAGGAAACTTGCTGCTGGCGCAGGAGTATTACATGACAGAAAGGAAAAGTAAAAGGGTTTTGGAGGTGTGACTGATAGAGCCTGAAGGTTAAGCGATAGAAATAAAAATAGAGAGAGGTTAACAATATGGGATTGGAATTTATGCCGATCTTTGAGGAGTGGGCAGTGGTCTACGACGATGAAGTGAATGGCGGAAATCCTGAATATCAGGAAGTTTTCGCTAATTACTGGCAGATACTGGATGAAATCAATGCTGCTTCGGGGGAGGTAGTATTAGAGTTCGGTAGTGGAACAGGCAATTTAACCGAAAAACTAGTCGTTGCTGGCAAGACCGTTTATCCAGTCGAGCCATCACCGGAAATGCGAAATATCGCAGCGGAAAAACCAGCGTTACACGAGACTACCTTTTTCGCTGGCGATATGGAAAATTTCCCTGTACCCAATGAACCAATAGATACGATCGCTTCAAATCTGGTCTTTCACCATTTGACCACAGCGGAAAAGGCGAGAGCAATCCAACACTACAGTCAGCTATTAACTACTGGCGGAAAGATCGTTTTTGGGGATACGATGTTCCTATCGCATGATGCGTATACGGAAATCTTGGCAGTAGAAAAAGCAGCAGGACGAGCCAACTTAGCAGCTGATCTCGAACGGGAATATTATCCCTTAATGAGTGAGCTGGAAGAACTATTCCGCATGAATGGCTTCCAAACAAGGTATAAACAAATGAATCGCTTTGTTTGGTTAGTTATCGCAGAAAAAATAATGGAGGCAGAATAAATGAAAATGAATGTTGAGAGCTTCAATTTGGATCACACAAAGGTAAAGGCGCCCTATATTCGGGTGGCAGATAAGAAAACAGGAGCGAATGGTGATTTGATCGTCAAATACGATGTCCGCCTAAAACAGCCAAATCAGGCATATATGGATATGGCGGCACTGCATTCGTTGGAGTACTTAACGGCAGAGCTGATTCGTAACCACGCAGATTACATCGTGGACTGGTCGCCGATGGGCTGCCAAACAGGTTTTTACTTAACCGTCTTGAATCACGACAATATCGATGAAATCATGGACGTAGTAGCGTTGACCATGCGAGACGTGTTAACGGCTACCGAAGTTCCCGCAAGCAATCCCGTCCAATGCGGCTGGGCAGCGAACCATACGTTGGAAGGGGCACAGGACTTAGCGAAAGAATTTTTAAGTAAGCGTGATGAATGGTCTGTCATTTTTATGAATGAATAAGTGTTTTTAATTGGAGACTGACTCATGAATGAGTTGGTCTTTTTTTTGATGTATCATAGCTATTTGTGTTGTCCGTTATCTGTTCTTTGGATAATAATCGTTATTTTTAAAAGTTTGAGAGGCTAGTAATTCTTTTTTTAAACAAAATTTTTCATTTTTATTAAAAATTTGGGATTTTGTGTATTTACTGACTTAAAGTCTTATAAATAGCCGTTTTCTATAAAAAAGCTCGTGATATAGCGCGTTGCTGGCGTTAATGTTTACGGCTAGAATAATAACGGATGTGATTAAATCGATTTTTTGAAACGAATATTTATCAAATAATAAGATCAAATTATGAGCAGAAGATTATCAAGCTACAGGAATGAATAACTATTGAAGTAAATCCTATCTAGAGGGAGCCTGACAGGATGGTCTAGCAGAACAGCCTTTCCATTTTAGGTAAAAATAGGAAAAAGAGCGTGAAATCAACGGAAATTCGTGATTCACGCTTCTTCTGATCATCTTTCTGGATAAATATTGGCTTCAATTTCATCACGCTGTTTCGCTAAAAATGGTGGTAAAGCTAGACTTTCTCCTAATTTTTCCAGTGGCTCATCAAGTGTAAAACCAGGGGTCAAAGTCGCAAACTCTATACGATTTCCGCCAGGCTCACGAATGTAAAGGCTTTTAAAGTAACCACGGGAAACTAGCTTTTCGATCTGCCAGCCTTGTTTTTCTGCTCGTTGATACAACTCATTTAAGGCGGTATCATCAACAACCGCAAAAGCGATATGATCTGCACTGCCTCGTCCCATGTGACTAGGCTTGTTAGCTTCAGTAGGTAAGATTTCGAGAAAATCCGTCGCGTTCAATTGAATTCGCTGATTAACTGTTGCCCACCCAAGAAACGTCTCGAAAAAAGCACTTGTCGCTTGAGGATCGCTAACGTGGAGCTGACTAGAATGCAATCCTATGATTTGTTTATCTGCTGGAACGTCATTGTTGACTTGATGATCCATCGCCAATGGCGGTAAATCCGTCTCAGTTAAGATGATTTCTACCTGATCGGGGTCAAAAAAGTGAATTTGGCGATCATTTACAGAATAGTCGATAGAATATTTGTTCAACCGTTCTTGCCAGTAAGCCATGCTAGTTTGTGGAAGCTTCAGACCTATTGTGGAAATGAAGTTTTGATTTTCGTAGCGATGTCCTAGGCTAGGGACAATAAAAAAGGTTACGACACTGCCGGGCGCTCCTTGATAATCGCCGTAGTAGTAATGAAGCATCCGATGATTATCTTGATTGACTGTATTTTTAACAAAGCGCATCCCTAGAATTTCTGTATAAAAATGGACATTTTCATGACTGTCTTTGGTTAATAATGAAATATGATGAAATGCTGGCATAAAATCCCCTTCTTTTTTACTTACTTTTGATAAGTTTAAAAGAAAGGTGAAAATTGAGCAAGTTAAGCGGCTCGGTAGAGTAATTAGTGATGGACAAAAATAATGGCAGCCGTCATTTTCAGTGAACGTTTTCTTTTTTTCGTAGGAAGTATTTGTTGTTCTCGTGTTTTGATTAGTTATTCTTAGGGTTCCTTTTTGATTCTTATATCCCTTAAAAGGGTGTTTTCTTATTTTGTTAATAACAAGAAGTAAGTTCAAATTTAAACCTAAAGTTGCTCCGTAATTTAATCTATAGTTAATGCTTGATATATAGAAACTTCCTTTTCTTTTTTCTTAAGGATGGGGAATAGCTAAGCAATAAAATCATAACGAAAATAAATAAAATAATATACAAAAAATAATTGTTTATATTCGCTGTAAATTAGAGGTGTTCTATAGCAAAGTTGAAACATAATTGTTTTTCCAACTTGAAGCAAACTTTTTGGAAAAAGCCCTAACCCTTTTATTAATAATATATTTGACGAATTATACATATAGATAATTCATGAATAGAGAAACAAATTTCTAATTAGCATATTTTTGAATTTGTTCTTTTGATAAATGATTAAATGATTAGAAAATAAGGCATAATTCTGCTTAATTACCATGATATTAACATGTTTTACAAAGCGGAAAATGTTATTATTAATTTTTAAAAGCAATATTATGATATCTTCTGTAAGCGGTTACATGTATGTATATAAACATATTTCTTAAATTTTATTTCGAAATAAGTTGATTTAAAAAGACCTTCCTTTGTTTTTTTTTTACTTTACAAAAAAAAAGAAAAATGAAGAAATCAATTTCTGTTATTGTCATTACAGAAAGGAGGTCTAAGGATATAAAAGAGAACAGTTATTTTATAAAGAGAGGAGGATGCAAATGCAGAGACTGAGAAAGCTTACAATATTTTTCATCCTAACTTTCATTGCCCTATCCCAAGTTTCATTTGTCAGTGCGGAAACTTCTGAGCGAATCATTGAAAGTTCTAGTAATGAAAGTAGTTCAGAATCGTCAGAAGATCCAGAAGAACCGAAGGAATCCGTTCAAGAAAGCGATGAAAGTGACGAAGACACTGAAATTGTTCGTACATCGGAATCGGAAGAGTTACCTACTTCTGCGAAAGAGGAGACTGTGACTAGTAATTATGGTCCGGCAAAGAATAAAAGGACGCTAGTTAGGCCCTTTTTGGTAGGCACAGCGGATAATCCTTCAAAGGTTCACCCTAGTTGGGGAGAGCTTGGAGATTATCACAATCCGAATGGATACGAAAGCGGAGTAAACATTTCGAATGTTTTTCGACCGGGTATCTCAAGTTCGGGACTGCCACCGCAGGTATATGAGAATGGTAAGGTGCTGACGATTACGAAGGATCAGAAAAGTCAGCTGGGTGCTGTCTGGTCCAAGAATAAAATCGATCTAACGTATGATTTTGCCTTTCGATTTGATATTTACTTAGGCTTAAAGAAAAAGAAAGCTCTCGATAATGAGATGGGAACGGGTGATGGTATGACCTTCACTTTTACAAATGATCCACGAATTGGCACATCTGATGAGCAAAACGTGATTGGTTCCGGCGGAAAGGCTTTAGGGGCTTATGGTGTTGGCAGCGCAGGAAGAAATTACGTTCGCAATGCCATATCAGTTGAATACGACACGTTTTACAACACGGATCAGGATTCCGGTCTTTCAACTGATAATCGTCGATATGGACATATCGGAGTTGTCAAACCTGCTGAAACAACACCCAAGGGGCATCTCGCAGTAACGAATTCTAATTTTTGGCTGTCATTTGGTGGGACGTATTACGATAATAGGCTCCTTCCAGGCTGGCGTTCAATGGTGGTTGCTTGGCATGCGGCTAGTCGTACGTTAATGATCCGTGAAGAAAATGATGTAGATGACGGCATTCCGCCAATCAGCTACACCTTCAAGGATGAACAAGAAATGCTATCGACATTTGGTGATTCGAAGGAAGTTTACTTCGGCTTTACTGGTTCAACAGGGTCGTTGGCACAAACCAATGCCTTGATGATCCGCGAAATGCCAACAGCAATCAAAAGTCAAGAAGCAACAATTCAAAATGTCACGCAAAATTCATCTGTTGGTACGGATGTGACTGCGCAGCGTGGGGATAAGTTAGAAATCAAGGATTCCATCAAAATCAAGAAAAATTCCTTTGGTTCCAAGAATGTCACCATTGAAACAACTTTACCAGATGGTCTCGATTTTGATGACAAGTTGAATCTGAGATTGAATGGTACTGAGATTCCTGAAACGCTTTACGAAATTAGTGGTCAAAAGCTTAAATTTCCTAATTTGAATCTGGAAAACACGAGCAACGATCTGCTGAAGGAGTATGTGATTGCCTTCAATGCGAAGGTAAGCGATGGCGCAGCAATCGGGAAATCATTGAGCACGAATTTTCATCTGACCAATCCCGATGCCTTAGAGGTAGATTACACGTCAAATAATGTCTCGGTAACAGTAGAGAATCCGCCTGCTGCAAATCTAGTCCTTCATCATAAGAAAGCTGACTCTAAAAGTGTTGAAACGGAAACAATCTCAATGCCAATTGGGAAAAAATTTCGTTTGATCGATTACAAAAAAGCGACATCCGATTATCAAGACTATGTTTATACGGGACTTGAAGGCGGCGATTCAGATGAAACCGAACATGAAATGACCTCAGCTGGCGCAGAATTTACGCTCTTGTATAAGCCAAAGGGTGAATTTAAAATGACGGTTCCAAAGATTTTTAACTTTGGCTCATATCCCATTCAGCAAAAAGAAATCAATGCGACAAAACCTAAAGGATACGAAGCAGATGGTAGTACACAAACTGATTTGAGTATTAAGGATACGCGTTATCAAAAATCAAAATGGACGCTTTCTTTAGCTCAAAGCAAACCGATTCAATTAGAAGGGGACGGTGATCGTAAATCACTAGCAGATACGTTGTACTATTCTGATGCTCAAATTAATCAAAATGCTTCAGTTGTTGAATCGGATACATTTACGACTGATACTATTTTGAATATCAGCAGCAGTTGGACAGACACTAAGGGCTTGATGATGAAAATACCGTTTAGTAAGCAATACAAAGGCGTCTATACAGGTGAGCTAACCTGGACGTATGCTTTAGCACCATAGACTGGAGGTTTGAGAGATGCAAGTTAAGAAAACACCTAAATGGCTATTGCTATTGATCAGTTGCTTAATGATTTCTTTTTTCTTTCATTCAACAAGCCTAGGTGCTTATGCAGAAGAAAAACAAGAATATAGCAGTAATGGCAGTGTAACGTTATATGGAGAATATAAGTTTGAGGAAGAATCAGCTAATCCGAAAGACAAAAAGGAATTACCAGAGACATCTGGTAATGGGAACGACTATGTTGATCGTGGAGCAAGCACGTCTTCTTTACCCGATACTATTCCACAATTAGGGGATTCTAGCTATATAAGAGCTAAAATTTTCGGCACACTGATTTTAGGAATGATCGGATGCATGATAGTAAAAGAACGAAAAAAAGGAGTGCAAGCATGAAGAAAACAAAATTATTGGTATTGGCACTAATCTTAGGGTCTATCTCTACAGGTGCTATTTCAGCAAATGCTGAAGAAGCAACTGGAAAAATCGAATTTATTCAAGGAGCCGGATCTAATGGAGATGATCTTTACATTGATCATGTATCCAAGTTAGATTTTGGGCAAAAATCAATTAGTTTGACTGATCAAGATTATAAGAGCACTGGACATACATTTTCAGTCGTAGACCTAACGGGTATTTATTCAGGCTGGAGTTTGTCAGTTAAGCAAAATGCCCAATTTAAAGGAAATGGGGGAAATGGGAAAGATTTGTCAGGTGCAACTTTATCATTGACTGACGTAGGAACCCCAGTTGGAGCAACAGGAGTGACAGCACCTTCTACAATTAATCCAACAATCAATTTTGCGAATTTCAATCAAGATCAAATAATCGTGCAAGCTGCTAAAAATGAAGGAAGAGGTCAATGGACCTTTAATCATAATGCAAATTTACATGTGCCAAAAACAGCCTTAGCTGAAAAAACAACGTACCAAACAACCATGACTTGGACATTAGAAAAAGCTCCTACTAGTAATCCTTAATCCAGAATGAAAGCTAAGTAGGACACGCAAATATCATACAAAAAAAAGGTGAAACCTCAGGAGGAAAACATGAAAAAATTACTATTTTATTAACAGGACTTTTATTAAGCTCAGCTGTATTAGGCAGTCTATCAGTGGATGCAGCTACGTATTCATCGAATGGCGTCGTGAATTTTGAAAAGGACGATACTCCAACTCCCCCAGTTGATCCAGTTGATCCAGATCCAAACAAGCCGGTTGATCCAGTTGATCCAACTGATCCAAATGGCCCAGAGCCTGGTACCCCTGGACCATTGTCAATTGACTATGCATCAAGCTTTGACTTTGGTACACAAAAAATCTCAACTCAAACACATACTTATAATGCCGCATTGCAAAAGTACAAAAATGGAACCCCTGCTGATGGCCCTAACTATGTGCAAGTAACGGATAAAACTGGTCTTTATACAGGTTGGGACTTAACCGTTAAACAAGAATCACAATTTAAAAAAGGAACGACTGATTTAACAGGTGCAGCTATGACGTTGAATAAGATCAAAGCTAAAAGTATCAGCGGATCTGCTGCTCCTACAACTTCCACTAAAGTAGATCTAAATCCTGGTGATGAGCATAGTATTGCCTCTGCCGCTGCAGGACAAGGTAAAGGAACTTGGGCTTTCCATTTTGGCGAAAATGCAACGGATGCAGCCGATGCGGTTAGCTTAACAGTACCAGGGACTGCCAATGCAGAAGTTGGGAAATACACGACTAGCCTAACTTGGAAATTAGTGGCAAAACCTTAATTTAATAGGAGGCAAAATATGAGAGTAGTAACAAAGTTTATCATTACCGCAGCAAGTTTATCGATTTTTGCCTCAATTCAAACAGCTGCACATGCGCAAGAACAATTTTATCCAAGTGAGGGTGATGTAGGCTTTATATCAGGGAATGAAATTACACCACCCGTTGATCCAAATGATCCCGACCCGAATAAGCCGATACGTCCAATTGATCCAACTAATCCCAATGGTCCAAAGCCAGGAACACCCGGACCGCTATCAGTCGATTTCGTTTCCAGCTTAGACTTTGGTGAGCAAGAAATCACGAATAAAGATCGAACATATTACGCTAGAGCGCAACGTTACGTTGACACGGAATATTTAAGCCCAAATTATGTGCAGGTGACAGATACGAGAGGTGAGTATACTGGCTGGCAATTATTAGTTAGACAAACCAATCAGTTTCATGCGGAGAAGGCAGCGAAGTATCACACGTTAACGGGTGCAAGAATCACTTTGAAAAATCCGGAAAGCGCTAGTGTATCTGATAGTCCGGCTCCAGTGCTGAATCCTCAAATTTATTTAGAAGGCGATAATCGTTCAAATGTAGTCATGCAGGCGAGCGAAAACGCTGGGATTGGTACATGGGTAAACCGCTGGGGAACTGTCGAATGGGTAGAAGAGAAAGATCAAGAAGATAAAGTGAAAGAAATACCTGTAATCAAGTCGGTGGAACTTTCTCTGCCTGGAAAAACACCAAAAGAAGCTGTTAACTATTCGACAAATTTGGTTTGGACATTAACAAGCAGCCCGATTGATTAATACCTGTCATTAAAACGAATAAGGATGTCAGTTGCGAGTTCCACTACGTATTTTTAATACGTTAGTGGAATCGTATGTCGACGATAATAAGAGAATTTGATTCAAATTTACACATCTTTATTAGAGTCAGTTCAACTTTTAGCAGGAGATATAGCTAGAGAAGTATTAGGCAAATATGTTTCATAAAAGGCTTGAATACTTTAGTTGAATGATATACGGCATTCGAATAGAACTAATTTTTCCATGAAAAATTAATTCATTAAAACGAATAAGGA
>ENA-OXVJ01000259-OXVJ01000259.1-human-gut-metagenome-genome-assembly--contig:-NODE-259-length-16581-cov-9.078240_pt1 | contig 16581 bp, 26 predicted proteins | sample MGYA00249248_ERZ652692 | MGnify/ENA primary metagenome ERZ652692 (study PRJEB26925, sample SAMN05826544) | human gut metagenome | biome: ENVO:2100002; feature: ENVO:00000062; material: ENVO:00002003... | reverse complement strand
TCTACACAAGGAGTATCGTCGGCAGCGTCAGATGTGTATAAGAGACAGAATATAAAGAACCAATTAAATTAACTAAATTAGAACATGAGTATTTAAAGGAAGCAATAAAAAATGAATATATGTATATTGCGTGTGATGTAAATGGGCACATATATTTTTATAAAGATAAACCTTTCAAGTCGTTGGATGAATGGATTGTTGCTAGCAAAGATTGTTGTAGGATTTTAGATAGTTTATTTAAATTTGTTAAATGGGAGAATGAATCTCCAACGTCAATTGAAGAACTATTAAAATGTGAGGTAATTGAAAATGAATAGACGAGAATATGAAGAAAGACTAGCAAGACTAGAAAAAGAATTAGATGAATTAAAAGAAGTGGAAATTGAAGACGATGAGTTTCCAAGACTTGGAGAGCAATATTGGTTTGTTGATTCAGTGGGCAATGTTTTTGGCGATTGTTGGTATGATAGTATGGCTGATAATTACCGCAAAGACTTTTTAAGAATTTTTAAAACCAAAAAAGAATGCAAACGATATTTAGAAATTCAAAAAGCATTTAAAGAGGAATCTAAAAACTTTGAGCCAAATTGGAAAGATGGCAGTCAAGATAAATATTATCTTTATTACGACCATGACGAAAATAGTGTTGAGATTAGTTGGAATACGTGGTGTGGGCAAGCAATTTTATATTTTGAAAGTAGAGAAGTATTAGAAGAATTAATAGCACGTTTTGGAGAAGAAGATATTAAGAAATATTATTTTGGAATAGAGGAATAAAAGATGCCTAAATATAGAAAGAAACCCGTAGTTGTGGAAGCGTTTCATTTAGTTGATTTAAGTTATTATACCGTTAAAGAGGCTTTAAAATTTATGGGGCAACCCGTAAATACGTATAGAGGATTTGGTATAGAACAACCGTTTGATAAGTATATGCAAATTGTTTGGAAAAACAATGGATTAACTATACAAACCCTTGAGGGAGACCACTTAGCAAAAGCAGGCGATTATATCATCAAAGGTGTGCAAGGAGAATTTTACCCATGTAAGCCCGATATTTTCTTAGCAACCTATGAGGAGGTAATTGAAGATGGAAATTTGGATTAGAAGTCAAGATCAATGTCAATTGGCTATATTTATGGATATTTATATAGAAGATAGTTACAATGGTGACTTTGAAATATATGGGTGTACTTGTAGCGATGAGTCAAATATGTTAGGTAAATATGATAATAAAGAAAAAGCAGTCAAAGTATTGGATATGATACAAGAACATATTGAAAGTAACAAAAGTGAATTTTGGAATCGCAACTATGGCGAAGAATGGGGAGGAAGCATTGTGACACATAGCAATGATGTATTTCAAATGCCACGAGATATTATAATCGACGACGACGAGGTTTAAATAATGAGATTTTTAACAATGTTAGCAACAAAATGTAAAGTGTGTAAAAAACGAAGCACTTGTAATTATAAAAGAATGGTAGCTTGTGCATTAGCTGAATTACCACTACAACATCATGCGGATTATGCTATGGATATGAAAGCTGATTGTGTTGCACCAATGATTAGAAAAAGAGATTTAAGAGATATTTATATTAGTGAAAATGTAAAAGTAACTATTGATCTTGAAGATGTTAAAAAGGAAATTGCAAACCAATTTTATAACCCGTTAAGAGTTGGAAATATAAAATAATGAGGTGGAAGTATGAGTAATTCAAAATATCAAGAAGCGTTAGATAGGCTTTGTAAAAATGATTATTTCGATGAAAAAGGTAATTGTAACTGTGATCAAATTGTAATGGATCGTATATTATTACAAGAATTGGTTGATAAAGCAACGCCTAAACGTCCAATTTTAAATAAGATATGGGAAGATGAAGATACAAAAAACATTTATGATGAATATGGTCATATAAATGAACTGCTGTGCGTATGTCCTAATTGCGACGAAAGTGCCATATACGATTATGAATATAATAAAAGATTTAAGTATTGTTCTAATTGCGGGCAAAGGATAGATTGGAGTGATAAAGATGATGGAACACAAAAAAGTACTGATGATTAAATTATTGAATCTTTATGAGCAGAGGCAGTTTGTAAAGCCTGTATGCTCAAAACTAATAATTGATGAATATATTAGAAAATTGGAAATTGAGTTGGGGGTACTGCTTAATAATGGCAAAGAAAAAAGAAATTGAAAAATTGATTGATGATACTGTTTCAAAAACGGTTAATGAGTTATTAAAGCAAAAAATGATTAAAAAAAGTGATATGAATACATATCAAAAAACAGAGCAGCTTTTATATAATTACAACAATTTCAAAGAAGTTGTAAAGGATAAACAAGAAATGATTGAACAAATTAAACAAGTTGGAATATCAAAAACAAGCTGTTCATTTCTTCCTATGCCCCAAGATACTGGGTTTAAGTATATACCATCAGAACAGGAAAAGAATGATGCTGCTATCGCTGAATTAGAATCATCTATTGCAGTTACATCAAACTTTATAAAGTTGATTGATAATGCTTTAAAGACAATTAAAGATGATCCTTATTACAAGGTTATTGAAGAATGTTATTTTGATGGTAAGAAGCATAGTGCAGTTGCTAATGAATGGGTGACACCTATTGATGAAACAACTATAGGAAGAAATAAAAATAGACTTATAAAGAAACTGTCAATTTATTTATTTAGTGATGATGTGATTAAAGAATTATATTTATAAAAAAAGATGTCCTTATTGGACATTTTTTATATCATTTTTATCAAAAAATATAACACACTTGACAACTTGCATTTTTAGTGCATTTTCTTGTCATGGTTTTTGCATATTTTAATGATATAATGATTATAGTGAATAAATATAGTTAAGGTATATGTGTTGTGAGGGTTACTCTTTACATATAAAACAGTATATAAGAACAATGGGTTATCAAATATTTTGGTAGCCTTTTTTGTTTGCTGATTTGATACAACTATTAATTAATGTTACAAATAATAATGCCAGCTATAAAACAATATTCCCGTGTGAAGTGTTTTTTCATTTTAAAATTATTCTCCTGAATTTTATAAAATCTAAAATGATAGTTGTATCTAATGAGTGAATAAACGTGATTGAAAATTTAATAGAAAGGAAGTGGCATTGATGAATTATAAATTGACACCCAAACAAAAATTATTCGCTGATGAGTATCTAATTGATCTTAATGCCACTAGAGCATATAAGGCAGCTTATAAGAGTTGTAAGAAGGATGAAACAGCAAATGTTAATGGTTCTAAACTACTAAGGAATACTAAGGTTGCCAAATACATAGAAGAACGTATGAATGAGCGTTCTAAACGCACGGAAATAACGCAGGACAATGTTTTAAAAGAATTAGCTACAATAGCATTCGCAAAAGTAACTGACTTTGTAACGATAGAAAACGGTGTTGTAATAGTAAAAGATACGAAAGATATACCAAAAGATTTGCTACCTGCCATTGCTTCGATCAAAGAAGGTAAAAATGGTATTGAAGTAAGTTTTTATAACAAAGATAAGTCACTGGAACTGTTGGGTAGGCATTTGGGTATGTTTAATGACAAAATAGAAGTATCGGGAACTATCAATAATCCTATGGAAGGATTGACAACTGATGAATTGAAGAAGCTGATAGATGATGATTGATAAAGCAATGATTAAACTTCAAGCAAAGATAGAACTTGCAAAGCGTGAGTTCTTTTATTTTTGCAATTTAAAAGCGCCTGATTTCTATAAACGTGATAGAAAGTATTTAGTTGATTTATGCAATGACTTACAAGCATTCTATGAATCTGATGAATATGATGCGCTTATCATCAATGAGCCACCTAGACATGGAAAATCAAGAACTGCCAGCTTGTTAGTTGAATGGATATTGGGAAAAAATCAAGATGAAAAGATTATGACTGGTTCATACAATGAAACATTATCAACTATGTTTTCTAAAAATGTTCGTAATGGAATCATGGAAACAAAAGCTGATCCAATGAAACCTGTATATAGTGATGTATTCCCAAATGTAAGAATCAAGCGTGGTGATGGTGCTATGAACTTATGGTCATTAGAAGGTGGTTACAATAACTATCTTGCTACTTCACCAGGCGGAACAGCAACGGGATTCGGTGCTTCTTTGCTGGTGGTTGATGATTTAATTAAATCTTATGAAGAAGCGTGTAACGAAGCTACAAAAGAAAAACACTGGGAATGGTTCACTAATACCATGCTTTCACGTTTGGAAGAAGGCGGTAAGATCATTATTATCATGACTAGATGGGCAAGTGATGATTTAGCAGGGAAGGCATTAGAAGAACTGCCTGAAAGTGGCTATAAAATTAAGCATATAAACATGAAAGCGTTACAGGACGATGGAACTATGCTATGCGAAGAAGTCCTTTCACGTAAGAGTTTTGAAGCCAAAAAGAAAGTAATGGGTGAAGATGTTGTTAGCGCAAACTATCAGCAAGAACCTATTGACTTAAAAGGTCGTTTATATACGTCATTTAAAACATATGATGGTGAGTTGCCGCAGTTTAAATATATCAAGAATTACACAGATACAGCCGATACAGGTAATGATTATCTTTGTTCGATTAATTATGGGGTTACATTCCAAAATGAAGCCTATATTCTTAATGTTTTATACACTAAGGAAGGTATGGAAGTAACAGAGCCAGCACAGGCTAAAATGATGTTTGAAGATGAAGTTAATATAGCTGATATAGAATCGAACAACGGTGGTAGAAGTTATTCAAGAAATGTTGAAAGAATTATGAGAGAAAGATATAAGACAAATAAAACAGTCTTTAGACCATTTCATCAAAGCAAAAACAAGGCTGCTAGAATACTTTCTAACAGTACATGGGTTATGGAACATATATATTTCCCTCATAACTGGAAACATAGATTTCCTGAATACTATGAAGCTATGATGAAATATCAAAAGGAAGGTAAGAACAAACATGATGATGCACCTGATGCTACAACTGGAATTGCAGAAAAGATAAACAAAGGTGAAATCTATTCATGGGATTAGAGAGGTGAAAAAATGAAAAAGGTTATAAGAATAGAAAGATTTTTAAATGAGTTTAATATTGAATTTAATGAACCTGATACTTACTTTTTGGTATATGAAGATGGTTCAAGAACAGTTGTAAGCAAAAAAGAAGCTGACTATCAATTTGAACTTCTTCAAAATAGAAAACAAAACAATATGAAAGTTAATGTTCTTGGAACTGAATATGATGTTAATGTATTGGAAGAACCTGATGAATATATGAAAGATAATATGCTTCAAGGATATTGTGATAATACAAGTAAAATCATTGTTGTATGCCCTTATGACAATGATTCAGATGATAAAGAAAAATTAAAAGATAACATTTTAAGACATGAATTGATTCATGCCTTTTTATTTGAAAGTGGAATTGATGCAGGTACGCTATTTCACAATGAAGAATGTGTTGATTTCTTTGCAATACAATTTGAAAAGTTGGCAAAGATTTTTGAAGATGCAAACTGTAAGGGGTGATTAAATGCTTAATGCAATAAGAAAAGGAGTGAGTTGGTTGGATGCTAAGTTGAATAATCCATTAGAAGAAACAGCAAATAACTTGAAGTGGCTTGAATTAGAATTGGAAGCGTGGCTTGATTCTAAAGAACGTGAGGATCAAATAAAAGCGGATAGGTATTATAGAGATATACAAGATATAGCTAAATACAAGCGTATGGCAATTGGTGAGGGTGGCGAACTTGAAGAAGTTAAGAACTTACCAAATCATAAAGTAATAGATAATCAATATAAAAGGCTCGTCAATCAGAAAGTTAATCACTTGGTTGGTAAGCCTTTTACTGTTAATACCGATAATAAAACGTATGTTGATATGTTAAATAAATATTTTAACAAGAAATTCATGAAAACATTAAAAAGTGTTGGTAAAGATGCTAATAATGGCGGTGTTTCTTATTTATATCCTTACTATGATAACAATGAATTAAAGTTTAAACGCTTTAAGTCATATGAAATCAAAGTGTTTTGGAAAGATGATGAACACAATGAAATAGATTTCTTTTGGCGTTATTATAGAAAGCCTGTACGTTTTTCAAATGGAAGTGTTGAAGATATTCAGCATTTAGAAGTATATACATTAGAGGGTGTACGTTATTACATCTATAAAGGCGGCACATTGCTTTATGATAAGTTGAAAGGTGCAACTACTTACAGCTATTTAACATATACTTCATCAGTTGGTAATGAGGTTGTAGAAGAACAGCATCTTTCTTTTGAAAGAATACCACTTATCCCTTTTAAGGTTAGTGACATTGAAGAACCGCTTTTAAAGCGTGTCAAATCACTTCAAGATGGTATTAATACAATTACAACTGTATTCACAAACAATATGCTTGAAGATAGTCGTAACACCATTCTTATTATTATGAATTATGATGGTGAAAATCTAGGAGAATTTAGAAGAAATCTTTCAACTTATGGTGCAATTAAGGTAAGGAACACTAATGAAGAAAAAGGTGGTGTTGATACCTTACAGATTGAAGTAAATGCTGAAAACTATAAAACAATCCTTGGAATGTTTAAAAAGGCACTTATTCAAAACGGTGGCGGTGTAGACGTTACTGAACTAAGAGCATCAGGAACGCCTAATCAAATGAATATTCAGTCAATGTATTACGATATTGAATTAGATACCAATGATACTGAAACTGAATTTCAGTATTCTATGGAGCTGTTAAAGTGGTTTATCGACTTTGACATCAACTATCAGGGTAAAGGTAATTTCTTTGATGAAAAAGTTGAATTTATCTTTAATAGAGATATGCTACAAGATGAAACTTCAATTATTGATAATTTGGTTAAATTAAAAGGTATTATTAGTGATGAAGATATTATCAAGCAACTTCCTTTTGGTGATTCTCAAAAGTTAATTGATAATATGAAGAAACAAAAAGAAGAACAAAAGCATGAAGTATTAAAAGAGTATGCGAATGCTATTGTAAATAATCCACAGAATAATCCACAAATCAACAATGAAGGTGATGAATAATGCCTGGTAGTGATTATTGGAAAAAGAGATTTGAACAGCTTGAAGATGCCATGAATAACAAGGGTGCGCAATATATGAAGGATTCAGAAGCAATATATCGTAAAGCCATAAGTAACACTGAAAAAGAGATTTCGAGGTGGTATACACGTTTTGCTGATAACGAAGGTATAAGCTATCAAAGAGCGGTTGAAATGCTAACTGGTGATGAATTAAAAGAATTTCATTTGGATGTTAAAGAATATATACAAAAAGGAAAAACGTTAGGTGTATCTGATCAATGGTCTAAGGAATTAGAACGTGCATCTACAAAGGTCCATATTAGCAAGCTGGAAGCCTTGAAACTGCAAATGCAGCAACAGGTTGAGGAATTGACAGGAAAGAAAGCTAAGGGCATTACTGATCTTATGAGCGATATATATAGCGATACCTTTTATAAAACAGCTTTTGAAATTCAAAAAGGCTTTGGTGTAGCTACTAATTTTGCTAAGTTGGATAAGAAAGTTATTGATAAGATCCTTGTTAAACCATGGGCATCTGATGGTTCAAACTTCTCAGAACGTATTTGGGGAAGTCATAGAGCGCAGTTGGTTAACAAACTGCACGAGGGATTAACACTGAATCTTATACAAGGGAAACCGCCTGATAACTTAATAAAGGAGATTGCAAATACATTTGAAGTTGATAGAAAACGTGCTGCCACATTGGTATTTACTGAAAAGGCTTATTTTCAATCAATAGCACAACGTGATTCGTTCAAAAATTTAGGCATTGAAGAATATGAAATTGTTGCTACATTGGATACTAAAACATCAGAGATATGTCGAGAAATGGATGGTAGGCATTTTAAATTAAGTGACTATCAGATAGGTTTAACTGCTCCGCCTTTTCATCCGAGATGCAGAACTGCAACCGCTCCGTTCTTTGATGATGAATTTGAAGATGAAGTGAAACGTGCTGCAAGGGATGAAAATGGTGACTATTACACTGTACCAGCAAACATGAAGTATGATGAATGGTATAGAGGGTTTGTTGAAGGAGATAAAAATACTCTTGATAAATATAATCTTACTAAAAATATAGCCACAGTAAGCACGATAAAAAAAATAATGTCTTCCCAGTTAAATCAGTTAACAAAAAATGAAAAACTTGTTTTAACTAAAATGACAGGCGCTTTATCAAACAATATCAATTATAGAATTGGAAATGGTGGAAGACTTGATAAGTTTGCTGATCAGATTGCATTGATTGATTCGGCACTTGATAAAGGTGTAGTTCCTGAAGAAATTAATCTTATTAGAAAAACAATTCCTGAATATTTGTTTCCTGGCATAGAGAAAATAGATTTAGCTTTTCTTCAATCGCAAATAGGTAGAAAAATTGAAAATCCAATATATTCATCAACCTCTTTTATAGATTTTAATTATCCGCTTAGAAATCTTGTGATTCATCTTAAAGTACCTAAAGGATATAGAGGCGCTTTATATATAAGGGACATTGCATATGACACTTACAAAAAACAAGATGAAGTATTGTTCAAACGTGGATTGAAGTATATCATTACTGATGTTAAAATTAAAGATGGGAAGTATGTAATGTACGCAGAGGTGATTGAATGATGAAACATGAAGATGATAATCTATTTTCAACGGAACATCCTGATATTGAAAAATATATTTATTGGACTGATGAAGAAAAGAAATTAATTGAAGAAGCAGAAAAGGATATTCTGCCTGGTTTACGTGATTATCCATCATATTCAAAAATAATTGACAGCAGTATGATGAATGAAAAAGAACGTAAACAAACAACTGAATTTAGAAAGCGACTTGTTAAAGAGGGTAAATTAACACAAGAACGCTTTGAAGAACTAGAAAATATGTAATAAAGCATTCACTAATAAATGGTGAGTGCTTTTTTTATCCGAAAATTTAGAAAGGGGTGAAAGAGTGGATATTAAACTTACACTGGAAAACAAACAATTATATCCAGCAGTTGTTAATTTAAGGCAATTTTCAAATAATACGGATATATTAAAATTTGAAATGTCTGATTATATGTATGAAACAACTGATTTATCAAAACTGTACTGCTATGCGGTTTGTGATATGGGTGGAGAAATTGACGAAGTTAAACTTGAAACAGAAGTTGTAGAAAGTAAGCTAAAGATAACTTGGAAAGTTACTGGCTATACTACACAACAGGATGGGCATATCAATTATCAAATTGTATTTAAAAACCTTGATGAAGAACAAACTGTTTTGTGGTTTTCATATCAGGGTATTGTTTTTGTTAACAGTTCAATTGATGCGGATGGATATATAGCAGCTAACTACCCATCTATCCTGCAACAGTGGGAAAAGAGAATGAATGATGCAGATTTTAATTATAATCAAGTTCTCGAAGAAGCAAAAAGGCAAACCCAGCTTGCTGCTGAAGAAGTGAAAAAAGCTGAACAGGAAGTAACAAAAGCGAAAGAACAAGTTCGTATTGCAACAGAACAGGCTAAAAATGCTACTTCTGAAGCAAATAGGGCTTCTTCCAACGCTGATAAAGCTAAGAGTGAAGCTGATAGAGCAGAAACAATGAAAGATGCCATAAACAAACTTATTGGATATGAACCAGTAGATGCGATTGGCATGGAAGTAGCACAGGCGCGTGGTAAATATGATTTATTAGGTGAACGACTTGATGCAATGGATGAAAAAGTAATAATCCAAGAGAAAGATGGAAGTACCAAATCAGCAGCATTTAAATTTATTGTCACTGATGAAATAAAAGTACCTGCATCTAATGAAATAAAAGTAAGCCCGAATATGGGTATTAAATTAGAAGACTAGGAGGAAATAGAAGAATGTCTAAATTAAATAAAGTAAGAGTACAACTGTTAGATGAGGAAACAGGCTCAGTATTAGAAGAAGTAGATGTTATGACAAGTGCTGATGCAGTGAGTTTTGCTGACGGTCAAACATTTCAGCAAAAACTAGATGCTGGTTTATTAAAAGGTCAAAAGGGCGATACGGGTGCGATAGGACCTAAAGGTGATACTGGACCTCAAGGAGAAACAGGACCTAAAGGTGCGACAGGCGATGTTGGACCTAAAGGAGAAAAAGGAGATACGGGTGAAGGATTTAGTATCTTCAAAACATATGCTTCTGTTGCTGCAATGAATGCTGATAAAGCAAATGTGCAACAAGGGAAATTTGTATTAATCGCTTCAAATACAGATGATGTTGACAACGCTAAACTATATGTAAAAGGTGCAACTGATTTTACATTCTTAACCGATTTGTCGGGGGCTCAAGGTATCAAAGGAGAAAAAGGTAATACTGGGGCAACAGGTCCACAAGGACCGCAAGGTCTTAAAGGAGATACTGGAGCAACAGGTCCACAAGGATCTCAGGGTCCAAAGGGAGATAAAGGAGATACTGGAGAAACGGTAAGAGTTGGTACAGATTATTCAACAGCAACTCAAGCAAAACTGTTCTTTAAATTAATTAATTAAAAGGAGAAAAAAGAATGGCAATTAAAAAGGGTCAAATGACCGATAATGAAACGGGAGATTTATTATACTTTCAAACATCTTATGATATGGTTACAGATAAGCCTACAAATTTTCCACCTTCAAGCCATAATCACGATGATCGTTATTACACAGAAGCCGAAATGAATACCAAGCTAACCGCAAAGCTTGATACAACTGGTAATGCAAGCAATGTGACTAATACTTTTACACAAGCCAGTACACTTGCAAATTTAACAACTGGTGAAAAATTAAGTGTTTCATTTGGTAAAATTATGAAAGCAATTGCTGATTTGATTTCTCATATTGGGAATAAGTCAAATCCTCATGTGGTTACAAAGTCACAAGTTGGATTAGGAAATGTTACTAATGATGCCCAAGTTAAAAGAAGTGAAATGGGTGTGTCTAGCGGTGTAGCAACACTTGATACAACTGGTAAAGTACCTAGTTCCCAATTGCCTAGTTATGTTGATGATGTACTTGAATATACAAATAAAGCAGGTTTCCCTACAACTGGGGAAAGCGGGAAAATCTATATTGATAAAGCAACAAATATTACCTATAGATGGAGCGGTACCGCTTATGTAGAAATTAGTCCATCGTTGGCATTAGGTGAAACTTCAAGCACTGCATATCCAGGTAATAAAGGAAAAACAACAACAGACAATGTTAATGCGATTTTAGCAGGTACAAAAATTGTACCTAAAGCAACAGATGCGAATACATTAGATGGTAAAGATTCAACTAATTTTGCCAGTGCAGCAGATTTAGCTAAGAAACTAGATAAATCAGGCGGTACTATGGAGGGCAACTTTAATATAGATGCTCTTTACTTTAAAATTAATACTGCCAGTGGATATAAACAGGCATTTGGGACAATACGTGGTGGTTTATTGGCATTGGGGTCTGACGAATTGCCCGCAGCTTTGTATGGTTATGATAAGAATCAAAAGCCACAATGGGTATATAAAGAAGGTTCGAACTATGTGTTTAAAGATTTAGCACTTAAAGATGATATTTACCCTGTTGGCGCTATCTATATGAGCGTTAGCCCAACTTCGCCAGCGTCACTATTTGGTGGAACATGGACACAGTGGGGAAGTGGTAGAGTACCTATTGGTATTAATTCAAGCGATAATGATTTTAACACTGTTGAGAAAACGGGAGGGAGTAAAGAATATGACTTGCGAGCGTTAATCGGTGCAGTTGGGGGAAATGTTAATACCATAGGCTATGACAGTGAACCCGTTGTATCGGGCTACGGTTCTTATGATATGGTAATTGACGCTAGCGCGGGGGCTAAACCGCAAGGAGCAAGCAATACTACCAGGGTTGTTAAATCTGACGGTAAATCACCTACAACAGTACAGCCATATATAACCTGTTATATGTGGAAACGTGTTTCTTAAAGGAGAGCAAATATGAGAGTTTTTAATGAAGATAAAACACAGGAATTAAAAGAATATGATTTAAATAAAGGACATTTAGAACTGGATAAATTATTTGTGAAGCACCATGAAGCTGCAGAAGAAATTAAGGAGCAATGGTACTACGAAACTATTGCGGAATACCCAAATGGTGGTAAAGACGTTGAAAAAATAATTGACGTTCCTTATCAAGCCCCTAAAGAAGAGTATGACGAATATGAGGATATTTATATATATATCCCATATACCCAAGAAGAACTTGAAGAATTGAATAAACCTAGTGAATTAGAAATATTAAAACGAGAACAGGAAGTAACCGCACAAGCGGTTCAAGATTTAATTTTAACAATGATGGGTGGTGAGTAAAATGGCTAACTTTTTAGTATATCGTATTTTAGATGAAAAATTAACGTATGACAAAGTACCTCAAGCGTTAAAAGCGGAAGTTAAGCGAATTTTAATCGAATTAGGACATGAAGAATTGATTAAATAATAAGGCACTCATTTGATATGGGTGCTTAAAATTAAATAACTATTGATAACTAAGACATACCTTTGTGGTGTGTCTTTTTTATATATCGGTCAAAACAAGACCTAAACATGAAAATTCATTGGTGGCAGTAACCACCTAAAAAAACTTAACAATGAAAGGATGAAATAAATATGAAAACAGCATTTTTAAAAGGATTGGGATTAGAAAAAGAAGTCATTGATGAAATCATGGCTGAAAACGGTAGGGATGTTGAAGCTGAAAAAACAAAAGCAAAGGATCTTCAAACACAACTTGATACTGCTAATAACACGATTAAAGAACGTGATAAGCAGTTAGAAACATTAAAAAACAGCCCTGATAACCCTGAAGAATTAAAAAAACAGATTCAACAACTTCAAGATGATAACAAAGCTAAAGATGAAGCACATCAAAAAGAAATCAAAGAACTTAAAGTTAATAGTGCATTAGAAAAGGCTTTAACTAATGCTAAAGCGAAAAATGCTAAGGCAGTGCAGGCACTTCTTGATTTAGGTGATGATGTTGAACTTAATGAAGATGGAACTATCAAAGGACTTGATGAAAAGATTAAGGCTTTGAAGAAATCTGATGCTTATATGTTCAATGATGATAAACAAACGGTAAAGATAGATGGTGCTAAACCAAATGCATCACCAAATAATCCTGCTAATCCAAATCCAGCACGTGATCCTAACAAACCAAAAACTTATGAAGATTTTGTTGCTGAATTAGAAGCACAGAACAATCAAGAATAGAAAATTAGAAAGGAAGATTTTTATTTATGAACACAAAATTTGATTCAAAATCATTTAATCCTGAAGCATTCGGGAAATACGTAGAAAGCGTACCAAGATTAAAAAGAAATGAGATTTTAAAAAGTAAAGCAGTTGTGGGCTCTCAAACATTAGCAGAATTATTTGCATCACAAACTGGGTCACACTATGCAAGAATTCCAATGTTTGGACAAGCTACTGCTAACGTTGTTAACTACGATGGTAAAACAAATATTGAAGCTGATGGCTCAACAACTTTCGAACGTGGAGTATTTACATTAGGTAGAGCTTTCGCAAAAACTGAAAAAGACTTTTCTTATGATATTACAAGTGGAGTTGATTTCTTATCACAAGTAGGTAATCAATGTGCATCTATCATTGATGAAATTGATCAAGATATCTTATTAGCAATCTTAAAAGGTATCTTTGCTATGACTGGTGCAGAAAACTTAAAATTTGTTAACGGTCATACTTACGATGTAACAACTAAAGGTGAAGGTGTTGTTGAAGCACCAACTTTAAATAACGCTATTCAACAAGCATCAGGTCAAGATAAAGATAAATTCACTCTAGCTATTATGCATTCACAAATTGCTACAAACTTAGAAAATATGCGTTTGTTAAAATATTTAACTTATACTGATGCAAATGGTATTACAAGAGATTTGGCAATTGCTACATGGAATGGTAGAACAGTTATTATTGATGATTCTGTACCAGTTGAAGATATTTATACATTAACTAAAGATGTTGATGTAGTACCTGGTAAAACTTATTACACTAAAAAAACAAGTACATATGAAGTTGTATCAGAACCATCAAAAGAAAGCATTGCGACTTATTATGAATTATCAGTAAATTACACAACTTATGTGTTTGGTGATGGTGTAATTGAGAAACAGCCTTTACCAGTAAAAAAACCTTACGAGATGTCACGTGATCCTAAAACAAATGGTGGAGAAGATACTTTATATCATAGATGGCGCAATGCATATGGTGTCAAGGGTATTTCATATGAAAAGAAATCACAAGCATCATTATCACCTACTAATGAAGAATTGGCAAAAGGTACTAATTGGGTATTAGCAAATGATGGTGAAAGTAAACCAACATATTATGATCACAAGGCGATTGCTATTGCACGCATCATTTCACGTGGTTAATGCTTATGTTTGAAACAATCAAAGATGAAGTAATTAAAAGGCTTGATTCACTTAATTACAAGGTAAATGAAGAAAAAGATAGCTTTGTATTGAAGTTCATCATTGATAAAGTTGAACAGGATATTAAAAATAAGACAAATCAAAGTGAAGTTCCAAGTGGACTTCATTTTGTTTTTGTTGAACGTGTTTGTGGTGAGTTCCTAAATGGTATGCGCAGTTCAAATATGCTTTCTGATGAACAGATTGAAGCTACAGTGACTGCAATTAAAGAGGGTGATACACAAGTATCATTTGATAAAGATTCTTCACCACAAGCCGTTTTTGGTGCTTATTTGAAATATCTAATTAATTATGGTAGTGATGATTTTGCTAAGTATAGAAAGTTTGTGTGGTGATTCATATGAATGCAGTTAGAAAAGCATTAGAAAGTATGTACAAAGATACTTGTACTATCTATGAAAATCAAAAAATTAAAGATCCTAATACTCATGTAACAAATTTTAAAGAAGTTGAAGTATTAAAAGATATAAAGTGCAGATTGTCATTTTCAAATGTGACAAGCGCTGAAAAGGGTGATGCGGTGACTATTGCGCAGGTTACAAAACTATTTATTGCGCCTGAAATAAATATCAAAGCAGGATCTAAACTGGTTATTACCCATGAAGGAGTTACTACTGAATACACAAGAAGCGGTGTTCCTGCCATACATTCAAATCACCAGGAAGTAGTTATTGAATTGTTTAAGGAATATGCATAATGGCTAAATGGGGAAACTATGATTTTAAACAGCTTCAAAAATTACAAAAGAAAATGGAGAAGTTTGAAAAGGCTGATCTTGAACAGTTTTGTGAAATGTGTGCTAAACATTTAGCTGCAAGACTTTTAGCAAGAGTTATTAAAGCTACACCCGTTGATACTGGCACATTAAAACGTTCTTGGAGTGAAGAAAATAAGAATGTTTATGTTGAATATAAGGGTAATGAATTTATATGTGAAATTATCAATTCAACGGAATATGCAATTTATGTTGAGTATGGACATAGACTAAAAGGGCATAAAGGCTGGGTTCATGGTTATTTTATGTTGGAAAAATCAACACTTCAACTGGACTTACAAGCACCAAGAATTATTGAAAAATTACTAATGAAGAAATTGGGTGAGATATTCAATGATTAATGAAATTATGGATGCTATCGCTATTAAACTGCATGAAGTATATGGTGATGAATACGAAATACATCAAAATGATATTAAGCAAGGTTTGCAAGAGCCTTGTTTTTTAATTACTCTTATTGACAGTGAAAAAGAGAATCTATTAAATTTGCGTTCTAAGCGACTTTTACCGTTTGATATATTATTCTTCTCTAGCAGTGGAAAAAATCAATGTCATAGCGTTTCTGACACGCTTATGAATGAGTTAGATATGATCAAATGTATTGACGGTGATTTACTTCACGGTACAAAAATGAGAAGTGAAATCATTGACGATGTTCTTCATTTCTTTGTCAGCTTCAATTATATAGCAGTAGTTAAAGAGGAAGAAACTGGATCAATGGAAACATTGGAAGTTAGCAGTAATACAAAGGAGTGATTATATGGCTAACACTAAAACAAAAACGATTCAAAAAAAACAGGATGCATCTTTTTACAAGAATGCATTTTTAAATTCTAAAGTATTTAGAAATAAAAAGGATTTATTAAATGCCATTTTAGAAGATGGTAAAAAATATACAACTAAAGAAGTCAATGACTTGTTAAAAAAAGAATTGGAAAGAAAGGTGGAATGTTAAATGTTAGGTGGCGGAACTTTTAATGCACAAAATAAAAAATTGCCTGGTACTTATATCAATTTTGCAAGTGCATCTAGAGCATCTGCATCACTGTCTGATCGTGGTATCGTTGCAATACCATTATTAATGGATTGGGGTGCAGCAGATGAGGTTTTTGAAGTATCAAACGAAAAGTTTGTAAATAATTCATTGAAAATTTTTGGATATGATTATTCACATGACAAAATGAAAGGATTAAGGGATTTATTTAAAAATACCAAAACATTATATGCTGTCTCTTATACACATCTGACGCTGCCGACGATACTCCTTGTGTAG
>ENA-OXVJ01000247-OXVJ01000247.1-human-gut-metagenome-genome-assembly--contig:-NODE-247-length-17340-cov-37.014232_pt1 | contig 17340 bp, 16 predicted proteins | sample MGYA00249248_ERZ652692 | MGnify/ENA primary metagenome ERZ652692 (study PRJEB26925, sample SAMN05826544) | human gut metagenome | biome: ENVO:2100002; feature: ENVO:00000062; material: ENVO:00002003... | reverse complement strand
CTTTTTGAGTTGAAACGAAGAAAAAAGTGTTAGTAGAAAATCGCCTTCGATTTTCAACCAACACAAAATATTATAGAACCTAAAAAAACAGAACTTTCTGCACAAACGCAGAAAGCTCTGTTTTTTTATATTATAAATTGTACGATCTTATCAGATCATAGTTTACTGATTTTATTCAGCACGATTCGCAATTCCAGGTATAAATTTCAAACAGTAAAGAGCGCATAGTCCAACAATGATATAGATGATTTTTGCGAGAATCGCTGTACTTCCACCAGATATCGCTGCAACTAAATCATATTCAAAAAGACCTACTAATAACCAGTTGATTCCACCAACGATCAACAAAATAAGCGCGATAATATCTAGATATTTCATCTGTAAAACCCTCCCTTCTGATTTGTTTAACAGTACCATAGTTGGATGTCCTACCATATTTATCTGCTCAAAAATTGTTTTTTCTTATTTTATGTAATGGGAAAATGCTTTAAACAAATGAGAGATTTTATTTTCCTAGTTGAAAATTGTTTTTTTTATCTTATAGATAAGAGGTAGGAACTCCATTTAATGATGCATCCAACAGACAAATTCTTTTTAGATATTGTGCATTTTAAACGAGGTGTTTTTTTCGCGAAACGCTTTCTCTTATAGATGTAAAAGTTTGCTCGAAATCAATAAAGCGAAGAAGGAAAAGTTGAAAAATGGGAGTAACATAGTCAAAATTGCATCAATTGTTCCAAGAGAAAGTCTATAAAACTGGATTATCCGAAGAACACACAGACATCGTCAGTGATATATTGACTTTTACCGATATTCTTATGGAACAAATTGTTCAGAGAGAAGTGTCGAGGGAGGAATAATGTTAAAAGAAATGGTTGTCTTATCAATTTGTCAATCAGGCCGATGGCAGTACCTTTTTGGAGAAATCAAATCCATTTAGTTTAAAAACTGAACTTTTTTTAATTATGGGAACTATCTTGCGATTGTGCGCGTATAATGTAAGTAAGAGAGTCTGTAGGCAGAAAGGAAGCGAGCTAAATGTTGAATCCGTTTATCAATACAGGACTAGAAGTTGCTTTAAAAGACCTTTTTCGGGATAAATACACTACTGGCCAAGTTTACCCTGCTACTGCTACCGATGTGTGTAAAGAGCGTTTGATTGTTTATGTCTATCCTAATAGCTTGAAATTTGTTTTTGTTGATCAGGAGCAAGAAGCCTTAGAGCAGCTTGCTCTAAATGAAGAAGAGCGGTGAAAGAAGAGGTTAAATTAGGAGAGAAGCAGTTTTCGTCTTGAAAGGGCATTTTATTGAAGGTCATATTTTAATACAGTGTTGGTATTATAACAAATTTTTAAGGGAAGTTATTATACTTCCCTTAATCGTACTTTTTAGGAAATTTGCAAACTATTTTATATAAGGTATATATTCATTTTATTCAATAGGCAAGTTGTGCTGTTTTAAGAAAGATAGCTTATCCCAGTAACCTCTTTGAAATAAAATTTTATTATTTACTATTTGAAAAAAACCGCAACCTCTCAAGCCTAGTGGGTCACGCCACTCTAAAATTGCCCATTGGCCATCTTCGAAAATGTTTTCAACGATACAAACCATTTTTGCGTTAGAAAAATCTTGTTCAAACATTTTCTTTATAGCTTCTTTCCCATTAACTGGCTCATTGGCAACCTGATGGTTTATTGCATTATCATCATATAATTCTGAAATGATTTCTACATCTGCATTATTAAACGCATCGACCCATTGGCAAAGTATTTCTTTTGGTGTCATATAATTTACCTCCTTGGTATGTAATAATTTCTATTTGCAATATAAAACGAGTGTCTAATTGTATTAATATATTCTACTTTTACACTTAATTTCAAGACAATCTATATATTAAACATATACAGGTTCACGGTCTTTGAAATCTATAGTTTATCGATTTGAACATTTAGTTAAAAAGGTGAGGTACTCATAATCGAGTCTCACCTTTTTTATTATTGAATTTTGTCTAAGATTAATTGGGCACAATCAATTTGGTTGGGAATAGTGCCTGCTTCATCCTTCACACGCCAGATATCGGGAGTGATCTCATCGACGACGTACATTTTTCCTTCATCGTCGTAACCAATTTCAATTTTGAAATCAATCAAAGTCAAGTTCATTTCCGCCAATGCCTCTTTAAGAACAGAACCGACTCTAGTTAAGATATCCAGCCCTTCATCGTACTGATCGGGCTTCAAAATACCCTTCATTTGACATAAGCGATCTGTAATTAGCGGATCACCTTGTTCGTCATCTTTTAAGGTAACTTCTAAATAGGGTGGATCGAAGGGTAATCCTTCTGGCAGGGTAAAACGACGACACATACTGCCAGCAGTGAAATAGCGTAGTACAAATTCTAAATTAGGAACGGTTAACTGCCGAACCTTCATTATTCCTTTGTCGATGTCTGCGTCAAGATAATGGGTCGGAATACCATTTTTTTCCATCAATTCAAAAAAATATTTGGAAATAATTAAGCCAATTTTCCCCTTTCCTTCAACACTTCCGCCAACAGTGTTTGAGCCTGGGTCAAAGACGCCATCTTCACCAGTTGCGCTATCTTTAAATAGTAAATAGACTTCCTTGTTTTCCTCATCTAGTAATACTGTTTTTGTTTTCCCATCGTACAATTCTTTCATTTTTTACCGCCTTCTCTGAAATATCCAGTGTTTTAAAAAATGATAACATTGGATATTTTTAGTGTCGATGATTTTTCGGATTTTATTTTAAAAAACACGTCTAATGTTCGGATTTCTTTGAGAAAAGGGTGTAAAATGCATTTGAATTTAAATATAAAGTGCTTTTTTCAGAATTTAACACTACTGTCTGCATTCATAAAACTACTGTTTCTTAATCGGAGTACAAAAAGTTTCGCATTTTTATCTATAGTAAAAAGCCAAAGTGCTGTTAAATCAACACTTTGGCTTTTCTATGAAGATAATAGTATGGAGACGGCGGGAGTCGAACCCGCGTCCAAACATATCGACACTTAAAAATCTACGCTCATAGTCATACTATTTAAGCTTCGCTTTGTCCTCTGCCGCATGACAGGCCGCGGACATTGCTAGTCTGATAGGCTCTTTTACAACTTGCAGACGGAAAGTTGTAACGTATCCCACTTAGAATAGGACCCTTACTCGAGTACATGGGCGATACCGAGAGGATCTACGCTAACTGTTTTTAGGCAGCTAAAGCGTAAGAGTTATTGTTGTTTTTAGCAGTTATATTTAACTGTAACGTTTTTACGTAGACGTAACCTACGAAGCGCAATTCAAGCTCAAACTATGCCTGTCGAATCCGTAACGTCCCCCTAATGAATATTTTTGTTGCAAGAAAAAGTATAACATCTCGTTATAAAAAAAGCAAAGAAGTAAGTGAGAAATGAAGAATTTGTTGCGCTAGAATTCAAAAAATTGAAGAAAAAACAAATAGTTAGTGAAGATACGGGTAAGGTAATGGTTGAAAAAAATGAAATAGAGTATACTTAGAATGAGAATCAGATGATACTAGGGGGTTAAAGTATGAATATTTTAATGATTGAAGACAATGAATCCGTTTCGGAAATGATGCAAATGTTTTTCTTGAATGAGGGCTGGGAAGCCGAATTTAAATACGATGGAAAAGAAGGTTTGGACGCCTTTAAGGCGGAACCCGAGAAGTGGGACATGATTACACTTGATCTTAATTTGCCTAGCATGGACGGAATGGAAGTTGGGCGCGAAATCCGAAAAATCTCTAAAACAGTTCCGATTATTATGCTGACAGCTAGAGATTCTGAAAGCGACCAAGTAATTGGGTTAGAAATGGGTGCGGATGATTATGTGACGAAACCTTTTTCACCATTAACCTTGATTGCCCGAATTAAGGCGCTGCATCGCCGCAGTGAACTGACTTCTGAACCACAAAGAGAAGCCGCTGTAACGAATGATAGTTTTGATATTCAAACGGAGCATTTTAAAATGAATTTGAAAACTCGTGAGGCTTATCTAGATGGAAAGCCAATTGATGGATTGACACCCAAAGAGTTCGATCTATTATATACAATGGCGAAAAAGCCGCGCCAAGTATTTACTCGTGAACAGTTATTAGAATTAGTATGGGACTATCAATATTTCGGAGATGAACGAACTGTTGATGCCCATATTAAAAAATTACGTCAAAAAATTGAAAAGGTCGGTGCACAGGTTATTCAAACCGTTTGGGGCGTTGGCTACAAATTTGACGACACTGAGGTTGGTCGATGAAATACCTGTATCAACAATTACTGGCTTTTGGCGGCTTGATTCTGTTGATTCTACTAACTTTAGGGATATCCTTTACACAATTCACCCGTAAAACATTGGAAGATAACAACTATAAAGAGTTATTGGGTTATGCTCAATCAATGGAAAAAAATAATTTGTCCTTAAGTCGAGACATTCGTTTTGAAGGCATGTCAAGTAATGAGATTTTTCAATTTGCCATTGGTGTGACTGAATCGAGTTTGAATCAGCAAGACGTATCTTTTGTTTTTATTGATAAGGATCGAGAGGTACAATACCCTGATAAATCAGGAAAAGTGAATCCGCACTTAGTCAGCGACGAGCAGTGGAAGGCGCTGAAGGCCGGACAGCAGCAAAAGGAAACAAGCTCTAAAAATGTGATGGGGCAAAGTCAAACGACTTCTTATGCAATGGTTCCTTTTTTTACTGAGGGTGTATTTTTTGGCGTCTTACTGGTCAGCCAACCAGCGATGAACGTTGAGACAAGTGTTAATTCCATTGTAGCCGATTTATTCAAAGCCTTTATCATCGCTTCTATTATTGCGATTATTGTCAGCTATTTCTTTGCGACACAGCAGGTGAAGCGTATCAATCGAATGCGTTCAGCAACGAAAGAGGTTGCGGCGGGAAACTTTGATGTAGTGGTGCCGAATCGTAATCGCGACGAATTTGATGATTTGGCGGATGATTTTAATCGGATGACAGTTTCCTTAAAGGAATCGCAGGATGAAATCGAACGGCAAGAAGAACGGCGAAAGCAGTTCATGGCGGATGCTTCACATGAGATGCGGACACCGTTAACAACAATCAACGGTTTATTAGAAGGGATGCAATACAACGCAATCCCTGAAAATCAAAGAGAGAAGGCCATCAAGCTAATGCAAAATGAGACCTCTCGTTTGATTCGTTTAGTTAATGAAAATTTGGATTACGAAAAGATTCGAACCAATCAAATTAGTATCTTGTTGCAGGAGTTTAACGCAACAGAGGCAGTAGCAACATTATTGACTCAATTATCAGCGAAAGCGGAAGCTTCAGGGGATCAATTAATTCTCCAAACAGAGGAACCGATCATGGTCTATGCTGATTACGATCGTTTTGTTCAAGTAATGGTGAATTTAATCCAAAATGCGATCCAGTTTACTAATGATGGAACGATCGCTGTTGCTATCACAAAATTGGAGAAAGCAACGGAGATTAAGATTTCCGATACTGGCATCGGAATGTCTGAGGATCAGGTGAAAAATATCTGGGATCGTTACTATAAGGCTGATCCATCGCGTAAAAATACAAAATATGGTGAATCTGGTCTAGGGTTATCGATCGTACAGGAGCTGGTTCGTTTACACAATGGAACGATTGAGGTTTCCAGTGAACTAGACAAGGGAACTACATTTACAGTCGTCTTTCCAGATAAACCAGAAGCAGTAGAAGCCACTGAAGAACAAAAAGAAGCATAAAACCAAATCGGTTTTACGCTTCTTTATTTGCTTTTAAAGAATGGCTAAAATAATAAAATTCAAAATGAATAAAAGATCTACGACCCAAAGAATCGGAGAGACTTCATTGGTTTTACCTTTGATTACTTTCGCGATCGTGTAGAAAATGAAACCAGCAGCAATTCCGTAAGAGATGCTATAGCATAGTCCCATAAAGACACTAGCAAAGAAGGCCGGAACGGCTTCTTCTAAATCTAGCCAATTGATGTCTGCGAATGAGGCTAACATCATGACACCAACTAAAATCAATGCAGGTGCTGTTGCTTGAGCTGGGACGATAGCAATTAATGGAGAGAACAAGCTGCTTAGTGCAAATAGAATAGCCACGACAACAGAAGTTAGACCTGTTCGTCCGCCAGCACCGATACCCGCTGCGGATTCAACATATGTCGTTGTGTTTGATGTACCAAAGATCGCACCGATTGAAGTCGCGATTGCATCTGCGAATAACGCCTTATCCATTTTTGTTTTAAAGCCTTTTGAATCATTATCAAGTGCGTTTTCATCTTCTTTTGAGAAAATACCAGTACGACGTCCTGTACCAATAAAGGTTCCGATCGTATCGAAAGTATCAGATAAACTAAAAGCTAAAATCGTCATTAAAACTTGCGGTAATTTAGAAGAGTCAGAGAAAAGCGAACCCATACCGGCTGAACCAAAAGCTGCTCCAAAAGTCGTGCCTAATTCTTGGATCGAACTGCTCAATGAATTAGCATGCCAATCAATTGCTCCTAATTGAACAACACCCATAGGGATTCCTAATAATGTTGTAACAACGATTCCGATTAGGATTGCTCCGCGAACATTTCTAACAACTAGGATGGTTGTAATAACTAAACCAAAAACTGCTAATAAAATCGGCGCATTATTGAAGTTTGCTAAAGCAGGAACAATTCCGCTATTGATTGTAACGTTAGTCGCTTTGCCGCCTTCAACGACACTGCTGGTAATCGCAGATGAGTCTGCACTAAACGAAAGGAGTCCAGCATTTTTGATTCCGACATAAGCAACGAAGATTCCGATCCCGCCACCGATCGCGTGCTGCATGCTTTCGGGGATTGCGTGAATAATTAATTTACGAATTTTGGTTACAGTAATTAAAATGTTAATGATCCCGCAAATGAATACCATTGCTAAGGCTTGTTGCCAAGAATAGCCTAGTCCGAAAACGACTGTATAAGTGAAAAACGCATTCAATCCCATACCAGGTGCTTGCGCGTAAGGGACATTAGCGAATAATCCCATTACTAAAGTTCCGATCACAGAGGCGATGATCGTAGCTAGGAACACTGCCTGAAAGGGCATTCCAGAAGCTGATAAAATACTTGGATTTACGAATAAAATATAACTCATGGCGAAGAATGTTGTGATCCCCGCCATCACTTCAGTAGAAATGTTGGTACCTTGTTCTTTTAATTTAAAGAATTTCTCCATTATAATTAAACGCTCCTTAAGAATAAGTTCATTATATCGGTAAAAACCGAATACTTTTAAAGTATAATGAAGAAACAATCGACTTTCAATAATAAGTTCATTAAGAGAACAAATAAAAAGAAGAATGTTCGTGTTTAGCGGACATTCTTCTTCCTTGTGGTGGTACTAATCAAACGGAAGGAGATGATTAGTACACATAAATATAAGAAAAGGGAGAAAACAGCTTTGGCAAGGGCGCAGAAAAATAGATCTAGCAAAGTCGTTGAGGATAGTTCAAATGATAAGGAAGAACGAATAGAGTAGGCAATCCCACTTGTACCATTACTCAAGACAAAATTTGGCAACTCCTTTATTTGATTCAAACCTTGATGATAAATAGCCTGCAAAATGGATTCGTAAACAGGTTCGAAAATGGTAAAAAATACAATTAAACAAGTAGCTGCGATCAGCAAACCGATAATAAATTCTAGTCCAGTTGAATAGATCAGCTGTTTGATTGAAGCTGTCGACTTTTTTTGACGATGTATCCTAATAGCAAAAAATACTAGTAATATGGCAAATAGGGTAATCGCGCTGACAAGCAGTCGGAAAGAAAAATAGTGTTGCAACTGCTCAATTTCTTTTCTGGTAAATAATTGGATTTGATGGGAAGAATCTAACTGATTCAAAACGAGTCTCAACATCCCTAAACTGGTTAGGATAAAGAGAGCGACCAAATAGATCACCCAAGATATTGAAAATTGAATTCGATGTCTTTTGATAGTTGAAAGTGTCGTTGAAAAAAGTTCCATAGATTCCCACCTCTTACTAATAAGTATAAAATCCTAATTTGAAAGAAATATGAATTCTATCGGAAGAAATAAGTGCAAACAAACAAAGACCTTTCACAGTTTTTGTGAAAGGTCTTTGTTAGAGATTATTATTGATTTTGTTCTTGATATTGCTTATACGTTTCAGTCTTGTAAAGTTCTTGGGTGGATTTTTTTCCTTTTTGATCGAACAGACTGGTTGATTTATCCCCTAGTTTATTCTCGGCTTTTTCCATCTTTTTAAGACCGTCTTTATAATCAAATTGTGAAGCGTCAATCGGCTTCAACCCACTGGCTGAGTAGAAGCGAAGCAGATCACCATTGTTGATGTTATCTGAGGTGCTCAACTGAGTAGAAACAGCTTCTTTCCATGCTTCAGATTGTTTTTGCAAGGCTTCGTCTGGTTCAGTGATTGCCATACCATCCTTATTGCTGTATAAGCTTCCACTGTAGTAGGTATACTCTGGTGTCACATAATCACCATCACGGAAAGCGACGATTTGATCATGATCTTTTGATAGCAGATCTTGACCTAATTGAATATACTTGCTCGTATCCACTCCTAAAAGATGTAACAAAGTAGGTAAAGCATCAACCTCACCGCCATATGTGTGGTTAATTCCGCCTTTATCTTGACCAGGAACATGGACCATGTAAGGAACACGCTGCATTTGTGCATTATCAAAGTTTGACCAAGTTTCTTTTGACTTGCCAAGCAGTGGCGCCAAGTCAGAGTTTCTTGAATTTGAAATACCATAATGGTCACCGTACATAACGATGATCGAATTATCATACAAGCCAGAAGCTTTCAGATAATTGAAAAATTCTTCAACTGCTTTGTCTAAATAATTGGCTGTCGCAAAGTAGCCGTTGATGGTTTCATCATTGGTGTTAGCCATTGGGAAGCCAGCTTCGTCATTTTTGAATTCACTGTAAGGATAGTGGTTCGAAACGGCGATAAATTTCGTATAGAATGGCTGCTGCAGACGTTCCAAATACTTCACAGATTGCTGGAAGAAAGGTTTATCGTGTAAGCCATATTGGAATGAGTTTTCATCGTTCACATCGTAATACGAAGAGTCGAAGAAATAATCATAGCCAAGATTTTTATAAGTTTCAGAACGGTTCCAGAAACTTCCAGAGTTTCCGTGGAAGGCAGCACTTGTGTAGCCTTCAGTTTGTTTCAAAATGTTTGGAGCTGCTTGGAAAGTGTTCTTTCCGCCTAATTGCGAGAATAAGGACCCTTGGTTCAAACCAAATAAAGAATTTTCCATCAATGTTTCTGCATCTGAGGTTTTTCCAGCTTTTACTTGGTGGAAGAAATTATCAAATGAGAAGGTGCTGTTACTATGGAAAATACTGTTCAAGAACGGTGTTACTTCATGCTCTTGACCATTTTCATCCTTTAGCTTGTAGTCAATCACGAATTGCTGAAGACTTTCCAAATGGATCGTAATAACGTTGCGTCCCTTAGCGATACCGTAATAGTCGCTATTTGGAGCTGCATAGTGATCTTTTACATAAGATTCGACTTCTTTTAAATCATTGGGACTAGCCTCGGCGCGAACTTGGTTGGTCTTATAGGTTTGGATACCATCGTATACAGTGAAGGCATTTACTCCCAGATATTTGATCAAATAGTCGCGAGAAAAGGTACGAGTCAATAGTTCAGGACGATCCGCTTCAGCTAGGAAAAGATTTCCTGAGAAAATCATGATCGAAAGAGCAGTCATAGCGATAGCCATCCGAGCACGTACAGGTCGTTCTTCTCTTTTAATGCCTTTCCGCCATAAAAGAATTGGTAAAATCACAATATCAATCAAGTATAGTACGTCGTAAGGGCGGAATAGTCGGACTGCACTTTCACCCAAACCACTGGCAACTTTACCAGCACCTAGGAAAGTGTTTACGGTAATAAAGTCGGTAAATTCACGATAATAAACGACATTGGCAAAAAGCAGGAAACTCGCCAGTGCGTAGATGACCATCATCGTGGCATAAGAGGCTTTGGACCGTCGCACATATAAAGCAATCGACAGTAAGAACATCGTCGATGCGATTGGATTGATAAATAGGATGAAGTATTGTGTCAGACTCTCGATCCCTAAATTAAATTCAAATAAGTATGCAAAAACACTTTTCGCCCATAATAAGAATGTCAGTAACGCATAAAAGCCGAGACGTTTATTCAAAAAAGTAGGAGCTTTTAGTTTTTTCAATAGTAACTTCCTTTCTGTCGCAGAAAAAATGCGAATGTTCACTTGTTACTTAGTTTACTCGGTTCCATCAAGTCAGTCAATTCTTATTAAATTTTGAGCAATCAGGCTTAAAGAAAACTTTATAAGCGAAATATACGCTTTTTTTTTGCTATACTGTAGAAGAAAGCGGGGATGAGAGTGGAAATAGAATTAAATAATTACGGTATTAAACGTATTCGTCAGGGAAACCCATTAATTCAGCAAGACGACCTGAAGCAAGATATAAAAAAAATTCCTCTAGAATGGGTAAAGTTTGTCGATAATAAACATAAATATATTGCAACTGGTTATTTAGGAAAACAAAACAAAGGCTTTGGTTGGGTGTTAGATCAAACACAACGCCCAATCAACAAAGCTTTTTTAATGGAAAAATTCCAGCAGGCAATTAATCAACGCCAGGCATTCTTTGCTGATCAGGGGACGAACACTTTTCGTTTGTTTAACGGTGAGGGCGATGGCATCGGAGGCGTGACTGTTGATTACTACGCGGACTATTTAGTGATATCTTGGTACAACGAAACAATTTACCATTTTCAAAAACTGATTGTAGATAGTTTGCTGGCAGTTTTTCCAAGTGCTAAGGGAATCGTTGAGAAAATTCGTTTTAAGAGCGAAGGGAAGGAAAGTCGCTGGTTAGCAGGAGAAAAACCACAGGAGCCTTTAATAGTATTAGAGAATGGTGTTTCTTATGCCGTGTACTTAGATGAAGGCTATATGACGGGGATCTTTTTAGATCAAAAGGAAGTCAGAGGACGTTTGACAGAAGGCTTGGCTGCAGGAAAAAAAGTTTTGAATATGTTCAGTTATACAGGGGCCTTTTCTGTGGCAGCTGCGTATGGCGGGGCGTTAGAAACGACAAGTGTGGATCTGGCACAGCGAAGCCTGCCTAAGACACAAGAACAATTCGAAGTGAACGGTTTGCCTTTAGAAAAGCAAAAAATAATTGTTATGGATACATTTGACTATTTTCGCTATGCATTAAGGAAGGGTTTAAGTTATAATTTGATTGTCTTAGATCCACCTAGTTTTGCCCGCAATAAGAAAAAAACATTTTCTGTGGCAAAAGATTATGGACGTTTGATCGAAGACAGTGTGGAAATACTTACTAATGAAGGAATGATCATTGCGTCAACTAATGCAGCGAATCTTCCAATTAAAAAATTCAAGCAAGCGATCGAGACAGCCTTTCATAATAAAAACGTAACGTATCAATTGACTGAAAGCTATCGATTGCCCGCGGATTTTCCAGCCAGTAATTTTGAAGAAAGCAATTATTTGAAAGTATTGTTTTATAGGATAAAAAAATAGAAGAAAATGGGATGGGATGCATATGATGGATATTCAAGTAAGAGAGGTACGATTTGATGCGGGAAAACCTAAAATCTGCGTGCCGATTGTTGGAAAAACTTTCGAGGAGATCATTGAGCAAGCAAATGAAGCCAAGAAGGTTGCCGAAGTGATCGAATGGCGAGCGGATTATTATGAAGATGTCTTAGATGATGATAAGTTGAATTCGACTTTGCTAGCATTAAGGGATGAGATCAGGAACATTCCATTGATTTTTAATTTACGGACGACAGAAGCTGGTGGACTGCTTGATATATCTCTAAACCAATACCGTCATATTAACGAATTTGCTGTTTCTTCACGTGCGATTGATCTGGCTGATGTGGAGGTTTCTATCATCGATCAATTATCGACCACGTTTATCAAATGGATGCAGGCCCTAGATGTGCGGGTGATTTTGAGTTATTACAACTTTAAGGAAACGCCAGAGGATGCAGTGATTCTGTTTCGCTTAAATTTAATGGAGCATTGGGGAGCAGATATCGCGAAAATCGTCCTTGAACCACAGAACGAGGCTGATGTCTTGCGCCAAATGGGTATTGTAATGAAGGCTCAGACTTTTGTTACCCTTCCAGTCGTATCCGTTTCTCTAGGCAGACTTGGAAAATTTTCACAAATCAGCGGTTCATTGGATGGCTCCTGCATGACCTATGGTTGTTTAGAAGGGCAGTCTAATGAGGATGCTCAAATTGAAGCAGAGAAATTAGCTTTGATAGTTAATGAATTGAGATAAGAAGGCTTTTGGATTTTTCGAATGCCCTCAAACTGTAAACAGAAAAAATTCAAACTCGTTATTCGAGCTTGGATTTTTTTAATCTAGCTTTTCACGAAAATGGAAGAATTTTTGCCTTACCAGTAGCTGCTCGTTCTTTTAAACAAACGACTGATTTGTTTCCTATTCGCTTTTTTGCTAGACTTTAGAAAATAAATAAAGTGAGGGATTGACTTGGCTAAGAAGAAAATTCAAAAGACCAATGCGATTCGTTTAGTCGAACAAAAGAAGATCGCTCATAAAGAGCATGAATATGCTTGGAGCGAGGACGATTTAGGCGCGGGCCACGTTTCTGAACAGGTTGAAATTGAACCTGCGAGAATTTTTAAAACCCTCGTCGCAGTTGGAAACAAAACGGGTCCAGTCGTAGCAGTGATTCCCAGTGATCATGAATTGGATTTGAAGAAGATAGCGAAGGTCAGCGGCAACAAAAAAGTTGAAATGCTGCATTTGCGAGATTTAGAGGCTACGACAGGCTACATACGCGGCGGCTGTTCGCCAATAGGAATGAAAAAGCTTTTTCCAACCTTCGTCGATGCTTCGGCTGAAAATTTTGAACAAATCGCAATTTCGGCTGGTAGAAGAGGTCTGCAAATGGAAATTGCCCCCGCGGCCATCTTAGAACTGACGCGAGGACAATTTGCGGAGCTGACGCATTAAGCAAAGGCGTTATAAGTGGCATGTGTTCCGGCAACATACCCTGTACAAAAAGCGGTGGTGATATTGTAACCACCTGTATAGCCATTTACATCTAGAACCTCCCCGGCAAAATACAAGCCGGGGATTTTTTTGCTGGCTAATTCTTTGGGGTTGATTTCCTTAAGCTCAACGCCACCACCAGTGACGAAGGATTTTTCTAAACCAAATGTTTTGTTTGCAGTCATTGACCAGTCTTTACAATAGGAAACAAAGCGGTTCAATTGTTCTTTTGATGTTTGGTTGTAAGACAATTCGCTAATACCGATTTTTTCTAAAAGAAAGAGCAACAGACGCTCAGGTAAGAAACCGGCTAAGGCGTTTTTCAATTGTTTGGTGGAAGCTGCCGAACGCTCGCTGATTTCTTCAAGTAGTTCACTGTTTGATTTTCCAGGAAAACAATCAAGTGTCAGGGTCACTGTTTGTTGGGTTCGCAACAATTGATTAACAAAGCTTGAGCAACGCAATGCGGCAGGTCCTGAAATCCCAAAATGGGTAAAGAGCAAGTCCATCTCATGGCTCGCAATTGATTTACTTTTCTCGTCAACAACAGATAATTTTACGTCCTGCAGAGACAAGCCCTGCAATGTTTTAGCTGAAACAAAATCATCAGTTAAAAAAATCGGTGATTCTGTTGGATAGAGGGGTGTCACATGATGACCAACGCTTTTGGCAAAACGGTAGCCATCGCCCTGCGATCCAGTGGAGGGATAGGTGATTCCGCCAGTCGTAACGATGATACTTTTTGCAGAATAATCCCCCTCCGAGGTGCGAACGCCTTGAATGGTTGAGCCGTTAGTAATAATTTTTTCAACCGATTCTAAAAAATGCAGCTCAACGTTTAAATTTTCTAGCTCCTCCTTTAAAGTATTGACGATCGTAGCCGATTTATCTGAGACTGGAAAAATTCTTCCGTGATCCTCTTCTTTTAACGCAACTCCGCGTTCGTTAAAGAAGGTCATGACGTCTTGGTTATCAAATTGCGAAAACGTACTATATAAAAAACGGCCGTTTCCGGGAATATGAGTGATCAAATCCTCTACTGGACGATTATTCGTCACGTTGCAGCGACCGCCGCCAGTCATAAGCAATTTCTTGCCAAGTCGTTTATTTTTCTCAAATAGGGCGACTTTAGCGCCATTCATCGCAGCTGTAATTGCTGCCATCATCCCAGCGGGACCGCCACCAATTACGATTACATCAAATTTTTCACTCATTTTAATTAATTCCTATCTTTAATTGATTTGTTGTTTTTGCTTGTATAATCATACTTTAAATACGAACAATTTTCAGTCAATTTGCCGCGTATCATGAATTTTTTTTCACTTCCATTAGAAAATGATGTAAACTATGAGTATTAAATGTGAGGAGGAATTTGATGGAAGTAAGAGAATATGTTGAACAGATTCAAAAGAACTTAGAGGCAAAAGATCCGAATCAAGAAGAATTTTTACAGGCGGTGGAAGAATTTTTACCTACCGTGATTCCTTTTCTAGAAGAGCATCCAGAGTATGTTGAAAAAAACATTCTAGGCATGATCATTGAACCAGAGCGAATGGTTCAATTCCGAGTGCCTTGGCAAGATGATAAGGGCAATTGGCAAGTGAATCGCGGTTACCGTGTTCAGTTCAACTCGGCGATTGGCCCATATAAAGGTGGTCTGCGTTTCCATCCAAGTGTGAACTTAAGTATCTTGAAATTTTTAGGATTCGAGCAAATCTTTAAAAATAGCTTGACCGGTCTTCCAATTGGCGGCGGCAAAGGTGGATCAGATTTTGATCCGAAGGGAAAATCTGATTCTGAAGTAATGCGTTATTGCCACAGCTTCATGACAGAATTATCAAAACATATTGGTCCAAACTTAGACGTGCCAGCAGGCGATATCGGTGTCGGCGGTCGCGAGATCGGATACCTATTCGGACAATATAAACGTCTGCGTGAATATGATATGGGTGTACTGACGGGTAAACCTTTAGGCTTTAACGGTAGTCTTGGTCGAACGGAAGCGACTGGCTATGGTGCAGTTTACTTCGTGAAACATTTATTAGAAGATCGCAAGGATTCCTTCGATGGAAAAAAAGTGATTGTCTCAGGTAGCGGAAATGTAGCTATCTATGCGATTGAAAAGGCGCAAGAATTAGGGGCAACAGCACTTACTTGTTCGGATTCAAATGGCTATATTTATGATAAAAACGGAATTGATGTTGCACTATTGAAGGAAATTAAAGAGGTTCGTCGCGCCCGCTTAACAGAATATGCCAAAGAATCTTCAACAGCAGAATACTTCGAAGGTTCAGTTTGGGAATTGGAAACTGAAGCTGACATTGCTTTGCCTTGTGCAACACAAAATGAGATTGACGATAAAAAAGCGGAGCTCTTAGTTAAAAACGGAGTAAAAGTGGTAGCAGAAGGTGCAAATATGCCGAGCACAAATGGCGCGGTTAAACTGTATCATGAAAATGGCGTACTTTATGGACCAGGAAAAGCAGCAAATGCTGGCGGTGTAGCTGTATCTGCATTAGAAATGAGTCAAAACTCTCAACGTTTGTCTTGGACCAAAGAGGAAGTCGATAGCAAACTCGATGACATCATGAAAAATATCTATGAAACTTGTCGTGATACGGCTGCGAAGTATGCGGATAAAGATAATTTCGCGGCAGGTGCGAACATTGCTGGGTTTGAGAAAGTTGCTGCTGCGATGATGGCACAAGGAACTGTTTAAATTTTAATGGTTTACGCTTGAAAAATCGGTAAAAGAAACGTAAAGTATAGATTGTTATGAAGTGATTTTCAAGGAGGAAAAACAATGGCACACATTCATTTCGACTATTCGAAAGTAGCACCATTCGTGAGCGAACATGAAATGGAGTACATCAAATCTGAAGTAGCTCTAGCTCACAAAGAATTACGCGAAGGTACTGGCGCAGGAAATGACTTCCTAGGCTGGATAGATCTTCCAGTAAACTATGACAAAGATGAATTTGCGCGCATCAAAAAAGCAGCTGAAAAAATCAAATCTGATTCTGATGTATTAGTAGTTATCGGAATCGGCGGTTCATACCTTGGAGCACGTGCAGCAATTGAATTCTTGCACCAAAGCTTTTTCAATGTATTGGATAAGGAAGATCGTAAAGCGCCGCAAGTATTTTTTGCGGGAAATTCAATCAGCTCAACGTACATCGCTGACTTGATCGAAGTGATCGGTGATCGTGATTTTTCTGTTAACGTAATTTCTAAATCAGGAACAACAACAGAGCCAGCAATCGCATTCCGTGTCTTCAAAGAATTATTGATCAAAAAATATGGTGAAGAAGAAGCGAACAAACGTATCTATGCTACAACTGATAAAGCTCGCGGAGCAGTAAAAGTAGAAGCTGATGCAGCTGGTTGGGAAACTTTTGTTATTCCTGATGATGTTGGTGGACGTTTCTCAGTGCTTACAGCAGTTGGTCTACTACCAATCGCAGCTAGCGGTGCCGACATCGATGCATTGATGCAAGGTGCAGCGGACGCTCGTGAAGCTTATTCAAGCGAAAACCTAGACGAAAATGAAGCATATCAATATGCTGCTCTTCGTAATATTTTATACCGTAAAGGCAAAGTGACTGAAATCTTGGTCAACTACGAACCAGGTATGCAATATTTCAACGAATGGTGGAAACAACTATACGGCGAATCAGAAGGAAAAGATTTGAAGGGTATCTACCCATCAAGTGCGAACTTCTCAACTGACTTGCATTCATTTGGACAATACATCCAAGAAGGTCGTCGTAATATCTTCGAAACGATCGTGAAAGTGGAAAAACCTCGTAAATCTGTGGCGATTCCTTCACAAGAATCTGATTTAGATGGCTTAGGCTACTTAGAAGGTAAAGATGTTGACTTTGTTAACTCTAAAGCTTATCAAGGCACATTATTAGCCCACACAGACGGCGGTGTTCCTAACTTTGTATTAAACATCCCAACAATGGATGCTTATACTTTAGGTTATGCTATGTACTTCTTCGAAATCGCTGTTGGTATCTCTGGCTATTTATTAGGGGTTAACCCATTTAATCAACCAGGTGTGGAAGCTTATAAGAAAAATATGTTTGCCCTACTTGGAAAACCAGGATTTGAAGATTTAGCAAAAGAATTGAATAATCGTCTATAAAATCAAGAAAAGAGGCTCTAAGTCAAATCGTGTTGTTTTCATTAAATCACTGAAAGGAAATGCTTCGG
>ENA-OXVJ01000246-OXVJ01000246.1-human-gut-metagenome-genome-assembly--contig:-NODE-246-length-17397-cov-30.614404_pt1 | contig 17397 bp, 11 predicted proteins | sample MGYA00249248_ERZ652692 | MGnify/ENA primary metagenome ERZ652692 (study PRJEB26925, sample SAMN05826544) | human gut metagenome | biome: ENVO:2100002; feature: ENVO:00000062; material: ENVO:00002003... | reverse complement strand
TCCTGCCGTACTTCTTCCCCGACACGTTCTACGAGGGCAACGACCCGAGCATCGAAGGCCTCGACAACTGGCGTAAGGCCCGCCGCGCGATCCTGCGTTCGCCGATCGGCCGTATGGGCTACGGTGGCTACCTCTCCTTGGCCGCCAAGTTCCCGAAGTTCGTGGACACGGTGACCCATATCGCCGACGAATTCCGCGACATCCACGACCGCACCGGTGGGGTGGCCGCCGAAGGTGAGCTCAACGTGGCGATTCTGAATTCCTGGGGCAAGATGCGCTCCTGGATGGCGTTCACCGTGGCACACGCCCTGCCCAACAAGCAGACCTACTCCTACTACGGCATTCTGGAATCCCTGTCCGGCATGCGCGTGAACGTGCGGTTCATCAGCTTCGACGACGTACTCGCGCATGGCATCGATAGCGATATCGACGTAATCATCAACGGCGGCCCGGTCGACACCGCATTCACCGGCGGCGATGTGTGGACCAACCCGAAGCTCGTGGAAACCGTGCGCGCCTGGGTGCGTGGCGGCGGCGCGTTCGTGGGCGTGGGCGAGCCGAGCTCGGCACCACGCTTCCAAACGGGCCGGTTCTTCCAGCTGGCCGACGTGATTGGCGTGGACGAGGAGCGCTATCAGACCCTTTCGGTGGACAAGTATTTCCCGCCGGTGGTGCCGGACCACTTCATCACCGCCGATGTGCCGGTCGACCCGGCGGCCCGCGAGGCTTGGGAGCAGGCCGGCTACCGCATCCCGCTGAGCGGCTGCGGCGGCGGCCAGTCCATCAAGCCGTTGGGCGGCATCGATTTCGGCGAACCCGTGCTCAACACGTATCCGGTCAATGAAAACGTGACCCTGCTGCGCGCGGACGGCGGCCAGGTACAGCTCGCGACCAACGATTATGGCAAGGGCCGCGGCGTGTACATCTCCGGCCTGCCCTATTCGGCGGCCAACGCCCGACTGCTGGAACGCGTGCTGTTCTACGCTTCCCACAACGAAGACAAGTATGCGGCCTGGAGCTCGTCCAATCCGGAATGCGAAGTGGCACACTTCCCCGAGCAAGGGCTGTATTGCGTAATCAACAACACCGATCAGCCGCAGAAGACCACGGTGACTTTGGCCGACGGCACCACCGAGGACTTCGACCTGCCTGACAGCGGTATCGCCTGGCGTGAAGCCTGATCCCACGTTTTGGAGAACGGACCCATCATGACTGAAAGCAATGAAGTTTTATTCGGCATCGCCTCGCATTTTGCGCTGGAAGGTGCCGTGACCGGTATCGAACCTTACGGAGACGGCCACATCAACACCACCTATCTGGTGACCACGGACGGCCCCCGCTACATCCTCCAGCAGATGAACACCAGCATCTTCCCCGATACGGTGAATCTGATGCGCAATGTCGAACTGGTCACCTCCACTCTCAAGGCTCAGGGCAAAGAGACGCTGGACATTGTGCCCACCACCTCAGGCGCCACCTGGGCCGAGATCGATGGCGGCGCATGGCGCGTCTACAAGTTCATCGAACACACCGTGTCCTACAACCTCGTGCCGAACCCGGACGTGTTCCGCGAAGCCGGCAGCGCATTCGGCGACTTCCAGAACTTCCTGTCCGAATTCGACGCCAGCCAGCTGACCGAAACCATCGCCCACTTCCACGACACCCCGCATCGTTTCGAGGACTTCAAGGCCGCCCTCGCCGCGGACAAGCTCGGCCGCGCCGCCGCATGCCAGCCGGAAATCGACTTCTATCTGAGTCACGCCGACCAGTATGCCGTCGTGATGGATGGGCTCAGGGACGGTTCGATTCCGCTGCGCGTGACCCACAATGACACCAAGCTCAACAACATCCTCATGGACGCCACCACCGGCAAGGCGCGTGCGATCATCGATCTCGACACCATCATGCCCGGCTCCATGCTGTTCGACTTCGGCGATTCCATACGCTTTGGTGCGTCCACTGCTCTGGAAGACGAAAAGGACCTCAGCAAGGTGCATTTCAGCACCGAGCTGTTCCGCGCCTACACGGAAGGCTTCGTGGGCGAACTACGCGGCAGCATCACCGCGCGCGAGGCCGAACTGCTGCCGTTCAGCGGCAACCTGCTCACCATGGAATGCGGCATGCGCTTTCTCGCCGACTACTTGGAAGGCGATATCTACTTTGCCACCAAGTACCCCGAGCATAATCTGGTGCGCACCCGCACCCAGATCAAACTCGTGCAGGAGATGGAGCAGAAGGCCAGCGAAACCCGCGCCATCGTAGCCGACATCATGGAGGCTGCCAGGTGAGCCGTCAGCCGAACCATACCCGAACCAGCATGATGGAGGCAGAGCAATGAACGATCAGCTGACCGAGGTATACGCCAGCATCGACGCCCTGATCGATTATGCCTTGGCCCATCTTGACCTTGACCCACGCAACGCAGACTGGACCCGCAACCAAATCTTCGCCCTCTTCCGCCTAGATTCCTACCCCGGACCCAAAACCACAACGTCGGCGGCGTCAGTGTCAGACGTAGTCCAAGACATTGTTGGCAGCCGAAGCCAGGCCCCCTATGGCGAAAAGACCCCCGACCCCCTGCTCGCCGCCTTCCGCGCCGCCGCCACAACCGCCGGCCTTTTCAAGCCGGAGGAAGGCCCGGCCTACGCCGACACCATCATGGGCATCCTCTCCGCCAACCCCGCTGATCTCGACGACCGATTCCTGCTCGTCGAGCACCGGGATGGCGGCATGGCCGCCATGCAATGGTTCTACGACTACTGTGTGGCCAACAATTATGTCAAGCGTGCCCAGCTCGACCGGAACCCGCGCTTCGACTCGCACGGGCTGACGGTGACCATCAACCTCGCCAAACCCGAATTCAAGAACATGAAGAAGGCGGCGGCCGGCAACGCCGTGGCCGGCGGCTACCCGAAGTGCACGATCTGCCATGAGAACGAGGGCTTCGCCGGACGTGACAAGCGCACGCTGCGCACCTTGCCGGTCACGCTCGGCGGCGAGTCATGGTTCTGGCAGTTCTCGCCCTACGGCTACTTCGACCAGCACGGCATCTGCGTGAACACCGACCACACGCCGATGCATGTGGACCGCGACACCTTCGGCCATCTGCTCGACTTCGTGGACCGTTTCCCCGGATACTTCCTCGGATGCAACGCCGCGCTGCCTCGCATCGGCGGCTCGGTGCTCGCCCATGACCATTACCAGGGCGGCGGCGAACTGCTGCCGATGCACAAGGCCGCCACTTGGGCCGCCTTCACACTTGCCGACTATCCGGACGCCGTGGTTGAAATCCTTGACTGGCCCGGCACCGCCGTGCGCGTGGTGTCGAAGAGTCGCCAGAGCATCATCGACGTATCCGACATCATCCGCGAGGCATGGGTCGGTTATGACGACGCGGCGAACGGCATCGCCAGCCATGACGCGGATGGCAACCGCCAATCCGCCCTCTCGCCCAGCGCGATCATCACCGAACGCGGCTATGAGATGAGTCTCATCTTCCGCAACAATGCGATCAGCGACGAGTACCCGGAAGGTATTTTCCATGCACACCCCGAATACTGGCCGGTCAAGCAGGAGCCGATCGGACTGATCGAGGCCCAAGGCTTGTTCATTCTGCCCGGACGGCTCGTCGACCAGCTCGGCATTGTCGAAGAGGCGCTCGCCGAAGGCCGCGATTTGCCCGATGAAGTCAGCGAATTCAGTCTCGAATGGGGCGAACTCGCTGAAACGTTGGCCGGAAACCACGACCGCGAGGCCATCCGCCAAGCCGTACACGACGAGCTCGGCAGCGTCTGCTACCGCATCCTCGGCAACACGGCCGTCTTCAAGCAGAAAGCCACCACGCAAACATTCCTCGAAAGCCTTGGTTTTGCCGCTAGGTGAAACAGGTCAAGTGAAGTAAGCTCAATACTGAAGGAAAAACCGAAGGCAAGTCCTTCCAAAGGAGGGAATATGACTACTGTTCTGGTTACGGGCGGTGCTGGATTCATCGCCACCCACACCGACATCGAACTGCTCAACAAGGGCTACGACGTTATTTCCGTAGATAACTACGGCAACTCGTCGCCCGTGGCGCTTGAGCGCGTCGAGCAAATCACCGGCAAGCCGGTCAAGCGTTATGACGGCGACGTGCGCGATGAGGCGCTCATGGAACGCGTCTTCGCTGAAAACAACATCGACTGGGTCATCCACTTCGCCGGTCTCAAGGCCGTGGGCGAGTCCGTGGCCAAGCCGATCGAATACTACGACAACAACCTGTACTCCACGCTTGTGCTGCTCAAGGTGATGAAGAAGCACAACGTCAAGAAGATCATCTTCTCATCCTCCGCCACCGTGTACGGCACGCCGAAGGAACTGCCGATCACCGAGGAGACGCCGACCGGCGGCACCACCAACCCGTACGGCACCTCCAAGCTGTTCCAGGAGCAGATTCTGCGCGACGTGCATGTGGCCGATCCGTCCTGGACCATCGTGCTGCTGCGCTACTTCAACCCGGTCGGCGCGCACGAGTCCGGCCTGCTGGGCGAAGACCCGAAGGGTATTCCGGCGAACCTCACCCCGTACGTGGCCAAGGTCGCGGTCGGCGAGCTCAAGGAAGTCCAGGTCTACGGCGACGACTACGACACGCCCGACGGCACTGGTGTGCGTGACTACATCCACGTGGTCGACCTGGCCAAGGGCCACGTGGCCGTCATTGACCACATCGACAAGGAAGGCGTGTTCGTCTACAACCTGGGTACCGGCCACGGCTACTCCGTGCTTGAGGTCATCAAGGCTTACGAGAAGGCCGCCGGTCATCCGATTCCGTACGCGATCAAGCCGCGTCGCCCCGGTGACATCGCCGCCTGCTACGCCGACGCTTCCAAGGCGGAGAAGGAGCTTGGCTGGAAGGCCGAGCTGACCATCGACGACATGGCCGCCTCCTCCCTCAACTGGCAGACCAAGAACCCCAACGGTTTCCGCGACGCGGAGTGATATGAGCAGATGAGCTCCCTCTGATGAGGGAGCTCATCTGTCGTTTATCACACAATGCGCCTATCGGCGGCCCAGCGGGTGAGCTCGGTGCGATTCGAAAGCTGAAGCTTTCGCAACACCGAGCTCACGTGCGTTTCGACCGTCTTGATCGAAATGAACAGTTCGGCCGCCACCTCTTTATACGTGTAACCACGCGCGATCAGCCGCATGACCTCCTGCTCGCGGGCGGACAGCCGGTCCAGCTCCTCATCATGAGCCCGTGCCGCACCATCAGCGCCGCCATCAGACCCCGCCGCCGGCACACCTTGGAAGGCCGAAAGCACAAAACCGGCCAGTTTTGGCGAGAACACGGCATAGCCCTCATGCACCTGCTTGATGGATGAAATCAAATCAGCGCCGGTAATCGTCTTGGTTACATAGCCCTGGGCGCCGGCGCGAATCACCGACCCCACATCCTGCGGCGCATCCGAAACCGACAATGCCAGAAACACGGTAGTGGGGGAGTAGGGCCGCGATTTGGCGAGGATCTCGGCACCGCCGCCACCCTCGCCGCCGGGCACATGCACATCCAGCAACACCACCTGCGGCTTGGTCTGTGCGATCATCGCCACCGAACCGGGCACGTCCGCCGCTTGGCCGACGATATCGAAGGAATCGCGCAACGTGGCGATTACGCCCGCACGGAACATCTCATGGTCATCGACCATGGCCACACGAATCTTGGCTGTCTCGTTCTCGCTCATCGATGTTCTCCCTGCGCCGCTTTCAGCGCGATCGGCATATGCATTCTGACCTCGGTGCCCCAGCCGGCCCTGGACACTATCTCCACTGTACCGCCGCGCCGTTTGATGCGGCCGATAATCGATTCGCGGATGCCCAGCCGGTCGGGCGGAATGGCGTCCATATCGAAGCCTTCGCCATGGTCGCGCACGAACACTTCAACCATCGTGTCGCTGGCCTCGCAATACAAAGACACCGGCTCGCCGCCATGCGTGACCGCATTGACCAACGCCTGACGGGTGGCGTCCAGCAGCGCATCGGTCTGGGCGCTCGGCCGCGCGTCGCCCACGGTGACCACCTCAATCGGCTTGCCGTGCTCGTCCTCCACCTCGGCGGCGATCTGCTTCAATCCGGCTCCCACCGAACGATCCGATGTGGAACGTTCCTGATACAGCCATTCGCGCAGCTCGCGCTCTTGGCTACGCGCCAGGGCGAATACGGTGGTCGGTTCCTCGGAGTTCAGCTGAATCAGCGCCAACGTTTGCAGCACGCCATCATGCAGATGGGCGGTCATGTCCGCGCGCTCCTCTTCGCGCTCCTTCAATGCCTGCTCGTGGGTGAGTCGTTGCAGCATCGCGTTCGCCCACGGCATCACCGCCACCACGATACCGACGATCATCACGAATCCGCTGGCAACAATGCGTCGAGGAGAGGTGCCCCACCCAGGAATGCTGACATTATGCACATACAATGCCCATCCCATGAAAATCAGTGCGATGCCGCCCAACATAGACAACAGCTGCGTGCCTCGCGGACTAAGATTCATCCATGCCAGTGCGATGCCGCCCAACCCTACCAGCAGCGGAAACACAATCTGGACATCCGCACCGGTGCTGGTGAGCAACAGTCCAGTGGCCATCAACGCGAAACCGGCCAATGCCACGACGGCCGGTTTCGGAGCACGTTGGATGGCCTCGGACAATGATTCCGGTGCGGCAGCCGATTCGTCGTCATGAGCGGCAAGTGGCTGATTGCCTCGCGCAAGCGGCGCCTGATTAACGGGCACTGTGCGAGCCGCAGCCGCCACCGGGTCTCCGGCAGGCATGAACACCCACAGGAATACATAAGCGATGATGCCTGCGCCGTAGAGGACGGTCAGTGCGATGAACGCAATCCGAACCCATGCCACGCCGATGCCCAAGTGCAGGGCGATGCCCTTGCACACGCCGGTGAGCCAACGGCCCTGCCGGGGGCGCATCAACGGCATGCGCGCGGGCAGCAATGGTTCGGGAGATGACGTCATACTCCTATTGTGCCGCGCTCAGGGCGTTGCGGCCGGGGTTTTACCCGGTGTTCAGGGAACAATCAGGGTGTTCCCCGAGCGTTGTGGCAGTGGTCGGGCGGTGTAATGGAATCATGAGCAATCCAAACGCGAATCCATATCAGCCACAGCCGCAGCCTGGTCCGCAAAAAAACAAGACATCGCGACGCTTCTTCACTTGGGTGCGATCCAGTGGACTGGTTCGCGGCGACGACCGGTGGATCGGCGGCGTATGCAGCGGCATCGCTTTACGGCTTGGCTGGAGCCCCACATTAGTACGTGCGTTGGTGATTGTATGTACATTGTTCTTCGGTTTTGGCGCAGCTCTGTACGCACTCGGCTGGTTTCTGATGCCGGATGTACGCGATGGGCACATCTTGGCCGAGGACCTCATTGCCGGCCAATGGGACTGGAATTGTCTGGGATGCTTCCTGTTCCTCGCCGTGGCAATCGTGATTCCAGGTGCGGGGTGGGGTTGTATTGCGCTCGCCGCCTTAGCGCTATGGCTGTTGGCCAAAAGCGGCATTCGCCAGCAGGAAGGGTACGGATTCGGGGCATCTGCGCCGCGACCGGTTTCACAGCCTGTGTCATATCCAGCTCCACAGCCTGTCTCATATCCAGCCGCGCAACCAGTACCTCAATCTCCTTTGTATTCAGCTCCGCAACCTTTTCCACAACCTGTTTCACAACCTGTTTCACAAACCGCGCCTAGTGTTTCACAGCCTGTTTCACAGCCTGTCTATCAGTCGATGCCCAGCGTGATGCCGGGTACTGTGCCCGGCGCGATGCCCGGCACAGTACCCAACGGGCCGTTTGCCCCCGACCGTATGAATGCGACGGCCTATGCCCCCACCGAGTCCAAGCGCCGCAAGCCGGCGGGCCCAATCGTGGTCTTGAGCATACTGGGCCTTACCTTCCTCTCCTTTGCCGGTCTGATGGGACTGATTTGGGTAAACGACATGGGCATTATCGGCATTATGCGTCTGGGCACCATCTGGATTGCCGCAGTATGCATAGTGATGGGGCTGGTGGTCATCATTCTCGGATTCAGAGGACGGCGTACCGGTGGTCTGATTCCTCTCGGACTGGTTGCCGGTGGATGCGCGCTCTGCATGACCATCGTTTCAGGCACGTATGGCGTGTACTACCGTGATCTTGGTGCCAGCGGCATCAATACTGTTGTTTCACTGAGCCAATCTGTCAGTGCGAGAAACAGCGACGGCATGAACGATGTGCAAAAGGATGGCATCTTCGTTGCCGATGCCAGCGATGCCACGTTTGAAACATTGCAGCAAGGTGTGGCGTTCAGCGGTGAAAACTACAACACCGATCAGGCAATCATTGATTGGTCCGATTGGGACAAGACACATGAACCGCACACGGTGAAGATGCTGGATGGCAAAACTTCCATCAGTAATTGCCCGGTCGGTACCATCACCATAGCCGCAACACAGGCGCAAGTGCATATCGTTCTGCCGGATTCCTGCACTTACGCCTTCGGCACCGCCGACTCCTACTACTCCACTTCGAGTGACGTTGGCGGCAAATACGAGATGGTATACAACAACTACATGGGTCCAAGCTTTGTTTTCTTCGAAGCTGAAAGTGCCACCAATGGGCCTGATCACGAATGGTTGTATAAGGAATCCGCCATGCCGGACAACGGCCCAGAATTAAAAATCAATATTCCCTATGTGGTGGAAGCACGTGTCAACGTGGTGTACGCCTCCGATTGGGAAGGCTCTACGTTCCAGCCGCTTGCCGATATATACGACGGCAACAGTACAAGCAAGAACACAACCGAACAATCGGAATGATCAAGCCGTTGCAACTAGGAGATGGAATCATGACTGATGAAACCAAGGAATTCGCCTCCATCGAGGATGCGACACCGACCACGGCCATACCTTCCGAAACCGACGCGACCACCGCGACCACAACCATGGTGACCGTCGATGACCGAACCGATACCACGGTGCTGCCATCCGCAGCGAATGATGACGAAACGGCTGTGCTGCCCGTCCCCGACAATCATGCGGATGCGTCGGTCTCGGATGTGGATACGCAGGCAACAGCTGCCTCTCCATCGCCCATCGAACCAACCACAGATCGGATTGCCCTGGAAACAGTTGCCGATGCCGTGGAGGGAGATGGTGGGCCGATTCCATCTGCCGATGATGTGCCGATGTACGCAGCATCTTCAGCACGACCTCCCTATGAGCAGTCTCAGACCGCCGGCAAACCATGCCAGCCTGGGGGGAGCGCCAAGAACGTCCAGAATGCTAAGGATGTCCAGAATGCCAAGAACATCCAGAAACAGAGCACCAGCGCGCCTACTGTGGTATTCGGACTATTAGGCGTGATTATCGGCGTGATCGCGCTGGTTTTCGGGTACATATCTCCGGATCGGATGATTTCGTTGTTCTCGCCGAATCCGCAATTGCTGACGGCTATTATTTGCGCCGTAGTGGGACTGATTCTGGTAATAGTGGCCGTTGTATGGGCCATAGTCGGTGCCGTCAAGAAGAGAAAATAGCGTTACAACCATTGCATTACGGTCCCAGTAGAAGCACATTATGACGGGAGCCGACCGATAAGAGCCGACCGTTCTATGCTGATGGGGGGGGGAGGCATAGTAACTATGAAACGGATTTCGGCGCGGCGGGTAGCGAGCGTCATCGTCACCGCGATGGCGATGACGCTGGTATTCGCCACACTTGGCTGGGCGATGATGCCGCAATGGAACACACGGCCCTACACCAAGCACATCGTTATCGCTTCTGCCGACACCACCATCACCCCTGCCCATGCGAACATTCCCCACGAGGGGCGATATCGTACGCGTGAAACCCGACTATCCATCAAGACCGGCGACGGCGTCACGCTACCCGCCGTACTACGTGAACCGGTCGGCGCTCCCGGGCCACGCCCGGCTTGTCTGTTCATTCACGGGTCCGGTACCAGTGGTGCCGAGGATTTCGGCGATATCGCCAACGCCATGGCCTCTGCCGGTATCGTGACCTTGGTGCCGGCCAAGCGCAACGACAACTACACCGTGCTGCATCGCGACTACCCGCGTTTTGCTCGCGAATACGGGCGTTCGCTCGACGTGTTGCGTGGCAGAATCGGCGTGGACCCCGCCAAAACCGGCATCTACGCCGAATCCGAAGGCACCTGGATCGCCACGATTCTAACCTCGAAACGGCAAGACATTGCCTTTGCCATACTTACATCCGCACCGGTGTTCAATGGACGTGAGCAAATGGCCATGGCTGTCAGCGCCTATACGCATGAGGCCGGCGCACCCAAGCCCGTGGTCAAAGACATGGCCAAATTGATGTCGCTGGACTACGCGCCATTTGATCTAGCCTATGCCGACTTTGATGCCGACCGGTATCTGAAATCCCTCACCATGCCGGTGCTGGTGAACTACGGCACCTACGATACGGCCATGCCCATCGAACAGGGGGCGCAGCGGATCATCGCTACGGCCAACAAGTCCGGCAACGAGAACGTCACCGTACGCTATTTTGCCGGCAACCATCAGATGCGGGCTGGTGAGGGCTTATTCACCCCGAACCTGCCATTGGCCGAAGGCTATACGCAAGCGCTGGAAAATTGGGTGAACGGTGTGACTGCCGGAACCAAAGCCGATGGATGGGCAACGCCCCAAGTCGCCGGTGCAACACCTCACCAGCGCTTCGCCGCGTCGCAACGTACCAGATCCGGTATCGTCGGCTCGCTTGGCGTGCTGGCCGGTCTGATGGTGGCAGGGCCCGTGCTGATCGTGATGGCGGCGATATTAGGTATTGGCTTGACTGTGTTTTCTTGGCTACAGACGTTGCTGGTCGGGCGACGTAGTGTGGCGACTGTGCGGGCCGTGCATGCGACGCCGAGTGAGCTGGGGGCCGCCCAGCGGCGCATGTTGCACGGCATTGCCGGCTTATCTGCCGGTATCGGCACAGCGGTGATGGTGATTACTGGGCTGTTGTACGGCTATATGGGCGCCGTAGGCGTATCGGCTGTATTGGTTATGCCTCAACCGCGGCTGTTTGCCGTCGGATGGGTGGTGCTGCGAATAGCGACCATGCTGTTGGTGGTGCTGTTTGCTTGGGAAATGGAACGTGTCTGGTATTGCCGCGCCGATATCGTCGGTGCGCGGCGCGTCATATGCGTGATGGTAGCGCTCGGCACTCTCACCACACTGATGACACTGGCATTTTGGGGCCTATTCTCGCTGTAATTCTGCCGATGTGCGCTGGTAAATGGGGCCTGGCGGGCAGGCTGCGTTGGTGGTCTGGGTGTGGGGCGATCGGCAGATTGCGTTGGCCTGGGTATGGCCGGCCGACGTACATCAGTCGGGGTGTCCGATACACAGTGAATGGCTGAGTATTACGCTTGGGAGGCTTCGGCCTCCTCTAAGGTGTCGAAACCGCCGAGCTGGACTGTGTGCAACAAGGTTTCCTCGGTGATATTGCGTTGCGGGCTGGCTGCGGCGCGCTCGCCAATCATCGCTTCGTAACGTTCGAAGGTCTGGTCGGAATACGTACCAAGCTCGCCGCGCAGATAGGTTTCGAATGAGGTGGCAGATGGTGTGTCTTCGGTGGTGGTGAGTACGCGCATCGCCTCGCCGAGCTTGGGGTAGCGCTCGCGGAAATCCTTGGCCCAGGCGACCTGCTGGGCGATGACCTGTTCCTGACGGGCCACGCGCTCTTCAGAGAGACGCGGAATATACGGCTCTATGTTCTTCGTGAAATTTTCCGGTGCGGTGGAGGCCATCATGCGGCCGTATTTTTCGGTCACGAGGTTGCGGCTCACGTGGTCGGCCGCGTCAAGATCAGCGGCATAGCTGGTGAGTAATGGCCGCTCCCATGTGAGGAACTGGGCCAACCGCATCTGGTGGAACACCGGCCAGTTGCCTTGGCATGCCGCGCGTCCACCCTCATTGTTGGTGCGCTGGAACTGATCCCATTCATGACGCACAATAGCCTCGCGCAGTTCATCATCAGTCAGTTCGTTGGTCATCGACGTTCCTTTCACTGATACCTCCCTCTGATGAGGGAGGTGGTACGGCGAAGCCGTGGCAGAGGGAGCTTGAATCTACAAACTTTTAAGCACCGGATCATCAGAGACGATGTGGTCCTCGACATACGGGCGCTGCCATTCGAGGAAGGTCTCGCCGGACGTGGTCAGGTGTTCGCGTTTGAGTTCCTTGACGATATCCACCGCAATCTGCTCCACAATATCGTTGATTTTCTCGATTGCTGGAGCCGCGCCCTTGCCGCCTTCGCCAAATCCGGCCCCGCCATAGCAGGCTGCCGAACTCAATCGCATCACGGTTTCCAACTGTTCGCCCACGTTCGGCAACAGCGCGAACATCGAGCCAGACAGCTTGCGCAATGCCGCGAACTGCCACTTGTAATACGGCATATAGCCCACCACCATCGGCACGTTAACCAGGAACACCAACGAGGCGGTGGCCTGCACGAACTCGTGGATGGACAGCCATGCGGCCGCGCCGTCGCCGCGCTTCAACGAACGCGGCAGATTATATTGACCGGCCTGGGCGATCATGCCGAGTCGCTTGGAGATCAGCGCGAGCCGCACATCGTCGGGCATGTTCTTGAACCCTTGGCGCGTCTTGGAAAACAGACCGGTGGGATCGGCGAACACCTCGCCATTGGTGGCGGCGGCCAAGGTCGATTCCTGAAGCATTAGCCACTCATGCGGCGCGGTCTGCGCCGGCGCAGTGCGATACCCGGTGATCGACTCAAAGAAGTCACCGATGCGGAACACGCCGTCACGGCGATTCGCGCCCTGTGCGCGCGGCGTGACGGGGGAGAGCGGTGCATCAATCGGAGTCGTCATCGCTTCCGCCACATCAGAGGACGCCGCGCCTGACTCGGCAGTGGCGGTATCGTGCGTAGCGGTGCCGGGGGTGGGTGCGTTTGCCGCATCGGGTATGACGGTGGAGCCTGCACCTGCGGAGGGGAATGCTCCGGAAGCATCGGACCTGGCATGCGCCTCGAACGTCACGCGGCCTTGCGCATCCACGCTGAACTTGCGCGGCAGTGCCTCGTAATCGACCTCAAGTTGCTCGCCGATCGCCGCGTAATCCTCATCCGTAAGCCACAGGCAGAAGCGCGGGCCGAAATCGTGGTCCTGCGAATACGCATCATCGAATCCGTAGCATTCCGAGCCATGACCCACCAGACCGGCGGCGATACGCCCGGCATACTGCGGATACTTCGCCGCAATCATCGGCTTGCCCATCTGCGTCCAGAACGCGCGGGCCAGCTTCAGTCCGGACACCGGGCATGCGGAAACGGCCTCGGCCGCGCCCGCAGAACCGGTCGACACCGAAACGGTGGATGGGGAAGATGCCGCGTTCGCACCGGTCTTGCCCTGTGCCGGGCTGTTCGGCAGCCGCGAGCCGGACTGGGGCAGCGCGCCTGCATCGCCGGCAACACCTGCATTGTCAACCGTCACCCCGGCCTGCGCCGCCGCTTCCTCGGCCTGCCGCAGATTGTCGGCGGTGATACGCCAGTAATCGGTGTCCTTGCCGTAACATTCCTCGATCACGGCCAGCGCATGCCGGTATCCAGTAACCGCATCCGCATACCGTCTCTCGGCAAAGCACACCTGCGCGAAGCCCGCCAGTGCGGAGGCATAATGCGCGGAATGTTCCAGATGGCCGGTGCGATAGATTTCCAGCGCCTTGGCTGCATGCCAATGCGCGTCCTCCAACTTGTGTTCGGTCAGCAGGGTCAACGCCAGATTCGTGTGCGAGCTGGACACGTCGATATCCGCGTCCGGGTTCACGCTCGAGGCTTCGATAATGCGCAGCGCTTCACGCAACTCCAGTTCCGCCTTGTCGGGCCGATTCGTCTCGCTGTAGAGCATCGACAGATTGTTGTGCAGTGCTGCGAGCCTACGGTCGGTGGGCGCCAGCGAATGCCGGCAGACACTCTGCGCCTGATGATACAAATCCTCGGCCTGATCGTATTGTTTGGCCGCGCGCATCGAGGTGGCGCAATTGATTAGCGTGGTGGCCCACGCCTCGGATGTGCCGGTGGTCAAGCCCATACGAGCGGCCAGTTCCAGCGCTCGCTGCACAATCCACTGATTCTCCTTGTGCCGACCTTGCGAGCGATAGAAGCCCATCGTTTCGTTGAGCACGGTGAGCAGTCCGGCCTCGTCGCCGGCGTTTTCCGCGTCCACCATCGCCTGTTCCAAGTACGGGCCGGCTTCGGTGGCGGCCGTGTGGCGATCGAAAATCGCGTCCAGTCCGTTCAGGAATTGTTGGGTATCAAAGGTTGCGGGCGATTGATCGGCATCGTCCGCAACCTGGTTCGCCGTGGAATCGGCACCTTGTGCTGCGGCCGCCGCATCGGTGTCGTCGGCATCGTCTGGACCATGCGCGAATTGCGCGGCGAATTGTTTGAGCAGTGCTTCCTCATCCATACCGCCAGACCTCCCTGAATCGTGTCTGATTTCAGTCTATTAATACTGTGAACAAACACGTCAGGGAGTTTGCTGTGAGCTTGGTCTCAGTCCACCTTGGTTTCGCGCAAGCGGTGAATGGCGTCGGTATCGGTTTCGCAGCGCCACGAGTAGAAGGCCAGCAGTCCTACGGCAAGCAGAGCCAGCGGCATACCGCCCAGGCCGGTATAGCGATAGTTCATCGAGAAGGTGGTGAGCATCGCGCCGCCGACAATCGAGCCGATGGCATTGCCGAAGTTAAACGCCACCTGTACAGCCGCGCCGGCGATCAGCTCGCCGCCGCCCTGGCCGGCTTCGGTCATCAGCAATTGCTGTGGAGCGGAAGTAAAGAACAATCCGATGGCGATCCAGAACGTCAGTACAGCGGTCATCGGCTGATTACCCGGAGTGATAAGCACCAGCAACAAGCCGAGGCAGGAGATGGACTGACCTATTGCGGCCGCGCCGGCATGCCTCCAATGGTCGGTCAGACGACCTCCAAGCAGACCGCCGATGACCATACCAAAGCCGGCAAGCATCATCAGCATCGGCACCAGGGAAGACGACCATCCGCCGGTTTTCTGCAGCCAAGGGGAGACGTAGCTCCACCAGCAGAACACACCGGCATTGCCGGTGAACACGGCGGCCAAAATCACCCACGGGCCACGGCGGGTGAGGAACTTGAACTGACCGGCGATGCCTGCGTCCTTGATCGGTGCAACGTACGGAATCCACGCCGACGCCAGCACAATCGTCATTGCCGCCCAAGCGGCCAAAATGCCGAAGGCAAGACGCCAGGAAAGGAACTCGGCCATCAAGGTGCCCGCCGGTACGCCGAGCATATTGGCCACGGTCTGTCCGGTGACCATCACGGATACGGCCTGCGCCTCCTTGCCTTCCTCCGCCAGAGTCTTGGCGATGAGTGTGGCTGTGCCGAAGAATGCGCCGTGCGGCAGGCCGGCGACGAATCGTGCGACGACCAGCATGGCGGCATTGACGGAGAATGCGGAAGCCAGATTGCCCACCAAGGCAATCACCATAAACAATATGATGAGGTCCTTCGGCGGCACCTTGCGGCCGAATACCAGAATCAGTGTGCCGAAGCACACGCCGATCGCATACGCGGAAATGTAATGGCCTGCGGTGGGGATGTCCACGCCGGTGGCGGCCGCGGCCTGCGGCAGAATGCCCATCATCACGAACTCGGCGGCACCGAGAATGAACGCGCCCGAAGCCAGTGCAAGCAGACTCTTCTTCATGGTTCCTCTAATTACTTCAGTATTACTTACAAAAACAGTGCGGCAATCGATTGATTCGAGCGATATATTACGGTGGTCCGCCAACAAATACGGGGGCTTGCCGTGATGTGGTTTGTCGCTGTGTGCGGCGGGTTGTTTACCGCTGTTCAATCGCTTGGTTTGATTGTTGGGACAGGAAACGAAAAACCGGATTGCTGATTTCTCAACAATCCGGTCCAGTTGTCGGGCTGGCGGGATTTGAACCCGCGGCCTCTTCGTCCCGAACGAAGCGCGCTACCAAGCTGCGCTACAGCCCGTTTGGCAACAGATGTGGATATTACATTGTGGTGGTGGACAATGCAAATCGGCATGTCGCGAGTGTTGCGTGATGGTGGATTCGCCATGTGTACAGGTCTCTCAAGCCTTGTGCAGGGCCGGTTTTGCGTCATGTGAGCGGGTGTTCAGATGGCCGTGCGGTCTGCCGGGCTCATAATCGCCGGCCTTGCGTACACTGATGAATCATGGCTGAAGTTGTCGAAAATACCGAAAACACTGAGAATGAAACCCCGGCCGTCCCGCAGATGAGCACCGTCGAACGTGCGGAAATGCTGCTCAAGCAGGACGCCACCATCCGCGAGAAGATCAAGTCCGGTGCCACGCTGGACGAAGCCGTGGACCCCTCCAACAAGGAGTTCGGCCCGCTGGCCCACCCCGAGCAGGTGCAGATGCGCGTGGCCAAGCGCGCGATGATGCTTGAGGCCGGCATCGCCCCCTACCCGGTGCACTTGGACGTCACCGACACCATCGAGGCGGTTCGCGCCAAGTATGACGGCAAGCTCGAGGCTGGCGAAGAGACCGAAGACATGGTCGGCATTGCTGGCCGCGTGCTGTTCCTGCGCAACGCGGGCGGCCTGTGCTTCGTGCAGCTGTCCGCCGGTGACGGCACCAAGATTCAGGGCATGATCTCCAAGAAGGAGATTGGCGCCGACTCGCTCAAGCAGTTCAAGCAGCTCGTCGACCTTGGCGATCACCTGTACCTCAAGGGCCGCGTCATCGCCTCCAAGACCGGCGAGCTGTCCGTATTCGCCACTGAGTGGGCTATCGCCTCTAAGGCCCTGCAGCCGCTGCCGGCCCTGCACAAGGACCTGAACGAAGACACCCGCACCCGCAAGCCGTACATCGGCATGATTGCGGACGAGAACATCCGCAACATGGTGCGCAACCGCTCCAAGGCCGTGGCCTCCCTGCGCCGCACCTTTGACGACCACGACTTCCTCGAGGTCGAAACCCCGATGCTGCAGACCCTGCACGGTGGCGCGGCCGCCCGCCCGTTCACCACGCACATGAACGCCTTCGACCTTGACCTGTACCTTCGCATCGCCCCGGAACTGTTCCTCAAGCGCTGCCTGGTCGGCGGCATCGATCGCGTGTTCGAAATCAACCGTGACTTCCGCAATGAGGGCGTCGACGCCACGCACGCCCCCGAATTCACCATGGTCGAGGCCTACCAGGCCTATGGCACCTATGATTCCATCGGCCAGCTGGTCAAGGAGCTCGTGCAGAAGACCGCCATGGACGTCTACGGCTCGCACAAGGTCACCCTGCTCGACGGCACCGAATACGACTTCGGCGGCGAATGGAAGACCATCAGCATGTACGACT